>Ga0099824_1001093_pt1 | contig 36643 bp, 18 predicted proteins | sample SiratrowhiteBW_FD_76837 | JGI IMG/M metagenome (GOLD analysis project Ga0099824, IMG submission 76837) | Root nodule microbial communities of legume samples collected from California, USA - Siratro white BW | ecosystem: Host-associated > Plants > Roots > Nodule | place: USA: California... | reverse complement strand
TGGGTTTAACTCTGATATATTCCGATGTGCACAATCGATTGTTTACCTGACAGTTCAGAATTACATAGTCAATCGATTGAATAAAGAATTTTCATTCTCTACTTGAAGAATAAATCAGATTTGTGAAAATTTTTCAAAGTTCAATTCACCCCCCCTCTTGAACTCGGTCTAAACCTTATTTTACATTGGTCACGGTATTCTACATTGATCTTGCTTTTGATGGAGAGAACATATGGAGTCATGTAAAAGGAGTAGATATGGAGATTTCACCGAAGGTCTGGTTTGTTGTTGCTGGACTGAAATATAAAGGTTTGAAGGTGTCAAAAGGCGTTATGGAAGAGTTCAATAAGATGTAGTTTTATAGATCATGCTTGAGGAATCCAACTACTGAAATAAAGAGCTTTGGAGTGGGCAAGTTTGCCATGAACCCATGCATATTGGTGTTGTTAATTGTTTAGATTCTTACACCAAGAGGGAGCATCCATGCCAAACATACAGAAGATTTGATGCTCATGTAATGCTTTGTAAACCGTGTAAAAGTGAATTGGGTGTTTGTCATGAAGGATCACATGATAAAATTAAAAAGACTTTCAAATTACAAGTTGCCATATGTTGTCTTAATTTTACGGATGTTGGAATTCTTTGATGTGGATCTTGAAGATGAGCTTTCTAAGATTCTAAAGCCAACCAGTGAGATTAATCACTCTATGCTCAACAAAATCGGGTTGAAGAAGGGTAATGGGACTTGGGCGTGAAAAGTGGAAGGACTAGATGAAGAAGGTCCAAGTAGAACAACTAGACAAGCAGAGACTGTTGTTGCTGCTAGAGACTATGCTTTGATTCCATATGTGCCTCCTGTTCAACGTGGAGAACCTTTGTCTCAATTTGAGAAAATGCTTCTTAGAAGGTTTCACAACATCTTGGGCAACCAAAAGATGCATCATGAATATTGTACAGCTCGTTTCCAGCTACTCCATCAAGAGATTAAGCAAGTTCGGGATCAACTAAACTCAATGGGATTCATAAATGATGTAGTATGCCTCTGCATAAAATCTATTGCATAATTTTATTTTTGTTGTCATGTTTTCATTTTGTTTTCATATTCTATTTTTTCTTTTGTGGTTGTTTTTATTTCTCCCAAATTGATGAATTCAATAGGGGAGAATATGTGTGCTTTATGGTTTGTAACTTTAAACTATTTTTGCTCATGCTTTCGCTGCACCACTACACCAAATAACACATAAAACACTTAATTATGTTTAATCTGAATTGAAATTAGCTTGTTATATTTCTAGTTTAGCTTGTTGTTTTTATTGGTTTACTGCACTATAGGTGTGTTTGGAAAATCTGTGCTTAAAGTTGTGTAGGCCTCAAAGTATGAGGGAGATGAAAGCATGAAAATCACAAATTCAACTAACTCTCAACCAAGGTATTGTCTTCATCAAATTGGGGAGATTGTTGGAGTTGATAGAGATGCCCTTGTATGTAAACTTGTTGATTTTAGTGTAAATATTTGCATTGTTGTGCAAAAGACTGCATGTAGCTCTTGAGAAAGAGTAAGCCAGGATAAAATTCATTGTGTGATCTTTTTTACCCTGCACTATTTCAATTCGTGTGCCTATTCTGCTGCATTCTCATTTTTGTGCTATAAACAACCTGCTAAAATTGTAAAACAATTTGTTGTTTTTCTGGACATCAACCAAAATCCAATTCTAACAGCAAAATTAACTAATTGAAATACGTTTTTTAACTTGTTAAATTTCTAGAAATCTTGTACAGAGGTGTTATTCATATTTCCTGGTTAAAGATTGAGTGTCATTGATATATTAAATATGTTTTCATAAAAGATCAAGAGGACAATTTGCTAGTTATTAAAAGCTTTGACAAAATTGTATTTGTAACTTGCTGTTAAATCTCATTAAGCACTTTTTACAATCTTGCTTTCCATTTCAGAAGTAATTTCTTTGATAGAAATAAATGCATTTTCAAATCTATTTTCTCAATATGTTTCAAAGAATAAAAGACGACCTTTTAATTGTTCAATAGCCATATTAATACACATATTTTTTTATTATAAATTTTTACTAATCGAGTTAACTGCAAATAATATATCATATCAAATAATCATGCCTAACAAAAATTCAATACTTAAAGTCAGTTAAAATATTTTAAATTTTTAATTAAAAATTATTTTTTAGTATAATTTTAAAATTAAATATTCTTTTTTAATTTTATAATAATATATTAATAATTAAATTGTTGTGAGGCATTTTAGCCTAAAGCGGTTATTTTACCTGCTGAACCTATTTACTTAAACGATTTAACATTTTATGGCAAATTACCTTCATAATTTGTGATGAATTGTTATATTAGATTCTTAAGTATTTTTGTAAAAAAAAAACATGAATGTATTTTAGTGTGGCTATCCGTAATATAATTTGTCACGAAAAACTTGTGTCGAATTTTTTATTTTTGTAACAAATTTATTTTATTACAAATAACTTTTGGTGGTGAATTGTCGCCAGTTCCTTTTTCTTTCGAGGGTTATTAACTACTGAGCATGAAAAGGATATCAAATAGACTCCATAACAACAAAATAAAACATATCTAATATAAAGATGAACGATTGGATTATGTTAATTAAAGAGTATATAAATGAAAGCAAAAATTAAAATATAACAGACACAATAATGTAATTTATGATAATATTTAGTATAAAGATGTACTATTCCTAAAATTAAGCTTGGATAATAATCAAAAGTTATAGTATACGATAGACCACCTATATATATCGCAAACAAATAAAGTATAACTTTATAATTAACTATAATCTAAACATCCATTGAGTTATTTTGTAAGTATTATATTCAAGATATAATACTAGAAGACTCGAGCATGGAAGAATATCAATAATATTTCTTCATGTTTATATCATCGTGATAAGAAAGTCATCATGTTGAATAAAAGACAACCTCTTCCTTTCCGTAGCAAAATACTAAGCCAAAGATTCGATTAGTTGGCGTACAGTCTTCCCAAACCATGCATGCTTTAAGATACAAAAGTGCATGTGGCAGCACTGAGTATTATAAAATGGATTTTTAAAGTGTAAGTAGAAATAATAATGTTAAAACAAGCACAAAACACGTAATAAACAAATTAATAATTCTAAATCCTTGTATCGTTTAATTAATCTTATCCTTTTACTTTGTTTGTGTGATAAGTGTTGAATACGTTTTATATTTTAATATGTCAAAAATATTTTTATATTTATATTTGAAAGATTTATTTTTTAATATTTATTATAAATATTAAATTCAATTAATGCATGTCAAGTACAATCATACATTTAATATTAAATCCAATACTTATCTGAAACTGAAGATGATGATATCATTGTAATTGATTAGAGAATATTGAATTCGGTTGATTTGATGTCATTGAGTAAGAACAGATCCTGAGAAAACACAACAAAGAATAAAAGAGCATAAAAGGAAAACTGTTGTATTTGTCTCTTTAATAGGGTTGAGAAAAACTAACATGTGATTAACTGTAGATAGGACTCAGGCCACCTATTATCAGTCTGTTCATATTATATATAAATAATATTCACATCTCATAATTAATAATAATACTTTGATATATATAAATTAATTTGAATCAATTATTATAATTTATGCATGTCCACAAAATTAATTTATCCAACAATATTTTCTTCGTAATAGTAATTAAGATTTGAAAGAAATTTTGAAAAAGGACGTAGTATTAGTTCTAATAAATTGTACATATTAGTCCCGAGAAATTTTTACTTCTAAAACTTCCTTTTATCAATAACTAAATCTTGTAATTGAACACATATCCAATAAAGTAAGATACATTTGAGGAAATTGAGGTGAAAAGAAAAGCACTTTAATGAGGTAATAAGAAAGATGGTTTGCCTTAATTTTCAAAGTCTTTGACAAATATAGTCCATTAAACGTATCCACACTCAAAATCAGACCTTTTTCCACCATGATGATGATCGAATGGGAACAAAGATCTTGGCTTTTTCCCCTTGGCAATCAAAAGAGAGAGAAAGTTACGAGTGGTAGTTGTATTAATGTTATAGAGAATCTAGGGTCAAGATCATAACATGGATTAGTCCACACAAGCTTGCTTCTCTGCCTGTACAGTTTTTCCTCTCATGCACCCACTTTCATAGGAAAAAGCTAAAGACAATACATGCCACCTCTCATTCTCATTCAGCACGTTTCTCTCTTTTTCAGCCTTCTCTCTCTCTCTCATACACACAAACACAGAGTAATGATATAAAGCAGTTTTCAAGTAGACAAGTTAACTAACAGGTTCAAAATTGTTTATCTCCTGAACGCTACTCAGATGGAGCTTGCGAATAACCAACAACAGCAGCAAAAGCATTTTCATGTGTTGGTGGTAGATGATAGTGTCATAGATAGGAAGCTTTTGGAGAGGCTCCTACGAGATTCTTCATGCAAAGGTAGGTAGCTACCATTACCTCGTCTTTCTTAATTTTCTTTTTATTGTTTTTCAAGGTTTAGTTTTATGATTTTGGCTTTGGAACATTGGTCTCTTCTCAATTCTTACCATTTTGTTCCTAATTAATATTCAATTTATGTTTTGATGTTTATGTGTGGTTTCGGCTCGTTTTGAAGCAGCCACCTTCTTGGATTCTGGAGACAAGGCTTTGAAATATCTTGGCCTGCTAGATGATGGACTTGAAAATGTTTCCTCAACTTCTTCAGAATCATTGCATCAAAACGTAATATCTTCTTTCTTTCTCCTTCACTTCTTCTGTTGTATTTATAAATGATACTATTTCTGGATTTTCTGTAAGAAAAAAATACCATCTCATGTATTTCTTATAGGAAAACGAACGAATATGTTGAGCGAAATTATTAATTATTAGTTGCAGCTGTAACATTATTTCTATTTAATTTCTTTTTTTTTTCTTAAATCTCAAATTGCTCTCATTTTTTATCATTTCACAAGTGGAATACGCATAAATAACAAATATATGTTCGTGAGAGGGAGCATATATATGAATATTGATAATATTCAAGGGTGATATAGATACGATTTAACAATTTTTTTCTCCCAAAATTATCAGCAGAGTAAAGTGAGGTTGTTTCTTGTATTGTTAGTAATGTAAACAGCATAAAATGCTAGCTACACAAAGTACAGCCGTAAAGTAGGTAAAGTTTTTTGTATTCATTTAGACACGGTATCTACGAAAATGTAGTTTAGAATTAAAATTACACACAATATAAGAGTCTAGCTTCTTGAAGAATGTGTTAAAAACTTAGAACATACGACGCATTTGACCTGCTCTGCAGAAAACGTATACTTGAATAATTTGAGATGTTCTCTTGGAAAATAAAAAAAGTGGAATCTTTTTCATTTTCTTTTGGAACTCTCCTTTTTTAGTCATTTGATGAGAAAGATGTTAAATATCTGCCCATGTTCGGATGATGATCGAGAGAAGGAGAGATACGAAAGAGAAAATCTAGGTAGCATAATGGATGAATATGATTATACCTTAGTCAAAATTTAGGATTTAACCCAGCTTGAACATGGAGTCTTATCTAAAGATAATGGACTATAAAATAAAGAAAAAAGGAATGGAAAGAAAAAAGGAGTAAAATCAAAATAATCTTTTTGAGTTTATAAGTATAATAACAATTTATGCAACAAACTTTACTAGTAAAGTCTGTCTTCTCTACTCTTACTTTTTTCTTGAAATATCTCATCTGGGTTCTTCCTGATGAAAACAATTAATTGAAAGACAACTTTATAAGAAACAATTAGTCAATTTTCATTAGTGAAGATTAAGCATGTGATAAGTATATATCTATATCATGCACGGTTCCTTTTTAAGCTTATTTTTCTCCCTATAGTACTTCTAATGATATATATATATATATATATATTCAGTACAAGTGAAATATCTTGAGTAATTCAAATTAAAAACATATGTGATATTGAATCTTTTGAATTACAGGGAATCAAAGTGAACATGATCATGACAGACTACTGCATGCCAGGAATGAGTGGCTATGATTTACTCAAACGAATCAAGGTCAAAATTAAGCTCCATTCCACTTCCCCGTGAATGAACAGTTTAGAATATATTCTTAATGTTTCTTAATAACGTGAAGAATATTGTTTTAGCCACTTTTTAAACAGTGTATTACCTTATTCTATGTTTTCTTTTGTTAATCAAGTATTTTTTTTCAATTAAGTGGATTTGGTTTAATTTTAATTTTTTTCTTAATCCTTAACTATAATTTTCAACCAAATATTTGTATATTTGTGATGAATTTAGCACATGAAATAATTTTAAAATTTTAAGGAACCAAAAATTGGTAAATATTTGAAAAATAATTGTGAGATAGTTATGATTCGAGTTTCAACCTTTCAAAGAAGATTACAGAGAAAAGTCTAAACGCTGCCATTTTTCTACATTAAAAGAGAAAGAAAAAGGGAAAGATTAGATTTCAAGATTAAAGCTTACTTTTTCTTTTTTCTTTTCTTTTAATTATTTGTTCTTTTTGTTTTGCTTTTTTTTCTTTTGTTGACACTTCTTACAGCTGCAGGGATCTTCTTGGAAAGACGTACCAGTCGTCATAATGTCATCAGAGAACGTACCATCTAGAATTAGCATGTAAGTTTTTATTTGTTTTAATTATATTCTTTATCCATCACAATATCAAAAAACAAGAACACATTTATCTTATGTATAGAAAAAATAATATTGAATTCGAAATATTTAATTTAAAATAAAAAATTAATTTTAATTTAAAGCTGTAACTTAAAATTAAATGTTTTAAGTTAAATGATTAAATTACACATGTTCAATATAATTAATTTTTAAATTAATTAATAAATATAACATCATCATGTTTGTATGATTTTTACGAAGTTGTTTAATTATATGTATAGTATACGTAATTATAATTTCGGGTTTTTTTAGTATTTACCGCTTTTTTCAAAGATCTAGTATTTATTAAAATAAAACAGTGTGAATAATATACATTCTAAAATAAACGATATAATTAATAGCAAAGAAAAAATTATATATTAAATAAATAGTGCAAAATTAAAGGAGGAAAGAAGTGAAGCAATATACTAATATTGAAGATAAAAATAATCATATAGTTATAAGTTCAAACATATTTAATTTACCTTTTAGAAGAAAAACAGTATAAGAAAGTAAAGTAAACATGATTTAATTAAAGTATAAGTTAATTGAGATGACTAAACAAAACATATTATTATTCGTTATTAAGCATTGTAAAGTAAAAGATACCATCGCTTTTGTGACACCACAGTTACAGCAAGTAAAACCCGTTGTTCTTGTCATATATGTTTATCTTATACTTAAGGGTCTAAGTCAATTAGTTCAATAACGTAGATAGTTTAATAATTTATATTTGTAGTAAATTTATACCTTTATTTAACTTTTGTGAATAAAACAAATGTCAACATTTTACTGTGTCTTAATTAACATTTTCGTATATCTGTCTTTTTTGCAGGTGCTTAGAAGGAGGCGCAGAGGAGTTTCTCTTGAAGCCTCTTCAGCCATCAGATTTAAAGAAGCTTCAACCCTGCTTTTTAAAATCCTTTGACAATTCTAGCGAACACGATATATGTGTTGAAAGATCCTTAAGTTCTCGTAATGACAATAATTACGATACTAGCAACAAAAGAAGTCTGTATCCACAGCATGGTTTTAAATTGCAGTTTGTAACTACGATTGTGACTACAATGTTGAGATTTTGGAAGTCTCCGTAGTTGCTATGTACACAATTATATTTGTGATTGCATCAGGTGCATTTTGCAGTAATTATACACAATTTCTTTCACATTTAAAGTAAGTTGTGCGGCGTGGCCTTTAGATACTTAAAATGCTGAGGCTTAGTGGTGGAGTAAAAAGGTACTATAGACAGTGGCTGTATTAGGCAGTAGCCACGTTGCAATAAGGAAAGTATACAAATAATAGAGACGTAAATAAAGAAGACAGCAAAATATAAGAAAACGTTTGATATTAAAGTTAAAAACAATCGCACAATACCATAATGCAAATAAATGATAGGAAACACATTCACAAATAAGAAAAGACAAAAATAAGAGGAATTAAGAGAAATGAGAATGATGACCGTAAAAAAAATTATATTTAGCTGAGGTTATATTTAGTGTTTCTGATTGTTTTAACCCTGCTAAGCGCGTTATCCGAAGTTTGATTTTTCTCTAAAAGATCCAGTATTGTTAATGGATTACCAACGGTTTTGAGTAATCCCTAGAATGACAGTTATTTACCAGTGATTTTTAAAATTCCCGTTACTGCCAGCGATTTTGTAAACTCCCACTACTGTTAGTGGTTTTGCAAACTCCTGATACTTCCAACGGTTCTGTAAACTTCCTCAATTGCCAACGGTTTTACAAAATCCCGTTACCGCCAGTAATTTCAAAACCGTCGTTAATTTGATCTGTTTCATTTTTTGAAATGCGTTTTTTTCAATACACATTAATCCCGACAAAAATGAAAAAAAAATATAAAAGATAAACATTTTAAACTGTTTGTATTTATAATTGAATGTAATATTCATGAAAGGAACAAAACAAAGTCTATGACTTCAAGGCAAAATATTACAAAAAAAAAAGTTTGTAAAACTAGAAAAATAGTATACTATCATTTGTTCTTAGTTATATAATTATATATTATTAAAAACAAAATAACATAATGGTCTCGATCTTGATGATTTGTTTTTTCATTACAAAGATTTCTTTTTATCATATACCTAACATACAAAAATAATCATAGTAACATTCGAATTACAATATAAATAATATATTAATTTAATCAATATTTAAATATTAGTGGTGATATTTGAAATATAGTAAAGTTACGAGGTAATTATCCAAAATATATCAAACTAAATTTAAAATTTAAAAAAAATTGATGCAAAAGTGATCAAATGTATAGATCACTTATATAATACGTCTGAAATTGAGTTAACAAACAGTTTACAAATTAAAAACTAAAAATTAGTGCATACACCTAACAACTTCATTACTACGTGGACGAAGAAGAGTTGCAACTCCTAACCATAAATGACCTTAAAATTCTTGAATACAACTCATCCACATTAGTTATTTGACTTTTGTTGTAGACACTTGGTTAGCTTCTTCAATATTTCTGCTATTATTGTAAATAGAGGGTTTCTATTTTGTATTTTGAGATTTATTTATTGATTTTGTGAGATTAAATTTATGTAGAGTTTGATATTCTTAATTTATGTTATTACTTTGAGAAACTTCTTTAAAGTACTATGTTAAACTAACAACATGACTTGATCCAAGTACAATACTATTTTGGTTTTGTATCTTACTTTAACAAATTTTCTGATGCTCCTTGTCACAATTAAAGATACACATTTTTTCAGATTGCAAAGCAGGGACATGGTTTTGGAATATGTAAACAGTGAGGACAATAGAACTTTGTTAAATTTTATATATAAAAGTTGAAGCACTTCGTCATGCTTCATATTAATTCATTCTTTTACTGATAAAAAAAAATAATTATCATCTTCATACGAGGCCAGAAACAAAAGGAATGCATATTTAGTTTTATTTTTGGGATCACAGCACTAAAATAAGGTGACTCAAAATTAATTAAAAGAAAAAAAAATTCAAAATTTGAGATGACAAATTTAGGATTACTCAATATTTTTGAGGGATTAAGGTTTCCATGTCAAAGCAGCACATATTTTATCTCAAAGAAATATATCCTATAAAGGAATATATTCTTCAATCAGAGAGATTTCATCTTTATGTTAGGTGTTTTCACTTGTATATATCTCTTTGCTCTCTTGTAGAAAAGATTAATATAACAATAAGAAATCCTTTACCATTGGCAAAGCCACAACTTTCAGATTTTTCACTGTCCCTCTTCTGTTTTCTTCTGTGTAGTAAATCAGTTTACACCAAGTAATATATATCTAAATTTCAACTTAGTGCAGGCTGCCAAGGAAGCCAAGGCACTTGAAGCTGCAAAAAATAAACTAGAAAAGCAAGTCAAAGAATTAACTTTGTGTCTAGAAGAAGAGAAGACAATGAGGGTAATTTATTTATTTATTTATTTAAAGTAAATTAAAATGTAGAAGCATGAAAGTGTTTCTTCATGCCTAGTATTGCTAATTTTTTTCTTCTACCAATAAAGGTATTCTTTATCTCCATCATGCTAAACCTTGTTTTTTCATTATGATATTAAGGAAGCTAAGACACAAGAAAATGAAAACCTACAACAAGCTTTGCAAGAGAAGGAACACGAAACTGAAAAACTAAAACATGCTTTGCAAGAGATGAAGCTTCAGCTCCAAGAGACTAAGGCAGTGCTCATTCAGGAATAAGAGGCTGCGAAGAAAATAGTTGAGCAACCTCCAACTATGCAGGTTTTATGTTGATGATGTTGGCATTGAATTTATTGATAAAAGCTAATGACAAAAAATTATGAACTCAAAGTAAGCATTACATAAGAACAGTTTAATGAAGTTGTTAAGTGTGTTTCAACTCTTATTCTCTGCAGGAACTGGTGAATTCACTGGATGAGAAAATTGTGAAGGAGTTACCTACTAATGTTACTAACTATGAGTTGATCAATTAACTCGTCAATCTCAGGGGCGTGGACGGTCTCTACATTCATCACTGCACATAAAAAAGATCAAACACCCAAGTCTACACAATTCCTGCAACTGAATCGGGTCCTTACAAGGCTATAGGTGGGATTGGTTTGGTCATGAATGAAATATTGTAACCTGGAGCCAAAGGGTTGGTCCCTTCCACTTTAGAGTGGACTGTAACTGATGTCTCTGATGCCATTGATGCTCTCCAGGTACCCTTTCATTCCCTTTTCTTATGCCACTTATCAGTTAGTGAGGATAGATTTTAGTAAATGTACTAAAAATCTTTCATAAGTCAACTTATTCACCACGGTTTTCAGAGAACTTATACCAGGAAGTTAATGTGTGAAGCTAGCACTGAAACTTGGTGTTTGCTTTTGTTTCTTGCTTCTGTTCTATTTCTTTCAGGTTGAACTGAGCTGCATTAGTAGATTCTTTGAGCTCACATACATTGTGACACTCTATCCTGTTAACATGGCCACAACACTGCTAAGAACCTAGGCCCCAAGCTTGCCACTCTAACCAACTCTATACTAAGCCATTTTAAATCTAAGACAGGAATTGGAACAGCAGTTCAAGGCCTCAGAAGCTGCTCCTATATCCCTCACTCTCCTCCATCTTCTCCCTTTCAAATCTTGACTCCATCTAAAGCTACGTTATTTGGGCCTCCTAGATGGTTTTCCTTTCGTAATGAACCTGAAGTGAAATTTGGCACGTGGGGTAAGCAAGATTTGACTATCACCCTCCTTGAGAATAAGATGAGTAGAGTTTATGCTGCACCTCCAGAGGAAAGATTAAAGTCATTCTATAATATCCCTCCTTCCAAGTATGAAACCATTGACCAGGTTAGAATGATTATCTAAGTGTACCCTCTAATCAAACATCAGAATATTTTGAAATTCAGATTTACTAATTATGAATATCTAATACTTTTTTAGTCCTTTCATCGATAATACGTTTTGAGATGACTTTTGTTCATCTCAACAATGGCTAGAATAGTGAAAATAATTCACACTTTTCTGCCAGAATATCATACAGACATGCAAGCTTTATTTCCATTCAAACCATAATATTGGCTATAGAAGTATGGAGGACAAAAGATACCCAAAAACTTCTCATGACAAATTTCTATCATAATCTTGAACAATTAGATTAGGTCCAAAAACTTAATACAAGATTTACATCCAAGTGTGTATTAATTGAAAGGTCAATGGGATGAGATCTATTAGATTATAAATGATTTTTGTATTGTATTGTTTGACTTCACATTATGGCCTATCATATTTAACAGAAGTTACTTTATAAAATACCATTTTTAAAAACATTGAACTGAAATAAAAGATTCAAATTGAGAACACACCCAATCAAATTTGAACAGTTGGTTTCCTGTGCGTTTGATCCAGTTGTGGTCAATGATGTCAGCAAGGATTGAAAGCCATCACATTCGACATTTGTGTTCTGTTTGAGCGATGTGAAGGAAGGAAATTTAAATGCAGTTATGGGTAGTAAAAAGACAAAATGACTTAATTTGTAAGTGAAATTGAAGGCCAACCGTTTGTGAATCGTTGTTCATTCCAAACAGTGTGTTAGAAAAGTGGTCCTCTGTTGGAATGTCTTTGGCAGACTGAAGTTGTTGACTAATGGTATGATCCGTAGTGCACTAAAAGAATAGAAAAGTTAATTTAGCATATAGTCAAATTACGTGCACCCTCAACCCATAATTTCAAATGACAATGTCCAAATCTTATTCTTATTGAATTGTGTGTTACACTTGTATGCTCGCATGAGTTGACCTCTTGCGCCTTTTATGTTTCTCACAACTGGATTGTAATCTTTTTATACGTGGTCTTTCCTTTCTTGTAATTGCCATAGGGTTGCTACATATATTGGGGGTATTGGTACAATCCTCATTATGGGCTGTGTTGTTGGCCGCCTGGGAAGCACTATACTGCTGGGTAGTTGGCTATACAGAAATGTAATGAGGCTTGGCAAACGTTTCCATGTGGCCAAATAATAATCTTTCTCGCATGCCACGTCCGCAATTTTGAAAAATCTTTGACATAGAGCATACATACATCTAAGAGATATGGAAACAAGCAATCTAAAATCAACCAAGAAGTGATTTACTATGCTAACCTATGTGGTTCAGTGAGGATGACATTAGCATACATACATTTATCACATATAAAAACCAACAATATAAAACAAACAAAGAAGCGGTTTACTCTGTTCACCTAAGTGATTCACTTAGTAGGACGTTGGCACATACATTTAGCATATACAAAAACCTACATTTTAAAACCAAGCAGAGAGTGGTTTACTATGTTGCCCTACGTGGTTTAGTCAGGAGGACATTGGCATACATACATTTATCACATATGAAAACCAACAATATAAAACAAACAAAGAAGTGGTTTACTTTGTTTACCTAAGTGGTTCACTGAGGAGGACATTGGCATACATACATTTAGCAGATATAAAAACAAACGTTTTAAAACTAAGCAGGAAATGGTTTACTATGCTGACCTACATGGTTTAGCCAAGAGGACATTGGCATACATTCAGTTACCATATAAAAACCAACAATATAAAACAAAGAAGTGGTTTACTCTGTTCACCTAAATGGTTCAATGAGGAGGACTTTGACATATATACATTTTTCATATACAAAAACCAGCATTTTAAAACCAAACAGGTAGTGGTTATGCTGACCTAAGTGGTTCAGTCAGGAGGACATTGCCATACATGTATGTCTCATAGATGGAAACCAGAAAGGTGTGAAACCCACCAAGATATGATTTTTATGCTCAGCAAAGTGGTTCAGTGCGGACGACGACATTGACATATATACATGCAGCAAAGATGGAACCCAACGAGGTGTAAAACCCACAAACAAATGATTTTCATGTTGACCAAAGTGGTTTAGTATGAACACTTTGGCATGCATGTGTCAGATATAAAATCCAGCAAGCTAAAACATACCAAGACGTCCTTTTTATTGGCTTTCCTAACACTAATCCTTACCTTGTATGAAATCCGACGAATAGTACACACCATCAGAAACAGCAGACAACTTCCTAAACTATCGTAAAAGACCTAAATGCAACCTCTTTTTGTTATCTGTTCTCTCTCCTCGAAGACGCTTCCGTGAATGTACAACAACTAGTTCTTGGACCCGTGCAACGCACAGGTATTTTGCAGTATATTTTGAGGAAATTCTTTTATGTTTAATTGTAAGTGTATCTTGTAAATGGAACAATGTGAAAATAAGTTAGATCATATTCACATAAAAAATAATAAAATGCAATAATAGTGAAAATATTAAAGTAACACATAGTTTTTTTTTCTTAAATCATGTTTTATTTTAAGTTAGAAAAATAAAATAATCGTGAATGAAAAAAATAATAAAAAATGATCAAAATTGTTCAAACAAATAAAACAATACTTTCAATATAAAAAGTAAAAGTTTGGTCAATGTTCCAAATGAATAACACTAATATACAGAAAAAAATGAAGTGTAATAACCATAAATAAATTGTTGATTAAATCACGTTCGAATTACGAAAATAAAGGTTACAAACATTACAATACATTTTGTGTTAATAGATTTAAAGTTGAACACCTTACTAAAAGTAGATGAAGTTTAAGGCATGAATATGTTCATTTTTCAAATGTTGCTGCTTTTAGTGACTGTTTGAGGCAAAGAACATCCATCATCATCCAAGACGACAGCCTAAAGAGTACAACAACACAATAGTTTGTGTTAACATCAATAAGTTATATATTCTGTACAAAATATATACAATTAAAGTTTAGATTGTGATATCTTACCTCAGTTTGGAAGTTTTGAATGATACTTAACAATGATTAAATATTATTTTTAATTGTAATTGATTGATCAATGTTTCAAATAAATAACATTATACATATATGCATTTTTCCTCAAATCATGTTGACATTCTAAATCGTAAAAAATAAAGTAATAGTGGATGAAAAATCTCAAAAAATTCACGCTTTTTTCCGCTTCAAAATGGTAACATGATGGAGGCAAGTCACCTTTGAGACAGAAGGACAAAAAATGCCATCTGATATGACCAATACAGATACAAATATACCAAAGAGTTTTGACCCATCATCTGTATCACTAGAACATCTTTTGTTTGCAAGAGAAGTCTGTCGATTTCCTTTTTCTTTCTTTTTATTTTCTTGAAATACCCATATTGTTGCAAGCACCAAACAACTGAGTCTCCTGCTTAAGTATGTTGTGCTTGGACTGTCTCAAACCAGAGCACAGAATGCAAGCATTCAGTTTTGTCAACTTATTAATTAGTAGTGGTAACGTGAATCTATATGGAATCCCAAAATGATCTTACTTGGATGAACATTTCCTAGTCCTTCACACAAGGAAAATGATGCAGTGATCTTTAATCTTTTGTAGGTGAGAGGTTTTTACGACGATGATACAGACTACAAATATGTGAGTAATATTAATTTAAGAACAAAAAAGTTAATATGCACATACTAAGCATTTTCGTTTTTTCATATCACTATTACTCCTCTTGCCGCTCTCTCTCATGCGGAGGTAGATTGTCATGCCTACTTTAAGAATTGGCTACAAAGGGTCCCTGAAATCCCCTCTTTATCATCTTTATAATGTTGTAAGTCCTATCATATATTTGTAGTTTATGTGTTGCTTTGATTGCAATATATTGCTTGCAGTAGTTACTTTTGCTTTTACTTTTTTTAGCATCCTTGTTAGAAGAATGATTATTCTTACTGAGATGAATGGAAAATTTTAATATAATGTGTTTAAAAGACACCACTATAAATGACAATTGAGAACCACTTATAGCACCCCTTTTTCACTTGTCGTGACTTTTGAATGCTTTTCATTTGCTGATTACTTCGATTCACTGAAAGTGTTCACCTCAATATGTTTCTAAATCAACTATTTTCATCCTGAGCAGTTTGGTTGCTTCGATATTCTTACCATTGCTCCATATTTGTCATTGGGAAATAAAGACATTTCAATAGTGTTGTGTAATTGATGAGAGCTTTGTTTCTGTAATCCACTAAGTAATAACATGTCAGTCATTTGTAGACAAATATAATAGCAAGCATTCTTGTTTCGTCTTCATCCACATGAATTGCTCAAAGTTATTGCTTGAATGAATAAGAAGATTACTATCTCAAATATAATATTTGCATAATGTACAATATAGATCATGTAACATACCTTGAAACTGTAAAATTTGAAAAAAGAATAATTTAACCACATTTACGAACTATTATTATTCATGTTCAGCTTCAGAAGACAGTTACTAAATCAACCAAGCAAAAATAATAAGAGGAGAGTAGAGACATATTGCAAGTGAAGATAATTAACAACATTGTGATTAACTTCAAATTTGACTAATCATGCATCGATAGAGAGAACAATAGGTCAACTATTAATTTACATGTCTTTTGTCATTCCTATAATTCATGAAAGAAAGGGTTCCATGTGTTCTTTTATATTTTATTACTATTACTTATTACATATAATTTGAAAAGAAGTCGTAACTAAACCTCCAAAATCAAGATACCAAACATGTAAACATCTGTCTGAGTGGAACCATGTAACCCACTGTTCCAACCAATTTTGTGGTACTAGCAACTTGACCATGATTGTGCATTCTGGCTAACCCAAAATCCCCTAGCCTTCCATTCATATCCTTATTAAGCAAAACATTGCTGGCCTTGATGTCCCTATGCACAACCTTAGCTTCCCACCCCTCATGTAAGTACAAAACTGCAAAAGCCACATCTTTGATAATCCTTACCCTATCTTCATAACTCAACATCTTCCTCTCATCACAATCAAACACCCTCTTATCCAAGCTACTCTTTTCCATGTAGTCATAGACTAAGAAGAAACTCCCAACAACTTTGTTGCACCAACCTTTCAACCCTACCAAGTTCCATTGCTTCACTCTCCCAAGGCTTGAAACTTCAGCAATAAATTCTCACACACCGTCATTTTCATGAGAAATGTGCTTTACAACAACCTCCACCCCTCCTCTTAGAACACCCTTGTAGACTTTCCCATTCCCACCAACCCCAATCACATTCTCCTCAGAGAACCCCTTTCTTGATGCCTCAATTTCTTCATACAACATTTTGTGTGGCCAATACTCCAGCTCCCAATCTTCCATTTCCTGCCTCTTCCTTTCTCTCCTACACTTTCTATGAATCTAAATCAGTTCCAACAAAACCAAGACACAAATAACAAATAAAAATCAAATCACTTCTTAAACTATAATATTTTATATTAAAGCCATCTCTTTCTTTATTCATGGTGTAAAATGCACATATAAAACTTGTAAGAAGTAGCTCAAGTTGAAAATCTGCATAATGTACCATATAGATCATGTAACACAACTTGAAACCGTAAGAAGTGAAAAAAAAAATAATTGAACCACATTTATGAACCATTATCAGTCATGTTCAGCTTCAGAAGATAGTTACTGAATCAACCAAGCAAAAAGAATAAGAGGAGAGTAGAGACATATTGCAAGTGAAGATAATTAACAACACTGTGATTATCTTTAAATTTGACTAATCATGCATCGATGGAGAGAACAATAAGTCAACTATTAATTTACACGTCTTTTGGTTGAGGATCCGCATAATCTTGAACTCATTCTTCACTATTTTGTGAATGGGAAAATCCTGATGGCAAAACACATATAACAACAAATTAACACTCTTCTCCATAAGATCACAAGTAACAACAAATTCAAATTTTAACTAATTGATGTTAAAATCCTCTTTAAAAATATATCATGATAACAAAATATCTCATAAAAAACCTAATTGTAAAGAGTAGTAATTTAGAGACTTCTAACAATACCAAACAAAAAAAACAAAAGTAGAGGTTAAGAAAACAAATTTTGTTGAGAAAGGAACGATCTATGCATCATTAGCCCTAAAACAAACATAGGACAAATACACTCTTGTTTGTCTCCCAATTCGTATCCACAACAAAAGATTATTAAAAAAACATAATAAAATATGCACAGTGTACAACAAAAGCTACCACATATGCAATCATTTCCATCGTGATACTTACCCAAATACACTTGTTTTCCACAATCCTTGCACCACCCAGGACAACCACAACCAAAGGAATCAATATCACACCTTTCAGAAATTGTTAGAATTTCTTTCAATAAATTCAGCACCATTGTTAGTTAGTCCATAAGCAGTGGCCATAAGGGCGTTCGTTGCTCTTTGCGAGTAAGCATTTCCCCACAGCATTACCAGTAAACTCCTCAACTTTCTCTATAGTCAAGTAACAAAGGGCAACAATATCAATTTCATTAAAAAATTTTAAGAGAAGTTACTATACATAATACTATTGCTTGGATTAATAAAAACAACTAAATAATTTCCAGTTCAACGTCTTTTCACATTTATACTGTCCAAATACCTCTTCAACTCCATCATATCAACTCGGCAGGATCCTTAAAATTCAACAAAAACAACATGAGAACAACCATGAAAACAAACATAGGACAAAAAGGAAACCCATCTGTCAACACCCAATTTCGTTCGGATAAAAAATAAATGTTTCTGATCAATTATTGAAAAATAAAAAATTCATCTCTTAGTTTAGATTTATTATTTTCTTTTCCTTTCTTTTTTTTTCTCTTATTTTCAAAAATATAAAAAAAATATATAATTTGCTCATTTTTTGTATTGTCTTTATCTTTTTTTCCTTTTTAAGAAAAAAAAATAAAAAAATATTATTTAAGTTTTTACTTTGTTTATCATATTGAAAAAATATATATTTACTTTATCCTTTTCATTTTATTTAGCTCTTTTTAATAAAAAAAATTATTAGAATTAAGAGCAATTACAATGCTCACCATACTCACTTCCTCATTTTCCTCGCATGCTCCTCTGATACTATCAATGCTGCAGTACAGTCATTTTGACCACCCTGCTCCACTACCATGTATAAGGACAAAATGAAAAGTTGTGATCCATTGTCCCATATAGGCCAAAAAAAGGTTGTTGTGTTTGCTGCAAAATAACCCTTTTGGTATATCCTACAAAGGGCAACATATAGCAGAGAGTTTTCATTAAGAGAGGATACCCATTTTGTTCAGGTTTTTTCATAGTTTTCCAAAATAAACTATGGTGACGACTCTATTTTTTTAATTTTCATAAAATATTTATATTTCCTTTCGAATTTCCATCCCCGTCGTGATCCCGATTGCGACACCTTCACAAAAAGAAAGGAACACACCTTTAACACTATAAAATAACAATAGGTTATGTTAATATGATTAATTTAATTTATTTTCACAAAATATAAGAAAAAAAGTTTTAAAGCTTAGATCTCACCGATTTTTTGGTAAGTGAAGAATTAAACAATATCGCAATCATTCAGATCTTCTGTCTTCCTCAAATTTTCCCACCGTCATTGTTAACCCTAATCGTCCAATAAGAAACACCTCGGCCTGAGAGTTTGAGGTATAGAAAGGTTATATTACAATCTGGGTAAACAATAGGTAGAGAATGGGCAAGTGCTCATCGAGCAGCTACATGTGCTGTGTCAAATCCACCTACAGAATTTTATCCAGACAAAACTATCTCGTCAGTCATCCCTTAAAATTTCCCCCACAATACACTCACAATAAATTCACACAGCGTCAACCATATATGAGACTGCCATCGACCGGTTGTTCTGGAAAGGGTAACTACGCGATACTACGCGCTTCGTGACCATGGTCCTCGCCGACTTTTCTTCATCAGCTCCAACACTTTCACTAACTTACCGATGACAAGAGTTTCCGATTGACAAAATTTGACACCCACCCAGTGAGCACAAGGGAAGAAAGAACTTCTGTCGTCGACGACAGCTTGGGAGACAAGAAGGTCGGGATCATTCACCGGAAAAAACTGTTGGGTGATGAGTGGGTGGTCACTGTGTGTCACTGAAAAGTCGATCCAAATCTTAAACCCAAGAAAATCCTAAATAACATCAAGAAATTTTCAATTTGCATAAACGTGATGTAGATCTCACCTAATGTCTTCCTCCAAGTCCACGTCAATTCTGATCTCCGAGAAGGATGAGACCGTCAGAATGAAACAAAAGAGTGAGAATAGGGTTTGGAAGGTGAGAGGGTGAGACGAAATGAAAACTGTGTTGTGATAGTGGAGAAAAAATAAGAAAGGCGAAACAATGAGAAAAAGATAGGATTAGGGTTTTTGAAATTTGAAATTTTAAAATGTGAATGAGAGAGAATGAGGGAGGCGTGGAAGAGGAGAAGGTTTACGTGTTGTGTGGTTCACGTGTCGACGCAGAGAAAGCGTGATAGAGATGAGGGAGGTGTCATAGGTGTAGAAAAAAGAGGGAAACATGTCATATAAAGAGGCAGTCACGCCTCGTATTTGTTGTGCTAACACGTGTCATTTTTACTTTTTTTGGTATACTTTGTTTTTGAATTAATTTGTTGCAATTTTTGTGAGAGTGACACGTGGCTAGTTTTTCCGTTTGTGCTCCCTGGAATTGTATTATACTAGCATTTTACTCGTGCAATGCACGGGATTTAATGAAATTTTAAAAAATATGTTATATATGATATCAATTTAATATTATTATTTAATATTTATTATTATTATTATATTCATCAATTTAATATTATAATCTATTTATATATATTGTAGTAAAATTATAATTACAGGAGAAGTTATATTGTTTCTTTTAGCCTTTTTTAAATGTCCTTTAACCTCTTTTAAGTGGTATTTAGTCTTTAAAAATATATTAATTAAAATGTTTATCAAAATATTTAGCAAAATAATATAGATAAGAGAAATAGTAATATCTCACGTGTTTATGTTAAAGCTTTCGAAAAATTTCTTTGTACACAACATTTTTTTGTGTTGGCTGACGCATTGTCATCTTCATCCAAACTAAGTATTTTCAATCATGTCTTTGTTTTGACTCTTGAAAGAGCAACATAGAGTTGGCCATGTGTGAAAATCGGACGTGGAAGATATAATCCAACTTTGGAAAGTAATTGACGTTGACTCTTATTGATTGTCATTGCAAAACATAAAGATATTGGAAATTGTCTTTTTTGAAATTTGAACGACAATCTAGAATCAAATGGAATCAAATTCATTCTTGGGATAAATATTTTCTCACCAATGTTGGATAAATATCTTCTCACCAATGTTTTTTCTTACGATCACTGTGTCAAAAATAACGTTCTTGGAAAGATGATTAACTTGAAATCTTGTCCCATTACAAAGACCATTTGCTTGATCGATATTTCTCAAAAGCATGATAGGTACACTAACTTTCAACTTAATCTTGTGAGTTGGTATTCTAGAACATTTAATATCGTTTAAGAATTCAGATGTAAACCATTCACTTTGAATATCATTGTCTTCATCACATTGGCAAGGTGTATATAAGCTAAGATACATTTTTTCTTCACCATCTATTAAAGATAGGATAAAATCATTAACTTCCTCTACAACTTCAATTGTTGTTGGACAAATTATTGCTCCATCATCAAAAAGTGTTTCACCTATCATATTTAAGACATTTTGAGGATAGACAAAGTGAACTAATGATAACAAAGGTGAGTCCCTCTTTTGGATTAGCAGATCTTCTGGTATATATATAATTCCCTCGCCGTTTTCATTTAAATCTTTTTGTCCATCACATTTTGAGAATCCAGTCAGCAAATTCTTTTATACTTGTCACAGTCTGAGCACATGTTATTGTACTTAACCTCATGTTTTGCATAAGTTTTAAAACTTTGCAATGTTGCCATAGATTAGAGTAGTTAATTGTTGACTTGACGACATCATATCTGGATCATTTCTTTACAACAAGCAAGATTTGCCTAAAATCGCCTCTCAAAACAACAACTTTTCCTCCAAATGGTTTTTTACTGTTTTCTTCACTTTGAGATTTCATAATATCTCTCAAGGTTCTCTCAAATGCTTCGACACATAATTTATTCATAATTGGTGCTTCATCCCATATAATTAATTTTGTTTCAATCAATAACCTTGCACGAAGACTTCCTTGAGGTATGTTGCATGTTGATTCCTCATTTATTAATATAGGTATACAAAATCTAGAATGTGTTGTCTTTCCTCCTGGAAGTAGCAAAGAAGCTATCCCACTTGAAGCTACATTTAGAACTATCATTCCCTTAGATCTAAGAGCACATGACAATGTTCTCCACATAAAGGTTTCCCCTGTACCACCATAGCCATACAAAAAAAGAACCATTCTTCTTGTAAAAGGACTGCTGACATGACTTCTTCATACACTCCCACTTGCTCAGTCTTAAGTGATTCTAACATTGAGGCATGTTGTTTTGTCATGTCTTCTTTATCATAGTTTAGCTCATCCACAATAAAAGTGTTTTGAAAGAATGAAAAATTTGACATATCAGGTTGTGGAAGAGAAACAAATTCTTTTAAGGATCTATCATAATCAGTACAACCCTTTTGAATTGCCAATAATATTTGTCTGTAATACAATTCAGCAGATCTAGGAGGAACATATGTCACTCTACCAATCATGTACCCTTGCTTCCTTGGTCTCCATAGTCTTTGTTGAGGCATCCAGACAAACACATTTGGTTTGAAAATTCAAAATATGTCAACTTTCTATCGTCCTCATATGTTTTATTGACCTCAAACCAAGCTAAAAGCATTGTGTTGGCAGTTTGTCCTTTTTGTAAGACTAAATCAACTTGATCATCATCTTGAAATAAAATTGATTGTTGACACGGCAGGTGGAATGTTAATCTTTGGATAGGAGGCCATCGATGGTGGATGTCGAAACCAAATATTCTCCAAACTGCCTCACATGGTGATAAGTATCTACAATCATAGTAATTTTTGATTTCGTTTACAATAGTATTTCAACCATCTACCAAATTAAAATCATTTAGTGAAAACACATCATCATGGTTAAGCATACAAAATCTTCTTTCTCTCCACAACTTCACAATTGATCTTCAAATAAAAAAGTTTGCATCACAGAAATAAAATATTTCTTTGCTTGTAGTTGTGTTTGAAAATGGTCCAATAAGACAAATTGAAAAAGGTGTCCACTTTGAATGTTCATTTACTAAATTAATTTTTATCCCACAAAAAATGTAACTTCACTTATTTGAGCAAAAAATGTGCACTATTTCGGAACTTCTCCATCATACAATACTGAAAAAGTTGTACTACTGCTAACGGAGGACTATAAGCCAAGGAATCACCATCTACTTGTTTTCACCGCGAACAGTTTATGTCTCAATTAAGAATCCATCAACCACGAACTGATTCTCAACTCACAAACAACATCTAATTAAGTATAATGTTATCCACATGTTAACTTAAAACTTATGTGGATGTATTCAAATTGTTAGCTTATAAGTTTTTCTAAATAATTAAACTATATGCAAATTTAACAATATTTACAGAAAAATGAAAATTTTAAACTCATCAAAGAATTATTTCTTAATTTGACATTTTAAAGTTATAGTTTTAACTTTATAGCATTTTCAATCTTTATAGTAAATTTTGTAATATCAAATATATTTTTTAATAATCATTTCAAACATTTATACCTTTTCAATGTATTATTAAACATTTTCCAAAATTATTTTTAAAATTTTATAAAATTCACAAAATTAATTATTATCGTAGACATAACAAAAAATAATAAACTTGTATTCCAAATTTTTTACCACCATCAAAAGTAACATTTATTTTATTTATACCGGTACAGTTATTTTTACATTTAGAAGTTGAAAATTATAATTATATTTTCTATTATCATTTTTTTCATTTTTTAACAAACCAACAATCACAAATTTAATTCCAAAGCCAAATTTTATTTGCTATTAAATAATTTTTATTTCCTTCACCTCTCTCAAACCAATTAAAATTTATTCTAAACATTTTTAATTAATTAATGTAATTTACTATTATCTAATATCAATTTTATTTCCTTGTTTTTTCTTATTTCTTTTTCTTTTTTTATGTGATCTCCTTTAAATAAAACAAATAAACAAAAAAACTTCAACAATCCGACTCTGTCTGAGAATATATGGATTTTGAGAAAGTGGAATTAGTGAATTTGAGTAAAAAGTTAGTATATATATATATATATAAATAAAAACTTAGTTGTTTAGATTAAAAAAAAAAAGTAAATTTGAGTAAAAATTTATAGTAAATATGATTGGTGTAATTAAAAAAGGTTATTTTTTATTTTAATAATATTATGTTAATTATTTATTTTATTATATTAAATAAAAACGTAAATATCAATAAGAATTAACAACATAATTGATTATTTTAAAGATATAACCAATTTTGAAGACATAACCTAACATAATCACTTAGGTTCAAGATAATCTTCACAAATCTTCACTTTTATATGCTCAAAATTTGTGTTTTTTTCGATAATTACATGCCTTTGTTTTAACTTTCATCTTTTTTTCTTTAGTCTATTTCTTTTCGTCTACGAACAAAACACACTGTCAAAACGTGGATGACGGGGACAAAGAATTTTGACATGTTAATTCAACGTATTAATCAGGATATATACACAAACAACTATTGTAACTCGTATAGATATGAATACAGTTCAAATTTGTGATGATCGTCTACTAAACTATAAACGACTCACAAAAGTATAGGCCCAGACGAACATCCTCAGTCTCCGATATGCATCAGTTTGTGGACCAATTCATTCATATGTTTCACTTCACTTGGCATCTAGGGACCTAGACCAAGAAATGCTTCAAGCATCAATTTACTTTCTAAAGGTACCGGTGGGCCAATTCGTCCATGAAGTTTATTCCTTTTTTAATCTCTTCTAACACCCAGCTTTCAGCTTTCCAGATTCATTCCCACAAATTTATCCAACACATTTTTAAATGCATGACCCATACAGGTAAAGAAAAATAGTCAAAACAACATTTTAAAATATGCATGTTCTTTGCATTGTTCATAGTCACAAGTAATGCATACAGTGTAAGAGAAATTAAATTGAAACGTTAGCTTTGTCAGACATATGCTCTCCATGTAAAAAATAGGTTAACCGAGTTCAAGAGGGGGGTGAATTGAACTTTAAAAATTTTTGCAAAACTGGAAAGTGATTTAAGTATGAGAATGAATTATCTTTATAAAATCAATTAACTACACAGTTCTGGACTGTCTAGTAAACAATTCAGTAAACAGGAGTTTAAAATATACAACGGAAGTAATACAAATTCAATCAAACAGTTTATTGAACTTTTCAAGAATCAGAATACACTCAACAAGATGATTAGATTTTAATACAGTCAATTAAAATGATAACAATAGTTGAATAAAAGAAATCAAGAAGAGTAGGGAGAAAGAGCAAGAACATAGAATTTTTATCTTGGTTCACCCTTCCACAAGGGCTACGTCTAGTCCTTTGCCAAACCAGCAAAGATTTCCACTAAAATGATCCAAGATCAGTTTTACACCCTTGCTCCCAGCAAGTTACAAACACTGCTCCCTCACACTCTACTCAACCCCTCAGCAGATGTGAGACCAGTGTAGGAACCCACTGCACCAACTCAATTACAAACCTAGTAATTGAAGACAGTTAACAGATTACAATAACAACAAGATCAACAATTGATCACACAATACTTCTACACAAAATAGATTACAAAGACTGAAGATTAGGTGTAGAAGACTTAGCTTTGGTCCAGAACCAAAGTCGCAAGAACCTCACTCAAGGATGCTTAAAGATTCACGTTCTTGGAGGTTTCTTGTTTTGAAAAGCTTTGTGAAAGATGATTGTACAAACAGGGCGCTATTTCTCACTTCAGAATTTCTCAAGGAATGCTTTTCAAAAATCTTAGTTATCTAAAAATGATAGTGTCAATTCTTTTATATAGCCAAATCAATTTTAAAACAGCTTAGCTGTCACTAGTTCAATTAATTGAATAAACCATTCAATTGATTGAATTGACCGTTAGTTGACTCAGTCAAAGATTTCAGTAGTAACAAAATAACTGTCACATTCAATTGATTATTTTAAAAATTCAGTTGATTGAAAAATCTCTTTTACCAAAAATCAGTTTAGGTTATTTTTCTTAAAACCAATTTTAATAAAAATATTTGTGAATCTCTTAGCACCCCAGAAATGATGAACCATGCCGCTAATGATTAAGGACTAAGCCAACACCAACACTCAAACCCAACTAAGGACCAAGATCAAATTACCGAACTATCTTCATGTTGGCTCAAAGTCATTCACTTGAACAATTCTGGTACAGGTTGGTTCCAACAGATTCTTCATGAGGCAGTCTTCATCAACTCAGGTGCTAGGCATTGATCTAACATAGTCCAGATCCAATCCATCAGAACTTCAACAAGCTATGGTCTTTATTGACTTCATCAAATCACATGCTTAGCATTGGTGCTAACACTCCACTCTTTATGGACCACCAGATCAAACTGCCTATAAGGAAATGGTTGCTCTAGAGCGTTAGCAACCTGAAAAGAAACCTGCAGTCAAAATATTGAAATCAGCAGTTATTAGTTAGTAATTAGTTACCACTTTCAAACAACTCAAAAAATTGAAAAAAGAAAAAAATCTCTATATCAAAAAATCCAATTCCAAATTAGAACCATTACTACTAATAAACAAATGGTAACAATATACTTACATAAGAGTGTGAATACAATAGAAAATCAAATTGGTGAATTATACCAAAAATAGAGTTCCAAATGTAAATGGAATGAGAATCACCTCTATGTGATCCTAGCATTAATCCTAGACTCACAAACTCCAGACACTTTTCCAGTAGATGCCCCTCTCACAGTGTTGTGGATACAAGAGTTCACATTAACAAATGCATGCATTAATAGGTTGTCGCACTGTAGATTGAAACCTCTGATTATATCCATTCTTCAAGCAACCAGATCCAATTACTTTAGAAGACCTTGTTGCTGTAAATGATGTCTAGTGAGACCAAGAAGAGTATCTTCATAAGAAAGAAAAAAAAAACAAATGTAGGGACAGTTCTTCAGGGCCAAGATCTCTGTGGCACCATGTTACTATTATGATTTTTCCACCAGGTGCTGCTACCCGAGCTAACTCTCCAACAAACTTTCAGTTTCACGTGTCGTGTGTGAAGTAGAAAACTTATATTAGATTAATAGAACACAGAATAGAAACAAACCTTAATTCAATCATTGTTAAGGATTAATCTGTTGTTGGAAGTAAGCTTAGTCAAAAGTAATGCATAAAGTGCAAGAGAAATTAAATTGAAACCTTAGCTTTGTTAGGCATATGCTCTCCACTCTCTATGGACCACACCTGATCAAACTGCCCATAAGGGAATGGTTGCTCTAGAGCGTCAACAACCTGAAATGAAACCTGCAATCACAATATAGTGATAAACAATTATTAGTTAGTAGTTAGTTACCACTTTCAAACAACTCAAAAAATTGAAAAATGAAAAAAAAATCTTAGTGTCAAAAAATCCAATTCCAAATTAGAACGATTCCTACTAATAAACAATTGGTAACAATATACCTACATAAGAGTGTGAATACAATAGAAAATCAAATTGGTGAATTATACCAGAAATAAATTTCCAAATGTAAATGGAATGAGAATCACCTCTACGTGATCCTAGCATTAATCCTAGACTCACAAACTCCATAGAGTTTTCCAGCAGATGCCTAGATGCTCCTCTCACAGTGTTGTGGATACCAGAGTTCACATTAATGAATGCATTATCCATAAATGCATTAATAGGTTGTCACACTGTAGATTGAAACCTCGAATTATATACATTCTCTAAGCAACCTGATCCAATTACTCCATAAGAGTATCTGTAAATGATGTCTAGTGAGACCAAGAAGAGTATCTTCATAAGAAAAAAAAAACAAATATAGGCAGATAAAATCTTACCCTTTGGTCTTAATGGCGATCTGTCCACAAGTAGAGATGCATATCCAAAACAAAATCATCTTCATGATATCATTTTGTAGGCACTTATAAAATAAAGGGAAAAGTCACACAAGCAACTACAAATTAGAAAAGAAATTAAATTAAAAAAAAAAGATATAGCTACCATGTTTCAAACCTAGGATGGCTAGGTTCAAGCTTGCATTATCTTCGTATAACACAGGCAACTAAAACAGGAAAACCAACAATAAACAACAGGGGAAACCAACGTGAACTCCATTGGTGAGCTACAAAAAGCCAAAAGAAGAAACCTCTTAAATGAGAATGGAAGTTAGAATAGAAATCTAAAAGAAGTGAAAATGAAGAAAAAAGAAGAAAAGTAGAGAAAAGGTCGAACCTTTTGCTGTAAAGTGAACCTCCACCCTTCTCGGTCATCGCAGTCGCCACTATGAGCCACCATTCTTTCTTAATCCACCGTCGCCGGTCTCGATTGTTGGGACATAGATTTCCAGCATCACCTCAGTGGCCAACCACCATGAGTGACACCGTGAAACCCAACCAAGGAAGTTTCGTTCGTTCTTCACCGACAGAGAGACATGAAGCCAAAATTTAGATCGAAAAAAAAACAGTTACAAAAAAAGAAAGGAAGAAGAGAAAGAGTATAAAGGTTTAACCTTTTTTGAAGAAGTGTGGAACGTTAAGAGCGATGGGCAGGGTTTGAATTTGGCATGAAGGAGAATGAGAATGAGAAAGCGAAGTGCTATGGCAGTGAGAATTGGAGAGTAGGTGTGGTAGTGAGAATGAGAGAGCGGACTGTTGTGGCAGTGAGTATGAGAGAGGTGGGGAATTAGGGTTTTTGAAATTAGGATTGTGAATTTGAAATTTGAATTTGAAATTTAAAAATGTGAAAGAGAATGATGTAGGCACGAAAGAGAAGAGAGAGCCTGAGAGAATGAGAAAGGTGCAGCAAGTGTAGAAAAAAGAGAGACACGTGTCGCATAAAAAGGCAATCACACCTCGTATTTCTTGGGCTGGCACGTGTCATTGTTACTTTTTTGGTAATTTTTTTTAGAAACTTTTTTTGTAAATTTTGTGAGGTTGACACGTGGCTAGTTTTTTTGTTTGTACTGCCTACAATTATATATATTATAGATATAGATGGTTTCGTTTCCCTCTCATTTTTTATGCTCTAACCCTAAACCAAAATTACGCTCTCGCAAAATGGCCATTTAAGATAAGAGACCATGATTGAAGAGGCATCCCGTGTCATGTCATTGAAGAGCGTCACATCAGAGTGTCAAATGGGGTTAAGAATGAAAACGGTGCCAACGTATTATTTGTCTTGTGATAATGAATTTTGGGACTTGAAAGAAAAAACACTTTTATTCTTTATTTCTATATTATAATATTTAAATAAATTAAAACTACTTTATTTATATGATCATTGAACCTTTAGATATCCTCTTAGCATACCTTGGCCTTTAAGTAAAATGTGTCATTCGGAACGAAGTCTGTGCTTTCTTTGATTAATGTCATATAAGTTGATGACTCAATCGCAACTACAAAACTAGTTAATCTCGACGATAAAATAACCCGAGGAGTATGAATTATGAATATAAGATGACAGCAGTGAATGCGTCAATGAAAATGGAATAAATTGAATAAAATTTACATACTTTATCCTCCTTTTTCTTCGTGAATTATATTAAATTTATGATCAATCCCTTACACATGTCAATTTTGCGGGGAACGGGAAGCACTGGACGGTCGTGGAGCCCAACCCGAAATTCATGGCAAAACAACGAGATTCCCGAACTAAATAATAGCACAATACAACATCAAATCGAGGGACCCAACTTCACTTTGTCATAACCTTAGCTAGTAGGTTCACTACTTAGCATCAATTCTGTTACCTACTTCAATGCTCTCCTGTTATGGTCAAAATTGAAATTGAGAGTCTAACTAACTTACATCTTTAACAACTTTTCAATAAACCAAAGGAATCTCAATATGCAAAAGAGGTAGAAAAGAGGTAGAAGGTGTCTCAATTGAATGAGGGGTTGGGGTGGAACCTTCTGATCTTGATTCAGTGGATGATCTATTTTCAGTATTTCCTTTACGAATTTCTTCCACCATTCTCACCACCTCACCAATTTTGGGCCTCTGATCTGGTGTTCTCACAACACATGCCATGCCTATTTGCAGCATCTCAACCATTTCCTCTTCAATATTCGGATACCTCAGCAACTCCACATCAAACACTTCTGCAGTCCACTCCTCTCTAACCACAGAATTCACCCATCTAACCAAGTGGACAACTTCCTCACCTCCTTTGGCATGTAAGGGAAACCTCCCAGTTAGAAGCTCAAGCAGTAGCACACCAAAACTGTAGACGTCAGATGCCGGAACTGATTTTCGGGTGTCGGTTGCTTCTGGCGCACGGTATCCTGTTGTCCTCATTGCTGGATTCATCAGTGTTGCAAGACCAATGTCAGATAGACAACCATATCCTCGGGGGTTGAGGAAGATGTTAGAGGACTTTATGTTTCCATGGAGGAGTTTCTCTCTTTGTTGAGCATGGATGTAAGCAATGCCTCTTGCTACACCAATTGCTATTTTCAAACGCCTGTCCCAGTCTAAAGAAACTCTGCCAGCTTCTCTTTTGCCTGCATTGATAAAGTTGAGAAATCATAGTTTAACCATAGAATGTACCTTAAAATAGTCGTAGGAGGATGTAAGTAAGATAACGTACCATGCAACATTGAAGACACACTGCCTTGTTCATAGTAATCATATACCATAAGTTTCTCCTCCTTTGAATAGTAATATGCCCTTAAAGCAGCCACATTATCGTGCCTAATCCTCCCGACCATCTCCATCTGTTGTTCAAACTCGCGTTTTCCGACCATGACATCCTTCAACCTTTTCACCGCCACGGTTGTTGCGTCTTCTAGAGCAGCCTTGTACACTGTCCCAAACGTGCCCTTTCCAAGCACTTCGGCAGATGCTCTCAACAAGTCCTCCAAGTCAAATGCAAGATTGCAACCCTCAAAGAAAACAATTCTGTTCTTGTCTTGACTTTCAGAACCTTCCTTTTTCCTGGATACTTCTCCTTTCGGAGACTTCACTTGTTGTCCCCTTGTACCGCCTTTCTCATAGCAGCACACAATCACAAAAGCTGTTATCACTGCAATTCCCAGCACACAAGCTCCAATAATGATGCCCAACAACGCTGGTTCTCTAAGTCCTTTGGATTTTTTCCTTGTTGGATGAGGATTTGGGGGTTGAACAAGAAAAGAAGGAGAAAGAGCATCTGAAAAAGCAAGATTGTTACCAGAAAATGCGCCCTTTGGAAATTTCTTAAAGGATTCAGGCACAACCCCACTAAGGTTATTGTTGGCAAAATTCAGCTCTCGCAGGGTAGGGATATCGAAATCAGGAATGTCACCTGAAAGAGAGTTGTTGGCTAGGACTAAAGAAGAGAGACGAGTCAAATTTGAAAGTGAAAATGGGATGCTCCCATTGAAAGAATTGTTTGATAAATTGACAATACTAAGATTCTTCCATTCTGAAAAGTCTGATGGCAATGGACCAGAAAATTTGTTGAATTGGAGATACAGATAGATCAAATTATTTAGCTGAGAGAAATCCGAAGGGAAAGAACCAGTTATGCTATTTGATGCAAGACTCACAGTTTGGAGTGCTGAGAGACGGCCAAGAGTGTTGGGTGGGATTGGACCACTCAATCCAGTTCTGGTCAGTTGGAGGGCAATAACCTGTGATTGCTCAGAGTTGCAAGTCACTCCTATCCAGCTTTTGCACACAGAAGAGCTCTTGTCCCAGTTTATCAGATGATGAGAGTGGCTAATGTTGTGAAGGAAATCAAGCAATGCTTGTTTATCTTCCATTGGCTCAGCTCTTACTCCAAACAACATCGCTCCAATCATGAGCAAGACACCCAGCATCTCTGCCATTTTGTAGCTCGAATGGATGCAACACAAGGACTTCTCCAGGACACCAAACTGGAGAACAAACAAATGATTAGATGATTGAGCGCTAGTGTGTCTGATGTCTTTGCAAAGCTAAAACAACAAAGACAATTTGGGGTTATTTTTTAGACATGTTAAGTGTTAGGGTGTACTGTTTGTATTCTATAAGACATATTGGAGTTATTTTCTTCGATTCTGGTCTAAAAGACTAAACGACACTTTTAAAGTGTCTTTTTATGTCAAAATAAGCAGCTCCTGTTTGACATGGAAAATCGCCATTATCTTTCTTCTGTTCACCTACTTTGTTGATTCCCCCACCAATGTGCCACAATAAAGATGTAAACTAATACTTGGACGAGCCAGGTTAGTAGTTAATAATCTAGTGACCATGACCATGCGAGCAGAAAAAAGAAAGAAAAAGAAAATACCATTTTTTGTGGAATTTAAAAGGACCACATAGTTTTTCCTTATGTATACACAGGAATAGTATAGAGAAATCATCCAATTCTAGGAGTTATAGAGCTAAAAGTCAGAGCACTTGACACTTAGATAGATAGAGAAAAGGGATACTCAAACCATACTCCTTCCAAAATTCGCCGATCAGTTAAACGTGCAAATACGACCGGCAGTGTCCCACATACCATATTAGGAAGACAGAAGAGTCAGAAAAGTGGTGAAATTAGGAAGGGGGAAAGGAAGAAAACCGGTAGGTCCAGAAGACCAGGACCATTCACCTGTAAGAACATCAAGATCCAAACTGGGGTCGTTGCAATAATGGTGCTGTTACTTATAGAATATAACAGTTACACATCATTGAGAAACCAAAGATTATTTTTTTTTTAAAGAATATGAAGGGACCATGTGGAAAAATCCATTGGAGTAACTAGACAAATATGAAACTAATGTATATTTATGAATAAGACATTAATTCTGCTGAAAAGTATCAAAACATTAGACATAAAGCAATACCTGTTGATTGTAACAGATCCTAAGGTGGTGCTGCTTCTTTTGCTTCCCCTTGGTTTATACTTTCTAATTTGTCTTTTAAGAAAACTTTCAATGGCTTGCTTATGGATGTAAATGTCGAAGGAGCGGAAAGACAATAATATAAAAAAGTGTAGGATGAGAATGGACAGGAGTGGTGACCTCATGAACTTTGTCTCGAACTTCAATCATACATGCATAGGTGACCCATGACCTACGCTATAGCTTAATATACTTCGTTGAATTCTATCATGAAAAAATGCTTCAGTCTACAAAACTATTATTCACCCTTGAAAATGTTCGACATCAATGGGATGAATGCTCATGACTTAATTTCATTTGTGCTAATCCAAATAGTAAATAGTGCATAAGTGATACACATAGTAGTTGTTCTGTCTTTCTTTATATGCATGAACAACCCGTGGCAAAAATAAATAAGTAAACAGAAAGGTTAAAAGGTTGACTAATTTGGGGGCATTAGGACACCATCAACATCATAAAATGATGATGTTGCGCCACCGAAAGAAGAGGTTTCAACATTTTTGTTGTTAGGAGCACCCTCCCACCAGCCACCAATCATTGGTCAGAATTTCAGGACTTCACTTTTGACTTATTTGATTGCATTTATATATTTTTCTTGGCAGGAAAATACACAGAAATAAATAGACAAGAAGGTAAGTTTATTTAGGCTCCTTCCCTGCAAAAATCACAGAGTTTCGAGAAGGGACTAAATCAGAAAGCCACATTATTGCGCCATCCTTTTCAAGGCAACTTCTCTTAAAAGCAGTTGTTTCAACGGAACACAGAGAAGTAATCTAGGGTATACGGAAAGTGAAAATTAAGATTACTAATAAATATATAATCAATATTTCAAAGCACTAACGTGAAAAAGTATGTTACATGTTTTCTCCTAAATTTCATATCCAAATCAGCATATCTGAGAGGCTAACAGTTATTTGTCAAGTGGATTGCGATTTGTTTGGTTAAAAAATAAGCTTACATGATTAAATAGTTATCTGACCAGATCAAAGGTTATCCGGAACAATTTCTTAATGGTAGTAAGTCATACATTGGCCACCAGCTTTTTCCACCAAAACTCTTCGACTTCATTTTTTTTATTTTGTTTATCTGCACTCTTTTTTCACAAAATAATAAAATAAAATATATTAACTACCATTAGGAAACACTACACATGTTACCCTCAATAGTAGGCAGGGGATATTTTCTAATTAACAGTGGCTTCCTTTCCTCTAAAGTCAAATAACTTGATTGAATTGAATAATGAAACTGTTATAAGAGTAATGCTTTGCTACACACGTTGCACTCTGCCGGGATCTTCTTTAGTTCCTGATTGGCGGTGGCTTTCTTTAAAGTCGCAGTTAGGCCCTGAAATTAGCAATCAACTTACAATTTGTTAAAGAAGCAATTTATCAATCAGTTTGATGAACTTATGTTTTGTTTAAATGAAAAATGAAAGATAGAAAAAAAAAAAAGTAGCAAATATCAATGAGTAAAAATAACAAAAACAAAGGAAAAATTTTCCTATACTTATTAGGATAAATAAAAATAAGTAATAAATCATATAATTTATATAACGATAAATTTAATTTATAATAAAAAATACAAACTTTTATTGTAATATTTAAAAAATAATGATTTTACAATACACAACAATATTTAATTATAAAATTCTTCTAGTCTTATACTATCATTTCAAATACACAAAGATTGAGATTTCATTTTTTACAGTTTCTCAACAAAACATTCTGAATTAACAATACTGTAATGAGCTTTACAAACAACTAACACAAATAGTGGAAATTTGTCACTCATAATCAACTATCATCTTTATCTTTATTGTATGATCAATAGTATGGTGTTACATGTGGTTTATGCTGTACATTGTTAAAGCCTTTTTTATTACTCTAGAGTTATTATCTTTTAGATAACTCTAGAGTGCACCCTATTATTTTTAATCATTTCACAAATATATTCTACACACTTTTAATATTAAGTTTACCTTATTTACTATGGAAAAGAAATCTAATCATCGAAACAACTTAATTTATATATTATAATGTTTTTCATTTGATTTCCGTATACCATACGAATTATTAGAGTAGTTAGAGTTGGAATTTAAGCGAGATTCGAGAAAGAGTCATTTGGCTCTACCCAATAAAGTTTCATTCAGCATAATGTATTAGACTTAATAAAACAAAAAAAGCTTAATTTGCTTAGCCAAATAAAATCCCTCTTACCAAATTTGTTAGACTTCAAATAACATGATTAAATAATACTCACTCAGTAAATAATTTTATAAGACGAGATTTCACATTAATAATGATAATTTAATTCTAAAATTATTTGTTTATAATAGAGTGATTCATTCTACAATTTCTGACTTACCTTTTGAAATTGTTTATGGTTCTTAATCCCTTTATCCCTCTCCATATTTATCACTTCTTCTTACTAATGAAGGCATGTGTACTGATAGAGCTGAAAACATTTAAGTTGAGTTTAAGAGAGATGAATTAAATTATGAAATTTTTGTTTGACAAATATAGTTTATAAAGGATGAAAATTTTCTAATAAAATCTCTCAACCAGTAGTTTGTAAGTGCACTTCATAAAAATAATTCATTTAATAGTTTACATTTAGCTTATCAAGAATCAATATCTAATAATGGTATGATTGCATCTACATATAAAACCATGAAAAGAAAATATAAAAATGTTTGCAAAGAAATTGAATTAATGCAACAAGAGAAAGCTAGTCTAAATGATATTTCTCTCAAAAATACTGAGCTTCTCCAAGAAAAAGAAAGATTGTGTAATGAAAATAGGAACCTTAAAAGGGACCTTGCACTTCAGAACACTGTCAACACCCAATTTCGTCCGGACGAATAAATTATTTCAAATTATAAAACAATACAAAAATTAAAATAAAAGGGTGTGTCATCTAATTTTATTATACTTTGTCATTTAAATAAAAAAGAGACTTTGGTTCCATTACATTCAATGAATAAATTAATAAAATAAAATTCATAGAAAAAGAAATAGTAAGAAATCAGTCTATTAAAAATTTGTTTAAAAAAAATAATAGTAATAATAGTAATTAAAAAATATATATCGAATTTTTCCCTTAAGAGAAAACTAAAAATGTGGTAATTAAAATAAAAATTAAAAAATAATAATAATTAAAAAAAACGAAAATAATAAATAATAAATAAATAAATATTAAATAATTGATGATTAAATAAGAAAAAACAAAATAAAAATAAATATATATTCAAAAAAAGAATAAATAATAAAAAAAAAGAAAGGAAGACTGTTTTCAAACTGCTTACTTGATTTACATGTTCAAGATAATAAATAAATAAATAAATAACAATAAAAAGAATGAGTCAATGCCCGTAGACTTCCATGTTCTCACTCCCTAACTCCACATATTTGTTTTTAATAAAAAATAAATATTTGTAAATAATAATTTTGAAACCGCTCAGATAACAACCCACGTTCTCCACTTAAATAAAAAATAAAATTAATAATAAATAATGGATTTTTACCGTTGGAAAATGTTTTAAGTCTCATTCTTGGGTAGATTCATTTTAATATTAATTTTAAAAAATTAAAAAATAATAAATATGAATAAGTCAAAGAGTGGTAACTTCTTTGAACTGAACCACTGACATTTTAAAAAAAAATATCAATTAAAATAATGAAAAAAAAGAAAAAGAGATATATTAGTCAGAGAAAGAAAAAGCAAAGGAGGGATCATTTTGGTGATTGAAAAAAAAGAGAACGAGAGAGAGAATATTGAGAAGAGAGAAAAGAAGAAAGCACACTGAGAAAGAAAAGACTAGGCATCAGGTATGTTTCTTCCCTTTTGCTTGTACATTCATTCATGGCATAAAATAAAAAGCACTCACAATTATTCCTATTTCATCAACATGCATCTCGATGAACGCATAATTCCACAATGTTTCTGCATTGTGTTTTTGC
>Ga0099824_1001092_pt1 | contig 36664 bp, 24 predicted proteins | sample SiratrowhiteBW_FD_76837 | JGI IMG/M metagenome (GOLD analysis project Ga0099824, IMG submission 76837) | Root nodule microbial communities of legume samples collected from California, USA - Siratro white BW | ecosystem: Host-associated > Plants > Roots > Nodule | place: USA: California... | reverse complement strand
TAGTATTTAAAAAAAAAAAAAAAGGGAAAAAAACAAAAAGAAAAAAAAAAAAAAAAAAAAAAGTTATTTGAGATGTATCATTTCTTAATGAAGTTAACAGCTTGACATAAAATTACCCTTGAGCAATAGAGAGATGCACAAAATTGAAAATAAAATATAGAAAACTCATTGATTCCCATAAATTCAAAGAATCAGGCTAATAATGAGTGAAATTGGAATTTATGATGGATATAAATGCAAATCTAAATAAGAAACCTTAAGAAAAAGCGAATTTCAATAAATATATTCCACCATAGCATGTAACAGTAGCATGATAGTATTACAGGCATAATCTAATATTACCTGAACATAATGTCTATTGAGTTGCTCAAGCCAATCGAGTTTCACACAAACCCTATCATCAGAAAAAACATGGCTGTTTCTCTTAAGGATAGTGGCTATTGTGTATCCCAAGGCCATTAGTCCACCAAGAAGGCGCACACTGACCTCAAAAGTAATTCTTGGTGATATGACAAATGGATTATCTGTCACCCATTCCTGAAAATTGATCCGACATCAATTAGTTAACACTGTTGAAAGTTCATTCTTCATGAACCATGGGAGGATTGTAAACAAATATAATATGCAAAACAATAAAGATATGAGATCTTAATAGCATATCAGGCAACAAAATGTGTTGTTGTGGTCCAAAAGAATCAAAAGAAGTGGCAAACCAACAAACTATGAGCCTTTAAAATTCTAAACAAAAATATTTCGACTACAAAATTGGAGAAATAGAAAAGTTGAGAATGCTTGCTCAAGCATCAAAATAGAATTCCAAACTACTGCAATTCAACAACAAACCTAGCAGTTTAGGAGAGAAAATAAATGATACTGAGGTAATCAATTCTGTACACAATCTAGTGTATCATTCCAAAGTGCAATTGAAGAATTTCAAAGCATAATTTGCAGCATATGTGCATTCACTTTTTAGAAAATATACTTTTTTCCCTTCTTCTGGATATCAAATATACATCTCATCCTCCACTCCAATAATCTTAGACCTTTTAGTTTCAACTTTTTAAAAAAGTATTAGCATCATATGCTATTGAATGCAGATTATGAAATGCTGATTTCAAACTTCAAAAAATGTTTAGTTTCATATTCATTCTCCACTCCAATAATCTTAGACTTTTTAGTTTTAACAATTAAAAAATTATTTGCATCATATGCTATTGACTGCAGATTATTAAATGCTGATTTCAAACTTCAAAAAATGTTTGGTTTCATATAGTTCCTTATGCTATCAATTTCACGACCTCAAACATCTAGAAGCAAACTTATCATAGCATCCAAAAGTCATAGGTGTCAAACAAATTATTAGGAAATAGATTTTAAATCTAACTTAAACTCATAAAATCAGCTTATAAAATAAATTTTACACCCATTTATACACTATAATTTGTCTTTATCTCAAATCAATGTAAGATCTCTCACACTGAGGACTGGACATATCAAACAAGGAACTAGATATTTGTGAGGAGTTTAACAGTGACCCCAATAGCAGGTAACACAATAGGTCCAACAAACCTTTCTAAAATAGACTCTGATACTATATTAGGAAGTAAGTTTAAGTCTAACTCAATCTCTAGTCAATAAAAAATCTTAAGTGTGTGCCTAGATATTTGTGGGTGGTCTAACAGTAGCTCAATAGCGGACGGCACGATAGGCCAACACATTTCACTAGTGAACTTTAATCCAAACTCAACCTCCCAAAATTGGTTTGTAAAGTGAGGTTTACACCCACTTATGACCTTATCTCTAATCGATGTAGGATCTCTAACACAAATTATATAAGTAAATGTCAACAAAAGTCAAATGAGTTACTTATATGGTATTGAATTTTGGTATGAAAGAGAAACAGAGAACTGAATATTATTGTATTTGATAACTGTGCATTTCTATTCAGTACAAAGAAGATCGACTAATATATAGACATGAAGATCCACATAAAGTTGACACAGAATAAGGCCCATGAATGGCCCAAACTGAGAAAACAGTACAGTCAAAATATAACTAACATTGAACATTACTAATATATGGTAATCATCATTCAACATCTCCTACCTAAATCAAGTCTTTATCATTTTCACTACTATTATAGTTGTGGTCCTCAAAAAAAATAGCCTCAACGTCTTTGTTTAGAGGGGGCTTTTGGAATCAAAACATAAAACCTATAGCCTCTGTTCATACATAATTGCTTGTAACTAACTCAACAACCACCTATTATTTATTCTTTCTAGATTCTAGAATATTCCCTTCACTCTTTACTTTCCCTATTAAGTCTGTCAACAATTTTGTTTGGGGTGTTCGATAGTGATGGTGGGTAGTAGTGAAATAGTTGTAATCACAAATCAAATGTCAATGCTAGGGTAGCCCAAAATAATGTGGTTATCTTTGTTTTGGCAATGTAACTTGGATAACATCACTAGATGATAGTATATGGAGGCGAAAATATGAAGCTATAAGTTAGTATTTTAGGAATCTAGTTACTTTTCAATTCAAGGAATATTAAGAGGAATTTAATGTTAAACTTGAGAAAAATACAAAAGAACTAGAATGAATTTGGGAGACTATATTTCCCTCTATTAGGATCTTATATTCATAATAACGTTGTATAAATCAGATATAATGTATGAAAGGGGAGAGAACAGAATATGAAAAGATGTGCCTAAACTAGGTATAGTAGATTACACACAACACCTTTAAAATAAATTCTGAAATGCTTGATGTGATAGAGTATACTTTTACATTACAGAATATGAAATATAGTAAGGAACCAAACCTCAAACATGAGACTGTATTTCCCATCCTTATTCCGCATCCGCAAATATGACTGGCAAGTTTCTGGATCTTCACCAGGTGGTAGAAGATATATGTCATAAGTTTGCTCTGTTGACTCCTTAAAATCCTCAGAGAGAACAACTTTAATTTGATCCACTGATATATTCTTTGCTGACTAGAACAGTTATACAATGGAGTTTTTATTTAGACAATCTCATATCAACATGAGAACACATAACTATCCTTTTCTTCTTATTTCATTTACACAAGTGGTAAAATAATGCTTTACTATGGCACTAACCTTTAATATGTAAGTTGGGCTCTGGAATCCAGTAAATGGGTTGAATTTGTTGATGATTTTTATATGTGCTGTCTGGAGATCTGGCTCAATAAAGGCCTTGTACATTGGATACACCTGAAAATGTTTAAACATTGGCACTTCTAGAAACAGTCATTTTCTAAATCTGTATAAAAGGATGAAAGATATTAAAAGTATGAACCGTCTCAGATATTTGATGAATAATTTCTTCAGGTTCTTGACCAGCACGTTGAATATCACGTATAACTCGTTTTACAAGGTCAAGGTGAACTCCTCCTGTAACAGAGACTCGAAGGTCGAGTAGAGGTCGCAACTTTTCACTCAAGGCATAGATGCCCTCTATAAACACAATACGAGAAGTTGGGGCTTCTACTGTCCTGTAAGCAGGGTACACTTTTAATATGAAAATGAAAGCACACATAAAAAGGAACTACTCTAAATGGAGTAACAGCTTTGAATTACATTAAGTATAAAGTTTAGATAAGCATTGTGATTGCTGCAGATCACAGAACATCAAACAGAAATTAAATGCAAATATGATACAACTGTAGGAAACTACATCCCTATTGAGCGTTTTGCCAAATTTGAGAGATGTTTCCATCATTCCATCAACTGACTAACAAGTGCAGCATATGTAGCATTTATAGTTAGAACTAATTGAAATCCCTAAGAGTAACATAGAGGAAATACACATGAAACGACTGAAGTTAATACAGAATATTCTCATACACACATATAGCCATTGATTGCAAATTATTACCCAAATATACATATTTCCTATTTTTCATCTTTATTTTCCTAAAAGCAGTATTCTTTGATCAATGTCTCGAAATAATAATTTTTCAACACATCAAAATATGCCAAATTGTACAGTTAATCAAGATGGTTCAAGATTCAACCTGTATCCCGTTCGTGAACTGGACTTGAAATCATATATGGGAACTTGAACATGCTTTCCTTCCTTTAAATCATGTAAATTCTGGAGTAATGTGTCGTAGTCTGTTAAGCGTGGATCTGCACAAAGGAATAACAGAGTTCAACAAGATTGGTGTCAAACTTTTAGCTGGTGTTTAAGTTCAAAGTCATAATAATCACAGCATGAATATGATACCACACTAATAATCAGATGCACACTAATAGACATACATACTACCTCACCACTCAACAAAAACATTTTATTCCCAATTGAGCTATGTCGTTCCTACAATCACGAAAGTTGTGTTTAATTATGCTATACAGCCTGTATTCTAATAGTGCACCATGGTAAGAAAAATAAAAGCATTGCAAAAGAAAAGGTCAGATGACATTTACCATCAAAGTTTCCATCAACAATTCGACTGGAATCATTGTAATTATCCATTGAAATGACAGCAATGCTGGGCATGAAGTTGAGTATCTTTTCAGTAAATACAGTCTTGCCTGCCCCGGAAGGACCTGCCACCCCTACCAATATTATTCCATCATTCTTTTGGGCTAACAATTGGCATGCACGAATTACAATGAAAAAGCCCTTCTCAAATGATAGTTGGTCTTGGATTGGAGCAATCTCATGGCGATCACAGTCTTTCCTTTTAACCAAGTGAACTTGATCTTTTAAAAGACCAAGACGTTTGTGATGGGAATCAGAATCCGAAATGTCTTTACCCATTGAACAATTCCTGATTTCTCCAAGAGGAAAAAAAAACATTTTTAAATAATGCATAAAATAAATATGTAACATTCATGTTAAACTCATATATCCCGGTTTCACAACACAAACATACAATGATGGATTATAGCTTGCTAACTACACTGTTAGTTTTTCTAACATAAATCTAGAAAGAAGTCTTAGCATTTTTACTATTATTTTATCAGTGGGTATGTAATTTTGCACACAACTGTAGTTTACATTTAACTCATCCTAATGCACATATGTAACAAACCATACGGTTATTTAAATTTTACTCCATTGATTGGAAATGAACAAGTCCAAACTCTCTCTATAAAGTGCAAATCCCACTTTAAAGGTGCAAAATTCAGCGAGAATATAAGTTGGGTTTAATGGAACATCCTACAGGCCCAGAGAGTGAAATTTAAAAATCTAGCTTAGAAATTGTCACTGATACAGCAGGACTCTATGAAGACAGATACAGGGTTTTTCTCTGACTGTGAGAAGATAGCTTTCTGGTATCACCATCAGACTATCACAATTCCAACATCACACACAACACCATCTCGATATCCAACCTAAAAAATTAAAATTTCACATCAAAAGCAAAAAACAAAAAACAAAACCCTGAACTAACAACTTTTTAAGAGTGTGAAAAGGATCGCCCATATAACAAAATTATTAGAGAGAGAAAGATTAACAAGAAAAGAAATAGCACAACCAGGAAACAGAAACCAACAGAAGTTGGCTGAAAAAAGAAAAAAAAAAGAAAAGCAAAACCAAAAAGGGGCCTTGAAAAACTGAGTTCCCTAAAGCATTTTCGATCCAAAATCAAAAAGAAAATTCCCAAGCTTTGGTACAAAAACAATAATACCCAGAAGAGAATGCACATCTAAATTGATCCAATGTACACCCTTGTGGTGATTACCAGAGAACTCACCGAGCCTCCCTGAACGAGCAGTTACAGTGAGTTCAGCAACAACGCAACCAACGGCAACCACAACCCAGAAGAGAACCCATCATTTCAAGGTCGGTTCTGCTATATGCCCACATATCAATATTAATATTAATTCTAATATTAATATTATTTCTTTCTAGGTGTTACCCTTCTCCCCGAAATCAAAGGAATGCGAAGTTTCTCCATTCCGTGATGTGGGATTAATTTCTAGAGGATCTGCTAACGGTCTAAAGGGAGCACATAAACAATATAAAGAGAAAGAGTAAGAAGCTTTCATATATAAGGAATGGTGAAGAAAATAAAAAGAAACAAATATTACATTTTCTTATAAATATTAAGTTTTATTAAATATTACATTATACTATATTATATAGCTTTACATTAAATTATAATATCTATAACTTCTAATTTTATTTCAATAATTATTATAATATTTAACTTTTAATTATATTTTGTATTTCTTATATCACACAAAAGTGGATACACTGTCCTAGTAGTTTTATATAATTACAGTTACAGAAGTGATGTTCTAATGTGGTTAGCATTTCCTCTCTGAGGCGATTCACAGGTGAAGGATCACTTGGGGTCTAGCACTTTCACAAAAGTTCTGTTTCTTCTGTTCTATATCATAGTTGTCAAGTAAGGGGTGGATGTATTGGAACTTGATAAAATTAGTATTCTAGATTTAACCAAATTTGTTTACCTGTCAATAAAAAAAAATAAAATATATATATATATATATATATATATATGTATATATATATATATATGAATACTTTTTTAAATTGCTCATTTTAGTGAACTTTATAAATTAAATTTTAATAATTTTTAAAATATCAGTATTTAAAAATAATATTGTCATAATTTAGAATATTTTAATAAAGATTAATATGATTTACATTAACGTATATTTCATTATTATGATTTTTAATTATATCTTACTTTGTTTTAGTATTGTTTTAATTTAATAATTATTATTTTCCTTTCGTATAATCATTATCTGGAGTGTATTGCTTTCATATTCATTACTTATTATAATAATAATAATAATAATAATAATAATAATTTATTATTATTTGAAATTTATGATAATTATTCTTTTCCGTAAAATAAATCTTATGATATTTGCACTTTTACACTTAATTTTTCTGTGATATAATACTTCAGAGTAAATACATGTAGCAAATTTATAACAATATAAATACATATTAAAATATTATTTTTAATGTAGAAGGAAAACATTATTAAAGACTTAACAATCTCTAAAAAGTTAATACAAACAAAAATAAAAATTGCTCTTTAACATTTGAAAAACAAATTAAGAACATCAATAAAAATATATATTCTTAAAAGAGGGTCACGTGTAGTGAAGGAGGAGAAAATCCTATCTCCTTTGTTAATCGAAGATCAACTTTGTCTTTTTTATTGTCGCCAAAAAGTGTTACAACAGTACATTCTTTTTAGATACCTTTTTTTTATTATTGATTATAATTTATTAATGAAGAATAAAATTCATTTAAAACAATTAATAATTTTTAATCAATAAAAAAAAATCTGTCACTAATAACTAGAAATTGAATTGTAAATTCCTTAATTGGTCAAAGTTACCTAAATGGAAATAAATTTATCAACTCACCCATTTGTGCCTCATCCCTGCCAAAACATGTACCATATTTATTCATTGAATAAACGTATTAAATTTAATAATATAATTAAATCTTTATAGTATATTTAATAATCAATTCATGTACTTACACATCAGAGGAAGACAAATATGTTTATAATGTTTATCTCATGATTTCATAAGAACCATTTCAATATCATTTCTTTTCAATTGTTTGATTAAAATTGGCCTATTTTTATTGAGTTTTAGCACATCATATTTATTTATTTTTATTGAGTTTTAGCACATCATATTTATTTATTAAGTTTAGTTGATAAGTATTTAAGTTTGAGTTTAAGTCTTACATTAAATAGAGATGAGAAATTTGAGCAAAACATGTAAGGAAAAAGATCCACAAACTCAAAACCTTAAGGTTTTAAGGTTTTGAGTTGAAGGTAGTGTCATTACTTTGTGTAGGTCCGACTCTTATCTCATTCTTGATCTTTATGGTGTTTTCCTCGTGATTTTCTCAACAAGTGGTATTAGAGACAATAGTTTATGACGATGATCGAACGAGTATAGTTTGATTCTGTATTGAAATTGAAAGTCTTCGCGACAAAGGTTTCAAGCAAATGTGTTCCATCAGGAGTGTGAACGACGATACAAGTGAAAATATTTTGTGAGTGTAGTACTTGTGTTTAAAAATGCTTCCGTTCGAAAGAAGTGTGCTAATAGAAGAGAGACTATCACTTAGAGGTCGTTTGTTTCTAACGATGGAAACAAATGAATGAAGAAAAGCAGGGATTATTCTTAAAAACAAAGTAAAAGTTTATGAAAAACGAAACAAAATCTTACCTCTAAACTTTCCTCGCACATAACAAAAGATTTGTAGAGAAAGTTGTACTCTTACAATTAAATAAAAAAAACTAATTTAATTGTACCTACATAAAACATAAGAAAATATTTAATATTTTATTTTAAAATAATAAATAATTAAAAATATATAACAATTAATTTATAATAAAATAAGAATATTAAATAAAAATAATTAAAAATTAATTTGTTATAATTAATTATTATTATATATATATATATATATATATATTAATATATATAATATAATAATAAATATTATATAATATTATTAATATTAATATAAATATAAATATATTTATAATTTAATAAAAATAAAAATAAATACTTAAAATCAATTATAGGATAATAATCATTTTATTATTATAAAATAATAATAATAATAATTTTAAATTAAATATTATAATTATTTTAAAAATTTTAATTTTATATTTTAAAAAATTAATCTTTTTAATTAATAAATTAATATATTTTATAGTAAATTAAATTTATTTTAAATATAATTATTAATTTAATATTTTTATATATTTTTAAAAATATTAATAATTATATTAAATTAATTAATTAATTATATTTTTAATTTTATATATTAAAATATTATTATATCTATCACATCATTCACAAATTCTTATAAATTTTCTACTCAAATCTTACAATCTTTTTCTTAATCCAAACAATCAAACTTTATCTTCAAATCACCTCAAATCCATTTCCCTATCTAAACAAATTCTTAGAGATTGTTAGGTATCTAAGTGTGAGTCTAAGTTTCACATTAAATAGAGATGAGAAAGTTAAGCAACATATTAGTCAATGGTAAATAAAAATGTGAACACATAAATATTCTATTAAAACTGGTGGTGTAAATCTTCTCGAAATTAGAATTTGAGTTTACAGACAACGATCAAATAATGTATAATATATTGGATATTAGGATTTGCCTTTACACATGGCAAAAATATAATGCTTACAGCTAGGGTTTCACTTTATATACAAAAAAAATATAACATAGAGTTTAAACACGCTAAGTACGTGATAAACAATATGTAAATACAAAATAAATACAAATTTAAATATAGATATGTTTTTCCTCTAAAAATAAATATAAATATGTTTTTCCTCACATTATTTTTGTTTGCTTCTTGTCTATGTAAAAATACTAAACAATATGAAGATAGTAGATACAAAAGTCGCTATATGGAAGATGTGATAAATATCATCCTTTAGGCGAGAGTTATAACAGGTTCCCTTAAAGACTTGTTTTTATGAGATATCATTAATTATTTATTTTAGTACGAAGATATACATTTTGTGATATGAGTAAAATAGTCTTTCCTTATACAACATTATTGGTCGTCTATTAGGTGATATCTATGTTGTATATTTTACACAAGGATAGCAAGATAAGGAGAAGAAATGATTGTACGTAATTAGAATGTTAAAATGGTAGATGATTGGATTCTTGAGGATTAAATGAGTAGAAGTGATGATGGTCAGAGATGTTATATATTTTGCTTATTTGTCCTCACTCTTCACTATATTTGTTATTTTTATTGCTCTTCTCGATATTACAAAAAATTGTTATTTCCAAATGTTTAAAAAATACAATTTTTTCAATTACTACTCTCAAAAGTTATTTTAGATAATATTTGAAATGGTTATTTTCATATATTTTGAGAAGGGTTATTTCCAAATGTTTTACAATTACTATTTCTATTGTTATTTTGGAAATCAACGTCGTGATATTCTTGATTTTGTAAAATCATTTTACATTATTATTTCACAACATCTGATGAAACTATTAATTTTACTAATCAATACAATATTACCTTAATGTATGTATATCTCACTTTCTTATTACTTTCTCTTGTTATCTATAAATTACAATTAGGTGAAGGCTCTTAATTTTCATAATCCATTTACGATTGATATTTCTGTTTATTTCTATGGGAATGAGTGGAATATCAATGTAGAGGAGAATTCAATGAGCTTCAAAGGAATAACTCAATCTATTATGATCTTCACCCAAAATCTAGACATTTCTTTGATGTTGAATGTGTTGAGAAAGATGCAGTGTGGTATTTGACGAAGCCAAGTCAAGTGCAAGGAAGACTTGAAGATTGTCTAGTGTGTATTAGTATGTGTGTTGATAGTCTATATGCATGCATCACAAGTTAGTGAAATAGGCTCTAAAGGTTTTTAAAAGTTTTGAAACATAAAATTGGAACTGATTTGACTAATGGTTTTAAGTAAGAATGATTCAATGAGTTTTATAAAGGATTATTTTTTTTCAAAATCAATTAACTGAAAATCCCTTTAGTAAAATAAATCAATTTAAATTGGTTTTCAATTGATTGTTTTCACTGAAGTGTAACTGTCTCCTAAAACTGTTTTGGAAACAATTAAAATAAAATGTAAGAGCGCATTTTTGAGAGAGATAGAGAACTGAGAGCATTCTTGATGTGACTCCTTGAATGAGTGTAGGATCTAGACCAACCCAAAACAAAGACGAAGATGATGGTTCTTCAAGAGAGACCTCAAAATGGCGCAAAGGAAAAACTCGTGGAAGTCATAGTTGTGACAATAAACAATTCAATATATAAACAAGTAAGAAAACAAAAAACTAAAGAATTAAAATGTAAAAATGGAACAAGGAAGAAGATGATTGAACATGCCACCTTCAAGATTGGAAATCTTCAAGGATGAGTGAAGGAGGATCTGCCACTTGAGAAGGCTTTCCAAGATAAGAATCAAAGAAAAGAGTGGAGACACAACTAAAGAACTCTCACAATTTCTCAAGGGAATTCTATTCATTCAACTTGATTTTGTACAAAAGAGATGACTTTTATTTATAGTGTTTATGGATGTCCCAAAGGTCACAAGTTTAACAAAAGGTTAACAAAGTTAACTATGTTTAAGTGTAAATAACCTCTTAGAAGTGTGAAAGGTGTTTTGGAAGGTGCATGCATTTGCAAACGACAATTTTCAAGAATTTATGAAGGTGCAAAGGTAGTTCTGAAAGTAATTATGCTTCTTGATGATGTGGCAATCCTTGTACTTTAATTTGATTGGTGCATTTTACTTAAAGAGCTCCAAGAGTTAGATGCTTCTCTCAAGATACTTTTATTCTCTTCTGGCATTTTCTCAAGTTCCTTCAAAAGCTCTATTTGATTTATTCTTTTAATCTCCTCTTCCAAAATCCTATTTTTTCCTCTTGTCTTCAAACTTCTTCTTTATGTGCTCCTCTTTCTCCATTTTAGCCATATTCCCTTTTTGTATTATTTAATGCTCTTCTTTTTCTTCTTTAGGTACTTCCTCATGCTCATATGTATCAATTCTGAAACGTAACAGTGAGCACTCTTAGTGAGAAAATTGAGTTTTTGATAAAAAAGAAACCAAAAAGTGAATCTTGGAGCAAGCTTCTCTGAATTGTGATTGCGCTGTATAATTTGCAACTATTCTAAGTTAGGGAAGTGTTTCTTAAAGGTGCAGTTGGCTCCAAAAGGGGAGTTGAATGGAGTCGACAAACTCAATTTATAGATGATAGTAATTAGGCAATAATAAAATTCAAGGCAACAATTAAAATTGAGGCACACAAGTTTTATATTGGTTCACTCAAACTTGAGCTACATCTAGTCCCCTTAAGCAATTGTTTAAGAGTTTTCACTAATCAATTGATCAAAACAAGTATTATCACCTCCAGATTATACGACTATTATCTTCTCTTCAGGAAACACAAGTATTCTCTCCTCTCTAGAAAACATGATTATTATCTCTCCTTGAGACTAAGAACTCTCAAACAATAAACACTCTTACAAAAAGAACAATAAAAGTGCACTAGGTTTAACTTTACAAAATGAAAAATAATTTAAACTCTCAACCCAAAATATTTTTTCTATTCTAGATGCTTACTGCCTAGAACTCTTAATTAATCTTTAAGTGTTTGACTTACTTTGGTACTCCTTGTTGTGGTCCTTTGAATCCTATTTATAGATATTGAAATTAACATATGCAACTTGAATATGTCTTTTAGTAAGATTCTGATACTTGGATTTTTTAATATGTTGTGTGAGTATATCTTCAATGTATTGAGAATTATGCTTGCATCTCTCTTTAAATTTTGTTTTATTTAAAATAATAATAGAAGATATCATCAATTGATAAATTTTGTAATCTACATGAAGTGGCGTGAATAATATCACATATGGGTGTAACCTTTTATTTTTTGTTACAAAAAATAAGAATAAAATACCTTTCCTAAAATCATGGAAGAATTAAATTTGATTATGCATAACACTAGTGCTACATCTTGAATCAAAAATCAAATTTTTATCTTTATCAAATATCAAATTTTATCTCTATCAAAAATCAAATTCTATCTCTATCAAAAATCAAATTCTATCATTATCAAAAATCGAAATTTATCTTTATCAAAAATCACATTTTATCTTTATCAAATATCAAATTCTATCTTTATAGTCAAATTTTATCTTAGTCAAAAATCAATTCTAGTTTTATCGAAAATCAAAATTTATCTTTTTAATAATAAAATTCTATCTTTAACAAATATCAACTCATTATTTAATTTTTTCCCACAAACATTATTAAAACAAATTATTAAAACATAAAGTTGATTTTGTTATCATCAAAACATAAACATTAAAAACCATGCAATGAACGAGATCATCTAATGCAAGAAACCAATGAGACTGCCTAATGACTCAACAATCTCCCCTTTTCGATGATGACAAAAACAACTCATAACATTTAATTATTATGCAGAAACAAGTATGCAAATTATGTAGAAAGTTATGCTCAGATAAATTTTGTAGAAAATTATGCAACTAGTTATGTAATGTAATGCAATGCAACTTTGTAGATGATGACCTATTCTCCCTCTTGATTTTGGCAACATCAAAAAGAAATCATTACTACAATTTTGATCCAAAAGAAAAATAGAATTGGCAGAAACATGAATCAAGAAAATAATAAATCAAGAAAAAGGTGAATGAAATTCTTTAAATTAGATCAACCAAGATAATAGTTAAAATGAAGAAAAAAACAAGTAATACACCGGGTACACAAAAAAACTTTCCAACTCTCAGTTGTTTTCGGCTTGTGTATATTTATTAAATGTTGATGTAAGCAAACATAATTATAAATTTAACATAATTCTCATATCCATAATACTTAGTAACAATAGTTAAAAGTGACTAGGACATGCAGAGAAAAATGAATAGCGGAAAACAATATCAAGTAGAAAATAAAGAAAATAAAGAAGCAAAGAAGATCAATTGGAAATTATATCAACTTTGGGTAGCAACTGCTAGTGATTTTTAAAGATCGTCTAATGTTAAAAGAATTTCCAAATACTTGGACTTTTGTAGCAAACTTAGTTATTTTGAATAAGTTATATTTTGTTTTAAAAGTTTTTTATTTCTCTAATATGACGCATTCTACTTCTTCAAGTTTTTTTAAATGTATTTGGTCTCTCTTGTATTGTAGAACATAATCACATATTTTACACTTTTTCAAATGTCTTTTGCTAAATGATTTCCAATGCTTATTTCTCTTCTAAATGACATAATTGTGGTGAGTATAAAATTAAAATATAAGAAAAGAATATGAGAGGCAAGAAGCAAAATGTCCTCAATCATCTTAAACAATACATGTTACTAGTGTCATAAAAATAGAGAATCAAGCTAAATTCTGATGCATAAGCCATTATGAACAAATTCACACTTAAATACAGAGGTATGACATAGAATGATCCATCCATCAATTAGGTTAAAAAATTCACCAGGGAAAAAATTGTACCACCAATTTCAATGCATTGATTTTCAACACTATCTTAATTTACCAATTTTCAGTGAATCCAAACAATAGAAATCAAAATCTCAAATTTTAAAAATGCATAATAATTTCAATCACAATTTCAAAAAAGATCAAAATTATTGCTTAGATCGGGGGGAAATAGATCAAATCACTCTTTGACAAATGTCATACCTAAAAAATCCCTAAGATGATGAAATCTCTCTTCAACAAGTGATTTTGTAAAGATATCAACAAGTTGATGATTTATAGAAACAAACTTTAATTCAACATGACCTTTTTGTACATGATCCCTAAGGAAATGATGTTTAATTTCAATATGTTTAGCCATAGAACACAAAATAGGACTTTTAGAAAGATTAATTACAACATTATTATCACAAAATATAGGGATTTTACTGGACATTATAATCTTTCAACTGATTCTTCATCCACAACAATTGTGTACAACAATGAGCAGCTGATATGTACTTGACTTCTGCAGTGGACAGGGTTATGGTTCCTTATTTCTTGGCCATCCAGAAAATCTAATTTCCTCTAATAACATGACAACCATCACTTATGATTTTCCTTTCCAGCTTGTCACCTGCATGATTAACATCACAAAAACCCTGCACATGATAAACGCTGACAGAGACAAAAATATGGACAAAAATAGATGTTGCAAGGATAAATTATTTAACTAAAAAAATAGAATGTGTAGGGTTCAGTGAATTATAAACGATATTGCACTCATTGGAAGCAACGACGAGGCTCTCGTTCATTGAACCTGAGTCCAATACACTGAATCATCAAAATTGTGCATTTAAAAAGGAAAGATAGTTAAAGCTTGAGGTTACAAAAGAGAAATGCATAGAGAGAATTAAATAGAAAACACATGCACAGAGAGAATTAAATAGAAAACACATGCATAGAGAGATTCAAAAAGAAAATTATGTTTAAAGAGAAAGAACGATTCATACAAAGGATTACGTTTGTAGAAAGAAATTTGCACAGAGAGCGATACGGTTTCAGAGAAGGAAGCATTTTAGAAGGCATTGCAGAAGCAAGAAAAGAATAAGAAAGCATCAAGAACAAGGTTTCAGGAGCTTCGAGATGTACGTTTGAAAACTTAATGCTACACGATCATGAATGTTGATCTCTGTTGCGTTTTCTTTCTTAATTCCAATCTCTGTGTCTCTATTTTACATTCATTATACAATTATATTATGTATCTTTGTTCCTGAACGAGATATGAGTGAAAAACAGTAAGAATTCTCTCTGTAGAAAGCGTATTCGAGAGAAATTAAATATAGAGAATAGAGTGCAGAACATATCCAATCTTGAAAACCCTTTTACATTGACACTGTAATTAATTAAAAATAATTGCTGCCATGGGCACAATTCTGGTGTGGAAATCGATACCTATTCTCGCCCCTCATTGAATTCGCACATTTGTCCCTCAACCTTCATGCATATCAATTCTCAACATTGCGTAATTTAAGCCAATGACGAAACCCAAATAGAATAAAAGAAACAAAGAAAGGAAACAGAAGAAATCAAAAAGAGAAGAGGGAGACGATGCTGATGCCGTGAGAGCGCGCAATACTATCATTCTGCCATAAAAACCACCTTCTCTGTCGTAAGCACCACCTAATCCCTACTGCAACAATGACTTCATGTTTCATCTTCAATCATGCCTGCAGCTTACCGAATGATGTAAGCATTTTCCTCTAAACTTTCCTCCGAATGATTTAACCCCTTTACCGAATAGCCTAAACGTTCCTCCGAATGCCCATAACCCTAAACTGAAAAGCCCAGAACGTTTATTGAATGCCTCTAAGCCTCTATAGAGTACCCTAAACCAGTACTGCATGACGTCCCTCAACATCATTCTAAACACAAAATCACTTCTCCATAAACTCCATATTGCATGACGTCACTCGGAGTCGAATGACATCATGTAGAACCTTTACCGAGTACCCTAAACCCTTTGCCAAATGACTTTAACCCCTTTACCGAATAGACTAAACCTTCTTCCGAATGCCTATAACCCTAAACTAATTGCTTTTGGTCAAATCTTTTTTCTCAACAAATTCTGCATCTATGCAATATATATTTTTTTTAATTCCTACTAAAATATCAAATTTCTAAAAATAAAAATATACAATTTTCAAAATTTAGAAAACATCAAACGCTCAAACACTCAAACAAACAACTTTCCTTTAGAACTACATATGTTCTGATTTTCTATCACGGATGAAAATACATAGGAGCAAGGTCAATCCTTGCCGTGTCCCCTAATTTAAAAAATATTTTTTGTTTTTATTTAAGTTTTCATATCCTTTTGGGGAAGAAACAAACATTTTATAAAACCACACTCATTACACTCATTTGATTAAAGATACAGTCTTAGTACAGATGTTGTAAGGGTGCTAATACCTTCCCCATACGTTACAGACTCCCAAATTTAACTCTATTCTGCAAACCATATCGTTCTTGGCTTTCCCATAATTTTCCATAATAAACTATGATGACGAATCCATCTCTTTTCATCACAAACATTTTCATTTTTCTCTTTCGGATCGTGGTCCCGTCATGATCCAGGTTACGACAGATGATGACTCCACTAGTAAAATTTAGAGAGTCAGACCAATTTTAATTGAATGAGTTAGAATAAGTGTGACTTTATAAATGTTTATCTTTCCCTTTATTTTTGTATATATGTTTGTTTATGTTCCCACTTTTATAATTATTGTTGAAATATTGAATCCTAGGATAGACGACATGTTATATATATTTGCCTGGGATATTCTGTTTGTTTCCCAGGAGGGGTTTGGGTGTATTTTCTCCCTTCGCACACACACTTTTATCATTGCATATCATGAAAGGAGCCCTATACTCGGGCCTGAGCAAGCTTAGAATTAAAGGGGTTGATAGCAATACTGATGGGGATGTACTTCCTTTTATGGTTTTTACGAAAACCCCAGCTAGAGTTTGTTCGCTTTATTTGCCTGTTCATAGTAAGTTGTTTACTAGCTATTGTGGATGGTGCAATAAAGTGAGTCATAGCTCTAGTGACCTTAAACCTCTAGGTATTAGGAACTATCCCTGTGAGCGTGCATTTACAAACCTAGATCCTTTAAGCACCTAAATGTTAAACTTTGTCTAGGGCACTAACAGATATGTTACTGTGCTTCAACCTTTCGCTGGATTCATTGGATGATTTATGGTAATTGCACATTTTGTAACATGATGTAATTGGAGGAGAAAGATGTGTGGAGATATAAACCATGTTACTTTTTCAATGCATTGTATGCATGTTATTCCATTTAGTCATACATATCTATAATTTGTTTTTAGGCAGTAATATAGTAAAATTGTACGAATAAGTATCATGGAACTTGACATCAGATTTAAAACTGAGAGAACTTAACTTGGAAAGTTTGAAGAAAAATTTAAGAATCAAAGTAGTGGAGAATAATCTAAATGGGCTTAGAAAATTGGGAAGGAAACTTAAGGCAATACAGAGTGGAATTTTAAGAAGTAAATATGTAAATCTGTTGGGACTATTAGAAGTGGAAGTTCAAACACCAGCGATTACTGCTCTTGCCTAGTACTATAATGCACCGTTGAGATGTTTCACCTTTCAAGACTTCCAGTTAGTACATACAATTGAAGAATTTGAGAAAATCCTGGATATGCCCTTTGGAGGAAAAGTTTCGTATAGGCACCTGGAGCATCAGCACCTAGAGCATCACACTTCTGTTTTCACATTGCCGAGGATCACGAAAATATTTTTAAGGAGTTGGAGGATAGGCTGGTCACTATAAAAAACACAAAAGGGCTTTCTCAAGGATTTTTAGAAACATATTTACAGCAATTGAACGACAAGGAAAATTGGGAAACTTTTATGGATGTTTTCGCTTTAACTCTGTATGACATCTTGCTATTTCCAAATTTTTAGGGATATGTGGATTATGTTGCAATATACGTGTTCTTTGCTATTAAAAGTCAATCTGGAAGTCTAGTTACTGCAATATTGGCAGACACCTATGTGACCTTAAATTTATGCCGTGAAAGAAAGGTGAAGAAACTGCCATATTACTAGTCTACTCTTTATGTGTGGTTGATTTCTCGTACTGGAAAAAGGGATGGTTGGGATCAAATGTCCAGTTGAGCTAGTAATACAAAGAAGACTGGAATTGAAGAGTGCATAAGATTGGGCCCAATTCTTTGCCTGTTTAGATCAAATGAAAATTCAACGACAATCGTCATGGCAATAGCGATCACGCCTTATATACTATTGTGCTAAGTATCCTAATGGAGAAATTGAAATGTCTATGATGGGAGAGCTGGACTATTTCTTGGGACTGCAGATCAAGTAATTCAAGCGTGGAACCTTCTTAAGTCAATCAAAGTATGGCAAAGAATTGCTAAGGAAATTTGAGATGGAAAATTACAAGGAAGCAGCTACACCAATTGCTACTGGATGCTATCTAGATGCAGATGAAGCTGGAATCAGTGTGGAGCAAACCAAATATAGAGGATTGATTGGCTCACTCCTATATCTAACTGCAAGCAGACCAAACATAATGTTTAGTGTGTGTCTATGTGCTAGATACCAATAAAATCCCAAGGAATCTCATTTTAGTGCAACTAAACAAATTCTGAAATACTTAAAGGGCACTACTAAAGTTGGACTGTGGTATCCAAGTGAGGTAGCATTGAATTTAGTTGGCTATTATGATTCTGATTTTGTGGGTTGTAAATTGGATAGAAAAAGCAATAGTGGAACATGCCACTTGCTTCGATCAAGTCTAATTTCAGGGCACAACAAGAAGCAAGCTTATGTAGCATTGTCGATTCCAGAAGCATAACATATAGCAGTTGAAAGCTATTGTGCACAAAGTCTATGGCTCAAGTAACAACTAAGTGATTTTGGACTAAATCTTTCTAAAATTCCCTTATTTTGTGATAACACAAGTGCTATTAATGTAACCAATAATCCAATGTAGCATTCTAGAACAAAACATATTGAAATTCGCCATCACTATATCAAAGATCATGTGAATAATGGTGACTGTGAAATTCAATTTGTTGTTTCTTAGAAACAATTAGCTGATTTGTTCACTAAACCACTAGGAAAGGATAAGTTCAATTTGCATTGAACTGAACTGGGCATAATTGATTTGAACAGTATTATATAAGTGTGATAATTATTTTTTTTTATAATTTTAGCATTTGCATCACAGTTTAAATTGATTAATATCAAAATTTAATTAATTGTTATTTTACTACACTAATCTGTAACTGATTTAAACTAATTTGCAATTGATTCTAATGCTTGTAGTTTATTGTGTAAGCATGAAAATTCCAGTGTGAAGTCTGATCAACTATAGAACCAATCAACAAGTTGTTAAATAAAGTTGAATGAAGTGAGAAATCCAAAACACGAGGGTGGCGTGAACTAGAGGAGAAACTACTCAAGGAGCCATTTGTCATCAATTAATTGAGGGTTAAAATGTCTTGGACAGAAAATGCTGCTTTCAGGGGCTACTGAAGCTAAGATCTATCTGATTTAATTAATTGAATCTGTACAAAATCTCAACCACCAGAATCAACTTGATGAATTGTCATTCACTACATATTAAATGCATTATTCTTTACTTGTGTGAACTGCTTATAATACTACATACTGCATGCATTCATTCACTCATCTTTGCACTAGAGAAATCACTCATATTAGTAAACATCTAAGTTGCATGGCCTATTATTTTCACCTCTGCACAACCACTCATTTTCCTCTAATCATGTCTGTTCTCAACCAAACTAAAGAAAAGATCTAGAGCTTCAAAGAACACAAGCAGACAAATAGTTGAAGAAGAAGAAGCTTGAGAAGCTGACCACTTAGAAAGGTGGTTTTTGGGAAACCATAAGCAGATTGTAGTTTATTTGTATGAAGTGAGCAGAAAAGTGATCAACAATCCTGAGTTCCTAAAAATGGAATGGCTGGAACAAAAGAATCTCAAAAATGTGAAGAGGATGCTTAAGCATAAAAAACTGGAAAATTTTCTGAACCTCACTAGAAATTTGTATCCAAATTTGGTGAGCATATTTTTCACCAATCTCACATTTGAAGATAATGTTATGTACTTGCATGTGAAGGTGGTGGACATGATCATCACTACATAAGTATGAACTGGAGTGGCCGCTCTAAAGAATACTAGCAGAACAGTAAGTAAAGGCAACACCAGCTCATTGGAAGATTTCAATAGAAACTAGTTCTTCAAATCCTGCCTAAGGAATCCTCGAGCACCTATAAGAGGATATCATGTTGGAGGACTCACTATCAAACCCAAAATTTTGGCTTTTATTGTGATTTAGTTGTTGAGTCCAAGAGGTTATAATCATGTTGTACTGAATGTCATAGTTTATTCTTGATTATCAAGTATTTCTTTAGTTATTATTTCTTTAATGTCAAGTATTCACAAAGTTTGTCATTTTTAAGTACACATTTTGTGCTTATACAGACAAAAGTCAGTTGGAAACCTGAACATGAGGAAATGATTAGAAAAAAACTTCCACTTCAAAGCCGCACATAGGCTATCAGAAATGTTTATGGAAGCCAGAAAAACTTGAAAAAAGCCTAATTGGATGTTTGATGAAGTGTGGAGTTCTCTGCTATTGAAGTGGAATTCATCTGACTTTCGTGCCAAGTGTATTCAAGCGCAAAAAAATCGAGCATCTAACACGGGTGATTCTTTACATACTGGTGGCTCCATAACTACACATGAGCATGCCATTCGCATGGTACGTATACAAAACATACATGTTGTATTGAATTTTGAGTGTAATTGATTTTGAATTATACTTTATGATTACATATTATTCTATTATACAATATATGATATTTTATAATATATTGCATTGGATTATATCAAAATACACCAAGTTGGATGATATTGCCTTGCATAACCATAATACTATTATATTGTTCATAGGCAAAAGTGTTGGGTCGTCCTGCACATATTGATGAGGTATTTAAGCAGACTCATAAACCGAAGAGTAATGGTGAATTCGTTGATGAAAGATCAAGAAGGACAATTGTGAGTTACATTTGTTATTGTTATTTTTCTTTATTTTAGTAATGTACTGTATGAATAACGTTAATATCATGTATGAATAACAAGAACAATTTGAGAGTATATTTACTCAAGTTAGATCACAAGTTGGATCTTCTACATCACAATTTGAATCATCCCCCGTAGATCCTGTAGAGAAAGACAAATTAAGAATTGAAAGTTGGCTTTTTATTGTAGGTGGCAAAAAGAAAGGTCGAATTTACGGGGTTGGAGAGCTTGCTCGTAAGTTTAAATCTAGCAATACTCTCACATAACATGAACCTTCAACTTTCTCTCATGATTTAGAACAAACTAGGGAGATGAAACAACTTAGGAAAGACAATGTCAGACTTAGTCAACAAATGAAAGCATTGCTTAATCTGGTTCTTTCTATACTTCCACCTCAATCAAGAAGTGCATTTGAACCAGAAGTTCAACAACATCAGCCACAATAACAATCGTCCAGCCAACAAGAAAATGAGCATGAGGAACCACCCAACAAACAACAAAATAAGCATGGACAACCTAGACATTTTGCAAACTATTAGGATTTTAGGCACTGAGTATTTGATTATGGTTCAAGTTTATTTACATTGTGGATTTTGTTTCAAGTTTACTTTATTTTGGAATTATGTTATCTTTGACTTACTGTGTATGATGAGACTTCAACTATATATATTATGCTTCAATTTGAAATTAAATATAAATTTTATTTTTTGTTAGGTGTATTGAATGATGCTTGATTGTTGGATATGTTGGATATTTTGAATGTTTTATACAATTTAATTAAAATGAACATTTTACCTACGAATTTATCCACATTACCCACAGACTGGAGTTGGTGGGTATTACCCACGGATTGGAGTTGGTGGGTATTACCCACGACTTCAATTTCCCACGGACTCAATTTCCATAGATAAATTACCTACGCCGAAATTACCTACGGATTTTTGTTCGTGGGTAATCTGTGGGTAATGCTAATTTATCCACAGATTTTTGTTGTTACCTATGGATTTTAGCTGTGGGTAAAATTAGTTTTTCTTGTAGTGAAGGACTTAGAGTTATTGAACGAGGAGGTAGTTTTGGATTTGGGGACACAATAGGATTATGTTTGGTATCTGACGTTGTAATTCCTCCCAAATTCAAAGTACATGATTTTGAGAAGTACAAAGGTGTCTCTTGTCCTAAGAACCATCTGACAATGTATTGCAGAAAGATGGCAACACATGCTAGTAATGAGAAATTATTAGTGCATTTCTTTCAAGACTGCTTAGCCGGCAATGCTCTATGTTGGTATATGCATCTGGAACCAACTCGAATCAGATCATGGAAAGATTTAGTTGACGCATTCCTAAAGCAGTATAAATACAATATTGATATGGCTTCTGATAGGCTAGAACTCCAGAATATGTCAAAGAAAAGGGTTGAAACCTTTGGAGAATATGCTTAGAGGTGGAGAGAATTGGCAGCCCAAGTAGAACCACCTTTACATGAAAAGGAAATGGTATAATGTTCATTGACACATTGAAGTCTCCCTTCCATGAGTACATGCTAGGAAGTGTCTTTTCCAATTTTTTTGACATTGTGATCATTGGGGAAAGGATTGAGTTTGGATTGAAAAGTAGGAAAATTGCACATGGCCAGTCTGCAGGCACAAATCCCAACATAGAAAATCCTAAAAGGAAGGAGGGTGAAGTTCAAGTAACCTTTAACAATTCTCATTATGATATTCATCCATCATATGTATCAAATAATCTACATCAACAAAACCGAAAGGGGGAAATGAAATCTAATCAAGGCCGGTGCCAAAATTCAACACCAAATAAAGATGTCAATCAGAAGAAGAAAGTTGTTCAATTCACTCCCATTCTGATGACTTATACAAAACTACTGCGAAAACTTCTTAGTGATAAACTAGTGGCGATCTGCCCTCTGACTCTCATGATGGGATATTTGGATATTCTATAGAAAGGTGATTAGCATTTAACGCGAAGTGCAATCTCTACTAGACGCAGGATGTTGAGCTTCTCAGAAGAGATGTCTAATGTTGAAGACAATATTCTTTCGGGATAGTTCTCAACCAATGCCAAGTTAACAAGGAAAGGATGATACTACAATTGAAGGAAGTCAGAGGATGCTTGATACATACTTGCTGATTTTCATGGCTATGAGTTTGCATTTAGATGTATTTTGTTGAAAATTTCATGCAATGCAATTACCAAGAAGGATCTGATTCTTTAAAGCTTACGATATCAATAAATGTCATGCGTTTGTTCATAAGTCAGTACTTGTTGATATTCGGACAGGTCTTATAGGATGTCGCTTAAAAGAAATGTTCTATTAAAAATTAAGAATAACTAAAAAATGAACCAAGCATCGCTTGATGAATCATTTATTCATAAATTATTGAATTCATAAGATTTGAAAAATTATAAAAAAAAGGATGTTGTAATTTCCTAAAAATTGACGTTTTGAATATGGAATTAAATGGACTTTTTCGGTTAAAACATTTTTACGTGCATATGGCTTGAAAATCATGAGCCTTCCTTCCTTCATTTATACCAAAACTAAAGGATTTGCCTAAGTTGTTGTCATCATCACATGAAAGAGCAGAAAGAGAACCTCACATTGGGGCAGTTGGTTAATTTCTAAATTTCAAATCTTCGTTCTCCAGGGGCATTTGAAAAAAAAAGAAAAAAAAGTAGTCTGTTAGATTGAAAACCCACAAGGGCGGTCTAAGCAAAAGATAGGACGGAAAAAAGATAGAAAGAAAAAAAGAACAGAGACGACACGTGTTGGAGGTCAAACTTTGCTGCGGGGTTAATCTCTTTGAAAATTAAGCAGTCAGGAATCAAAATGATATGTGGCCATGTTTCTTTATTATGAAAAAAGAAAATTATTATAAATTCTTTGTACCTTTTTTGAGAAAAAAAAGAGTAATATTCCTTTCAAATTATCCTAAACGAGAATCATCATCATATTAAAAAAAAAAGAATTGTCAAGGTATACATCAAAGGCTCTTAAGTATCAAATAGAAGTGATCCATCCAAGGAGGAGTACATCAGAAACTCCAAAGGCTTAGAGAAGAAATTCAAAAAAAGAAAGTGTGTCATCAATTCAAAATAAAAATGATGTGTCCAATACAAGAATGTTATCACAAAGTGAAAAAAGAAATAAAAGAAAAAATAGAAGAATGATGAAGAAAAAAGAAACGATGATGGGAAGCTTCTAAAGCAAAGCCTTGATTATTTTTCATAACACTCGGTTGATGATTTTTGTTTAAAATATATATATACACTACTAGAAAAATCATTGATAGTGACCAAAAAATCGGTTACTAAATGACTAAAATCGGTCACTGATTAAAACAGTGACAGATTTAGTGACCAAACACGTCAGTTGCTATTTTGCTGGTCGCTGATGTATAGTGACCGATTTTGTGACCAAATCTGTAACCAATTCTGTGACCGAATCTGTGACCGATTCTGTGACCGAATCTGTGACTGATTCTGTGACCAAATATGTGATCGATTGTGTGACCGATGTTAAAAATATTTTAAAAATTAATGAAAATTATTTTTATTATAAAAAATATATATTATTTTTACATCTATTATTCCTATTATCATTATATTATTTTTATTTTTATTACCCACCATTAATCATTTCAATAAAGTTTTTGATAAAGTGTACCAAGTGGGAGTTGAAGCCAAGACCTCTCTGTAGCTTGAGAGAACCTACAACCATCAGACGAAAACAACTTTTCTGTCATGTTACAGTTATTATTATACTTATTATTACAATTATAATACTAATAAACATGTTTTTGAGTGTAAGTGAGAAAGAGAAAAGGTGAGTTGAGGTGTTTTAGTGCATGCATTGCATTCCTTAGGTAGTTTAAGGCTTATAGAGTGTGATTGAATGAAGATATAGGATCACACTGAACTAAAACGCATAGAGATTAGTTTCGAAAATCATAAACTCTAGGAGCATTTCGTCCAACACCTGGTGTGCGCAAATAGTTTCACTGTCCTCACTTTGGAGCGAAATTAGAAGTAATCCTTAAAGTCGTAGCCGTAGTGAGAGTAGGCGTTAAAAAGAGCTCATAGCGCTCTTCAAATTGATATATGGCTCGCTCATTTATGTTCCCATTTGACCCTTAAAATTCTGCCCCGAAATTTAGGTTTCACCATTTTGGGCTGTTTTTATATGTCATGCATGAGGCTGTTTTCACGTTCCAATTTGTTCCATTTTGGTCCAGGAGACTTGCATGAGCTAAATGAATCTACTAGTGGCATGAATGCTGTCCAATGGATGTGTTTGTTTTAGATTTGCTTGTTTCTTGATAAAACTCTCTCCCTTCGGTTCCCTCATCATATACATTGGCTCCCATCTTATTTGATTGCTTCCTTTTTGCTTTAGTTTAGTTTAAGTTAGGACTTAATTCATCAAGATGATAACCTTATGCAAGTATGCTTCTCCATTGGGGTTCATCTGTAGTGATTAAGAAGAAAAATCTCTCTTTACCATACCTGCGTCCATACTACGCTTGTTTATCAAGTCAATAAACTTAGGTTGAGCCCATGGGAACTTTGGTTCCCTAAATTCACAGTGTAAGGAAATGCACATGCGTTGCTATCTTTTATACACTGGAATTTTGGCGAACCAAGGTAACCTTAGCTAGCCATGCAACCCCATACAAGCCACGTCCGCTGGCAATGTGCGTGGTATCTTGGCATGACCATTGTCTTCCTTTTGATCTAACTTTCTTTTGCTCACACTCTACATAACCTATGTTTCTAAATCCCAAAAAGACTGAAATACCTTCGTCTCTCAATTTAATGTTTTTTAATAAAAAATAATAGTAAGAAAAATAGAAATATAGGAAAAATAAAATTAAAAGAAAACTTAATTTCCCTTTGATATAGGAAGAACAACATATGCCCTGATTTTCTATTTCATAATAGAAATACGTAGGAGCGAGGTCAAACCTCGTCGTGTCCCCCTTTATTTAAAATTTCATCTTCACTTGCGTTTCCTTGTTTAATTCAGAAAATTAAGTCATCTAGAAATTGTTTTATTGTCATTTACATTTCAATTTAAGGTACTGTTTTTAGATGTCTTTAGACAGGCGTAGTGGGGTGCTAATACCTTCCCCACTCATAACCGACTCCCTTACCCTTTCCTTTGAACTTGCAGACCCTTTTTTTGGTTTTCATAGTTTTCCTTAAAATTATGGTGGCGACTCCATTCTATTATTTTCGTTTTTCCCACATTTTACTATTTTATCATGTATTATTATTATTATTATTATTATTATTATTATTATTATTATTATTATTATTATTACTTTATTCTTTTGGATCGTCGTTCGTCATCGACGAGGTCGCGACAAAAATAATTAGGTATAGATAGCAAAATGAACATGGAAATCAATAATGGGCCTGACCCAATAAAACCTAAAAAAAAGGTTAGTGTAATTAGTAAAATGATCCAACAAAAAGAAAAGCACTAAAAATAGAAATATGGGAAAAAAGCCCAACGTTGATGCCAAAAAATAATGTAGATTGTTAAAATAAAGGAGAAAATAATTATGAATTAATCTCCCTTGTATAAAATACACACATAGGGACTATTTATTTATAAATAAAAATAGTAACAGACTAATAGAAAATATGGGCTAAGCTCATTATATTCAACACGCTCCCTCAAGTTGGTGCATATAAATCATATGAACCAAGCTTGTTACAAATATAATCAATTCTAGGTCCCCGTAAAGATTTAGTAAAATATCAGCTAACTGATCATTCGAATTAACAAATTCAGTCTTGATGTCTCTAAATATAATTTTCTCTTGAATGAAATGACAATCAATCTCAATATGTCTAGTCCTTTCATGAAAGAGAGGATTTGAGCTAATATGAAGGGCAACCTGATTATCAGATATAAGTGTCATTTGATCAAGTTTCTCATTGAGTTTCTTCTCCAAGAAGCAAGAAGCTCTCTCTTGAAGGTTGACCTAACCTCCTTCAAGGCTTTCATCACCTAACTCACCATTTTCACCGTACAATTTCCTCTCTATGCCACCTTCCGCGGTTCTTCTTCCATTATCCATTGCTTTCGTACCAAGAGAAGCTCCTTCCATGGCATTTGTTCGAGCAACTATGCTTATTCATACGCTACATAATTGGAAGCTTGCGTAAGAAGCTAAAACACCTAGGAGCCTCTCCATCACTCCCCCTGACTAGGTAGAAGTTTGGTATTAGGATCCATGGGTGTTATAACAGATTTTGAATTCATCAATCCAGTTTCCTCTGAAATTTCCAATGCATACTTTCTTTGAGAGATAACAATACCATTGTTAGATTGTGCTACCTTAATCCCCAAGAAATACCTAAGTTTGCTAAGATCTTTAGTCTGAAAGTGGTGACAAATATGTTGTTTTATCTGAGAGATGTCATGGTTATCATTACTTGTACGAACAACGTCATCAACATATACCAGTAGATAGATAGACCCAACTCTTGAGTGACGATAAAAAACTGAATGATCTGCCTCACTGTGAGTCATACCAAATTGTTGAACAACATTGTTGAATTTTCCAAACCAAGCCCTAGGAGACTGCTTAAGGCCATATAAAGATTTGTGGAGATGACATACCAATCTAAAAGAGACACACCAATCTAAAGGACTCCCCCTGAGAAGCAAAACCTGGAGGTTGCTCCATATAAATTTCTTCCTCCAAATCCCCATTAAGAAAAGCATTTTTAACATCCAATTGATAAAGAGACCATCTTTGAAGAGCTTCCATAGCTATGAATAAACGAACATAAGCCATCTTTGCCACAGGAGAAAAAAGTATCACCATAGTCTAAACCAAAAATTTGTGTATAACCTTTAGCCACAAGATGAGCTTTGAAATGACCAATAGCACCTTCAGGACCAACTTTGGTAGCAAAAACCTACCTGCAACCAACAACAGATTTCCCAGAAGGTACCATAAGGTAAAGGAATGAGTTCCCAAGTTCCACTGTTCTGAAAAGAACTTATTTTATCGAGCATTGCTTGACGCCAACCAAGATGGGCTAAGGCATCACCAACAGTTTTTGGAATGGACACAGAAGAAATAGACGAAAGACAAGTATAAAAAGGTTGAGATAGTTTATGATAACATAATGCAGTATAATATGGAGAGGGATTACGAGTAGAACGTGTACCTTTACTAATGACAATGGGAAGATCAAGTTCAACTGTCGGAGCCAGAGGGGGCGGAAGAGAGTCATCGGATGGACAATGAGAAGTTTGATGATGAATATAAACCTGAGAGGTGGTGGATGAGAGGAATCTTTAGGAACACTAGACACAACTGGAGTATCAAAGATAATTGGAATATGTACTTGATTAGATGGAGACACAGGTGAAGAAGATAAAGACTTAAAATAAAAAGAAGGCTCAATAAATGTGACATCTTCAAAAATGAAGTAACGGTTAAGAGAGGGTGAGAAACATTTATATCCCTTTTTAGATCTAGTAAATCCTCAAAAGACACATTTGTGTGACTAGGCAGATAATTTATCAAGACCAGGACCAAAATTATGAACAAAGCAAGTAGACTTAAAAACTTTAAGAGGTAAGATATGAAGAGGTTCATAAGGGAATAAAATAGAATGAGGAATTTTATTATTTAAAATTGAGGATGGCATGCGATTAATTAAATAACATGCACTAAGAATAGCATCACCCTAAAACCTTTGAGGAACCCCACCATGAATTAAAAGAGTATGAGTAGTTTCAACAAGATGTCTGTTCTTGCCCTCAGCCACCCCATTTTGTTGAGGTGTATAAGCACATGAAGTTTGGTGAAGAATGCCTTGAGATTTCATAAAAGTGTTAAAAGAATGAGAAAGATACTCATGAGCATTATCACTGCGTAAGATTCTAATTGAAACTCCAAATTGATTTTTAATTTCATTAAAAAAAGATTGAAATATAGAAACTAACTCAGAACGATTTTCATTAAAAATAACCAAGTGCATCTTGAAAAAATCATCAATAAAAGTAACAAAATATTGAAATCCTAAATTAGACTTAACACGACTTGGTCCCCAAATGTCTGAATGAACTAAGGCAAAAGGGGATGAAACACGTTGTGAAACACTTCCAAGAAAAGAATTACGACTTTGTTTTCCTAAATGACACCTCTCATAAGACAAATTGGATAACTTGGACAAACTTAAAACAAATTGTTGCATCTTAGAAGACTAGGATGACCCAACTACACATGAAGGAGAGATGGAGAATCCATAACCGTGCCAACATGTGCAGATGTTCATAGGTAATAAAGACCATGAGACTCACATTCGGTGCCAATTATCCGTCCCAAACTCCAGTCCTATAAACAAACAGAATCTTTGATGAAAGAAACAACAAAATCAAGGTAACAAGTGAGATGACTAATAGATAATAAGTTGAAAGGAGACCTAGGGACATAGAGAACATTATCAATAGACAACGAAGGAAGGAGATAAATAGTACCAACACCATGAGATGAGACCCTAGAGCCATTAGCCATGGTAATGGAAGGTAAATAACCAGAGATAGATATAGAAGAGAAAAAACTTTTATTACCTAGTCATATATGGCACCTGATTCTAGAACCCAAGGCCAAGAGAATTGGAATGAGTAATGCCAACAAAAGATGTACCTGTATGTGTTGTATGTGCAACTGAAGTAGTAAAACTAAAGTTTTGACGATCCTCATACCATTTAAGAAATTCATTGAAGGCAACATAAGAGGCTATAGACGAAGTGAAAGAAACCATCTCAAAAGAGGGAGAAAAATCTCAAGAAAATAGGCTTCGTTTCTAGCCTCCGCCATAGTAAATAGTAAATATAAGGGTGTGAAAGAAATGAAGACCAAAAGAGGCGCAGAGGTGTATAAGAGCAGCTGAGACGGCTACAGGAAAACAGGGATGAACAGTGGTTTCACTAAAAAGTTTTAACCTAACCCTAAGCTCTTGATATCATGTTAAAATAAAGGAGAAAATAATTATGAATTAATCTCCCTTGTGTAAAATACACACATAGGGACTGTTTATTTATAGATAAAAATAGTAACAGATTAATAGAAAATATGGGCTAAGTCCATTATATTCAACATAGATAAGGAAAAAGAAACATGGTGAAAATAGTAAAAATTTATTTTTTATTTTTATTTTTTATTATTTTTCTTATTTCACACAGACGAAATTGGGTGTTGACAGAATATAATGATTGTTGTTTGATGAGTTGGCAATCCTTATGCTTCTCTTTAATTAGGTGAGACTAGGAGAGCTCGAAAGGTGAAAGAGCTTATCTCAAGTTGCTTTCCTTCTCTTGCATTCCCTCAAGTTCCTTCCATTTCCGACAACTCTACTTTTTTATTCTTTTATTTCTCTTTTATTTCTTCATGCTTCATCTAAATTATTCTTCATGTCTTCTCTTCCTCTTGTTCCTCAAGTGGTTCATCCTTGCACGTATTAGTAATGGAAGTTTCTCTATGGAAAAGTAAGTGATCTAAAATTTTGTTTTCAAAATAGGACTTAAGGAAAACTTTAATATTAATGTTTTTAAAGAGTTGTTTTTTAGACTTAATCAATTGCAATCATTTTAAATAAAATAAATCAACTTAGAGGAAGATTTAATAAATTGAATATGTTAAAAGTCTATTTTTATAAAATATGAGGTAAGAATTTTAAAATACAAAGAGAGACATAGAGACTTTTCTAAATACAGAGGACTAATTGGATCATTACTTTACTTGACAACCAGCATGCTAGGTATAATGTTCAGTGTGTGTTTGTGTTCAAGATATCAAGCCAATCTAAAAGAATCATACTTCAATGCAGCCAAGAGGATCTTGAAATATTTGAAAGAAACTATTAATATTGGACTATATCCAAATGGTGTTTCACTTAATTTGGTTGGATACTTTGATTATGATTTTTCAAGTTGCAAATTAGATAGAAAAAACACTAGTGGAACATATCACTTGCTTGGATCAAGTCTAATTTCATGGCATAACAAAAAGCAAGCATGTGTTGCATTGTCAACTGTAGGGCAGAGTACACTGTTGTTGGAAGTTCTTGTGCTCAAATCTTGTAGTTAAAACAACAACTAAGTGATTATGGTTTAAAGCTTTCAAAGGTACCTCTAATGTGTGATAATACCAGTGCTATAAATTTGACTAAAATTTCTATTTGACATTCTAAAACTAAGCACATTGAGATTAGGCATCACTTTGTTAGAGACCATATTAACAATGGTGATTGTGAAATAATTGTTTTTGAAACAACAAATCAATGGGTTGATCTTTTCACTAAACCACTATCTAAAGAGAAACCTAATTTTCTAAGGACTGAATCGGGTATTCTGGATATGTCAAATATTTTGTAGTTTTGAGGATGTTAATTTTATTGTGATTGTAATTAGTGCAAAATTTTTTAATAAATTGAATACATGATTCAATTAATTATTCAAATCTACATTTATTGAAATTAATTAGTTTTCTTTTACATTTATTGTATGCTTTTATGTTTTATCTGATGGTTAATATGTAACAGAGTTTAAGGCAGTGAAATACAATTGATTTGCAAATCAATTTATGCTTCAATGCATTAAATTAATTTGATTGTAAGTGTGGAAGCAAAGAGATTGCATGATCTACTTCATGAATTATGCCCATGCACATTTTAGCTTTTAATTGGTGGTCAAAAAGTACAAGCTTAAAAGTTGACTACACAAATTGTCAAATCAGGTGTAGTCGTTTTTGAATTTATCGAAAATGCCTTTGCACCTTACGTAACACCCATTGTTCTAATTCTACACTTATTGCATAATCAATTTGTGATTTTTTTTTTGTTTCCATTCATGTCTATTTAGTCAGCTTTGCATACATTCATTCCATACATACCTTAGTTAAAATCCACTTAAGGCAAAAATAGCGTCGTACCAAAATTAGCTTGAGCCAAACATGTTTGTCTCCACCACTCCAATAAAGGGAACAAGGTCTTGAATAAATACAGGAAGGCGTCAAAATCAAGAGTTGCTTGTTGAGGATAACCATAAGGAAAAATGGTTCTTAGGAAATTGAGAAAAGATAGAGGTGTACTTGCATGAGATTAGTAGAAAGATTATCAACAGTCCAAAGTTTCTAATGTTTGCATCACTAAAGTTGGAGAAAATTCTTGATGTTAGGAGGATGCTGAAGCACCCAAAACTTACTAGAAACATATATCTAGACCTTGTGCAAGTGTTCTTTACCAACCTCACTTTTGAAGGAGACTCAATGTGGAACCATGTCAAAGGAGTTCACATGGAGATCCCTTTTGTGTGGACTGCTATGACTAGATTCAAGCTGTTATGAGAGGATTCATTGAAGACTACAATAAAATCCAATTCTTCAGGTTTTGTTTAAGAAATCCTCATGGTGTTATGAAAGGATTTCATAGCATTCCTTGTGGTACAACAATTGACTCCATGGGGATATAATCATGTGGTTCTTACTGAGGAATACCTTATTCTATGTACTACATCATGAATAGGATAAAGGTAAATTGAATTTATGTTAGGAAGGATGACATGAACAAGTCCAACAGGCTTAATGGTTATAGAGTGCCATATGTGGTTTTGGTTTCCAAGATGGTTGAGCAGTTTGGTGTTGACTTGGAAGAAGAGTTGGTTGAAACAGTGAAGCCTCATAATGAGATCACTTGTACAATCATGCACAAGATTGAGTTGTTGAAAATGATTGATGATCACTAGATTTGCATAACATATGAAGAAGTTGAAGGACAAGTAATTGTTGCTACTACTGGAAAAAATTCAGATGTTGTAAGACCAAGTAGAACTGCTAGAGAGCATAATGCCAGCATTCCCTACATTCCACCAATTGACAAGTGAGAGCCATTGTTCAGATTTGAACAAATGGTGCTTGGCAAGCTTGATATAATGGCGAGTGATCAAAGGAAGCATTATAAATTTTGTGCTATAAGGTTTCAACACTTGCATGATCAATTAGAAGTTGTTCAAGACCAATTAGTAGAGCTGCATTATGGAAGAAACACTTAGGGTTACATGCATCATTATATATGTCATATTTTAATGAGTTTTTGACAATATGGTTACTATTTTTTTTTGGCATCATACTGTTTTAATCCTATTTGATGAATTTAATAAGGGAGAAATAGTGTGAATGAGGTTGTGTTAGGTTGGTTTTGTGTTCTGTGGTAGTTATTATCTATTTTTTAATTTTTAGAGGTTGTGTTCTTGTATACTATGTAATATTTAGCTTAGATAGCTTAAATCCCTGAACCTGGACACTTAACCATCATTTGGTAATTATATGAATGGTATCTTTTATTGTGATACTATTTTGAAGTATGTTTTATTGTGTAACTAGTTTGTAGGGTTTAAAAGTATTACAATTCAAGTGGAGTAAACAACTGTAGGAGACAAAGGTATTATATTTTTAAGTTGTTCTTTGAAGTGCTAAGAAAAAATGAATATGATAGTGTTCCATTTCAATCAATGGTTACTGGTAAGCCTGTCATGTGATATTTTATTTTAAGCAGTTTGAATTTAAATTGAATCATTTAGTCTAGTCTATGCAGGTTATCAGATGTAGGATTGAAGCTACTTAACACACACCCACTAGATTGTCTTCATCAAATGAGGGGAGTTTGTTGACAATAGTACTGAAGATATTTGATGAAGTCAAGAGAAGAAAAAACTTAAAGATTCTTGATGATTAGAGTTAGTGTGTTAGTGTGTGTTGATGGTTCACTTGCGGGTATCACAATCAATTAAAAGTGCTCTAAGATAATATGTTATTAAATGAAAATTTATCCAACTAAAATTAAAATCTGATTAATTGTTTATGTAAGGCTGATAACCTATTAAAAATTGCTTCATATTGTACTGTAGTATATTTTCATCAAAAGCATAACCAAATACTCAAACATAGTCGTTGACTGATAAAATATTGCATTCTTGGTATTTCTGTGTTACTAGAAATTCAGTACATTAGTTACATATTTCAACTTATGCTTTTTTGATATTCTAACTCACTGTAAAAATAAAGTAATTCTAAATAGGAAATTTATCTGATTGTTTGCGAATTTTATTTTTTGATTTTATGTTGTTTGGCAACCAAGACTATAGTAAATTGATTCAATTGAAGATATTCATTCTTGGAAACTTCTTTTTGCAAAAAATCAGTATAGTTAAATTCAACCCCTCTTGAACTCAACCAAAAATCTTGTTACTATTATGGTTTGGTCATTGTAGATGATTACTTTAGATATACATGGACATTATTCATTGTAACTAAGGATTATGCTTTCACGACCTTTAAAATACTTTCTAGAACTTTACAAAATGAAAATGACAGTAACATTTGTGTAAATAAAATTAACAATGGAGGGGAATTTCATAATGAAAGGTCTGAAAAATTCTACGACAAATATGGTATAAAACATAACTTTTTAGCCCCTAGAAGACCACAACAAAATGGTGTGGGTAGAAAGGAAAAACAGGTCTTTGAAAGAATTAACTAGAATTTTATTAAATGAATCAAATCTTCCTAACTATTTTTGGGCATATACAGTGAACATTGCATGTTATGTACTAAATAGAGTTATGATCAAACTAATTTTATAGAAAACTCCCTACAAACTTTAAAAAGGTAGAAAATAAAATATATGTCATTTAAAATCTTTGGTTGTGGATGCTTTATCTTGAATAATGAAAAAAATAATCTAGGGAAGTTTGATGCAAAGGCTGATAAGGTTATCCTCCTAGATTATTCATCATACAGTCATTCATATAGAGTATACAGTAAGAAAACCATAACCATTGAAAAATTTGTACACATCGTCTTTGATGAAACTAATCATGAGTAATAAAATTCTTCTATATATATATATATATATATATGACTATTGTCTAATTTCTCTATATTAATTAAATTTCAAATTTAAAGTTATTTATATATTTAAAACAAATAAATCTAAATTTCATATTTTAACTATTCGACAATAAATGTTTATTTTATTTTCTCTTGTCTTTAGAAGGTATTATATTTTTATGTTGTTCTTAAGATAAGCACATATTATCTACTGATCTGAAAATAGAGTCATTTATTACAAACTATAATAATTATATTTCTATTATATATAATGTGTGTGTGTAAAAGATGTCACAGATACAACCTTGTTTCGCAAAGACTATTTTGACAATTTTATCATTGTTTAAGATTCTATCTTTTTTGCAATTAATGAGCATCTCTGTAAAGAGTCTTATAAGCTTATGCATAATGAATTTTAAATGAGTATGATGGGGAACTCATATTCATCTTAGGTTTGTAGATAAGGCAAGTAGATGATCTAATCTACATACATCGGATGAAGTATGTAAGATAGTTGCTAAAGAAATTTAAGTTAGATGGTGTTAAAGAGATAAGTACTACAATGTATCCAACAACATCTCTTAGACTAGAGAAGGAATTGAGACCAGTGGATAACATATTGCATAGACATATGATTGCTTCCTTGTTGTACCTTTTGTTTGATGGATTTCTTAGAAATTATACAAGATGGACATGTCACAGTGAATTGTTAGATGTGTCAAGTGTGTGATAAACTAAGGAATTTGTTGATTCGACAATGGACAACAAATTAGAGGACATGATTTGTGATGTTGGAGTAGACTCTTCTCGTCAAACTCTTATGTATAAAAATATGTTTAACAATGCAAAGATTCTATTGTATCATTAAGGTTGATAAATTTGAAGGCAATAAATACATAGACTGATGAAAGATTTTTAGAATTGTTTGAATTGTTGAAGGAAATCCTTCAAGAAGGGTATACACTACCTAATCAAAATTATGACCAAGAAATATAATTTGTCTGATGGGAATGAAATAGAAAAAGATGCATAAATGCCTAAATGATTTCATTTTATATACAAAATAGTTTGAAGAGTTAAAAAGATGTCTCAAGTGTGAATTGTCATGTTATAAGGTCAATGATGGCGATCTAAGAGAAAAATGAGGAGGTGGTAAAGGATGATCCATTTATCATGGCATAACAAATTTCCAAAGTGTTTTATGTCAAAGACCCTATGTCTAAAAATTGTTTTGTTGTTCTTCATGAAAAAAAATACATTACAATTATAAAGATGAACATTCCAATATTGAGATTGGGACATCAAATTATTTATAAGAATGATGATGAGTAAATATTATGAGAATATTGTGGATCTTGTACACACAACTCGAAAAAGATCATGGTGAAGGAATATATATGTGTGTGTGCATGTATGAATAATTTTGCAATTTTGGAAATTGCTCATAATATATGTGTGTGAATATATATATATATATATATATATATATATATATATATATATATATATATATATATATATATATATATATATTTTTTTTTTTTTTTTTTTTTTTTTTTTTTT
>Ga0099824_1001091_pt1 | contig 36686 bp, 16 predicted proteins | sample SiratrowhiteBW_FD_76837 | JGI IMG/M metagenome (GOLD analysis project Ga0099824, IMG submission 76837) | Root nodule microbial communities of legume samples collected from California, USA - Siratro white BW | ecosystem: Host-associated > Plants > Roots > Nodule | place: USA: California... | reverse complement strand
TTCTAGATCCTAGATTCAATTCTTCAAACTTCAAGAAGTCTTCACCCATCCATCACATGATCTAGAGCATCTTCACTTGGTTGAATTCATCAAATCACTGCATCAGTCCACTGGTGCTAACAAAGACGACTGTGGTTACCCCTTCTTTAATCAGGGCACACCTCAGTGAGCACACAACACCGTACACACAAGAAATAAAAACATTCAAACATCACAAACCTAAACCCCTAACAAAAAATCATTCCTTTTCCACCAACAATCAACAACATCACTGTAAAATGACCATTAAAACAACATTTTTCATCAAAAATAATATAAAAGACCAAACTTTACTTCAGTCAGCACAAACCCTAAACGGAAAATGAAGAACAAGATTGTTAAATTAAGAACAAAATTATTAAACGACCAAAAATACTTCCTTTTCCATTAAAAATCACATAAAAAAAACAACTTTTACTTCCTTTTCCAACAAAAAATGACATAAAAAAACTAACCTTTACCAAAAACCATTAAAGGTGGACGAAAACGCGAGAGTAGGAAGGCGAGAGTAGGGAGACGAGAACCGGAGACGAGAGAAGGATAAGAGAGCAGAGAAACGAGAGGTCAGTCGAGAGTGAGCGAGAGAAGGAAAACAAAGCAAAGAGACGAGAAGAGTGCAAAGCGATAGAGTATGAGCACGCCTTTTGGAGTTCGGGTCAACCAATCTTCAAATGCGGGTCACTTCCCACACTGGATTAAAAAACTATTATTTTATCACATCAACAATGTCAAATGAAAGTGATACCACATATTGATGTCAAAATAATATTACTCTCATTTTTTTACTCATCTCTCTTGTTGTATTTTCTTTCTGTTTTGAGGTGTTGTGAATTTCCATGAAATTTTCTGTGAGTTTCATATCTTCTAGATCCACATACTTCCACAGTATATAATTTATTAAATATGTTATTCTCTTCCCTCTCTCATGAATAACTATAGTTAGTTTATAACACTCTACAGAATAAATCATTATTTTCTAGTATCAGTCTCCAATTCCATTTGCCTAAACCAACTTAAAACAATTATAAATAACATAAAGTACAATTTAAACATAAAAAAAATTATTGTACAACTAATTTTTAACAATAATGTTACCTCCTAAACACACTTCAAATTTTATATTTGAATGTATTTCTCAAAAATATAAACTTCATTAATTTTTATGAAAAGTATTTTGTCCAAAAATATCAAATTTTCAAGTATTTTTAATAATTGTCTTTTCTCCTCAAATAATTACAATATATAAAGTAATAATATTAGAAAAACACATGTACTTCTGCATAAGTATATTTCCATTTTTATTACATTAAAAAAGTTTTAAAAATATATATAATTTTATAAGAATGATATTAAACAAATTAAATGATGTAATTTAATATATATATATATATATATATATATATATATATATATAATATTAAAAAATATAAGAGATGGTTATTTTAAATAAAAAAGTTATTTAGATATTTTAAAGTATAAAAAAATTGTTCAATTACTTATGTTATTGAATAAATAAATTATTTTTATTTATTAGAAAATGAAATTATTTGATAATAATAATAATAATAATAATAAATAAAGATGATTATGATCTTTTAGCATTAGTTAAGTAGTTGATGTTTCTTTTAAGAATATCTTTATTGTGAAAGCCATAAGATTATAGATTTAAATTTCTTTCTTTAGTAAGTATGATGATATGAAATAAAATATAAAATCTTAAATTATAAAAATAAAAAAAATTATCTTAGGAATATATATATTTTTTAACAATTAAATAAAAATTTAATTACAGAGTAAGTTTATATTAAAATATTATTTTATATGAAAAAAATAATAAAATCTATAAAAGTTAAATAATAATTATAATAAAATTTTAAAAAATTAAATCAAAACTTGATAAGATGACCTTACTTTGACAACATCAATGTTTAGACATTTTTAGAATCTGATTCAATTCAACTTTCTAAAGAAGAGTGTCAAAACTAAACTACACATGACTCCGGTATAATCTTATGAACACAACTGGTAGAAAAAAAAGAGAAAGAATAAGAACAAACGTATAAACGCGTCTTCGTCATCGCTCGGAATTCATACACCAATCCCTAAATTGAGAAATCTAACATCTCCCGATTCTCGCAATCTCCGCCGTCAGATTCCGTGATTTTTTCAGTAGTTTGAGTCTGAGCCACCTCTGTCATCTCAAGATTCTCTCCCTTTCCGCCTATGTGTGTATGCATTCCCAATTTTGTGTCATTCTGCATATTGGTGTGGTGACTGAAATTTCAATTTCAGTTCAATTTTATTTTATTTATAATTTATAATTGTCATATATTATTGGGTAGGTCCAATTTTGATTTTTGTGTTCATTATTAACATTCTGGAATTAGGCTCTGTTTGGTTACAAGATGGAAGTGCTTTTTTAGTAGTTTTTTTTTTTTTAAACTGGAAACATGTAACTTTCTTCCCGTAAAGATCTCAAAAAATCTGAAAAACACTTCTAAGTTTGTGCCTAAACAACCTCTTAAACTTAATGGTACTGCTGCTGGTTACATGTTTTTCTTTAGTAAACCGAGTTTTAAGTAATAAATGTCTTCCATTTCATGATTACGGTACCAAGAGGCTTGCTTGCAGCTTGAAATAGATTGTTGTCAATTTTTACTCTGTGATCAAATTTTAATGTCTCAATGTTGTGTTGTTTTGTCATTTGCAGGATGCTGATGGTGAGATTGTGGTTCAGTTAAAGGCGGGAAGGATCCCACCACTGAGGTAATTTTGGATTAACTTCTGTGTTAGTTCATGAAATATGTAGCATGCTTAACTTAAGTGCAATTAGTTATACTATTCTATATATCTCTTTCGATGCATCTTGTCCAAGTTTGCCGCTTTTCCCCTTTATCAATTAGTTGATCATAGATTATGAATATTGAATATAAGCATGTTTAGAGTGTAAATAGACACATTGTTTTGTTGTTCTCTTGAATTGTAGTGGTGCTACTCCCTGAGTTAGAGTGGGAAGTATGGTTTGGTGAGTTTGTTAGATGCTAGATTCATTGTTAATGGTAATCATTTCTTGGTGCTTTGCATTGAATGTAAGATGTTGGACATCATAGACATGGCTGTACATCCACAACTCTTGGCATTTTTTCTTTACACCTTGTGATACATGTAAATAAAAGATGGATCTCCTACAAGGCCTTTCATTTCCTTTATTTTACTTTTGTTTTGAATAACTTTTTGCAGTTAGTGGTGGGTTGCTGATAGAGAATAGCAGATAACCAAGGAAAGATGGAATTGGGAACCTCAGAGTCATCATATCCAGGGTCAGGGAATTGGGAGATCCCAATTGATCTGTTCGGTTCCAAAAATCATGCCGGAGTCTCACGTGGTGTTCTAGCATTTGCAGATGAGCATGGTAACATAGTCTTCAGGGTGAACCGCCACCCACCCAATCCTAACTCATCACCCCTTCCCAAGGACAAGAAACTCTTGCTCGATGCCTCAGGCAATACCCTCTTCTCCATCTACCGCTATCATGTCTGTTTCCCTTATCTCATTTCTCTTTCTTAATAAACTAAGTAAATTTGTCATTCTTAACAAAATATGTTTTTGCTTTTTCTTTTGATAGAATGGGTCTTGGAAGTGCTATAAGGGAGACAGTGATGGGAACAGGGAGCTGGTGTTTAGAGTGCAAAGGACCCTCAAAACATTTACTAGAGTTGAATTAGAGGTACTTTTCGAGAGTGGAAGATCCAATAATGAAGGTTGTGATTTGAAAGTGATGGGTTCCCCTTTCCAGAGATCATGCTGCATCTATAAAGATGTTGACTTGGTGGCACAGGTACTAAATTCATGCTATATTTAAGTGATTCAAGAGTCTATTTATCATATAGTTGGATAAAATTGATTCTGATATAATTAATTTGGAGCTAATAAAGGTAATTGAGATCTTTGGTCCGATAATGACATGCTGTCAAACAAACACTTAGACGGTTTTAATTCCCATTTAAAATTTATAAACTTATGTCATAAATTTTTTGTTACTCAGACTCATAGTTACCACCCGTCCATTTATAATTGAAATTATGTTTCGCAACCCAAGAAACTCTGCATTCAGATTCCAAACAATAAATATTTTATTATTATAAAATGGTGGCAATGGTGTTTGAACCTATGACCCTCATGCAAAGTACCTAAACTCCTTGATCCTGGTAGGTAGATTCCAAATAATATAACATTGGACACATTATGCCTCAGAAGATTGAAGATATGGAAGTGATGCAGCAGAATTATTCTGTGTATGAATTAATAACAGTACAGGCATGATTTGGTATGAGTATGATGATAATTTAAAGCTGAGATTTGTATATTATGACCGAGGAGCTTGGTTTACAAGTTTACCGTGTTGAAAGTTCATTACAATCCAAGGTATTATCAAAATAATTGATTCTGATTTACTTGTTCATTATACTTTTTTGTGCAGAGTAGCCTGATGTACAAGCTCCACCAAATATACGTCGGTAGGGGAAAATTTCGCCTGACAATCTTTCCGGGGACTATTGATCATGCTCTAATTGTGGCTTTGTTTGTGATATTTTTAAGTGGAAGAAAGTAGTATCATTAACGGTAACATCCTCATGAAACTGCAAGGAGAAGAAAAAGGTTTTGGTTAATGTCTTTTATAATCTTTCTGTCTCACTCATTCACAGATTTGTTTTGCTTATAAAAAAAAATTGACTAATAGTGGGAAGAAATGTGATATTCTTCCTTATAAGAAGCAATTTTTATTTTCAACTGGTGCTAGATCCTAGCCCCAGAAACATTTTCACTGTTATTGAACTGGGCAACTCATGAAACATTTGTCATTTATCCCTTTAGATAATATTCTCACCATTCATATGGCACGTAGCCAGTATGTATTCAACCACTCCTGAAAGGGGCTTTGATGTATTCAAATATAGATATAGATTTGGAGGAAGCAATCCACATTTAGAATAAAGATCCAAACAGAGAACAGAAGGCTTGTCAAACAGAATACCTGTACTGAAATTTGATTCAGCAATCAATTTATTTATTTAGTGAAATTGAACACATTTTTTGATCTTCGATTATGCCAGTATAGTGTTGTTTGTATCTGACCTGCGTCTTTGTTCTCGAAAGTCTAGTAAAAGTTGTCTTTGTTCGTGTGTGATAATCTATCAAGACAATTTACGTCCAAATTCCGTTGAAGTTAAGCTTCCAAGTTTTTTTTTTTCTTTTGATGCAGTTTTGAGTATTTTAAATTACTTGTGATTTAAATTATTTCATTTTTAAATATTTTGTTTGAATGAGATAAATTAAATTTATTAAATTTTAATTTTTGTGTTTAGGTATTGTATTTTAATTCGTAACAAATACAAAAATATATTTTAATATTAAATAATATTTAATAAATTAAAAAGTATTAGAAAAACAACTTTTAAAATTGAAGGAAAAATGTAAAATAAATTGCTTAAATTAATATCCGCTATTAATTTGACACAATAACTTAAAGTTAAATTTGGGTTGATAAGATTAAATAATAATTAGAGTAAAATTTTTAAACAATAATATTTGAAAAATAAATATAATTCTTGAAATGTTTCATAATCTTTTTCACTTATAATGAACTGAATCTATCTTAAAGAGTTTAAGATAATTCACGCAGTCGGTTTAGATTTTCTTTTCAAAAGATAAATCTCACTTCAATTACTCAAACAGAAAAGGTAAAGATGTCATAAGACGAGAAGTAATTTTTTAAAAATAATAATTAGACTAAAATTTTAACAATGTTATTTTAAAAAATAAATCTAATTCTTAAAATGTTTCATAATTTTTTCACTTATATTGAACTGAATTTATCTTAAAGAGATATTTGTTTAAATAATAATTAGACTAAAATTTTTAAACAATAATATTTAAAAAATAAATACAATTCTTGAAATATTTCATAATCTTTTTCACTTACAGTGGACTGAATTTATCTTAAAGAGTTTATCTTAAAGAGTTTAAGATAATTCTCGCACTTAGTTTAGATTCTCTTTTCAAAAGATAAATCTCACTTCAATTACTCAAATAGAAAAGATAAAGAATGTGATAAGATGAGAGATAAAAAAATTAAATAATAATTAGACTAAATTTTTTAAACAATGTATTTAAAAAATAAATATATTTCTTGAAATGTTTCATAATCTTTTTTCACTTATAGTAAACTCAATTTATCTTAAAGAGTTTAAGATAATTCACACAATCGGTTTAAATTCTCTTTTCAAAAGATAAATCTCACTTCACTTAATATAAAAGATAAACAATGTGATAATATGAGAGATAGTTTTTTTAAAATAATAATTAGACTAAAATTTTTAAACAAAAATATTTACAAATAAATATAATGTTTTAAATGTTTCATAATTTTTTTACTTAAAGTGAACTGAATTTATCTTAAAGAATTTAAGATAATTCACGCAATCGATTTAGATTTTATTTTCCTAAAATAATTATAACTTTTAATTACACAAATAAAAAAATAATTATAAAACGAGATAAAAATAAATAAAGACATCAAAAAAATATTAGTAATGAAGAATAAATAAAACTAATTTCAACTGTTGCTAAAAAAGATAATGGATGGATTTAGGGTAAATATTTTTGATGAAAAAAAATCATAAAAATCTTAATTAAAATATAAAAAAACCATTTAATATGCTCTATAGAAGGTTTTAAATGAAATAATCTTTGATTACTTGTCAATAGTGTGAGACGGTGATTGGTATAAATTAGTTGCAAATCGTAAACTCGCCTTCAACCTTTGTCGCAATTCTCTCTGCGATTCTTTAGTAGCAGAAGATTTCATTTTCTCAGCAACGCGCGGTGACTCTGCTATTACTGTATTTATTCGTTCTTCTTCGTTTCCCTAAGTAGCACTTATACAAAACCAGAGGAATTTGCTTAGGCGTTACAAAGAGAATAATGGGAAAGCAGAAAGGAGAAAACGCCAGAAGCAAGTCACGCCCTTCCAGTAGCAGGTTAGCGTCAATCCCTAATTTGGAATTTCAGCTTCGTCTTCCTCGTCTTAACGATTCTTCTTCCTCGCAGTCTCGCCGCCTCGCTCTTGCCTTCCGGCCCCGCCACCGCCGCTGCCGTCGGATTTGGTGGTTTTGTCGGGAGCTCGCGCCTCGATCTTCCTTCTTCGTCCGACGACTCCCTCCCCTTTGTCGTATGTGTTCCTAGTTTTATGCTACTTTTTAATTTTTTTTTTTTTGGAGTTTGTTGTGGGGTTGACAGTTCTGTTTTGTGTGATTTATGATTGTAGTTATAATTGAGTATTATTAGTGTGAGGTATTCAAGTTTGATTTTAAGTTTCAAGTGGAATAGAAATTAAAAATTTGAGTAATATAAGAAAGAAGACAAATTTAATATTTTAAGATTTTGTATGAAATGTGGTATTATTTTCTTGTGAACGTGGTCTTTCCCGCGTTTTTCCTTTGAATTTTTTCATTAAATGGAATCAAAGCTAATGGTTTGTGACGGTGACGAGTTTAGACGTGTAGGATAGTTTGTCTAAGGTACTCTTAAAAATGTTTTCTTAAAAATGTTTTTGCTCAAGGAGATGTACTAATATGGAAAAGTAATTCTCGTTTGAGAGAAAAATTGTTAGATATTTAAGTATAAGTGAAAGTTTTATATTGAGTTGAGTAGAAATGTGAAAGTTGAACAATATATAAAGAAGAATACGTACAAATTCAATGTCTTAAGATTTTGAGTTAATTTGTGTAGATCCGACTCTTTTCTTATTTTTGTTTGATCTTCTCGATATATCTCTTCTCTAATTTTCCAAGTAATTAGGTCTGTTTTTCTGGTTGTAATTAATATAGATTGTTAGGTATTTAAGTGTGAATCAAAATCTCATATTGAATAGAAATGAGAAAGTTGAGTAATATAAAAAAAAAGATATGCATAAACCTAATGTCTTAATGTTTTGAGTTAACTTGTGTAGATCCGACTCTTTTTATTTTTATTTGATTTTTTCGGTGTTTCTCTTGTCTAATTTTCCAAGTAATTAGGTCTGTTTTTCTGGTTGTAATTAATATACTGGAATGGTACTTCTGCTACGAGTTTCATGTTTTGCTTCAATAAATTGAGTTCATAATTAGCATGTGCTACTTGGATACACTGAGTTTGAATTTTTGATTTGCGGTGTCTTCCATTCTGTGGTCGTGTGAGAGTTATGTACTGAGTTGGAATTGAGTTAGGAGAGCAGACTAGTCTGTCAGTGTTGCTTAGTGAACAATATTTTATTCCTTGCCTTAATGTCAATATATTGATTGCAGGATGTTGATAGTGAGATTGCGGTTCACTTGAAGAGGCTCGGTAGGAAGGATCCCACCACTAAGGTAATTTTGGATTAATTTGTGAGCTAGTTTGTAGATATATTTAACATGTTCATCTGCAACTAGTTATAATATTAATCCCAGTGAGGTGTTCTTCCTAGATTCTAGGTTTAAAAGTATCTTTTAGTGTCAATCAAACACCAATAAAACGAGTAGAAGGTGATCAATCTCATACACACATGAAAAAGAACATTATACTTGAGAGAAAAAAATGCGAGTAAAGGTACTTGTGAGATCTATCTTCAGATTCATATATATGGAGAGAGAAAGAGAGATGCGAATCTTGGAACAGAAGTACAAAGAAAGAGAGAACAAGAAGCAAAATAGAGTTCATTTGTAGGACTATAGATGATAAATAGATATAACAAAAGACAACTTCTACAAAGTTGCTTAGAAGATAATATAAACTATTTAAACACTCCATCTAAAGCTATAAAAATTGTGTGTACCAAACTTTGAACATATCTAAGGTTCTCTCAAAGATTTCGTCAAAATATTTGCAAGTTGATCATTGGAGCTAACAAACTAAATGCAAATTCCCTTTCACAACAACTTTTCTCAATCAAAATGACACTAAATTTCTGTGTTTGGTTTTCTCATGAAACATAGCATGGGAAACAATGTGAAGAGTTGCTTGGTTATCACAATACATCTTTATTTGTTGGATTTCACTAAATTTTAGTTCTTGGAGAAATTGTCTTATCTACACAAGTGAGTGACATTGTTGCCCTATACTCAATTCCAACACTTGATTAGGAAATTACATTTTATTTTTTGCTTTTCCAAGATATTAATATTCCTTCCATTGAAAACACAATATCTAGTAGTGGAACACTGTCTATAGGAGATTCTATCCAATCAACATCACAATACCCAAATATTTGGTTATTTCCTTTATCTTCATAAAATGTACTTTGTCATGGAGCCTTTCTGATGTATATGAGGATGTGAATGACAACATTGTAGTGTTCAATACAAGGAGTTTGCATGAATCGAATAATTACACCAACTGCAAAAGATGGGTCAGGTCTAGTAATAGTGAGATAAATAAGTTTTCCAGCAAGTCTTCAATATCACTATGGGTCTAGGAGAGTTTCACTTTATTTTGCCATTAATTTCTATTTGGTGTGTCTAGAATAAATCATGCTTGTTTCTTTTTGGATATCTCAAGCATATTACTTTGAGAAATTACAATACCTTTATTTAATTAACCACTTCAATGTCCAAAAAGTATGAGACGTCTAAGATCTTTGGTCTAAAAGTGATTGCATAAATGCTTCTTTAGTTGAGAGATTTTAGTAGTATCATTCTCTACAATGACTATTTTATCAACATACGCGTTAAGTAAACACATTTTCCTAGAGAGATATATAAATAAAAACTTGAATGATCTACCTCACTGTGTATTAACTCAAAGATTTGAACAATGTAGTTAAACTTTCCAAATCAAGCAAATGAAGATTGCTTGAGATCATAGAGAGAAAAATATAATTTACATTGTACGTAGATCCCCCTTAGCAACTAACCTAGGATATTACCCATATAAACTTCCTCCTCTAGATCACTATGAAGAAAAATTCTTAATGTGCAATTATGAAGAGGCCAATGGTGAATAGTTGTTATGGCAAAGAAGAGTCGCATGATAGTCATTTTGCCACAAACCACCCGTTATCATGTCATCTTTTATTGGACTGTTATCGAATCATCCATAAATATCTATTCCCACATTCGAAATGTCTAGTCATTGGTTGGAGATCTCATATCAACTAGAGATATGAAAGTAGAGAGTATATTTATTTTTAATAGAAGAATATAACATTTGATAAGGAAACAAGTTGTATGTATAAAATCACCCCAATGATGAATTGGGTATATTAGCACTAAGCCATATGGTACGTGCAATCTCAACAGCCTATTTTTTCCTTTTTGCTATATGATTTTGCTAAGGTGTATGACATTTTTGCTAAGGTGTATGAGGACAAATAAACAGAAGTAAATTCCATGTGAACTTAAAAAAGTTGAAAATCAAAAGAAAAATATTATTTGACATTATCACTCCTTAAAATTTTGATAGCTTGTCCAAATTGGTTTTTTATTTCTTTAAAGAAAGATATAAAGATGGACAAAATTTCGGAATGATAACAAAATGAGTGAATGAAAAAATAGTGTTACATCATGATTCAATTCTCTTGGGAAAAGAGGATTTAACATGTTCCCTAGTTGACACAATTCACACTCTAGGACTTGAAGTTTGCTAATTTCAAGAATCTTTTTCTTCATTTCATAGTGGACGACTTCAGTGATCATGCAAAAATTTAGGAGATAGGGATGGAAAATAGGACACGAATGAACGAGTTCCAAAATAATATATTCCTCTGGATTCATGTCCTCCGCCAATTAGTCTACTCGTTCCACATTCTTGTATAGCAAGTTAATTTACATCAAGGTTATTGAACAATTTAATGACATAAAGAAATAAGGAAAGAGAGCCATGTAGGAACAAAAAGAACATATTTGAAGTTTAAAGAAGGAGAAAGAGAAACTAGACCAACACCTAGAGAAGGAACCTTGGATCCATTGGCTAAGGTTAAAAGGTGAGAAAATTTAATAGAAGAAATGGAAGAGGACAATATTAACAAAAATGTGATGAGAAGCACCTGAATCAACTATCTATAGACTTCAACTTTTCTCAGATTGTGAAATGCAAGTTGTTGACAAAGTGGGGTATGTAGAAAGGTTGTGTTAGGTTGTTGGATTTTAACCTCTATCATTCTTGATATCATTCACCAAAAAACTTTGGTTCAATCTTTTCAAATTTAAAGATATTGGTTACCTTATTAGGAAAACCATGCTGAGAGTAGCAATTCTCTTGAGTATGACCCATTCTTTTACAATGAGAGTAGCAATTCTCTTGAGTATGACCCATTGTTTTACAATAAGAGCATTGTGCATGTCCTCAATTACCGCATCCTTTTCTATTACCATGACCTCCCCTTCCATGAGTAGACACTAGTAGAAGCTGGTGTTGTTTCGTGAAGATTTATGCTTTCAAGGGTTGAGACACGAAAAAGTTGTCATTAAGCTCTCCATTGAAAAAACTGCTTGGCCAGTTAAGATTTGATCCCAAATAAGAGATATCAATTTATGGGCAGAATCATAAAGTTGTTAAATGTTATTTGCAAAAGTACTTTGTGCCTTCTTCCATAGGAATTTACAGGTTTTGAATGTTCTGTGGGTTTCCAGTATATTGGGTTTCACAAATTGCTGCAAAAAAACACAAAGTTATCATGGAAACGTGGGCCAATTTGAAAGACATTACTGGAGAGGACAAGGCTAAAAACAGAAACCCTCTAGGGGTTTGGACTTCAATCAGTAGTGTGAGGACGAAAAGAGGATTGAAACAGGAACTAGAGAGGTTGATGAAACCAGCAGAGGTGGTGCAATATTGCTTTGATAATTGGATGGTGGCACATGGACGTCACATGCCCAAGTGAGCCACCTTTTGTGGTGCATGTGGGGTGGAATCTGCCACCATGACTAGTTAGGTTTTGCATCTCCCTGAGAGTCACATTTGATCTACCAGTGGAAAAGACAGCGGCCAACTATGACGAGAGGCGATGATCAACATTTTCCTGGCCAAACATTGACAAATTACGTACAACAAAAAGCAAGTTTTACAAAGTTGCTCAAAGGATAATATAAACTATTCTAACAAATATAATTGAATAAAATTAGATTGAAGCCAAAAAAGTTATCTAGAGTTTTGGGTCTAGCTATATCCAACTCCAACAATGGGTGATTAACTACTCATGACTATCTTAGGAAAGCAAAATTTGAGATGATGATGGATCTGTCATCACTTTGAGAGTCTTAGATCTTTTCCCTCACAGCAAAGTCAGGTCTGCACATGTTTCTAGACCTTTTACGTAAAAGAACTTGTTGGGCCTTGAAAAGAGAATTTGTTGGGCCCTGTTAAAAATACAAGAGAATTTGTTGGTTCTTAATACAAACTTCCTGTTTAAGCAAGAGGGAAGCCTCACTTAAGCGAGACATTTTGATTTTCATGCTGCCTTATCATTTCACTCACTTTAAGCAAGCTTTGCTATTTGTAAAGTCTACTGATTATGTGCTCGCTTAAGTGAGCATATGACATCACTTATTAATAATTTGTGTTTAAGGCTTCTTATTTTCCATGTTCTTTTTAACAGCTCAAGGCTTTGACAGCTTTATCTATGCTGCTTCAAGAAAAGTCTGCAAAAGAAATCATTCTAATAGTTCCCCAATGGGTATGTTGTCTTCATATTATATTACTTGCTTGTCTCTGTATTGTCTGCATTTGTTCTCTTACCTTTTACACGAAGAATATATATTTTTGAATAGTGAACTGATTGTTTTTTGGCATGGTGTTTTTTCCCTTGAAGAATAAAAGAATTTTCTTTCCCCTGAATGGTCTAACTGTTTGGCATTTAATCATGTCAGATTTTTATCAGATAAAATCATGATTACCATTTATTGAAAACTATTATGGAAGTGAAACTGAGAAAAGAGATGGATATACCAACCGGATGGGAGTGATAAGATGTGTGTTTGCATTTCTATTTTTTTCCCTGAACATACTGGAGTTGGAGGGAATTGCAAAAAGGGATGGAACGGGACACTATTTTACATTACACCTTTAGGTAGACTATTCAATCAAAGTCCCTTAATTTTTACATATTTAGATAGACTGAGTTGGACGTTGTTTGTATGGTATTTTCATTTTATGGCCTATTACGATGTGGGTTCCTTCGTGGGATGACATCATAACAATATTGGAGAAAGAAGGCAGCTGCAGGCAAGACAGCCTAGTTCACCCAATTAAAGTTTTTGTTTTGTTTCTTTATAGGTTCGATTCATTCAGTAGAATCCTTAATTGATTTAGGTCCTATGATTTTGGATCTCTGCAGTTTCCATTGTTAGTCAAGACTAGAGATCATATCACTTGTTATCTCTTTCTTTTGTTATGGGCGGTCCCTAAAAGTGCTGTGAGTATGCAGTGAAGGTGTCAATTATTCTCTCGATTTGGTTAGCCTGAGAAAGTACCCATCTACTTCTCTTGATTCATTGTAAGATTGCAAGATTGATCCTTCCACATCCAGACCTGAGACTAGGTCTTATGTTAAGGCTCATTACCCATTAGTGAACAGGATAAATACAAACAAAACTACTTTAGAGAGGTTACATGGATAAAATGATACCAGTGTTCTGTGGAAAGTGAGTTCTTCTGTAAGCTGTTTAGATTTAAATCCTTTTTAATGGTTATCACTGTTTTTTCTTGGCCTTCTACCTCTAATGATTAGATTATCATTTGTTTGATCTAATTTTGTAATTGCGGCTTCTATTGATCTTCTCTCATGTCCGAATGATCTTTTCCTCAATAGGTGTCACTCTTATCTTTTCTGTAATACATTCTTTACCAATCTTATCTTTTTTGTAAGCTGGATACATTTGGGACATGGCTAGGACATAAGCCAAGTACATCATGGGCAGACTAGGGAATTTGTATAATTAGCATGTGTTTCCCTTTTTCTTTTAAGTTTATTGTTTCAACTGGAATTTAAATGTGATAAAAATCAGTGAGTTATTTGTTTTCAGCTGAGGATAGGTAGAGAGATACAAAAGTAAATATGAGGGTTAGTGGGGCTAACAAAAGTCTTGAGTGTGAGAGTTGGAATCTGGTAATCCGAGAATAATTCAGTAAGAGAGAGAAAGTCATAGGAGGGAGATTTTTTAATTGCTCAATAGGATTTTGCTGCTTCTAAGTTTATTTAGATAGCATGACACGATGGAGCAAACCATAATTAATTGCATAGTTCATAGGCCATGTAGCTCTCTCTAGACATGATTTGACAAACTAACAATAACTGTACTCTGATGTGATAAAAATAAATAGACCTCCAATTTAAATATCTAGAAATAGATGGGACTTGGGACATTGCATTGGATGTTGGACTTCCATTTATTTTGTTTGATCGTGCATCTTTCTTATCTGGAGGATATGTGCCCCTTTTTTAATTTTATAAATCCACTAGTGTCAATCTTCTAATATACTTATTTAGTATATTTGACTATTTGAATTGTTCTTATGTAGGCATTTGAATATAAAAGGCTGTTACTGGACTACAATAGGGAGGTTAGACGGGCCACTCATGATACCATGACTGCTCTTGTTACTTCTGTTGGGTTAGAACTTTTCTAATGACATTTATATGCTGTTCTTTTTGCTTTCTCAACTTTACAATTTAATATTTGAACATGGAAATTTGAATATATGTTGCTTCATTTTCTGCAAAACTTTATGGACACTCTTCTGATAATAGCACGTAAGGCCTTAAATTCTTGGGGATATTGACATATTGTTTTCTATTATGGCATGCTTACGGTTCATACTAGTTTTAATTCTTCCATTTCAATTATCTGATTGCTTATATCTTCTAAGTTACTGGCAAAAGTAGCTTATGGGGAAGCCAAACATCTTCTTGACAATGGCCTCAACATTTTAGTCTTCCTTCTGCTGCAAACTGCATTTTTACTAGTTTCTAAAATTGATGTTTTCTTAAAGGGGGATTAAATATTAGTTATTTACTTGTGTAATTGATCCAAACCTTGATGGTTCTCTGGAGAGAACTTAATTAACACAGTACAAGATTTATAGTTGATTTCCCTTCTCACATCCTTCTCAGGAGAGATCTAGCTCTGCATTTGAAGACTTTGATGGGACCATGGTGGTTTGCTCAATTTGATCCAGTTTCTGAAGTTTCTCAGGCAGCAAAACGGTCTTTCCAGGTTTGCTCATTGGTTATCACAAATTACAGTTGTGTTCTAAATTATTTCTTTCATGATGATGGAACAAGTTATCTTAAAGTATAGTAAAATTGTTTATAATTGAATGCTTCATTCATGTATATATTGTCAACCTGCCAGGATCACAAATGATTAGTTCTGGAAGCTTACTGTAATATTATGTTATGCATAGGAAGTACATTTCTTGCCATTGTTTCTTATCTACAAGTATCCACTTAAATTTGTAATAATTTTCTTATGGAATGAAAGAGAGGTTTATAAAGGAAATTGCTTCTCTGGATTTTGTGTTTTAGTATTATAAAGAGTTGGTTCCTTGAGATTTGTGATAGTTCTTCAAATATTTTAGTAGCTTTGCAAGAGCAAGATGTGATTATTAGTTTTATAGCATATCTTGGAGGTTTTGGTGGTTTCCTTGTTATTTTGAAAAATGTCTTTCTAGTAAGCTGGGATGTAAGTTAAAATATTGTGGCAAAAGTTCTGTAGATAGTAGTTCCATATCCTGGCTTGCATAGTTGTATTTGGTCTTAAATTGACTAGTCCTCTTATTAATGCATGAGAAATATGGTTTTTGTTGTCCTCGGAGTGACAGAGAGTGATAATTTACATGAAAAGAACATGAAGGGTGTTGATATGCTTAAACTGAAAACTGAAACCCGTAAGACTGTTTTAAAGTATCTTTAAAATGTATATGGATGTCAAAATGCATTCCTGTTTAATTGCAGGTATGTTGTGTTTAGTTGAATGTTAATTCAGTAACTTGTAATTTGTAGGGTTTGTGGTCTACCTAGGTATATTATACACAACAGATTTTAAGCTTGTACTTGAACAACTTTGTTACCAAATTTGTGCTATATGTTTTTCGTTTTAATCCTTTGTTTGATTGTGACAGGCAGCCTTTCCAGCACAGGAAAAGAGACTTGATGCTTTGATTTTATGCGCAACACAGATATTTATGTATTTAGAAGAAAACCTAAAGCTCACACCGCAAAATTTGTCTGACAAAGTTGTAGCTACAGATGAATTAAATGAGATATATCAGCAGGTATTTTGTGAGAATCACTTTACACACTTAGAAATCAAAGTCTTTGATTTATTGATTTGCACTGCCTCTCCTTTTAGTGGAGTAAGAAAGATATTCTAGGCGGAAAAATGTTAATGGGTGGATACCTTCCTTTGGTATCACAAATACTACATAAACATTGTTTAGTTATTTTATGATGTAAGGATTTTAAAATTATGGTATGCTTATTGCATCATGGGAACTATTCTTACAAACTGATACTATGCATTTCCCAAACTGATACTATTCAGATAGCTATTTTTAATTTTTTAATATTATCATTTAATCTTTTTCTCAAATGTGTCGAACTGTCTTGGTGGCATACATTTTTAACTTGAAGTCTAATATCCATTTGATCTAACAGGTGATATCATCAACGTTGTTAGCACTGGCCACGCTTCTTGATGTTTTAATTTGCTTACAACAAGAACGACCTGGTTTTGAGAACATAACTGCTGAACCTAAACATGCATCTAAGGCTAGGGTGGCAGCTGTTTCTTTTACTGAGAAGCTGTTCAAAGATCATAAATACTTTCATGACTTTTTGAGGTCACAAAAGCCTAGCATTCGATCAGCTACTTATAGTTTATTGAAGAGCTTAATAAAAAATATGCCACAGGCTATTAATGATGGAAATTTAAAAACTGTCGCTGGTGCAATTCTTGGTGCTTTCAATGAGAAGGATCCAATTTGTCATCCCTCAATGTGGGATGTAATATTACTTTTCTGTAGAAAATTCCCAGATGGTTGGTCTTCCTTAAACATTCAAAAAAGCATACTAAATCCGTTTTGGAATTTTCTTAGGAATGGTTGCTTTGGTTCCCAGCAGGTTTCATATCCAGCTTTGGTTTTATTCTTAGACAATGTGCCACCTAAATCTGTTGAAGGGGATAAGTTTTTTCTTGAATTTTTCAAGAACTTGTGGGTTGGAAGGAGAATTTCTCTATCTACAGATAGACTGACGTTTTTCCAGGCACTGCAAGAATGTTTTCTTTGGTCATTGAAAAATGCTTCAAGGTACAAAATTTTTTCTCTTAATTCTTTGGCTCCATTTTGAGGACCTATTTGCAACATGTCTGTATGCCCCTCACCCACCAAAGAAAGTTTTCAGCTTTCCTTGTTCCTTTTTTTTAACCTGTCTTCTGCTTGTAATAGATATAATGATGGAGGAGACTCAATCGGTCATTTCAGAGTTACTCTTGTTGATAATGTCCTTGTAAAGCTTTTTTGGAAGGATTTCCTTACAGCTGGAAGCTTGAGAGCTAATGACATAATAAACTCAGGAAAAGAAACAGTTTCATCGGAGGAAAATGTTTCTCAAAACAAGAAAGTGGATATGCTGAATATGAAGTATTCAGTGCCCTATTTGCAAGAGCTGGGGAATTGCATTGTTGAAATCCTTTTAGGCATTTATATATTGGATAGCAATGTTCTATCTGTTTTTATTGAGGAACTTGAGGATAATTGCATGGGTGCTCTTAAGCAAGCAGGTAATGTGGACATTGTTGAACGAATCATTTTGTTCATGTTTTTGTTGGAGAAACATGCTGTGCTGAAAGGTGCAATTTGGCCATTGGCCTATATTGTGGGACCAATGTTGACGAAGTCTTTCTCACTCATTAAATCTTCAGTAAGTTTATATTTCCACAAACTTGTGACACTGTAATCTCTTACTCTTGTTTTGTAATTTAAATAATCGGTAAAATAATGACAAATTTGGTATTGACATATCACATATCTGTATTATGGAGTATATTAATCACATCTTAATCAGAATGGAGTTCCTGTTATTACTTGTTTCACCTTGAAATAGTTTTCTGGCATAATCATGCATATTCTATTTTTTAAAGCTTAAACAAATCTGGGTTTGATGGGCTCTGTTGTTACTCTGAAGATTACTTTTAGGTCTTTTAAACAAGTAATTTTTTAAATCTAGACATAAATGGTATACGAAGGAGATTTTAATTTTTTTTTTTTTTTTTGGTGGGGGGGCTTTAAGAGATTAGTTTTAAGGAACGATTAAAATATAAGTAAGTTGTTTGATTTATGCTTCATATAATATATTACATATCTTATTGTTGGTGTAAAAGTTGATTGACGGCCCCTTTTCTAGTTGTTACTTACGTCAATTATTACTCTAGTGTAACTTACATCAACTATCACACCAATGAATGTAATCTTAATCAATCCAACCGGTGAATTATAACTTTATATTACATTGATGGTGTGTGTCAAATTTTATAAAAAACAAACAGTAAGACATTAATGAAATTCATATTAAGTTGATTTTGATTGATATGAATAAGGTATCAAATAATTTTCAGTTAATATAAAATTTTGTAGATATGATCTACATGAAAGGAACTTTCAATGTAGGTGGGCTTTGATAATAAATTGAATTAGATGTTATTGAATGATGTAATAGTTGGTGTAAGTTACACTAGCAACTTATGGGAATCAGTTATGATGTCACCATTGTTGGCTTAGCCTGTTTACAAATAGGCTTTAAAGTTGCATAGGTTACTTTATTGTTAAATTTAATAAATTTCAAATGATTACTTTAGATGTGAATGATATTTTCTACCCTGTTTTTTCCGGACTCACGCCGTTTTTTAAATATCAGGATTCACCAGATACTGTGAGACTTCTTTCAGTTGCTATTTCAATATTTGGACCACAGATGATTGTCCAAGAAGTTTTTATTAAAAACAAAGGGCATTATTCTAGTCAGGTTTCGTATGATGGGAATAAAGTAGGGGAAGCTGAAGACTTTATGCAAATATTCAAGAATATATTTGTTCCTTGGTGCCTGCAATCAAATAGTTGCTCAACCAGTGCTCGGCTAGATTTGTTGTTGGCACTGCTGGATGATGAGTATTTCTCAGAACAATGGTCCTTCATCGTCAACTATGTGATTGGCCAAAGTTATTCTGATTTTGAACCAAGGTTTCCGGATGCTGACCATGCGGCCATAATGGCCATGCTACTGGAAAAAGCAAGGGATGAGAGTATGAAGAGAAAAGCAAAAGATGATTCCAGTCATAGTCCAGGCACTAATGCAGAAGATTGGCATCATGAATATCTTGAATCATCTGCTATTGCTGTCTGTCAATCCCTGCCGCCTCTCAACAATTCTCATGTGCAATTTGTATGGTATGTTAATTTAAAGTTTCAGCAGCAAGATGAAGTAATGGCATGCCTTATTTATTAATTCACCTGCTAAGAACTATACATGTCAATAATATGATTGCTATATTCTTCTCTTTTCCTTTTTGTTTTAAATCCAAACTTCAGTTATCTTCCTATATTTTGGTCTTTGATCCCGTTTCTTGCATGAAACAGATGATTAATTTTCGAAATTGGATATAGCAAGGAAAAATGGAAATAGGGTAGATTATGATTTGGTTGGTGGGCTAGGTTTCCGTTGATGTGGAAAGAGGACTCTTGACCCCATATTAAATGTAGAGACCTATTTGAAAATTTCCACATAGTTCAGGACGTACTGAACATTAAACTAGTAATTTGATCTTTGAAATTTTGGGAATTTTCAAGAACATCCTGGTACCAAGGATCAAGACAGATGATTTTGTCTAACTTTGACGAAATCCCATCTTAAGCATCTGATTAAAAATGATTTATAAGTCTAAGAACCCTATTTTAAAATCCTCTAATAGTTCAGAAACTAACAAATTCATATTAGCTAGGAGGGGGAGGGAAGTAATGGGTGTGAAATGGAATGCATCAAGTGGTGACAAGTGTTGCTAATTGTTTTGGTTGTGTCTATGCATGCATTCAGGCATCCATATGTTTGTACATAATTTAGTTTCATAACAGAACTGCCATAAAACTGAGTTTTTTTTTTTTGTTGGGTGGATTTGGGATGAAGAGAGGGAAATCAATGGAGGATTGAATTGACTGAGTCTACTGCTTCACTGCCTCTTGTAAAAAAGGATCTGTGGTGGTTTAGGTAGCCTATTTTTTCCAGTCTTACAAATGCTAATTCAGACAGTCCCTCTTAAACATCGTCGTATCTATGAACCTGCAACTCATTATGCAAGATATTAGAAAGTGGATAGTTTCTCTAGTTTATGATATTGAAAAGTTGACATAGATAATATGCATATGAAGCCATTAAGGGGGTGTTTGGTTGAACTAATTTGGATGGATTTACTGTACAAGATGATGATGGATTTGGATGGATGAAGGTTGTTTGGTTGACCTGATTTGAAAAGATAGATTAAAGGAGATTTGCAGGATGGGATTTTCGTTCATGTGAAGAGGTTTGAAGGGATGAAATTAGAAATAACCCTTATAAATGAGGTGAAAATTACGAAATACCTTTATAAGTGGATGATGACCTTGAAAATTACAAAACACTCATTTAATTGGGTTTAGGATTTGTCATATCATGTTGATAGGTGTAACTTTGTTATTTAAAATATTTTTTATTCATCTTAAACAGAGTTTTATTTTTTTTAAATATAAAATTATTAAAATATCTAGTTAAGTTGAATCAGTTTTTATATATTTTTTATATTAAAATCACTTTAATCCAATTCATTTCAATTTTTTACTTACTTATTTCATAAGGATTAATTAGTAATTTCATAAATATATCGATTAAAAAATAAAAACAAATTTATAACATCTATCAAATCATTCCCAAACTTTCATACCCATTCTCCTTAAATCTTTTCAAATCTTACCATCTATCTATTAATCTAAACAACTTTTTCATCAACACACAATCCACTCAAATCTCTTCAAATCTATTTTCTCAAATTCACTTTCCCAACCAAACAAAGCCTAAGACTTATGGAGGAAAAAAGGCGTATGTAGCTGGTATAGTAGACAGACATACAAAGTTGAATAGATATATAAATATTGTTTTTAACCTGTCTCAGAGAAATAAAGGATTTGACAACTTAAGTTGCGTAGACTTCACTCTGATCTTGTGTTTTTTACCTGCAGTTCTCTTCTTGGTGGTTTAACAGAAGGAAGATCTTCTTTTCTGTCCAGAAATGCTTTGATTCTCATTTATGAAGAGATTTTCAGGAAGTTACTAAGTTTTCTCCAGGTTTCACCTTTCTTTTGGGTACAGAATGCAGCTTCTGTTTTAAGCAATGATGAAAAAATCTGTCTAGAATTTGATAGTTCTGTCAACATTGTTGAGATAGCTCAATTTGCTCTTGAGATACTTGATGGTAGTTTCTATAGCCTGAAGACTCTTGATGGGGAAAGTGGACTTGTATCTGGAATTTTATCTGCAATTTTTGTCATTGAATGGGAGTGTAATTTAAGCAAAGCTCTAGATGATTCACTTGATGACAATTCAATGACAAAAATCAAGCCCAGGCTAACATTTGGTGAATATGTGTGTGCTTTCCATAACAAGATAAATGTTCAATTTTTTAAAAGCCTTTCCTCCTATAGTCGCAAGAGATTGTCAAATATCTTAGTTCAGTCAATAAGATTTGCAATATTTGCGGAAGACAGACTTATTAATGATGAAATTGCATCATTATGCTGTACATGGGTTCTTGAACTTCTTGAGCATGTCTGTGTGGATGAAAATGAAGAACAAAGTCTGCTACATTATCTACTGAGTAAAGATGAAATGTGGCCTGTGTTTGTTGCTCCAAATTTTAGCTTGACAAAGGTAATAACTCATGATTATTTGTCTCTATTAATATTTATGCGCTTATCTTTTATTTTTGAAATGTACTATTGCTTACAAAGTAAAATGGAATTATTCCTGTTATTTGTTTTGACATACATACTGGAAATAAATTTCTTGTAAAACTACATCAATGTGAATATGGGGTTTGTTTGAATAAATTTCTTAAGAAACACTTCTAGAAGAAGAAAATAAGAAGGACCACGAAATGAGTTTCTCTTAGCACATGCATAATTTAAAAATGATCAAGGGGGGAGTTTCTCCAAATTAATTTATGCATAAGTTAATTTTAGTTTATGGAGAAAACTCTTTCCATTTTCTTTTCTTATTTATTTCTTCTAGTAGTTCTTGTGGAGAAATTTATTCATACATGTCCTTAGCTAAGTGAGCTATTGTTGGCTTCGCTAAATAGTACCCAATAAGACTCCCGTGGAGTTTATTGACTCTCAGAGCATGGAGCTAGAACTTTAGCTATTTCTTTTTTCATATTTATTTTGTGAATGCTCAAAAGAAATTTTTATGCTTTCAGACAGTGGTTTATGATAAAGATAAAGCTAGTTATGACTTGCGTCTAGGAAATAAAACATGTAGTTAAATCTCTGCAGAATATATAGAGAAAATTATGTGCTACTTTTAACCACTAACTTATACTGAATGCAGGCTTCAGGACACAAGAAGTTTGTAGCTTTAATTGACAAGTTAATCTCAAAAATAGGGATTGACAGAGTTATTTCTGGGTGTGGTGCTCCTAATCCATCTTTGCTTGGAAAAGGTCAAGGGCGTGCATCTTCTGCATGGTTAGCTGCTGAAATCTTGTGCACATGGAGATGGCCTGGAAGCTGTGCTATGTCTTCTTTCTTACCTTCATTCTGTGCTTATGCGAGGGAAAGTAATTCTCTCCAGGAAAGCCTGTTAGATGAAACATTAAGAATCTTGCTTGATGGTTCCCTTGTTTGTGGAGGCACTGGCTCAAAGAGTTCCGTTAGTATGTGGCCAGTTCAAGCTGATGAAGTGGAAGGTGTTGAAGAACCATTCTTGAGAGCAATTATTTTGTTTCTCTCTGCTTTGTTCAAAGAGAAAATATGGGGCCCAGAGAGGGCATCCAGTCTGATAGAACTTCTTGTGAATAAACTCTTTATTGGTGAAGCAGTTAATACTAATTGTCTTAAGATTCTACCTTTGCTTATAAATATACTTCTAGAACCATTTTATGGGTATGAGGAACCTGGTAGTGGTGTCCATCATTGTTCTTTAGAAGAAAGATTTGTGCAGAATACTATGATAGACTGGCTGGAGAGGGCCCTAAGTCTTCCACCTTTGGTCACATGGAAAACAGGAGAAGGTAAATTTCTCTTCCTTCAGATTAAAATACTGTAATTCATCAGTTTGTTCTGAAAAAGGCATTTTTATCAGTAAGGATAGAGATTCCATTAAAACTATTTTTTTGTGTACATGTATATGGGCATGTGCTTTTTGTGATAGTGCTAATTGTTCACTTTCTTCAAATGAAACTGTTACCATGAAAAATTTCTATCCAAAAACCTTGCGATGAATAATGTTGGTATTAATGAAATTGCTCGTTCCTCTTGTAGACATGGAAGATTGGCTTCAGTTGGTTATTTCCTGTTATCCTTTCATCTCGATGGGTGGTCCACAAGCATTGAAGCCAGCAAGAAGTATCAGCTCTGATGAGAGGAAGCTTCTCTATAAATTATTCCAGAAGCAAAGGGATGTTGCTGGTGGATCAGCTATGTTCAACCAGCTTACAGTGGTGCAGATGCTTCTATCAAAACTTATGATTGTTTCTGTAGGATATTGCTGGAATGAATTCAGTAAAGAAGATTGGGACTTTGTACTGTCGAACCTAAGGCGTTGGATTCAATCGGTAGTTGTCATGATGGAGGATGTAACTGAAAATATAAATGGTCTTGTTGATAGTTCAGCTGATAATTTAAATCTGATGAGTCAGAAAATTGAGCAAATTATTTTGATTTCGGATCCTTTTCCCATAAAAATTTCTGAAAATGCCCTTTTGTCTTTCTTGCTTCTCCTTAAGCATTGTAAACTTCAAGAAGATGAAGAGAGAGATAATTTAGATACATTTAAATCAGAAAATTTTGATTCTGTTAAAGATCGAATTCTAGAGGGTGTGCTCCGCCTACTATTTTGTACTGCCATTTCTGAGGCTATTGCATCTGCATGCTATAAAGAAGCTGCTTTAGTTGTTGCATCATCAAGGGTTGAATATACACACTTCTGGAATTTGGTAGCTTCTGGAGTTGTTAATTCCTCATCACAATGTAGAGATAAAGCAGTGAAATCAGTTGAATTTTGGGGACTAAGGAAAGGATCTATTAGCTCTTTGTATGCTTTACTTTTTACTTCGAAGCCAATTCCTTTATTGCAGTATGCTACATTTTTTGTTCTTGCAAATGAGCCTGTTTTAAGAATTGCTGTCCTTGAAGATAATGTTTGCAACTCAAACATATATGCTGGTAGTGATGACGATGTCAGTCGGCATGACATGTCGATAGAAGAAAAAGTCAATGTGAAAAAGGAAATATCTGTCATGATAGAAAGGGCACCTTTTGAGGTTCTTGGAATGGACTCTCTTTCACGTCAACGAGTAAGAATGCTTTATATGGGAATGAAGTTGAACTATGCTTCATAAGCATTTTTTTAATGTTTATTTATTCATTTACATTATCATTTCGTTGATGGTACTAATGATCTACAAAATACATTGTAGGTAAATCTCTTCCTTGCTTGGTCTTTGTTGTTATCACATCTACAGTCATTACCTTCATCATCATCTCAGAGGGAGAGACTCATCCAGTACATACAAGACTCTACTACTCCAGTTATTTTGGATTGCCTTTTTCAGCATATTCCTGTAGAGATTTCCACAGTTCAGAGTCTAAAGAAGAAAGATGCAGAGCTCTCTAGTGGCTTATCCAAAGCTGCAAGTGCTGCAACCCGTGCCACCACAACCGGTTCACTCTTGTTTTCTGTGGAATCACTTTGGCCTGTTGAATTGGAGAAAATTGCATCTCTTGCTGGTGCAATATATGGTTTAATGCTCCAGGTTCTTCCAGCTTATGTACGTGGCTGGTTTAGTGATTTACGTGACCGTAACACTTCAGCTGTCATTGAATCCTTTACAAGGACTTGCTGCAGCCCTCCTCTCATTGCAAATGAATTGTCTGAGGTATGATATAGTTTCTTATCCAAGTAGTTTGTTGTTTGATAAATATTTTTGTGACATAGCATGATCTGTTATCCTATAGTGTGGACATTTTAACCTAAAGTTGCCTGATCGGTACATATTTGTTGAATAGCAGAAATTAATTAAACATCTTAGTGTGATAGTGACGTTACTCTTTCCGGACAAAGTTATATTGCTATATATACAAATATATGCGTGCTCTAAACTTTAACCTTGATTTTAAGTACTATTATGATTTCAAGGGAGGCATTGACAAGGATTCTAACAGAAGTTAACTGTGGGAAGATTCAGAACATCGATGCTTGTATATCTCCAAATTTTCATTTTGTATTTCATAGATTGCAGCTGTCAATTAGATTTTGTGCCGTAACATTTGCGTAGAATCCATATGTCATAGTTACATCTATTTTTGTGTGGATCAAATCTAAATGTTCTATCTAAAGTTCTAAACACTTGTTTATATAAGAACCCGGTGGCATTGTTTGGTCCATGTAGCCAGCCCACCTAGTGGAAAAAGGCTTTGGTTGTTCTTTATGTTATTGTAACCTGCAATAGTTGATATATGTATAAGCGTAGTTCTGATATATACGTCTACTTATCATCTCCAATGCAGATTAGGAAAGCGGACTTTCGGGATGAGAATTTCTCAGTTAGTGTAAGCAAATCAGCAAATGAGATTGTTGCTACTTACACAAAGGATGAAACGGGAATGGATCTAGTCATTCGTCTCCCGGCATCTTATCCACTGAGGCCAGTAGATGTCGATTGTACAAGGAGCCTTGGGATCGCCGAGACCAAGCAAAGGAAATGGTTGATGTCAATGATGCTATTTGTTCGTAATCAGGTATTTTGTAGTCGGCTTCTGCTGCCACCCTTTCAAGTTGCCTAGAATTAACTGCGCAGAGTCAAAACTCGTATAACTTAATCTTTTTTGTTTGCATTGCATGATTAGTTCAAATATAACAGTTTGCTGAAAATTCTTTCCTGTGATTGATTGCTTTAGTTTTTCAAGTATATAAACCTTTGTGAAATTCAGTTGACAATGGATTAATTTGAGAATTAATGATTATCAGAGCAGGTTTGCGCTGAAGTTAACCATTATTTTTTCTGGTCCTGCAGAATGGAGCTTTAGCAGAAGCTATAGGAATTTGGAAGCGCAATTTCGATAAAGAATTTGAAGGTGTTGAGGAGTGCCCGATCTGTTACAGTGTAATTCACACCACAGACCACAGTCTTCCTCGTCTTGCTTGCAAGACATGCAAACACAAATTTCATTCTGCTTGTCTTTGCAAATGGTTTTCTACTTCTCACAAATCATCATGCCCATTGTGTCAATCTCCGTTCTATGGTTTACACCCTGAGTAATGAATTCAATTTTACCAATTTTGCTTGCTGGTGATATCTTGCACTGAAAGTAGTGGATGAATTGAATGTCTCCACATATGAGAATCAACACTAATTTCAAGCATTGAGAATCAATGCTGATTGAGGCAGGGACAACTTACAAACTTCAACTGGTTACGGAAGCAAACGTGATTTCCAGACTCTTTTCTGCTCTAAGCTTCGTTTTAAACAGATAGCGTTCAACTCCTCGAAATTAAAGAGGAAGTTGAGCAATGGTTTTGCGGCAACAGCATGGGTGTATCATATTTTCCATTAGGAGTGTAACAGATTCCTTTCTCTTTTGTCATTATCCTCCATTGGATTTTGCTTCCCATGGTTGTAATAATTATTGTGTTACATTGTTTTTGTTCTGATCAAAGCAGGTAGTCTGAATCAGAATGGTTGTACATTTTAGATTATTTTATTGTAACCGAATGACTCATGAGTAAAGGATCAAGAGTTGGCCGAATGACATTAACGGTGCATCTAGCGAGGCCTATTTTTATTAGCCATTAGAACCTTAGATATAGTGATGTACAATTTTCTTTTGGTCAGCACCATTTAATGCAAGGATACATCAAATGCTTATACGTGTCATAGGTTCAACAGAAAATTTCTTATATTTTATGATTCTGTGGATAAATGATAAAAAGGTCAAAGTAGAAAGATTTTTATTAGAAAAAATATTATCATACAAAAATGATATAAAAGTTTAACTTTTTAAAAGGGTTTTTACCTGTGTTTATAGAAATCCATTAGAAGCCCTGTAGCGATCAAGTAAACATTTATTTTTTTTCCATGTCAATTCGGTTCTGAACTAGTCACCGACTGTCTATTTATATTTTTGTTACATTGTCTAAGTCGGTATATGAATTTTAGTGAAGGTGATGATTATGTTATAATTTAGTTATATCTTTGTTTGGTAAGATTTTTACCACGTTTTCCTCAAGATTAAATAAAATGTGAAACTTTATAGTGATATATGATAAATCCAGTAGCATTTATCAGAATGGACTCTTTTAAAAAGTTAATCTTCTATCTAACTTAATTTTATAATGGTAGTATTACATTTATGCATATATATTGTAATTAGATCATATCATATGAGATCTTTAATATTTAAATTTTTAATGTATTTTTTTATTAATTTTTAATTTAAATTATTTAAAATGATTTTTACATGTTTGAAAATAAGTAAATAAATAAATTATTAACTAGAAAAATATAATTGAGTATTTTTTGTGTTAAATAAATTTAATCACAAAACATAACAAATTCCATATTTGTTTTTGTTAGAAATATATAACTGACTTGACGTTAAAAATAATAGTTATAATTCATTGAAAATTTTACGATAAAGGAAGAATTAATATCGCTTAAAAATGTTTAAGTTGCTTTACTTTATCTATGAGCATGCTATTGATGATAAAGAATATCAAGATGTCAAAAGGTACCTCACTGTTAAGTTACGGTAGAGATAACTTTACACAACTTTTTTCTTTACATATGCAAAGAAATGTTTTTAAAAACGCATCACCAATTAGTCTCAAAGAACAATTCTATCATTGTCACAGGGCTCATCCTCAATAAATAATATGAATTAAAATATAAAAATATTTGAGATAAAACATATTTATTTAAAAATTTTACAAGTACTTCATCATGCATAATATTCGTTGAATAAACTTAATTGTTAATTACAAAAAAGTTAATTATTTAATCAAGAACTAATTTAGAAAATAAAAAAAAAATTCTTTAGTGTAAACTGAAACTTAATAGGACATTTGTTTCAAATGAAAAGGAGAGTAACTATAAAATTTATCTTATTCTCAAGACGATTAGGATAATTGTGTTCCGAAATTGGCGTACTGTGTTAAATGATGTTATATGCTAATTAATTGCAGGGTTTTTCTACTTTCTATATTATCCTCGTTGAACACATTTCCAATCATGAGACTCTATCATCGACCTCAATTTCCAGCGTAGTTATCTTATAAACAGTTTCTATTATTTTACATTTTTTTCTTAAGACTTATAATATGCTTTGACTTCCTCAAATAGACCTTCTATAAGAAGGTATCAAACTCTGTTCAATTATGTCAATGCCATAGGTCAACGTATATTCGTACTAAGCCTGTATAAGTTAACTCCTACAAATACACCAAAATTACCTCCTAATCAATCCTAAAACACATGGGTATATAGAATATGTACAATTGATGATTATTTAATCAATTCTAAAATTATAGAAAGAAAACATATAATCTTTATATATCTTCCTTTCTTTATCATTGTTTTTAAATAATGAAAGAGAACAATTTAGAAGGAATTCATTGGGAAGAAGAGGAAGTGGAATGACAAGATCTCCTTCAGAGGTGAACTACATACTAAGACCACTACCAGAAGAATAAAGAACTTTTTGCCTATAACTGCATAAAAAAGATTGCATGCCTAATTCAGATAAATGAGATAAAAAAAAATTAGTGCAAAACTACGAAATACCCAAATCAATACAACATGTGCATGCAACGTGTAAGGCACCACGAATAAATGCTTAATGTCTCCATTTTTCAGTGGTCCATTCTGTTAGGTATTTACTTTTGATGCTGATGCATTGGTTTTAATTAGGGTTTGATTTCTTACAACAATCTTATTATAAGAATATAAACATATATAGGTTCAGTTGACTTGTGTGTTACACACATACCACTAAATGATTTACTAAATAAACCAAGTTATATTGGCAAATGGTGACAAGAACGATACTAAATATGAGCATTACCAGAGAACATAATGGAGGAAATCATGGCTTTTACAAGAAAGGAGAACATAATGATGTTTTTCTATTACATCCATTCATGCTCTGGTCGGTGTATCTTCTGGTCCAAAATGATCCACTAAGGGCTCTTCAATCAAAGTGACGTTTAATCTGAATTATGTGTGTGCATGGGATAAACTTTTATATTCAACCCACCCCACCCAGTTCTTCTTAGTTGAATTTAAAGGTTTATAATTGCAATGCATGTTTGAATATCTCAGACCTGCATGCATATAATCTTAATTTATGTCATGCTTGTTTGAAACCTTTCTTTAAGTAACACATATATAGCCACTCAATAATTTTCTATGCTTGAGTCAAATTCAACCAATAGCGAAACTGAAACAAAATTCTAAATTCAGTTGTTGACACTTTTAGGTATGAAAACTAGCACGATAGCTTGGTTTTAGTTAGGGGTATTTGTTGCAAGTAATCCAACATGGGAAGGGTAATACAGGGCTATGTGTAAGAATGGTTAGTTGAAACCTTAGTTATTTAGAACTTATGTATTTGGTTTCTTGTAGAGGGACTTGAAACGTTTTTTTAATTAATATATTCTTTATTATTGATAAAAGAATTAATAAAAAAATAGTTGTAATTTGTATAAATCACTATTTTTTATATTTAAAATAAGTAAATAAATAATATAATATTATTTAATTTATTAAAGAAATTAATACATGTCACAATATGTCTCCATGTTTTAAAAATATATTGTTAATCCTTTTAAATGATAGATGCATTTTGATAGAATTTGGATTTTTGTTAAAAATACTTATATTGTCAAAATCATAACAAGCGAAGTGTAAATTTCATATTATAAAAGATTAAATTAAAAATAAACTTATTTATTAATATAATATCATCCATGTCAAACTTATGTTAAACCATGTTTGAAAGATTTATTTTTAAATCAAACTCAGAATAATATATAACGCAGGATGGTATTATTTTATATAATACAATCTGAAAATTAAAAGATATATAATTATCAAAATGACATATATTAAAATTATTAAATCTGTTTTAACTGTCTTAGATACTTTCGAGTCTTAGATACTTTCGCTTTATTGTATTTAGAATATAAGGAAAATGTGACTTGAGATTATGAAGATTTAAAAATATGTCACATTGATTTAAAAGTATAATCTATATGACTAAATTATAATATATATATATATATATATATATATATATATAGATACAAATTTTATCTTAAAAACAAATAGGTTGAGTTAAATTTAAATTTCACTTTCTAAACACTTATATAGAGAAACATTGTCATGAAAAAAAACTTAATATTCTAATATAAAATACATACAACATAACCTACATATGTTGATAAACTTATACGTATTAGATTTTATAGGTAATCTAATAGATAAAATATAGAGAGCGAACTATATTTTTAAATCTTTTATATTTGAAAAGTTATTTCATGAAATGAGTGTTCAAATTTCGTACAATTTTTGAATCTTCTAATAACAAAGACATGATATTGGAATACAAAAAAATGCATAATAATAGATATATAATCTAGATATTCCTAATTATATATAATCAACTAATTATATAAAATCAGTTATAATAGTTGTCCTCAAGTTGGGGCATATAATTTGAAGTGACTAATATGTTGTGAATATAATTAATCATGGATCATCTTAGATATTTGGTGAATATATCTACCAACTGTTTATTAGAGTTAACAAATTTAACAATGATGTCTTCATATTCTAGTTTTTCTCATAAATAACAATTTACCTCAATATGTTTTGTTCTCTTATAAAAGATAAGATTAGAAACAATGTGTAATATTACTTGGTTGTCACATATAAGGAGTATTTGAGAACTTTATTCAAATTTAAGCTCTTTGAGGAGTTGTTTTAGCCATATGAGCTCACGAGTGACTAATGTCATTATCCTATATTATGATTCTACATTTGACCTTGTTACAATATTTTGTTTCTTACTTTTTCATGATATTAAATTACTTCCAACAAAAACACAATACCTTGAATTAGAGTGTCTATTGTTTGGTGACCCTACCAAGTCAATATCAAAATATCCAAAAATTTGAGTATTTTCCTTATCTTCATAAATGAGACTTTTCCCATGAATCTTCTTAACATATTTTAGGATCTATACAACTGCATCCCAATAGTCTTGACTAGAAGAGTTTAAAATTTGACTTACTATTCTTGTTGAAGGCAATGTTAGAATGAATTATATTCATGTAATTTAGCTTACCAACTAACCTTATGTATCTCCTATGATCAAAATAAGGTTATCTTTGATTACATACAAGTTTGACACTTGGATCCATTGGTTTGTCTACAGACTTACATTTATCATATTGTTTCTTCTATAATGTTGAGAGCATATTTTCTTTGAGATATGACCGAGCCATCCTTGGATTCTGCTAGTTCATTATACCAAGGAAATACCTTAGGTGTCCAAGATTTTTGTTTGAAACTTTAGAGCATATATTGTTTTAGTTGTACGACACCCTCATTATCACTACCTGTGATAATAATGTCCTCTACATACACAATGAGATAGATGCATTCTTAAGGAGAATGACGATAGAACAAAGAATAATGAACATCACTTTGTATTCCAAATTGTTGGGTGACAATCTGAAAATTCCCAAACCATGCATGGGGAGATTGTTTGAGGTCATATAAGGATCTACTTAAGCAATATACCATATTAGATGACTCCTCCTAAGCAATAAATCCAAGAGGTTGTTCTATATAAACTTCTTCATGAAAGTCATCATGTAAAATGCATTGTTTTTATGTCAAAATGAAACAAAGTTTAGTAGTGAATAACTACAATGGAAAAGAAAATTCAAATAAAAGTTATTTTGGCAACATGGGAGGAAAGGTTTTAGTCATAGATTTGTGGTATCCTTTGGCAACTAGTCGAGTTTTATAGAGATCAATATTACCATCAGGTCTTATTTTTAAGAGTGTACTACCATTGAAACCTAACAATTGATTTACCAACTACAAAAGAAATCAATTTTTAAGTATCACTACTTTGAAGGACACACATATCATTGATCATTACTTATCGCCACTCTAGGTGAGATGAAGCTTCACCTGAAAACTTTGGAATAGGAATATAAGATAACAAGGACAAACAAGTGTTTATATTATATAGAGGGAAGTCTAATAATTGAGGTTTGTATAGTGGGTAGATTTTATGGGTAGAACGTGCACTTTTACAAATAATAATAAGCGAATCATTTTGAGATCAAACCAAATCTAGTATAGGAGATGGCTTTCTGAAAGGATCAGACATAACCTCTATTGTATCATTATTTGTCGTGAAGATGGTTTTAGGAATATTAATAGGTCTTGAACAATGTTGTTATATCTCAAATAATTATTAATAAAAGTAACAAAATATTTGAAACCAAAAGGAGTAATGGTGCGAAAAAGACCCCAAATATCATAGTGAAATAAAGAAAAAAGAGACAAGACTCGTTTGTTAAGACTATCAGGAAAAGATTGATGAATTTATTTTCTTAATTGACACGACTCACAATTTAAAGTAGAAAATGTTTTAAACTTATCACCATCTTCTACATCTTTTTATCTTGAGATGTCATAATTGAGAATAAATCATCATCGGAGAGATCATCGATGCACATTTTGATAGTGATGGATAGAGATGATAAAGTTCACATGATTCAAATATGATACCAATCATCTGAATGAATATTTGATCCTCTGAATTAAAAATTATAGTGAAAGTGAGGATAATATCATGTAATTAGGTCAATCAAGTAACAAAAAATAAACTAAAAAAGACAATTAAGGACATAAATAACATAGTCAAAGGTAAGGGTTGGAAGGGGTTGAGTACAACCAATGCGGTAAGCTTGTGATTGTGAACTATTAGCTTATAAAAGGAAAATTGGCAACTTTAGTAAAAGAGGAAAAAAGAGAATGATTATAATATATGTGATCAGTTGAACCTGAATCAATAACCCAGGGACCAAGAAAAGGTGATTGAGAGAGACAAGTGAATGAATTAGCAGTATGTACCACTAGAGCAATGTTACTAGTAGATTTTCATGTCTCGCATTATTTTCTAAAGTCTTCAAATGTTACTAGAAATGGATCAGGCAAGAATGTAAAAGCAACGTGTGACATAATAGTGAAATAGTTAAACTCATTCGTCTTCTCAATACTAATAATACTATTAGAAAATACCAGAGAATCTATTTTGGAGGTTGATATGGTGTTGGAAGAACTTTCTTTTTTCCTGAAAATCTAGAGCAAAAAACCACTTAGGAAAGGGTGTCTAGTGAAAGTGAATTTGGGAGAAAGGTTTTCAAAGAAAGGAAAAAAAAAAACTTCCTGAGACTATGGGTCTACCAGTTCAACATGGTTTTGATAAAGACTCTTGATATAATGTTAAGAAAGTAAAATTTAGACCTAACCCAATCCCACAAAATTAACTTATAAAATGATATTTGCACGTACTTATACATTATAATTTGTTTTATTTCTAATTGATTATGAAATATCTAATAATAAGTTTCATAAAAAAAATTATTTAGGTTGTGTTTTGATCTTCTATGAGTTAGAGCTTAATCAAGATGAAATCTTTTTTAGTTGACAACTTTCTAATGTGCTCAACTTGTTATGTATAAAGCAAATTTTACTAAGAACATCTTTTTTGAATTGACAATACTAACTTTAACATACATTCTAAAAAAATGTTGTGTCGGAATCTTCATTAGAATTTATGAGTTAACTTAAGGGCTTTAGATGGTCTTATAAATTCAAAAATGAATTTGCATATTATCTTGAATATTGTGTCTTGATTGAGCTTATTGTATCACCACCATCTTGATCTCTTATAAAAAATAAAAACTCTTCGTTGAAAGTGTGATAATTATTAGATCATCTTATATTTTATTTTATCACACTCAAAATAAACTATTTATTTATCAAAACTTAATATTATTTATTATAAACAAAATATATAATTGTTTTAACAAGGTTGTATTAGACGACTTAATATTATTTATTATAATCAAAATATATAATTGTTTTAACAAGGTTGTATTAGACGATTCAATTAGACTATAATAAATAGATTACAAAAATTAGATGGTCCAAATTTTTCAAACCATCTAGGTTTAACTCCGTTCCTTTAATTAATTTTATATAAAATACGAAGCTCACAATTTTAAATTTTTGACAACACAATATAGAAATTAAAATAATTGTTGAATGAAAATATAGAAATCACAATAGTTGAGTAATACAACTATATCAATTATGCATGTATTCACAAAATAACATAAAATTAGACAAACAACATACATACATAAGATTACCAAATATCAATTTTTATGGGTATATATTATCATTGTAAGGTAAATGTTAATTCTTCATATTTAGTAGCAGATCATCGGTTTGCTAACTCTGTGTCAATAAGCTCAGTGCACTATGTGCATAAGCAGAATTTCACTACTTTGATTATTAACTGCTGCATGAAGAGTTTGGTTAGTGTTGCAGGACTTACAAGCTGAAAGTATATTCTAAGGTCACCTATTATACATATATAAAAGATCTGTTAAAACGGGATTAAAGGTGGTTGGAGGACGTGCACTACTAGGAGATAATATTCTCTGATGGTGGGAATCAAAGAACATTGAATCTATGCAAAGAGACCATCAAGTGCATTAGAATTTTACAAGAAGTTATGAAAGGAACTATGAGGATCAAATCATATAATAAATCTGCAAAGTAACATTTACTACATAAAAACGTGTCATAATTGTGTATATATACATGTAGTGAGTAAGGAAGAAAGACTTGGAAAACACCAAAATTAATGAAATGATACTTAAGGTATTTAAAAAGTCGTTGAGGTCAGATTTAAAGAATTATGTTAATTATATGGATTGAAATACCTAATAACCTAACTAAGAACTATAGTTAGATGATAAAATTTCTCATAGAGATAAAAAAAGAAGAATGTGTCATACTTATGCTTGATATTTTAAGTTCTTACATTGTTTTGTCCTTAAAAAATATTTTAAATTTAAAGTTAAGAAAATAGATTTTTAAAGTGTTCTGATTTCAAGTTAATTGAAATGGGTCAATCATCATAATTAAAATATTATTTACTTTGAAGTATGTATTAAAAGATTAAAAAAAAATATATTTAAACTGACTTTGGATTTGATTTCTAAATAAGAGACTATTAAACTTATTAGATCTTATAATCTTTATATATTATTTTTTTCTAAAAAAGGATTAAAATACTTATTTTGTACTCATAATTATTAATTTATTCTTTTTGCTAAAAAAATTCATACGTGGTTGAAACAAAAATGAGAATGACATCACAAAACAACACTTACAATACAATATTATTTCCTTTTATCATCTTTCCTAAAGATAATTAAACAACACTTAGGATTAAAGTTATCTAATTAAAAATTATCAAATAATATAATATTTAATATAATGTCAATATAACTGATTCCACTTCAAAAAGAAAAGGGATAAAACATCAACAAGATAGTCTCATATCACCCCATCTTTTGTGTGAGGGAGTACTGTTCCTCCATTATATAAATTATTCGCACTAAAGAGAAAAGCATAAAACAAAATAGAATTTCGTTACATACAGCACTTGAAGTGTAATTTGAAGAAGCGACGATATTTTATTGCGAGCGTTGTTAAGATTAGTTTTGGTTTTATATGATATTTTAAAAATTGTTATTACTAGCCAAAGTTTAATATTTATAAATTTGAAATAATTTTATATTTAATTTTTTACTAAAAAATTAATGAAAATATATAATATAGAATAGTTTGTAAACATAACTTTTATATTGTTTTATTTTTCAGAATTCAATATTCAAGAAAATACTCTACAAAAAAAAACTTAAATAATAGGTTTCTCACATTATGTAGTAGACTATAAAGAAATTAATTAAGAAATTTTCCCGGGTGTATAAAGCACTTTAGAACATCTCAATTCAGTCTCTTCAAATCTTTCTCTTACTCCTTTTTTTTTATGATGATGTAGAAGTCTTGATGGGTTTTATCTCTTTTTTTTTTTTTTTTTTTTTTTTTTGTTAGTAAGAATATTCGCATAAAATAAAAAGTGAGAGAGGAAATTTATAAAACTCCTTCTTTCTTAAGACTTCTATTAAAAAAATATTTTTGTAGTGAGGTGAAGAGAGAAGCTTATTTTAA
>Ga0099824_1001089_pt1 | contig 36711 bp, 18 predicted proteins | sample SiratrowhiteBW_FD_76837 | JGI IMG/M metagenome (GOLD analysis project Ga0099824, IMG submission 76837) | Root nodule microbial communities of legume samples collected from California, USA - Siratro white BW | ecosystem: Host-associated > Plants > Roots > Nodule | place: USA: California... | reverse complement strand
TTGATTTTTGATAAAGATAAAGATAAAATTTAAGTTTTAATAAAGATAAAATTTGATTTTTGATAAAGATTACATTTGATTCTTAATAAAAATAAATCTTGATATTTGATAAATATAAAATTTGATTGTTGATAGAGATAAAATTTAAGTTTTTGATAAAGATAAAATTTGATATTTGACAAGGATAAATTTTGATTTTTAATTTAAGATACAACACTAATTTTATATCTAATTAGATTTAAATTTATTATAAAAATGTAAAATAAAATAATTTATCATTTATTTTCATATATTACTTAGTTAAAAATATGTATAAAATATTTTATTTTATTTTGTTTGTATTATTTTCTTAAAATTTTAATTCAACATTTTTATATTACCTTTTTATCTTAATTTTCGTTAACTAATAATTAAAATGGCTAGTAACTATTGTAAACGAAGAAAAAAAACACTTAAAAATTCACAGATAATCACAATTGTTGTACAGTAACTAGTACACAGCACTAGAAGGTAAAAGTTTCAAACATGTAATGTTTAGGGATGAATTAATTGAGATAAAACTAAATTTTAAAATATTTATTAGCCAATGAGAATAATGTTTAAGAATAAACTAAGATATGAAAGATTAAGATGTTTATGCGAAAAAAAAAGATAAAGTTAAAGTGGATTAAATATACATTTTTTTCTAATAAAAAACACAAGTTTATTTATAAGGTTTTGCTGAAAATAATTTAGACCTGCGTTTATAGAGTAAAGAATATTTGGTGCATTTATATATAGAAAAAAAGTATATAAACATAGATAAGAACTGTATAAAATACGAATAAATACGTATGTAAAATACAAGATACTAAAAACGGATTTACAAAATGATAGGTACATAACAAAAAACTCTCGGAGGTATGTTTTCGTGATACCCTTGTATAATGTTTGTTGTAACTGCTAAAGATAAAACTCCAAAATCATAATATTAAAATACCTAAATAAAATAACGGTATCACAAAAATAATATCAACACAAAATTAATATCGTAATACCAAGTAAATAAAATATTTAATTTTAACAAATTTAATTCAAGAAACACGAAGATAGCTATGTTGAAGACGGCGAAAAAAAAAACTGTTAGCATTTTGCAGTTTATAGTAATTCAGTGAAGTTCCGTTTGGCTTCAGGTATATACATTGAGGAACATTTTAGGAAAAAAAAAAAGGAAAAAGACGCGGGATGAAAAGAGGGTTAATGTAGATCTGACGAATATGATCGAACGGTGAGAAATTGGAGTAGCGAGGGCACATGATAGAGTGGGAACTCCTTCACACACGCAACACAATACAACGGTCTACCTGGCTCACTCACTCAGTCATCTTCTCTTGCACACACACACTCTCTCTCTATCTCCTAAACCGAACCAAAACTAAACCAAACCCTTTATTTTTTTTTGTAAGACACTCACACTGTCACTTTTTTCTTGGTGCGGCCTCTTTCTCTGCGTTGCGTTGCGTTCATCCCTGTTTGGTGCGGTGGGAGTTTTTGGTCTTTTCGCAGCCCCATCATCAATCTCTCAATCGCACGGCCCATCTCCGTCCACGTCATCTACGTCTTCTTCGTACCCTCTCCACCTTCCTCTGTCTTCCCCCTCTTCTCACTATATAACAATTTTAGGGTTTTCAAAAGCCATTCTTCAATATTGCGCTGCGCAACCTTCCCTTTTGCCTCTTGCTTTTCACGCCATGTCCCCGCCTATGCCTCAATTTCTTCTTCCGCGCTTCTTCTATCGCGATTAAGGTATTCTGTTCCTCGCCCTATTCTCTCTGATTGCTTGTGATGTTCCGTGATTCTGGTTTCTAATTTCGGTTTTCTCAAATGTGTTTGTCGTTTGATTGTTGTGGATATTGGTGGTGTTATTGTTTTGGAAAAGTTGAGACTGGTCTGTTGTGTTTTGTTTTTGAATTTGTGGTCTTGCGATTGTTAGGGTTTTGATTGAGATTTGTTCGTCGGGGGTTCGAGATTTTGAATTTGGGTCGGTTCGTGAACGCGTTTTTGGCGGCACTGTGGTGTTATGTTTCATGGCAATTGAGAAGAACAGCTTTAAGGTGTCCAGGCTTGATTCCGAGTGTTCTCCTCGAAGTAGGGAAAGTATGTCCAGTGACGAAGAGGTGATTCGGAGGCATAACTCTGCCGTGGAATCGGACGACGACGACGAGTTTGATGATGCTGACTCTGGGGCAGGGTCTGATGATTTTGATTTGCTGGAATTGGGTGAGACTGGGGCGGAGTTTTGTCAGATTGGGAACCAGACTTGCAGCATTCCGTTGGAACTGTACGATCTTGCTGGCCTTGAAGATGTGCTGTCGGTGGATGTGTGGAATGAGTTATTGAGTGAGGAGGAGAGGTTTGAACTTGCTAAGTATCTTCCTGACATGGATCAAGAGACTTTTGTGCGGACCTTGAAAGAGGTTTTCACTGGTTGTAACTTGCATTTTGGGAGTCCCATTAAGAAGTTGTTTGATATGTTGAAGGGTGGCTTATGTGAGCCAAGAGTTGCCCTTTACAGGGAGGGCATGAATTCTTTTCAGAAGCGACGACACTATCATCTGTTGAGGAAGCATCAGAACAACATGGTCAGCAATCTTTGTCAGATAAGAGATGCTTGGCTAAACTGTAGGGGATACAGTATTGAAGAAAGGCTCCGTGTCCTGAACATTATGAGAAGTCAAAAGAGTTTGATGTACGAGAAGGAAGATTTGGAAGTTGATTCTTCAGATGAGGAGTCTGGTGAAGGTATGTGGAACAGGAAGAATAAGGATAGGAAAATTTCACAGAAAATGGGTCGCTATCCTTTTCATGGGGTGGGTTCTGGTTCAGATATCCATCCACGAGTACGATCAGCTGCTATTGAACAAGAGAAGTTTGGGAAGCCAAACCCAAAAGGCATTCTCAAGTTGGCTGGTTCAAAGCCACCTTCAGTAAAGGACCCAAGCGGTCGCATATCTTCTGCCTACCATGCTTTGGATGTGAATCCTGGTGTAAACGGTTCAACTTCTGCTCTTTCTCATCAGAACAAGTCAGCGGGATATGATTCAGGGTCAATGCTCAGGATGAGGGATCAGCAGTGGAATGGTGACAACAATGAGGAGATGTCACATGGACCGACTGCCCTTCAAGATCGCAATTTATTACGTAGCAACATGATTGATAAATCTAGTTTCCGGAAAATGGGAAAGAGGCATGACCTTCTGAGAGGTGATGAGATGGATACTGACATGGGTCTGTCTCTGTCTTCAAGGACTGATCTGCATGGATACACTAGAAATGCCCACCAAACTTCTGATTTAAAAATTTTCCCAGCAAAGCCATCTTCTAAGAGAGGTTTGTATGAATATTCTAGAAATGCTAAGTATCCAGAAAATGTTCAACAGTTTGTTGGTAATGAACAGGCAAAGTCCAGATTTAGGAGTTCACAGTTACCGCTTAAAGGCAGTACGGTTGACTCGGGAGATTATGATGAACTTTTCTGTAGCAATGAAACGCCAGGACAGGAATTTGGTATGGATTCTTCATTTAAGTATGATGATTGGTATCAAAAGGGCAAGAAATGGAAGGCAGGGAGAGAGTCTCCTGATATTGGTTACACTCCTTTCAGATCATCGTCCCCACAAGTTAGTGATAGACTTCTATCGTCTGACTTCAGGGCAAAATCATTGCAGGAGAAGATCAGGGGGACTTCTATGCAGAATGGAGGAAAAGATACAATGCCTTTGAGGGGTAACCAGATGCTTTTAAGAAGTGAAGAAACTGAATCAGACTCATCCGAACAGTTGGGTGACGAGGAGGATGACACTCCTTTGTTACAGAGCAAATATGCTTACATGTTGGGTACTGCTGCTGGCTCTCACTCAAAATTGTTGAAGTCTCACCTAGATCCCAAGAAGGCCAAATTTGTTACAGATTTGAAGCCACATGTAATGACACAATTCAAAAAGAAGGGTGGCTTTACAGAGCGGGGGCAGATGCATGGTGTAGATAATTACCTTTCTAAAGCAAAGCAGAAGGGTGAAATACGCAATGGTGGTCCTTTTCATAAACAGGCTGGTAAATTTATTGAAGAGAGCTATCCCTTAGGATCAGACATGCTTGATGATGGTGATGGTGATGATGATTGGAGGCAGGTATACAAAACAGGCAAGAATGGCCGAATACGAGGGGATCCTATTGGAAGGTTAGACATGCCCTTGTCAAATGCATACGCTGCCGAGAGAAAGAAGAAAGGGAGAACTGACATCGATCATTCCATTGTGAGGTCTAAATATTTGCATGATTATGTTGGTGATGAGGACGACACATTTGAAAGACGGTTGGTTGTGGATAGTAATGAAGTTGGGCAAAGTAGGCATGGGAGAAAAGGACATAAATATGTTGCTGCATATAAGGGTGATCAAAATGAGCGATCTGAGGCACCATCACTTGGTTTCAACTCGGCATCAAAGAAGCGTAAAATGAAGGATGATATAGATATTGGTGGAAGAGATGAAGATGGCAATCTTTTGTCAACCACCCCAACAGATGATTTTACTTACTCGAAAAGAAAATCAAAGAAAAAAATAGAGGTTGAGAGGATTAGTTCAGAAATGGATAATTCTGATTTGCGTCTTACTGATATGGGGACAGCAGATAGAGAACTGGAAACCAAGCCACAAAAAAAGACATTCACTTTGATCACACCAACAGTCCATACTGGATTTTCATTTTCTATTGTACATCTTCTTTCAGCGGTCCGCATGGCAATGATTAGTCCACATGCAGAAGACAGTCTAGAAGTGGGGAAACCTAGAGAAGAACTGAACAAAGCACAAGAAGGCACTGCAAATGGTGATCTTTCTAACAGTAAGATTGATGCCAATGGCGAGTCTGCTGACCACCTGAACATGCTGTCTCTTACTGTTCAGGAGATTGTTAATCGTGTGAGATCAAATCCTGGTGATCCTTGCATTCTCGAGACCCAAGAACCACTGCAGGATTTGGTCAGAGGGGTTCTGAAGATATTTTCTTCAAAAACAGCACCCTTGGGAGCAAAGGGTTGGAAGGTACTAGCTGTTTATGAAAAATCTAACAAAAGTTGGTCATGGACTGGCCCAGTTATTCATAATTCACCTGACCATGATACCATTGAGGAGGTGACTTCTCCTGAAGCTTGGGGTCTTCCTCATAAGATGCTTGTCAAGTTGGTTGATTCCTTTGCCAATTGGTTGAAATGTGGTCAGGAAACTCTTCAACAAATAGGAAGTCTTCCAGCTCCACCTTTGGCATTGATGCAAGTCAACCTTGATGAGAAGGAAAGGTTCAGGGATCTGAGGGCTCAAAAGAGTCTTAATACCATAAGTGCTAGTTCAGAGGAAGTGAGGGCTTATTTTCGTAAGGAGGAGGTTCTTAGGTACTCAATTCCTGACAGAGCATTTTCCTATACAGCAGCTGATGGTAAAAAGTCTATTGTGGCACCTTTGAAAAGAGGTGGCGGTAAGCCAACATCAAAAGCCCGAGACCATTTTATGTTGAAACGTGATCGACCACCCCATGTTACAATTCTTTGCCTTGTAAGAGATGCAGCAGCTAGGTTACCTGGAAGTATTGGCACTAGAGCAGATGTTTGTACTTTAATTCGAGATTCTCAATACATTGTCGAAGATGTTTCTGATGCGCAAATTAACCAAGTAGTTAGTGGAGCCTTGGATAGATTGCATTATGAACGTGATCCTTGCGTACAATTTGATGGGGAAAGGAAACTGTGGGTTTACTTGCATAGAGAAAGAGAAGAAGAAGATTTTGAGGATGATGGGACTTCATCCACAAAGAAATGGAAGAGGCAGAAAAAGGATGCTACAGATCAATCTGATCAAGGAACAGTGACTGTTGCTTGTCAAGGGACTGGGGAACAAAGTGGATATGATTTGTGCTCAGATCTCAATGTGGATCCACCACCATGTACTGATGACGATAAGGGAATGGAACTTCTCTCTACCGATGCAAGGCTGAATGAAGAGGCCCATGTTGATGTCAATCTTGCTTCTGAAGAAGGCAATGCTTGCGACGGTAATTCAATGGCTTGGGAGTCTCTTGGTTTAAATCCTACTCGAGAGTTATGCCAAGAGAACTCAACAAACGAAGATTTTGATGATGAATCTTTTGGTAGAGAAAGGCCTGGACTATTGAGTGCAAGCTTGTTGTGAAGAATTCTACAGGTAAATTATTTATCTCATTTTGACATTATTTTGATTGTATATTCCTCTTGGCCTTTTGGCTACTTGTTATCTAAAATATCATAACTCCTTTGTCTATGACACATTGAGACACTAGTTATTTTTAAAGAAAGAAAGACATTAGAGAAGTTTGGTAGGTTGGTTTAGAGAGGTAAAATTGAAATAGAATACGGTTTTTTGGTTTTTCCATCTATTAGTGCTTATGAAATGTATACCTTTTTCTTTGTGCAGGCTTTTGGTCCACCGGCACTCGAGTACGGTCATCCTGGCTTTAGCACTGTTGCTTGTATATAATGCGGGCACAGTATCTTTGTATATTGATTTGATCGCAAAGGAATAGAATAGAATGTGATCTTGTTGAAGATCTTAGAATTGGTTAGGTTAGCTGGATGCTTTTTAACGGCTTTACATCCCCCATAAATAATACCTTTGGGTTGAAATTTCTAATGATTTGAAGTTAGCTTCTTGTGTGATGGATCAAGGAGCGCGATGTGGTGTTGTTGTATTGCATCGCAGTATTCTTATTTTATCTGTAGATATGACTCAATTAAGACATGATGTCAGTACATCCAATAAATCTGTTCATCCAAATGAACAGGACAAAATATTAATTACACTCAGATGGAAAACATAAGACGTTATTTCACATTGCTTGATTCGTATTTTTATGCTTGCATCTTGTCTTGAGTTTCACAGATGGAATATAATTGGTATTTTGCACTCAGCCATCCGTATGCTTATAAATAGTTTCTACGCCCTTCAAATTACCAAGCAGGGATGACGGGATAATAGCTTTGTTGATTTGGTAATAGATTTCGTGTTATGTCGTGTACAAATTTAACTATATGTTCGATAAAAGGAAAAACACAATAAATCAAGCTAATTATGAAATGTATGGTTGCTTCACAATTAAAATATTGGTACTACGAATTTATATTATATGTATTTGAAAGGACAAGTAACCAAGGGGTGGTTCCTATGCTGAAAGTAGTACGTTTAAAACGCATCGAAGGGTGAGCCAAACACTCACTGACTTATCGTTATAGAACATATTTTGCTTAATTCTAAGTTTAACGTATACCTGAATTATCATGAACCTCAGCTTACAATTAATTTAAAAACGTTGACCTATATGGTAATTTCCAAACAAAAAATAATTCTGATCGAATTTAGATGCTATATTTAGCAACTTTTCATATGAATTCATATTTTTTTTATTTTGTATATATAAGGAGAAATCAAGCTGCTCGTGGAGTCATTCGAAGTTGTATATCCTAATCTTTTATTTTTCTCTTATAGTATGTAAGTGGTAATGAGAAAAGAAAGAGGGAGAAAAAGTAATTGAAAATAAAAGGAAAGAGATTGTATTGGAAAACTAACATTTTTTTATATTTATATTCATTATTAACAATTTTATTTATCTATTGAAATATAGGACACGCATTATAGGGAAGCAACCATAACTAGTTTTAACTGTTTTTGTGGGTATTTGAAGTGAAGTTGGCATAAACGTGAGTGAAGTGTTTAACATCTAGTGAAATAATGGTGAGCCTCAAATAAGGATGACAAGAAGAACGTCATCATGTATATAAAGGAACATTAAGTGTTGAATAACATTAATGAATTACAAATTAAATAGACCTTCAGTCATTTGACACTAGTTGACCCTAAAGCATATTTGACGATGGCTCAAATATAAGAGTCAATGTGCTGTATGTATATACTTCTCACACCAATTAGTTTAGTTGAGTTGATTATCACATGTCAATTGCACGACTCTTATCGAGATCAATTTTGCTTAAAGATATTCTCTTTAGTTTTATTTGTTTGATGTCGCCGGATAATAAAGAACCAAGTAAAATTACAAATACACTTTTAATGTGAGCATCCCAAAAGATATAATTTGAATGAAGTACTTGAGTTAATGTGTATGACGTCCAAGCTCAGACCAATTGTCGAGAGTATGAAATTCAATGGCTACTCCTACTTAGAACAATAAGGAACACTTGAACAACGATGTTTCCAACGTTTCACATACATCTGGGTAGGAAAGAGAAAAACAGAGGCATAGAAGAGTATATACACTAGTTATATCGAGTGTTAAAAAAGGGCTAATCAGGGTTGAAAAAAGTTGTCCTAATGTAAGTTGGTATAGTGTTTGAAAGACCTTGATAAGTGACCGTGGAAATTTTTGCTTTTCCATAAAAGTATTTTTAAATCCATAGATAGAACTAATTTTTTGATAACATAAAGACTAACCAAAAAGAACTGACCACATATTGAACATAACATTCTTAAAAAAGTACAGCTTCTACTAAGTGTGGTAGACCTTGGTAACGTGGAATTTCTTAGCCTGGACATAAGGGACAGAGTATTCCAACCAGAAGCTGCAGCTTTTTTCACAGACAGCCATAATCTGGGACCCAGTTATCTGTACCGAACCCAACACAACCTTGGACAGTTAGTTATTCCCTTGACCGTACACCCAATTATGGAGAGAATTCTTTGTTCACATATTACCAGGCTGTACAAGCCGTGCCCTCCTAGCTTTGGTTTTTGTCTCTCATTCCTCACAAGCCATTATCCGACACCCGTATTTAGGCCAACCACCAAAGCGAATTCCTTTATCTGTTCAGGCACCAACACATGAAATGTTACGCTCATGCCCATCTTATCTTGGTTTGTCTCAACGTACTGTGTACTGCGTGTCTCCCACTACTAAATTATTACAAAATGCATCGACAATTTTTTTCTTCCACAGCTTCAACAGACACTTTGCGGATATGGCAACGTCAAAAATTAATGCAAACACCCCCAAAATCATATTATGTAGTGCGTACCAAACTCAAAATGACATGAATGACATAGGTTACTGCCTCTTTTTTTCCTTTTTCCTCTATTTTTAAAAAAAAAAAAAATAAATGAATATATATTTTATGCAATTACATCTGAAGCTATTTACAGAATTCCGACTGTCCCTAGTTAATAGCAGTAAGAGGAACTCTTGAATCTCTCACTGATTGAGCGGCTTCATATGCCCCGATATGTTTAACATCTCCATTTGCATGTTTTGGAGACCTTGCATCCCAGAATGACCTCAACAATTCCTCAAACGATGGGGTTCTTAGTTCTTCTATGGATGAAACACTAGGTAAATTGAAGAGTCTCTTTTTTGGTGTTGAACAAGATGGTTCGTCGACCTGTATGACACCGTAATTTAAACATGAAAAACTATAAACCAGTAACCAGTGAATATTGTCGAGGCTAAAACATACTATACTTGAGTCCTTAAGTCTCTTTCTTACCACGTATTCGTTGAGAAGACATTCCCCTGCATGTTCAGTTATCTCCACAATTTTGTGGTAATGACCACCCTTCAGTTCTCTCAAATCACCACAGCAAGGAATAATCATAGAGTTCAGATTCCCACAAGCTTCATGATCAAGTTGCAACGAATCTGCAAGTGTTTTTAACTTTTCAGATGACAATTATGGTATTATTTATACCTAGGCAACAATGATGACGCATAGATGTAACACAAAATACTGACGATCAATGGATGAGTTAATATCCTTATTTGCTATTCCTGCATCTTCAAGTGTAGTAGACACGGCACTTGAGAAACGGGAACGTAGAGTTTGATTAGCTTCAATTCCTCCCCTGGCCATATAGCAATGTCAATAAAGGGTTAAATAAATGTGTTGTCTTTCAACTGTTTTGATCTTTATTGGGAAATACAAGACCTACCTAACAATAGCAATGTCAAAAAAGGGTTAAATAAATGTGTTGTCTTTCAACTGTTTTGATCTTTATTGGGAAATACAAGACCTACCTAACAATAGTATCCACAGAAGCAGCATTTCTCTTCTCCAGACCAAGCAAAGACTCTTGAGCTTTTTTCCATTGTTGTGAACCTACTTTTGCCTTGTTGAGGCTGCAGTAGTTTTTTGTTCAGTACAGGAATCGCTAAATAGAAGAAAACAATAGACTGGAAATATAATATGCATGCTCCTAGCTCATACATACCAGATTTGAAGAACCTCCACAAGGTCGTTCTTCCCAGATTCTACAGCAGAGGTATCCTCTTGATAGTTGGATTCTGTTTTTTCCATGTGAACTCTCCATTCTGTCTTGACAGAAGAAGTGGAATCCTGCATGGTTAATGCTTCTTGCCGCAGTTTACTGGTTCTACAGTTTGCACTTTCTCTAAGATCATTGACTGCCATTTGAACCTGATATGATAAATATCAAACGGAACGTTATGTTCATTATAAGTACTCATGGACGTCATTACAGGTTAAATTAGCATGTTTAAAAGCAAAGGTTACCAATTGTTTCTTTCTTGCATTTGAACTTGCTAGCATTTCTGCCACTTTCTCCAGTAGTTGTTTTTCTTCATAGGCAGTACACTCCTAAAAATGTATGAGAAGCACAAAGGTTAGAAAAGAAAATGAGTGTAAACCACAATATCAAACCATGATTTATGCAGTTTTCCGAAAGAAGGTACTCCAAGCACCTCAAACTTCTTCTCAAGTTCACACAATTTCTGATCATTGACCAATTGTGCTTCTTCCACAATTCGAGTCAGACTAGATGCATGTCTGTCTATTGTCTCAAAAAAGTTCACTGTTATTTTAGATACTGCACGTGTAGTCTCTACTGCTCTAGCATGCGCCTGAATGAAAAAATAGCAGAAAATTCAGGATCTCTGTCACAGCAATTCAGTCAAAAAACTAAAAATAACAGACCTCTTGTTGTTTACGCGCATAAGCTGTTAAATTGGCCTCTTGCTTGTGGAGACTACTTTGTAGATCATTTAGTAACGAATCAGCTTCTAAGGCAATTCCTTTAAAAAGCTGAACCACATAAATTGAGTTAAAAAGGGCCAGAAATCCTAATTAGAATCAACTTAAGGTTAAAGACAACTTACATCCTCCAAGGCAGATGAATGCTTGGCTACTTCAGATTTCAAGTCATCGTAAGTTAACTGGTTATTTACTTTAAGCTCCTCAGCTAAATGATCCAGAGCTTTAATACCAGAACCATACATGTTTTTCAACTTTCCTACTCGTTCTCTAAGATCTTCAGTAGCCTTCAAAATCATACCAAAATGAAGTTCATAAATCTGAAAACTGAAGTTTAACAAATGAATACAATTGCATCCTTTGTTAACCCACCTTTGCTTTCATTGATACAAAAGATTGCATATCTTCATCCATGTCCTTCAGTTGCTGCTCTTGATGCATTACTGAAGCTGAAACTGTCTTGTGCAAAACTTCAAGTTGTTGAGCTAACTGAGACTGGAATTTCTGGATAAGTATTCTATTTCCTTCTTCAATTTTATCCTTCCGCTCTGAAGGTTGGAAAAGGCAATTTCATCCCCGATGTCAGAGCCATGTGCTTCTCCAATTTTAGAAAACCACTAGAGAATCATACTCACCAATTTTGGAAAACAGGTTCGACACATCTGATGCAGCATTCTCAAGCTCTGCTCGTAGTTCAATAGCATGCTCCACAAGTTCTTTCTCTGGAACAGGCATGAAAAGTTGTTGAAATTAAAAGATTGGAAGTATAATGCTCGTACTATCACCTAAGGCATGAAACGAGTATCATTTGAACCAACCCAGAAAACGTATCTAATAGGGAACACACAAATGGCACAATTACTAACCAGATTTTAGGAGATTTGATATCAAAAATTCCTTTTCCTTAATTGTTGCATTTGCTTGTTTGTGCCTCTCCTCAAGATCAAACAGTGACTGCTCAGTTTCTTCTAAACTTTTCTGAAAATACAGATGTCAGATGTAAGTTCAATTCTTGAATAGATAAAAGTCCAGAACTAAAGAATGCAGTTAAGCACAGCCACTAATACCTCAGTTTTTTCAAGTTTAATACTTAATTCAGCAGTCAAAAGTTGCTGAGAATTGTAAAGTTCTTGAAGCTCCATCAATTGCTACACACATATGGCCAGTTAACGTTTCAATAGCTAAGTAATCAATAGACACAACAAATGTGGGAGTATAATTAATAATGAAATATACCTTATCCTTAGACTCTGCTTCTAGTTCCATGCGTTCTATCTTCTCCGCCATGGCCTAGAAAACATTGCGAAAATTTAAGAATAGGAATGTTTCCACAATTATAACAGTGCTTCTAATTTATATTTAAACAGTTGTAAGGAAACCTTCTTCTCTGCTTCTTCATGAAGGTAGCGATCGCGTGGTATATAGATTCCATTCTTCTCTCTTGCTGCATACACCTCTGTTTAAAATAAATAAAACGAAAAACAAAAAAAAAAACACTACATATCAGCACCGAACCGTGAGAGAGAGGGAAATAAAAAGAAGCAACCAACAGACTATTTATTCTCTATTTAGAGAAAAAAGAGCACAAATAAAAACAAAGGGACAGAAACTACATTAATATGGAACAGTCAACAACCTTGTTTTAGTCTGTCAATTTCAGAATACAAATCCTTAATCATTGCAGATTTCATCATTTTCTGATTAATCTGAAAAAAATAATCAACTTTGAACTATTAGACATGCTCTGCTGCCTGATAAAAGAAGCAAAAGGTTTATCAAAACGAAGGAGCAACTATAAAAAGTCACCTCTGGTTTGTTCTTGATATTTTTTGCACGGTGTGCATAATCCAAGGTACTAAGGGTTTCTTCCAGACAGTGAATGGAAGGGGATATTGTTGCAATAATGCACGTTTTGGTTTTACCACCCAAGGAATCCCTCAACAATCTGGTTAATTTGCTATCCCTGATATAGTAAGATATATCTTAATAAAAAATCACTCTCCACATTTAAAAATAATCAAAAAATGAAAAAGACATTTAACTAGAAAAGTTGCAGTTACTCGTACCTATATGGAACATGACCTGAGTGCTCAACTAGAGCATTAATCACTCTACCAAGTGTAAGCAAGCTTTTATTAATCTCCCCAGCCTCCCTTGCTCTACTCTGCAAGTATTTTTTTTTTTTTTTTTTCATAGTGAAGCTCCAAAGTTATGATTTTTTTCAGACAAATGCCATAGAACGAAGAGGCAGAGATGATGTCAGCAGTGAAAAACACTAAATAAACCCTAAAAACACTAAATAAATAGACAAGGCCCAAATGGTAATTCAATTTCAGAAATACAGTGAAGCGATCTTAACTCAATTTTTGACATTATCAATATTCTTACATCCCGACTACGATAAGTTATTGCCAAACAAAGAGGTTTTCACATTTTTGCCATTTAAATGCATGTGCCAACATTTAATCATCTGTACCTCTCTTGCACCAGATCGTGAAATATTCTCAGAGCCTGCAAGATCCACAAGGTTTAGCTTCCCGCATTTAATCATTTCCTCACCCTCTGGAGTGCATTCTTTAATGTGAATTGTGATAGAAAATATAGAGTGAGAACGACTGCTTTGTTTGTTGAGAAGAGTCTCAGCTGTACGCCTCTTCGCAGAACCTTTTTCCAATATCTTGTAAATTTCATTTGCAGTGCAAACAATCTCTTCTTCCAAACCCCTGACAAAAACACCCCCCTTCCCGTCCTCCATTAGAGCAATTGGTTTCCTAGATTTGTCATCTATAAATTTTGTTGTCTCCTCAGGGGCCAAAAGATCAGTTATTTCCTCATTGTAAAGCTCTAGAAACGTTACTTTCATGTTATACTCAGCATTCTGAGCTTCCAATATATCAAAAATCTGTTTCACAGCTCTCGGGATGACACCAGCATCACTCGGAAATTCGCCATTCTGCAGAATAAAGCAGCAAAGAACGAAAGGGATTTCAATACAAAGCAATGAGAAAATAACAGTTTATTAGGTGACATGAATAACCTTCTTTCTTGCACCTCCTTCCATTGTGTAAGTCTTCCCTGTCCCGGTCTGTCCATACGCAAAAATAGTGCAGTTATAGCCCTCGAGCACTTCATACACAATAGGAGACACTGCCTGCTCATACAGTTCTTTCTGTTGAGAGTTAGGACCAAAAACCTACGCCAAAATAAACCAAAATCAGCATAATCGCACGGTACAATCTTATCAATGTCATGAATACAATTGATAAGAGAGTAGGTACATAATAATGTCACAATAATTGAAGAACTCCAGATTCAAAATTCAATTCCATAACGTTGTTGTCTTCCGGAAATCTGAACGTACATTTAATGAAATTCTCTCTCCTAACTCGAGCCTTCAATTCATAAGTCATTCAATTTACAACAACACTTTCTTCAATTAAAAGAACACAACATTAATTAAAAAAAGGAAAATGCAGAAAACCTTGTCAAACGCGAAGGTTCTATCGATCTGTTTGTTGGCGATGCTCTGAACAGCTGAAACCTCTCGTCTACCTTCGTTACACGATATCACAACCGGCGTATGCAGCCTCATTTCATCTTCACTCAACGGCCTGCAAAAACGACACCGATTTTATTTCATTTCATTTCTCAGTTTCGGAACCGTGCTAAACAAGCTCAATGACCGAGTCAGCGACGAGTTAGAGCGAGTCAAACTCACCTGCACCGTACGAGGACCTGCACATTGACGCCTTTGTCCTTATCATACTTGCTGTGACTGTTGGAATTCGAATCCGCAGATCGCAGATCTCGCGCCGGCTTATCGCTGGAGCGCGGCGTCTGCGACGGCGACAACGGTATCATTCCGCCTCCTCCCCTTCTCTGCTGCGCCTCCATTGCCGTTCCACCTTCTAAATCGGTTCGGCGAATCGCGATCAGTGAAACACTTCTCCCAGCCTCCTTTCACCGCGTGCGATTTCCGGTGCGATCCGCGCGACGGAAGAGTGAAAGTGTGAGAGTGAAGCTGCGAAGAGAAGAATGAAATGTGCGGATCCTGAAGGAAGAATAATCCTCTGCGGAGTTGAAATCGGAACTTACAGTGTGCCGGCCTTCTAGTGTGTTCTGTTTCAAACGGAACTTCACGTGAGAAATCGTGGAGTCAAAGACTGTTCACATTACACACAACACAACCAATGCCTTTTAAGATATTTCTTACTATTTTTAATGCTTAATGTATATATCTAATAGTATCAAGCGAGAGTATCTCTTTTGGGAGCTGAAAGGGATAAAAAGGTGGTGCAATTAGACAAAAGTAAATTATTTATTGAAAAAAAGGGAAAATGGAAATTGAATTTGAAGATCGTTGAGGGCCGTTTGAAAATAAGTGACGGAAAGTTACCAGGAGAAGGACGGGGTTGACGGCGTCTATGTGGGACGTTTCTCGTATCATATCATTCGACCGTTATAAAGCGAATAGAAAAATTGTTGACATTTTGTTTTGAATTTTTTTGAATTACAATTTTTAAGAGCTTTTCTAAGTGCGCTTAGATTGGGTATTAGATTGCTTTAAGAATAAGTAGGTCCCTTAATCAGTGTTTTAGAAGAAGTAGGTTTTTCGTGCGATTATTGCGTGGAGTTATTATTAGTATTATGATATGATTCTACAAAAAAAGGTTCCTATCACTGAGGATGAAAGCACGCGACATGCCCAAGGACCCACTGCATGATTGGTTGCTTACAAGGAAATTACACTGATTATTTTTTTAGAGCATAATTAAGTGACTGATATTGTTGAAATCTTCGTCGTTCTTGTCTTTGAATAGAGAACATGATGAAAGCATGCAAAGTTGGTGGGTAATTGGAGTGGGGAAAGCAAAGATAAAGTGAAAAATTTGATGAAAAATGTTAGAGAAAGGAGTGGGAAGAAGGGGAGAAGGAAGTTTGGTAGGTGAGGAAAGAAAAGACAGAGTGGGGTTTAGCATTGTGGTATAGCAGTGATGCAAGTTACCCCACTTGATAGAGTGAGTCACATGCCACTTGGTTTATGTGATTTCATCTTCCTTTTCGTTTCTTATAGTAGCTTCTAATCTTGTTGCTTGACAGCATCCTATGACCCTTTAAAGTTCATATCAATCACCAAGATTTTTGTGTCTACCTCATTTTTTGAAATTTAGATAAAAATTTAAAAGATGGAGTTATTCACAAAATACCGTCAAATACTAGATTTGATTTATGGTTGACCAAAACGCAAATCTTGGCGTGAACCGAAAGGAAATCATCATCCAAACTATTGCAATTTTGGTTTCCCTTTGATCCTACCCTTTTCCCTTTTTTGAAAACATGCAGTGTAGCCACAACCGAACTGGTAAATGGACAATAAATTCTACCCTATATTAATTAATTGTCTTAGTATATACCAGGTGATTTAAAAATATATACAATTATTGTTATGTACCCCTAATTGTAACAGTCTAACTTGACATTAACATGGCCTGCATCCAACCTAAAAAAAAAAAAAAAGAATAAGAAAAACAAGGCCTGCAATGTTGTTTAACCCGAAAACGACCCCAAACCATCACCTTGATATCAATCACAACAAGCGAGGGACCATTTTCACAGGTTGATTCAACCAAATTATTTAAATCTAACTTACTTTAAACTAATTTATATTACTAGAGAAAGAACATAAATGTATGTGTTTGTCGTAAGCAAAAATATACGTATCTGAGATCTGGTCATGTGAAAAAAGGACGTTACAGCGTAAAGTTATCTCATATGCTGTTAAGTGTATATATGTATATATTGATGCAGAATAAAACAATCCTTAAATACTTTTACTTAAGACATACTCTATCTATGTCCATGCTTGGTGTGTACCCTTCACGTCACTGTTCCTTTTAATTTGCTGACAGATAAGATGCCTCTTCTCTGACATGTACACATGACTAGGTTCTCATTCCTTGCTCCCCCAAAATTTGCTCTCCACCCTTTGCAAATATAATAAATCTTTCAATGTCATTTTTCTTAAATCGATAACACCACCCACAATGTTCCCTATTCTTTCAAATTACACAAGCTAGGTTATTAAGTAAAATTTAGAAAATACAAACATAAATTGTCACAACCTGCCAATGAAATTGAAAATGCACCCCAAAAAAACAATACATATCTAAAACAGATGTCATAACAGTCCAAAACTTGGCTACAATAAACCGATTCCAATACCCCATCTTAATAAATTCTATAACTCTTTTTTCTTTTTTTGATAAGCCAATCATTTTTATTGATACCATTTGTGATGAACTCCTGTAAGATATAACCATATGCATGTAAAAAAAAAATTATTCACCCCCTTCTGCAAAATTCTAAACTCCTTTTTCGTTTTTGTAGATGATGATGTGATAAGAAATAATTTTGTAACAAAAAAATTATTGTTTATAATATAAATGTTTTCCTTTCTTAATCATAAGCAAAGTTTTGCTATCTGTATTATATAATTAATATAACTTTTAAACTTATTCTTAAGATAGTTATTATAAAAATTAACAAATGTTTCTATATATGGACAAGTGATCTTCAATGCACCTTATTTTATTTTATTTCCATTTTCATTAAAACCATGTGCAAATTTAATGCTAACTTAATAAAACTGTTTATATATTTTACAGTCATTTATTTATTTATATGTTAAAACAGTATTTTCTCAAAACTTTAACTTTCTTACATTTATACAATAAACTTATAATTTAGTTAAAATATAGTTTGTATGATATTTTTAATATATAATAATTAAACCATTCAATTTTTGAATTAGAAATATCATTTTCTATATTTTAAAACTTTAATTTTAAAAAATTAATAAAAGGGTCATTAAGCTTTTGATTTGCTTATTTACACTTGATTCTGTTATGGCAACAGTTCCGTCATAAACACTCTCAAAATATTATTTCGTGAAGAAATAATATTAATAATATTAAAAATAATATTATTTAGTGTTTACAATTGAAGGGTTATTTGATTTGAAATTGAACAGGTAATTACAATTGAAGGGGACAAAAACACTACAAGTAAGATTAAAAAAGAAAGAAAAAGAAGAATTGGTCCAGTTTTGCTTTGGAAGAAGTTGATGAAGTTGGAAGCATGCTTTGAATGGGACAAACATGTAAATTGAATAATGGTGCTCCATGTGCTAACATCCTTTTTTAACACATGAGAATTTGCACTTTACAATAAATGTTTTTTCATGTTATTTTTTTATCACGAATTTCTTTTAAACTATAGACTGATCTCACAATATTATGATTATTATTACCTCAACAAATTTTAAGAATTTTAATTTAAATAACAATGTTGAAGTGTTTGTGTCAATTAAAAGTGCTACACTGTGGTAAATTAAAGAAAATGAACGGTTGAAAAAATGGTTATGTCTTTTAAATAACAAATTATGTAGTATATATTAATTTTAACTTAATTTATACTTTCTTTATAATTTTCTAGCCCTGCAAATTTTATCAGATTACAAAATAGGTACTTATAATGTTTTTTTTTTTTTTTCTGGTACTGGTAAACGTATTCCACATAACACCTGGAAGCAAAGACCAAAAGGTAAGTCAATGTTTGTGGGGATTATGCATGCATTAGTTTTTCATTGCCTTCTATATAGAACCTTTTTCATAGCTCCGCAGGGCATTAATAATAAAATAATAATAAAAATCTTATAGAAGCATAACCACTATTTTAGAGTCAATTGACATTACTCTTACAAATACTTTAATCTTTAAAGAATTAAAATACTTTTTATAATAACTTTTTGGGTCAACCTGGCTAACTATTTGTCTAATTCACCCATGACTAGAGTAGTGGAAGGATAAATTTAATATCAATTTTACATTTTTTAAGAAAATAATTCAAAATTATAAAATTATTGTGATGGTACATTATTATATAATATGAACGTTTATGACCTAAGTACTTAAATTTATTACCCCTGAAACTCAGGAAAAATAAAAAAACACTATCATCAGTCACCAATCTCACACAAATGGGTTTGGGTTTAAAAGCCCCATAACTTCTACATTCTACACCCCATGTTTTAAACATTCACTTTCACTGAATTGTAAATTTCAATTGTACTCTTAGTGGAAATAATTATGCATTATTAGGTTGTTGTGTTTGTTTTTTTGGAGCATTTGATAATAGTTGAAAGGTGGTCCTTGGTAGTAGTGGTTGTTGTGATTGGGTGATTGGTGTTACTAGGTGTTAGGCTTTGAATGTAGAATCTGATAACTTTCTTAACCGTATGATACAAAACATTATAAAATATGTATTTTGGAAACTACAGTTCAGAATATTTTAATTGTCTATTTCATAATACATATTTATATTCGTGATTATACATTTTACAACACATATTTTATTTTATTTCATATAATTAAAAATTCAAAACAGTTGAATTTTTTAATATTTTTTTTATCTTTTAATACCAAATTTGATATATTTAGTAGTAATTGTTAAATATAATGATACATTCTGAAAATCAAAATATATAATTTAAAATGTATTAAAGTATTATGAATTACACATTTTTAAATATTTTAATGATAAAAAATACATATCGTGAAAATTGAAATGCGTTTTAGGAATAGCACTTTTGTCATTTCACCATTTGATAGGATGCAGGACTAAAACCTGGGGTGCAAAAATGTAATGACATTATGCCTTCGTCAGAAAAAAAAAAAAAAAAAGAAAAATCTTGGTTTTATTTTGCCTTTTATCTTTCTTATGTATGCATTTGGTTGGACCCTTACCCCTTTGTAACTCAACTCACGTTATTAATGGTTTGGTTGTGAACAAATTGAAAAGAGGAAACAAAATTAATTTAATTTTTACTATTTGGTAAGAGTATTGTAAAGTGGTTAAATTCATCTTGAGTAATATAATGTGGTAGAATATTTAAGTTTTCATGTCTTTTCAATGCTATATTGATTTTATTATGATGTCCCTCAATATTGTATTTTTCTTCAAATTCATTTTATTGCTATTAATAAATTACGATGATTATAAATTATTTTTAAGATAGTATCTGCAAACATCGTACTATATTGTTTTTTTTTCACTTATTTTATTAATATTTTCTCTATTAAATATATCTGAATGACGTTTTGTGGATGTTGGTAATATAATTTATTAGGAAGCTCAACTTTCTGGTAAAGTTTATGAATAAACTATCGTTTAATAAAAATATATTAAATTAATTTAGGGATTATTATTCAAGTGGTTTCAAACTATGTTTTTTCTTTATTTGAATTGAAAATAATTATAGTACTTTTACAAACGAAAGTGGTATCTAGTAATGGCAATGATTATAGTCTGTACGATAATGCTAATAATTCCAGTAACATGTATTTTATATGTGAACATTGACCGTAACAATTATGATCACATTTATGATGATAATGATGACTTAACCATTGTAATAAAGAAATTAATATAATAACTGAAATATTTAAAATAGGATAATTGGAATTTTACTTTATTTTATGGATACTCAGATATTTGATAGTTTACATATGTTTAATAAAATTTCAAATACATTTCTTAAACTATTTTTATTTTATTTTATTTCGGGCTAACGGTATCCATCTTGTAATAAAAAAAGTTTCTTAACGGACATGGTCCTCTAAGATTTTTTTTGGTTTTTCAGATAACCAGTTTGGCATTAAGGCCAAAAAGTGTTATATTATTTTTTTGCTATGTTCCTTTGTTTTAAAACAATTATAAACAAAATCTATAAAAAAATCTTAATCCGCATCTATTAAAAAGCTTTCTTTCCGATTCTCACTGACATAGAAAAGTAATTATTTCTTATAAAATAACTTTTTTTAATATTGGTTGAAAAATAATTTTAATTGATATCAACTCAAAATAATTTTACTTAATATAAATTAAAAAAAGAAAATATACTTGAGATCAATCGAGAAATATCATCAATATTAATTAAGAAAATTTGGTTAACGTCGATGAAAAAATAACTCTAATTGAAAATAATAATTGATGTTAATTAAAAAATAACATGGTTTTAATATGAAAAAAAAAATCACTGAGATTGAATTGAAGTCACGGTACACAAAGAATAGACATAAATTTTAAAATACCAATAATTTCAATTTTTTAATAAAAATTGAAATTATATAATTTTTAGCAATTTAATCACTTTTATAAAATTTTAATTTATCTAAAACTACATATTCTTTTATAAAGTATTTATAATTCTCAATAAAAATATATTATCCTATTAAAACCATCTTTCAAATCCATTATAAAACAGTTAACACATAATACAAAACCAAAGGCATCATGAAAATACGAAGAGAAAAATTAATCAGAAAGCAAAGCTGGTTTGCAGTAATAATATAAGTGTTTCTAATGGACATTGTTGTATTGCCTTAAGATTTTTCCATCGATGTTCATTGCTTCACGAGCACTTTCATTCTATATTTGAATTGTTTATCCTAAATTCCTCATTTGTTATTGTATTATATGGTTGGGTTGTATGACCTCATTGTTTTCAGGGATTTGTGCTCCAATCTAACCTATTCGGGCCATTTAGTTGAACATAACTTTAATTTTATTATTTATGTCTACGATAAACTTAGAGAAATAAAAAAAACTAGACAAAGTGAAACAAAATATGTTGTTTTATTTGAAATAACCCAATCAACAGTATTTCCTATTATTTTATTTTGTTTTATTTCTTTTTTTTTTATCAAGTATAGCATTAGTGTTTGCTTGATGGAGATGTTATTATAGTGTTACGCTGGCATTAACGTTCGTTCTTAAATTAAATAATCCCCTTTATAGTCGAAATTAATTTTGAAAAACTCCTTTCCTTATATGGTGGCATACAATTAAAAATTGTTATTTATTTGATAAAGAAGGATAGAAATGACTAATTGTCATTATATTTCATCCGTCCAATTGAACAGTGACATGATGACTATTATTTTATTAATGTGTCAATTTGATTAAAAAGGACTAAGAAGAAACATAATCAGGATAAGTCATCTGCCTTTCATAAGAAGAAAAACGAGGTATAAGAAAGAAGAAAATTAAATTGAAGACAAAATTTATAAGACTAAGACAATATATATATATATATATATATATATATTTGTATTTCCTTAAAACTAAACATTCAATTAATTCGTGTTAATTATTCATAATGTATGCTTTTTTGTTCTCCTTTCTTTGTCCTATAAAAGCTTGTTCGCGAACCTTTGCGGGTTGACCGATTTAGCTTGCGAATTAAAGGGTTTAATATATTAACCAGCTTATTCCATTATTTGTAAGTCCTAGAAATCTAAAAATTTTAAATAAATTTCGCTCTAAATACTAAAGTTATTAAAATGAATATTTAACTTACTTTTATAATATTTTATTTATCTCATTCAAAATACTTTTATTTATTCTAGTGATAAATCTTATTAAAGAAGCATGTTTATATATATAGGGAATACATTGGATCAGCGTGGAGGGGTCTTAACATAGTGAAGGAAAAGGACTAAGATGAGACGGTAGTACTAGTAGCAGAAGCAGTGGCATGTGGTGATGTTCATTCTTGAGGAGAAGAATGAGCGTAGAAATTATGGTAATGAATGGAAATACCAGGAGCCTTTCTCTTCTTGAGAATGTCCATGCCACCCAGGAAGAAGACGATGGGTGAAAGAGTGGCCCAGTCTTCGTTCTCTGCGCTGTACCCAGCCAAGAGTTTCCTTCTGGGATAAACCTTGGTGAGTTCATTGTACAACTGCAGCACCACACCAGGGTTCATAACAAACTCAACCTCCTTCTGGAACTGGTAATCCACAAAGTCAACCAAGAAGGAGATGGAAGTGTACAAACGAGAGTAGAAGTCGGTGTTGAGGCGGCGGGAGGGGGAAATGGAAGCTTTGCTGACCACCCCATTGTTCTTGAGGTTCCTTATGAGCTGTCCCACGCACTGGACAAAGTCGGCGGGGGCGGCGTCGATGTGCTCGTACAGCACGTCGATGCCGTCGATGTGGGGGCTGAGCTCGCCGCTCTGGATGAGGTGCGTGAGGGAGTCGGTGGCGTTGGCGATCCACGTTTGGTTGTCGAGGGGTTTGAAGGGGTGGTGGGTGCCGCGGTTGCCGATGGAGATGAAGACTTTGACGTCCACGTCCATGTGGAGGCTCTTCTCCTTGAAGCGTTCGATGGCTTCGGGGGTGACCTTGGTGAGGTCCCAAGTGGGCCGGAAGACGCCGTTGGTGGGGTGGTCGTCGTCGTCGTAGTCGGTGGCGAAGGTGAGGGCGATCTGGTACTCCTTCAGGAACTTATTGGAGACGAAGACTTGCTCGAAGGAGTCGTCGAAGGTGTATTGACGGAAAATGGACAACATTGTCTGAAGGAAAGAGTTTAAGGTTGCAAGGTTTGTTCTGTGTGGGAAATTGAACACCCAGGTTGCTCCTTATATACTAGTTTGAGTGATCATGTTTTCCTTAATTTGCATGGAAAAATGTTATTCATTTTTCATACGAATTTTTCTTCCAAATATACTAAATATATAGAACTAAAAGTATAAAATTGAAATTATTTTATTATTATTATTATTGTGGAATTAAGTAATACATGTACTAGATATTTAGTGAGGAATGTTTCAATTAAGGTGGGAGAAAAGGAAGAAGTTAAAGGCAAGGTTTAGGGTAAGTGTGGAAAATGGAGGGAACTTGATGAAACAGCAATGTGATGATATGATTTCACCAACTTTTGAGCCTTAAAACAAAATTAGTTCCTCTTCATTGGCTACTTTTGGATATGTGGTCCTGGATTTCCGAAAGCTTTTGTTTCCCTTGCCATGGCTATCTCAAAATGGAATACTTGCTAAAAATATCTGTCAATGCATTAATTTCTAACCAAAATTTTTGTATTTTTAACTTTTCGTCTAATTTTTTCACTTCAAAAGTTTAGTTTAATTAATTTTGTTCATGATTCAATTTGATAGAGAGGGAGAGAGAAAGCTACAATGCCTAGATTATCTGTCATTACCGTTATCAGATTATTGTTGGAAATGAAGGAAAATAAAAAATATCTAAAATAAATTAGACATCAACAAATAAGTAAGCCATCAAGTGAACACGCATTAAACAAAAATTTAAATATGTATGTATATAGAGAAAAATTACCACTTCACTGTTAAATACATGCATTTATATTAAATAAAACATTACATGATTAATCTCTGACTTGTATATGTAAGAAATATTTGTTAATATAACTCAATCTTTAAAATAAATTTCAATTTTTACTTTGTAATTTTGAAGAAATGCAACCTGGAGATCGGCTTCAGCACAACGTAGTTTCACTTTTTACTATTTCTCTCGTTTTTTTTTTTCTTTCCATTTTTTTCATAACTGCAGTATTTCATGATGTTGATTGAACAGTTTTATTTAAAAATTTACGTAGAATGAAAAAATTATCATACAGATTATATTTATAAAATTTTACATTGATTTTATTGTTTTTAGCTATTCAAAATTGATGCAGTTTATACAGTTTTAAAAAGTATAAAAAATATATGTTTATAGTTGTTCAGTTTTAATAAAAATCAACGCCAACAATAATGTAACATATATATGAATTATAATTCAAAATATGAATTCATAAAAAATAAATTATATATAAGTTATTGATACTATAAAAAATAATGTAACTTGTACTTGTATAATTTGTTCTCTCTTATATGATTTTTTTTTTTTTTTTTTTTATTTTTTTTTATTTTACAAAAAAATAATTTTTTTTTTTGAATAATTAAAAAATAAATAAATTTTTTTTTTTTTTTTGTTTACATTTGAGTAATTAGAAAAAAAACAAGTTTTAGGATAGAACAATGAACAAATAAATAAATTTGATTAGTTTGAAGTTATAAGTTATGCCGAATGAAAATGGAGTTTAATTTATATATTATCAATGCATATATTTTTTACACAAACATTGATTTAATTACTTTGCAATGAAAATAGACGCGATAATAAGTTTTTTTATTGAATATCTATACAATATAAAAAATAAAAGTATAAGAATTAAACTTGTTAAAGTAATTCCCTAAAAATACTCATACAAAAAATATCTCTTTAACCTTAATTAACTAGATTCTTATCCCTTAAATAATGTTTATAAATTCTTATCCATTACAACTTTCAATAAAGAATTTATATTTTAAAGCAAACATAATTTTTTTACTGTATTTATAAAAAAAATAATATAATCGTATTTAAGGTTACGGCTTCTATTTTTTATTTATTTTAAAATGTTAAAACTATGTTTTAAAACATGATTTTAACTGAAGTTGTTTTAAGAAATGATTTCAATATTTTAAAAAATAAAAATTAGACATTGTAATCTTAAATGCAACTTCTAATATTTAAAAGAAATCTACATTTTAAAACACGGTTTCTTTGTTGAAAATATGTGTTTTAAAACATAATTTATCGATATTCATTGATTGATTTCAAATCAATCCACTTTTACAAAATATTTAAATACACTCTCTTAGAGTAAGTCACGTAGGGATAAATTACTTTAAATTCGTAATAAAAAAAAATTTCAAAATGTAGAAAATCTATTCTATAATGAATGGTAAGTGACCTAACAATGGAACGAAACACCCTTCACATAATACTATATAATGAGATAACCCTACAACCTAAACCATAAATTAATTTGTCCATGCCTATAAATATCAATTGCTATAATAATTAAAAGTGAGAAAAGAAAGATAACAAACTACTCATAACGTGTTGCATAAAGTTTTAGCATGAACAAGCTACAGATAATGTGTTGGAGAAAGCATGCACGTGATAAACTTTTTTTCATTCTAAAAATAATTTGTGATTTTAAATTTGTTAGAAACTTTTCTTTATAATATTTAAAATTTTAATCGCTGCCGGTACTTATTTTCTATACTGTAATACAATTTGGAAAATAAATTAGAGTTTAATTAATTATCTAAATATACATTTCAAATATTAATTTTGAGAAAGAGTATTCTTAAGGAACACGAAACGCAGAGAGAAGAGAAGGCCCATGTCAATGAAAAATTGTTGGTTATTGGGCCATTTAATGTGTCCAAATCATGAACAACTCCTATTGCCTTTCACACTGATTGGATAAATATTTGTAAAATTATTTTGATAAAATAAGCTGTATATTTTTATTCTTAAAATAAGATAATTATAAATTTCATTTACTAAAAAGTTATTAGCATTAATTCCCCGCAAAATTCATTTTAAACAGCATTAATTTTCAAATATAATAATAAACATGTAAATGTTTAATTAAATCGCATTAGATTATATTTAAACACAGATTTAGATCATTCTACATGAATGGTGTAAACAGGTATTTTTTTTTTCTATTTAGAATAACAAAAGCAAAAGCTAAATTGTAATGTAAATTTTACGAGGAAGACCCAATGAATGTATCAAAGCCCAATTAATGTGTTATCCTCTCATGTTTCTATCCTAATGTCGTGTAATACTTAAAACAATTTTAATGTAAAAGTCTTATAAGATCTTCTTTGTTTTATTAAGTTTAACCATTTTAAAATATTTTTAAGACTCTCTAGCAAATTTAAGATTTTGTTAAATTTATTTTTTTACAACTTTTTATCTGTACTTTAACCTTTTATAACTTTAAAATTTAAATTAATTATAATAAATGAATATTTTTTATTTTTAAGATTTCATGTTATATAAAACATTCAAATATTAAATTTAGACTTCATTATATCACATCACTGTATTTCAATGAAACTTTTGTTAAATAATTTTTTATGTTTCATTTCCTGGCAATAATTCATTCTACGGTTGAAAGCAATAAAAAGATAACTTCAGTTAAGTGAAGGAAACAAAAAACTAATTTTAAGTCCCCATATTACTGAAGGTTATTTGAAAAAAAAAATATATATATAATTTATTACCGAATTTAGTGTTAATTAACTGAATCAACAAACTTTTTAATAAATATAAATTAATTGGAAGAGTAATGTAGTTTAGGTCAAAAGTTGTAGTTAACTCAGAAAATTCTCAATGCTAACAATGGTTACCAGATGTAGTTAATTTCACTCAGACTTAGATTCAGACAATGTGTTTAAGCTCTGTGGTGTAATTCAGAGCTTGATTAATACAATTGAACAAAGAAAAAGATGAATTTCTTATACCATATACCATCTCTTAACCTATATTAGGTTTGATAACTCCACTATAAAACTTTTATGTTTCTTATCCCACTTGTGAAAGGGTTGATCATTAATATTGGTTTTTCATGTAAATACGTGTAGAGTTTTCACAAGAAAAAAAAATTATTGGTTGCACTTTTATTACTTTATTTTGAATGATTGAACGGTGGAAATTATTACTGCTAGATAAATTCTGAAATCCACAATAAAGAAAGTATGCGAAATGATTTGTTGAAATTATGATACATCAATGATTATCAAATCGGTGGACATAGTATAGGGCCTTCATGTTGCAAAATTTGTCTGTGTTTGTGATTGTGAATTAGCATCCAAACATTACCTACCAGCCAACTAGGTCCTTTTGACTCAACATTCCACAATGATTTCTTCTTATTCATTAGTTGAAGTCTAACTATTTTATAGAGAACTAAGATTTGAGTTGACCTATAAACATTCCCAACTATAACCTGCTTCTTATCACAAAGAGCCTATTTATTTTGGGAGGTTCAGATGAATAGGGCATCCACACTTCTTTATCCCACATTTTTACCCTTAACTCTTGCACACTTAAAATACAATTTTTTTAATAAACAATGAATCAATAAAAAAAATTATTATTGATATAACTTTTGTTATTGGATATTCAAACAAGATGAATGAATAGGATCTGAATGAATTGACCTATTTCAAATTATTAGAATTCTTTTTTTTTTTTTAAGTTTAGATTAGATAAGAATACTTGGAAGGACACTATTATGCTTAAATAAGAATGGATATAAGTTAAAATGTATAAAAATAATAATCATACTTATAGATACACTTCTTTTATTTATATGAATAATTATCAACTTAATCACTGTTCATAAAGATCCACAATTATAGTATGATTAATGATATCATTTTATATTAATCACTTAAATTGGTATTGATTTTATACTGTCACATCATCTTTAAGTTTTTTGAATTGTCGTGTTATCTTTAAATTTTTTGAGTTGTGTTAAGATTTAGACTTCTTAAATTGTTTTTAAATAATATATTTGTTGATCAGTATTGAATGAATCAAAAATTAAACAAAAAAAATTGTGAAACAAAAAATAGATTAAGTAAAGTAAAATTTAAATTTAATTATTATAAAATTAAACAAAAAATAGTGAAACAATAATGTGGGTGAATCAACTTTATAAAATTGAACAAAAGTTATTGAAAGAATGTATTTGCACACATGTTTATACATTAAAATGAAGAGGAAATTAAATAATGTTCAAGTGGTGATGGTCTAACGTGGAGCTTGCAGCTGAAAGGGGCCATGTAGTGAAGCTCCATTGAGGTCCAATTTGAAATGACACATCAGAAGGTGCATTGGGAAATTGTACATCCAAAGCCCAATGAGATATTTTCTAAAAGAAATGATTTTGACAGAGAAAATGTGAGCCATTAAAGTTTAGCAATGTGACAAGTGAGAAAGTGATAGGTAGGAGATGACAGGTTAAACTTAAGTGTAACGATTTGATCTCTATCCATTTTCTTTTCAAAATTCTTGAGGCCTCAATCAACCTACTTGGAAAAGACCTTGAAGCAAGTGTGTTGTTAGTGACAAATGCACCCATATGTTTAACATGGACATTAAACACCGTGTGAAAATATGATTGAGTTTTCGTTTTTGCATTGGCATTATTAAAATTTTGTGAACAGATTTTAGGGTATGGGTGTTATTCTTCCTGTCTTTTCTCAATGGGAAGAAAGTAGTGTTGACATCCCACTACACCATCCATTCTTCTCTTTCTTCTGTCTTATTTATCTCTACCCTTTTAATACTAAAATATTAGAACCACCATGCATCACTCAACTTTCTTTCAAACTTTTAACTAATAATGCTTTTAACTCTTCGTACAAAATTTATATTTCACTGTGAATAGTCGAGATGCACTCAACCAAAAACATACACATGTTGAGACATATTTGGTTGTCTCTCTGACTGGGTATTATTTGTGTTTGTACGTATAATTTTTTCAAATTAACAATCTTTAAATTTGTAGTTATAATAGTTAGTGTTGTTGTTATTATTATTTAAGTTATTACTTTTTAAAAAGATAGTTTTTAAATCTAATTTAATCTCATAAAATAGATTTATATATAAAATTTATACTTATTTATATATTATAAATTAATTTTATTGTTTTATATCCGATATATAAATGTATAATAGCAATCCAATAACAAGTGTCATAAAGATTCATAAAAAGAATATTACATAGGTTCTAACACCATCTTAAAAAATAAACTCTTAAACATAATTTAATTTTATAAAAAAAAATTATACCCACTTATTTATTATTAATTAATCTTATCATATCCCTAAAAATCAGATAACATGTTTTTGGTACTTAGAAGGACATAATAATTGTTGTCTCTTGTGTTTATAAGAAGTATTTAGTAAAATATCAGAATGATGAATTTCAATAGTATTCCAATTTATTATACACACATTTTTTCTATTAGCCGAAAGACTTTTTTGGTGAGTACTTAACATAACTGGATATATAAATTTAAATTTGAAACGGGTGATGAACAGTGTGTTTACTATTGGTTGCAATTTTTTTTATAGCTGTGTTCAACTTATATTATGAATGAATATTACAGGGAAAGTTCTGCAATTTTTTTAAAAGAAAATAATTTTTTTAGAACAGCATGGCAAGAGAGTCAAAATGAATGAGTGAAGTGAGTGGGAGAGACTGTTAATGGTGTTGAAAAGAGCCCACAAAGCTCTAGAAAAGGGCCTTATTGGGCCATACCTAGTTTGGGTGTACACTGTTTATTGGGAAGGTTCAGCTTTCCATCTAAGCACAAGCCCCACTCCTATTGTCCCAAAACACCACATCATTAGATAGATACTATTTCTTCCTTTAGGCCGGTGCTACAAGATTCTTTTCTTTTCTCCTCTTCTTCAACGCCTTCTCATTACAAACAAACCCTAACTCTTCATAAAGCTCTTTCATTTACATACTCAATCATGCTCCAATACCATAGCTCAATCAATTCACGTACCCTTCATTTCTTCAAGATAAAATTGAAAAAAAAAAACCCACTTGCAATTGATTTGCTAGTATGAATCAAGAATATTGTTTGACCTTTTGATGTAACATGTGATGAAAAGTCAACCCATATAGAGGGTGTAAACACACTTTGCCTAATGCTTTTTCAACCAAATGTTTATACTATGCTATTGAATGACTATTATCAAAATTATACTATATTATTATAACATTAAATAAAAAAATATTAAGATAGTTTAGGATTTGAAGTTTAGAATTTAAACAGATTTTATGACTTTTAATTAATAAATAACTTAGGAGGTTGTCATATCAAAGGCTAAGAATTATAGAACAATGATTGCTAAAGTATAAATGTTTACGGGATAACATTTTCATTTAAGACTTCTTTTTTACTATTTACAACAAAGTCAACTTAGTTAATTATGAATAATAAATCAGGATTGATGTGAAAGTTTTTGGGTAAACCATTCCTGCAAAATGCTTCAATTGGTATTACTAGGGTTGACTTGTCTCAATATGTAGAAGTTGAAGCATAAAAATAAATAAAAAAGATATAAACTTTATTAGAGTCTTTTCAATCAACACAAAACCATATAGGTTTTGTATCATCATTGAAAATATATTGGTCTACATATTCTTACTAGGTAATAAACCTAGTCATCATTTGATGCAATGCTGAAAGGTTCAGTGATTAATGCATGTAACTGTGAAAAAGAAGGAACACTACCAACTTAAAATCAACTTGGTATAATAATACAAAAAATGACAAATCATGTTGAAAACTTGAGAAGTAAAAGAACTAATATCTCACTTGGTAAGAATAATAATAAGTTATATCTATTTGTAGATTTATGAACAAGAGAAAACAAGTTGTAATGCTATGAGCTAGGTCATAATCTACATGAGATGATATGAAATGAGGTAAATGTGCAAAATAAATGGTGAATCCAAGTTGCCTGTGGTCTACGGAAGTAGTGAGTTAGAGGAAAAAAGATTATGTGCAGATGCAGAACGTGTTGTGGGGACCAAAAAATGGTGACAAAGATGTTTCATCGAGGTTAGTGTAACATGGATGGAACCCTCCAAATGCAATCAATTGCTCTTTGGGATCAACATTGTTCCCGAACTACCCACCCAAATTCTAGTTTGGGTTCGATCTGGTTATTGTCCCACATCGATTCACGCTCACCTATTTCTCTTAGTTACTTTTGGTAGCAATCAGTTCATGCAACTCTCTGTTTGTGCATTCATTCAAGTCTAGGTGCCAAATCCTTTTATGCTTTTGTTCAAACAACTATAGATGCTAATGCTTTTGTTCAAACAACTATAGATGCTACTTTATTGTGGACGATTCCATTGGACCTACCTTCATTAAAAAAGCCTATGCACTGGTCCATCACCATTTGTGTTCGCACTCGAGTTTACTAGAAACAACTGTTTCCATATGCAAATCGTAAGAAATGTGTCAGTTTAGCATTTAATGAGACATCAATTAGTACAGGAAGAACCCCAAGTTGGTGCCTTTATTCAGAATTGAGAGTGTACCTTATTGTGATACTCCTCACATTGAAATAAAATACTGAAATGTGTAAAGGGTATTAATGTCTTCAATTGAAGTTGATAAGTGGAATACAGGTTTATTATTGTGTGTAGAAGATGGAGGTTGCTTCAATTCGGGTCCAATGGTGGATGGGTACCTACGAAAACAGTAAATGGGGATGCAGATAGAAAATAAGAAAAGTTTGTTTTCACAAAGGTCAAGTGTAGCACTACCAGAGACAGAGTGTAAGTTACTGTAGTGTAGTACAATCACTATAGTATATCACATTGGAAAAATTAAATTTAAAACCAGTTCAAATATGTTAAATTATATATATATATATTTTATTCTTTGTAAAAGATTCTTTGTATTTAAGTGACTTCTAGCATTTATGTTTTATTTGGTTGATGAAGTGAATTTAAGTGGACTTGAGATAAAAATATGTAAAAAGTTAGATTGGTTGGATGAAAAAATGGATGATGAAAAAATAATGAAAAATTTAGAAAAATATGTAAGTATATGATATGGTAGATGTAGTTAATAAAATAATTTTTTAATAAATAAAATTATAATTAAAATTAATTTAAAATGAAATATAATTTTTTAAGTATAATTAATAATTTATTATTTAAATATTAATAATATTTTATTATTTCTTATTTATAATTTTATTAAAATTATTATTATATTAATTATTATTATTTACAATTAATTATATAAGTAAATATAATAAAAGATGACTTGCTAAAAAACTTTTCTCAGAAACTCATTTTTAATTCATTCTTTATTCATGAAAATTCCAACTTTCTTTACAAATCTGTGCTGTTTGAGTTTCTATGGATAGAAACAAACACATCCTTAAAAATTATTTTGAAAATGTACATCTTTAATTATGAGTGTATTATGTTATTTATAGAGAAAATTCAAAATATTTTTAATGTGAAATGGAGCTTTCACATTTTCTCAATTATGAGTTTATGATGTTGATTAATATTAATAACATTTAAATTTCAATTATCTTTTTAACTATCCATCATATACTCAATTAAATAAATACCTTAATAGGTACATGATCCAGATTTTTTCATCTTTTACTTAGATAACTTCAATTAGAACATTTTTTAAAAGATGAAAAAACTTCTATTAGACGTGATTTAAGATCTTAAATTGATAAGAAAAGATTCAAGGAGCTTAATCCAAGTTTTGCCTTGGAAGTTATTGGGCCTCAAAAATATAATAGAGAAAGTATAATTCCAATGTCAGCCTAATACGCTGTGGACTGCCTTAATTAATCACAGTTTATGAATATCTCTTCAAAATATATTCAATAATTTACCAAAAGTAGTTTAGTGTAACAATATTGCATAGTATGTCCTAGAAAGTTGTTCTACTATAATAAATAAATACTTTCTTAAGTTTTTCAGATGACTTTCTCATTTTGATAACAACATGCACCAAAATACTAGATTGCTAGTTGTATAAAGCTGCACATTGCTAGATATTTATAGTGTTATTCATTTCCCAATGATGATGGTGAAGAAAATTTTAACATTCAATCTCAGTGAAGAAGTTCTAAATCTCCCCTAACAACCTAAAACTAGGTACCTTTGTCTATGCCTAACGATGATTAAGAACCTAACTAAATATCTGAACTCACTTAATCAATATTCAGATAGCTATTGTGTATCATTGAATTGCAATTTGGTTTGGTTTAAAGCTTGTAAAAGCACTTTAGGTCTCGTGTTTTTCTTTATAAAATTGAAAGTTTAGGTAAAACTTTAATATACAGTATTATAAAAATATAGTTACTAATATTTTTTACATCATCAGTATAAAAACATTTTCATAATTTTTTAATATTTTATAAGTTTTATATATTGATTTTATAATAACTAGTATAGAAATTACGGTTGATATAAACGATATACAATAATAGTTTCTATATCATTTACCATAAATTCGATGTGAAAAGATGTTTAAAACATTTTATGACAATTTGTGCTTTGGAGGGTCTTTTCTATTATATTTTGCATCTTACTCACTCATTATCATAATGTGGGAGATTGTGTTTTGCTAAAATAATCAAATTATATATGTATTATAGGTTTAAATATGTTATTAAATTTAGGTAATATTATTAAATTTGATAATACATTATAAACTATATATTTCAAATTATTTCATGTTAAGTTTATGTTTTATATTAAGATTAAGATCCAAATTGGGTTTGAGGTTGATTATATAATGTGAGTGAAATTGTTTGATAAGTTGGTCGTCATTGTGGTATTTAGTTTGTAAGAAAAACAGAAGAGACATTGTTGAATTTTGATGAGAAATGTTTATCCTAATTTTTAAACTTATATGTTGTTAGAGATTAATTATTATATATTGAAGTTATAACTCATGAGTGAACCTTATATTTAATCTGACTTTCTTTTATGTTGTATGGTTGAATATAAATTTAAATTGTTGGAAATTTTAAGATGAGAAACTAGATTTATTGACTACGCGAATTAATTAAGTAAAAAAAAAATATTGTTATGAATGAGATAAATGTACATGCATGGTACAAGTCATTCTCTCCCAGGTAAATTAAAAAAAAATAATTAAAATTAGTTAAATGTAAGTCATATAATGTCTGAATAATATGATAACGCAAGTGGGATCATTTTTTAAAATAAGTGTTGAAATTATTGTATTCAATTATTATTATGATCATGTTGTAACTTATACAACTATTTGTCTTTTTAATTAAATGTTCTAATTATTGATTTTCATTTGCAATGATATTTTGTCACTTTTCAGTCATCATTTTTTTTTCTTCAAAATAAGTAGAAAACACAAAAATAAAATTAACAAAGCTACAAGAATTATGATGGATATAATTAATTTTTATTTCATATGATCAAAAATATAATAGGTATGTCTTTTAAAAAAAGTAACACTATACTTTATTTTAGTGTGCTAGATTACATTACAAATTATTGAGATAATTAATTAAAATAACTTTTATTATTATTTTGGCATATTATACATTATCACATTACTTCATAATTTATCTCATTTTGTAAGTATATAGAGAAAAATAATCATTATTTATAGAGACAATTGAAGAAATTAAAAATAAACAAGTAACACATTTTTTTTTTAAAAAAAAAACAGATTAAAACATATAGTACTTTTAGAATTTTTTCAACTTAAAATAGCATTAGAAATTTTAAATTATTTCAAAATGCATATAATGTAATTATTTAATTGTTTTAATGATTGTTTCAAATTTTAAATTATATTTTGATTGATACTATTGTTTTTTTACAAATAAGAATACTTCCAAAAGAGATGACATTAAAATTTTTACTTTGTATGACTATATTAAAAAATAAATTAAACTCTTTTCACATGTAATGTTTTCTTTTTGTATGTATTTATGAGTATAAAAATAGTGTTTATAATAAAATATGTCATTTTAAAATATTTAAATATTAGAGTCATTTCAAATAATTTTAAGCATGTGAAAACTCGAAATTCAATCTATAAAATCAAAAGTTATGGACATTCCTTCAAGTTTAATCGAGGAAAAAATTCCGAATTATTATAAATATAAAAAAAAATTATATATATATATATATATATATATATATATATATATGTATTATTTTAGACCCATAAAATGTTAAAATTTTGCTGAACTTTGGCACTGTTCATGAGAGTGTAACATGTAAGGGACATCCAAAAATAATTAATCACAGCAAGTGGTGGGGTCAAATTCTAGTTGGGTACCCTTTTACAACCCATTGGAATATATATTATTGAACTAAGTTACATCTCCTTAATTAAGAGTGGAATAAATGAAATAGTAATTAAGATTTGTTTCTTGTGTGAAAGTATTAAAAATTTGCCCTAAAGTTGGTAACATGTGATGACTGAGTTAGAATGTGAAATGACTTGAGAGTTTCTGACTCAGTCTTTATGTTATGAGTATCCTCTGCCTTTTTGTCTCCTTCTTCTCCTATTTATTTGCAAGCAGTCACGAGAACCAAAAACCAAAAAATATCTTCATTTTCAACACACACAAAATGTTACTATGTTGTTAAATACATGTAGAACAATTCCTTATTGAGACCAAGAAATTAAATAGATTACAAAGTTAATTAAAACTATTGTGGGTAGTAAATACTTAATTGTTTATGTTTATGACATAAATATATGAATTGAAATAGAATTTAGTCTTAAATAATGGTCCCTAATAAACTATAAATCATTGTTGTATAATTAAAGTTTATAATGAATAAATATATTTTAAATGTGCAATTTTACTAATCAAACAAATGGGAGATTCATCATAATACAACTAACATTCATAATAAAAATATTAATTAATCCAGCGCTCTTTATTTTTATATTAAAATTAATAAAATATATGTTTCTTATAATTAACATTTTTTATTATTTATCTTTTACAAAATTTGATGTAAATCATCAAACCATCAAAGTTGGTTTACGACAAATTTTGTAATAGTTGAATTATTAAAAAAATATTATATATAAACTATTGATATTATGTAGTGTAAGTTACCTAACATTGTCATTTATTTATTATTTATTTATATATAATATAATATAGTACCAATTTATAATAAATTGTATTTTCTGATATAAATTCCGTACTCTTTTCTTTATTATTTATGATAAGCATGTAATATATATATATATATATATATATATATATATATATATATATATATATATATATATAAATATATTTTTTTTTTTTTGTTTAAGATATATATAGAAAATATTTTATGTGTGT
>Ga0099824_1001086_pt1 | contig 36744 bp, 27 predicted proteins | sample SiratrowhiteBW_FD_76837 | JGI IMG/M metagenome (GOLD analysis project Ga0099824, IMG submission 76837) | Root nodule microbial communities of legume samples collected from California, USA - Siratro white BW | ecosystem: Host-associated > Plants > Roots > Nodule | place: USA: California... | reverse complement strand
TGTTGTTTTTTTTTTTTTTTTTTTTTTTTTTTTTTTATTAAAGAAGTTATTTTTTTACTTTTTTTAGTTGCTTCTCCCCCTTTCCTTTTTGTTTTTTTTTTTTTTTTTTTTCAAATATTATTTTCTCTTGGTATACCAGCTGTACAGGATAGAGACCACAAGTTCCTAACAAAGGCAGTTGAAGAAGCATATAAGGGTGTTGAATGTGGCGATGGAGGTCCTTTTGGTGCTGTTGTTGTTCGAAATGATGAAATAGTTGTAAGCTGTCATAACATGGTTTTAAGAAACACTGATCCAACTGCTCATGCTGAGGTCACTGCTATAAGAGAGGTCTCTTATTCTTTCCATTAAAATTTTTCTTCTTGATCTTTGAAATCTGAAGTCTATAGCATGAATCAAGAGTGATGGATGAAACAAAGATCTAGGAATTTTTTATATCAGTATGAGGAGGAATTAAGTGAGGGATTGATAGTACTATTCCTGAAGTTATTCAGTCAGATTGACCTTTTTTCTTGCCATTCCTAAGTTGATTATTAAGTGTGCCAAAAAATTGTTTCAAATGGCATCATTTTATCTGGATCTGTATAACCTGGCGTGTTAAACAGATAAAGTTATAAGTGTTTCCCAATAAAAGTATCAAAACAAATAACTTGTAGTTTGAACTTTCTTTAATCTTATATTGCAATAATCTATCCGTGGCCCTAACTGTCATAGACATACTTGGATCTCAACTCTTGGGAGTTTTGAAAAAAACACCATTTGATACCTTGTTCAAGTTGCTGAGAGTTTACGTTGTTTGCTACGACTTTTAACTCCTTGACCAAGGGTTTCGATGGAATTTTTTTTAAGGACTCTTATGAGAGAAAAAAACGTTAAAGAAAATGATATCAACTTCTCCATAACTGAAAAATAGTTTATGCATGAACTAATTTCTAAGTTATTTTCTGTTAGCTTCTCCAAAATCTGATTTTTAACTTATACATAAGTTAATTTTAGGTTGTAGTAAATTAATTCCATTTTTCTTCTTATTTTTTTCTCCTAAAAGTGTTCATTAAGAAGTTTCCTCCAAATAAACTCCGTATCGCTTATCTACTTATTTTCTTAATATACATCATTTAGGACCTCGTGTTATAACTGGATATCATCTGTAGGCTTGTCAAAAGCTGAATCAAATTGAGCTTGCTGACTGTGAAATCTATGCTTCTTGTGAGCCTTGTCCAATGTGCTTTGGTGCAATTCATCTTTCAAGAATTAAGGTGAGCCAGCTACTTCATTCATATTTTCCTCTCACCACATGTTTCTGTAGTTTTTATTAAAATGATCGCATTGTTCATTCTGTTCGCATCAAAAGAGATTGGTTTACGGAGCTAAAGCAGAAGCTGCAATAGCAATTGGATTTGATGATTTCATTGCCGATGCGCTGAGGGGCACGGGTTTTTATCAGAAAGCCCAGTTAGAGATAAAAAAGGCTGATGGTAGCGGTGCTGTTATTGCAGAACAAGTATTTGAGAAGACAAAAGAGAAGTTTACTCTGTACTGATTTGCTTTAGTCTTCTAATTAAAAGTGAACACAAGATACAATTGTTCAGGAAAAATTCAATTTCTTACTATAACTACATTCATAAATTCAAGCAATACAAAGTTTACATAATGAAGGCATTCATTAGTTCATATTTGTTGCTTAAAGGCATTGCAGATGGCCATTGATATGTTAAATTTATGAATGATCTGTTTGCCTAAGGCACTGCAATTGATTCTACATATGTTAACTTTATGAATGACGTGTGATTGTTGGAGGGTGACGAGGTAATTGGGCTTATAATGCACTAAATTTACAAATGACAACCCTATCATGCACAAAAATCTAAGCTTGTAATCCACATATTTCACAGATACATATAATTAAATTTCTTGTTTACCACAAAACATTACAGAATTGCTAGAGCTATTACTGGTCATTGAAGTTGTTAGTGTTGGATACAGCACAAGCTGTTTCTGCACATCTGGGAGAAGTTTTAATATATAAGTCATCTTCATCTAGATCGCAATTCCTCCAATCTAGCCTTGATCTGATCCTGCAACAACTCCAACCGCTTCAAATACACCTCCAGTTCCAAAACCCCTCGTTTTCTCCATTGCTCATGGTCCACCTCCTCAGGACATAGCGGCAATGGGATTGGCACCAACTCAGGAGGTGGCTGTTGGGGTGCTTCATCCAACACTTCCTTCAGCAAGGGGGAGAAACAGGACCTCATGGTCTCCTCAATGAAGCCCTGTAAGCTACCACCATTGTTCTGCTCATTTGTTCTGTTCACATCTTCTGCATCATCATGTAGCCGCAACCGCTTTGGCACTCTCTCGTCTATTTCTTCACTGTTGTCAAGCTGATCAATCTTCACCTTAACGTTGCCACCAAGGTAACGACTTTCAGGAGTGCGTCCTGACGCACCCTCCAAAGAATCTTGGTCTAACAGATTATCGGTGTCATTGCCCCAGATCTTGTGTGAAATTTCGAAAATGGCCTGTTCCTGGGGGTTCCGAAAGGGAACCTCTTTGTCCCTGCCTTTGTCCAAAGCCAATTTGTGTTTCCTCTTTAGTCTACGCAGCTTCTCAACAAGCTGATTCCTGTTGAAATCGACGTTCAGTTTGGGCCTCACGTGATCATACAACGAGGCTACGTCGTTTTGGAGGGTGGTGCTTGCCCTCCCATCCTGCTTCATGTAATCAAGGTATCCCTTAAGCAGTTGCTCCTCGTCCTGTTTCGTCCACAGCCTCTGATATTGTCTCACATACTTGTTTGTGGGGCACTGCCCTTTGGAGCGTGTTACTAATGTGGTGGCAGTGGTGGTGGCGCCGGGGACCGTGCTTCTTTCATCGTCGGCCGGGAAGGCCACCGTGACGGCAGGGGAGGCAGTGGGAACGGCGAGAGCAACGGGAATGGTGTCATCCACATCGCATGAGCTAAAATATTGGTCGTTGTGGTCATCTTGTATATTGAAGTTTTGGTGGTTTTCATGGTTAGTGTGATCATGAGTGTTAATGTCAAGGTTTTGTTCTTCTTCGGAAGAAGAGGAGGAAGAGGAAGGGGACAAGAACCAAGAAACCAACGGGGAAAGCATTTTTGAGGAGACACCACACTTCCTTTTTGCGAATATTAGAGTATGAAGGTAGCCGTTGGTTCGTTCATGGCACATGTGCATTTGCTATCAATAGAATGCATGTCTATAACCTCCACACTAATAAGAGGACAAATATCTTCCTGTATATTCGCGTCCGTATAATCCGAATTCAGCTGAAAAAAAAAAATACATGATCAGTTTGACATGCTTGTTTTTTTAAGTAAAAAGAAGTTGGTTGTTTTAACTAAAGCAAAAACTTATGTTATTTATTACCTTTTCTAACAAAAATTCAATAAAACTTGTGTTAACTAGATTATGTGTTTCTATAAAATTAGTTTCCTTTAGAATTTCTGCATGTTTTTATTTGAGAAATTTTATCCCTCTCTAAATTTTTACAAAAAACATATAATGGAAAGGGATAATTATAATTATGCATTGACTTTCTCCCTCACTTTCCTTCTTTTTCTTTTCCTTTTCAATTACATCAATTATCATATTTGTTATTTCTTTTTCAATTACACCACTTATCTTTTATTTTTCTACCTACATAAACCTAAAATGGGACGTGTGCTTATCCGTGACCAATAAAACGCGTGATAAAAATACTGTAGAAAATCACATGATTAATAATATATACTAATTAAGAGTTACAATGTGAGTGTAGATATAAATATACTACAAAAATGGAAATTCACTAAAGCTTTTTGGAAAGACAATGAACAATGACCAAAGAAACTACTTTTGGGGTAAGTTATGATGACATTTTTCCACACCTTTTTGCAACATATGGTGAGAAGTGGAAAAGGGTATGCACAAAACTAACATGGGACTTCACACGAGGCAAGTATTATTGTTGAAAAGATTGCAAACTTAAATTCAAGAATTGTGTTCGATTACTATATTTGCATACAAGGATTCCTTATTCTTTCATCATGGCTTCAATTCTATTGTAGGATTCTTTGAAGAAATAATACACATAAAGACTATATGTTTCGTGGGATCCTAATTATATATTGATCACTATCATAAGACGACTAGAACACCTCCATGTTGGTGTCCTTGGTGTAGGTATTCAACAATACTATTGAGCAAATAAACCATAACTTAATTGGAGATTTGTCTCAATTGTTGACACCAACCATTATTGTTCAGGTTCACATGAAGTTTAAGCATGTATATGACTTGAGTTTAGCTTCTATAGGCACCTCATAATATAGTCTTCTAGTTTGAGTGTGTTGAAACTCCATGTCATAGTATTGTTGATCATTTATGAGAGGTCACTCACATTAGTTAGTCAAATCGATGTGAGTTGTATGTTGGTGATGATCTAACTTAAATCATATTTAGTGATCATTGATACAGTTTATGAAAGAGATAAAGTTAATAATTATTTTAACTATTTTAAGATTTTAAATTAATTATCCAAGGAGCAAAGGATTAATGTGTAATGTTCTTGAAGTTCCTATCCATACAAAAATCAACAAATAAACAAGAATAAACCTAAAGATACATTAAAATATGATTCCTAAAATCAAGGAGAGATGTTCACCTTAATGCTTATTCATTATAATAAATCAATCACAATAAGTATATATATTTATATTTTTGTATTTAGTTATTATCATGACCAAGTTGTAAATTATATAAACATCAAGAAAATAAATAGTTAAAATGTATTTACATGGTTTAGACCTATAATTGAGGTATATTTAGAAATTATTTTCATTATTTTTGAATTTTAAATTAATTATTTAACGAGCAAGAGACTCTTAATATTTGTGGTTTCTTGAAGCTCCAGCCTATATAAAAAAATATAGAAATAAACATGAATAAACTTAAAAATACAGTAAAAAAATATTTTTATAGCCAAGGAAAAATGTTTACATTGCTACTTATTTGTGTTAATAAGTCAATTATAATAAATAGGTATTTATATTATTATTGTATTCAACTATTATTTTTTGAAAAAAGTTGTAAATTATACAAACATTATAAGCAATTTATAGTTATTTTTTGTTTATTTTATCATCATAATAATGACATAAAAAATATAGTAAATGAGTATGTATTTTTCATTTTTTTAATTACATTTTCTAATTATTGGTTTTCAACTACATTAATATTTTGCTATCTTTAACTAGTGTTTTCAAGGCATGTGATACATTGGATGGAAAATATGTAAGCGAAAGTTATAACACATCATGAATGAATTATGATGAATGTAACTAATTTCTTTTATCAATGAGATCTTAAATTTAATGGATATTTGTTTTAAGGAATTAGTTAACAAAATACTTGACTTTAGTGTAATAAAAAACCTGGATATTATGAATGTGACTAATATGTCATATTGGATATAACTAACTTGTAGGAAATAATAGAAATTCTTAAAAACCAGGTAAGATAATTTTTATTATCACTTTAAGAGTTTATATATACTATATTATAATATATTCATAATTTATTTTATGTTGTAAGTATGTAGAAAAAAAATTATTGTCTATGGAGACAATAAAAAATATTAGAAATAAATGGAAATTTAAAAAAACATGTAATATTATAATGGTATTAGACAATTTAAAATGTTTCAAGTATAGAGAATGTAAGTATCTTTTTTTTTATTGTTTGTTTCAAATTTTAAATTATATTTTACTTGACATAAGTTTTTTAAATAACAAGTTGAAAATACTCCAAAAATAGATAACACGTTATAAACAAATTATCTTTTATTTAGTTATAACAATAATTAATATAAAAAATTGACATTAAATTTGAGAACTAGATACAATATATTTGATCATTAGTTATGCTAATAATTAATTTTTGAATATACAATGCTAAATGTAGAAAGTGTGTACTTCGAATGTATGTTCGTAATAATATTGAAACGTTTAATATTTAACAAATATTCTATATTAATTCAATTTAGAATCTCTATACGAGCACAGGTAAATATTACTTCATATATACTTATCTTCCCATTTTTTCCCATTCTTTTATATTTTCAGCAACTTTTTTTTTTTTTTTTTTTTTTTTTTTTTCTTTTTTTTTTTTTTTTTAACCATTTTTTTTTTTTTTTTTTTATATTTGTCTCTCCTTTTATCCCACATACCACATTTTGGAATATCGTTTTCATTAGAAAAAAGAACGAGAGGTAGGGCATTTGGTAGTTGATTACGTGAACGGAACGTGTCAATGGGTTGTGAATAAATGCAAAAGCAAGAGTTTGAAGATTTGAAGTTTCAACTTTCATCCATCCGCCAGCTGGATTTAGATAGAGATACAGAATCAAAGCAACAATTTAAAAATCATGGAATTCGTAGGTTTCATCTTCTATCCGTTGTGCCGAGTAAATAGCCATCTTGACTTCGCGTCACATGAAACTCGAAGGAACCATTTATTTTACAACCCAAATCCCCCAACAATACTATTTTAACTTAATAATTAAATATTTTTAAATATATAAACTGTATTTTAAATATATAATAAGTTTCTAAATTACAATATAATGTTATCGTTTACAACAATATATTTCCAAATTATTTAAATTCAATTTCGATATATGGATAAAATATTGTAAACTAAAAGAATTATATAGTCAGGAAAAGTTAAACACTACAAAGATAAAATAAAAAATTATATATAAAATTCAAAATTTTCGAAAGATAAATTGCTTTATTAACTCTGATGCTAGCACACGAAATGCAAAATTGAAAAGAACATTAACATTGAGAATACCTAACTATGAGAAGTAAGAGGATTTGAATCTTACCCTACAAATTATTTATAATAAAAGTATATTTTTTAATAAATTCAAATTCTTTTATTCCTCCAATCAATTATAAACTATTATATCTATGTTGCTTTAAATCTCAATTTTACTCTATATTTAGTTGAGAAAAATTAGTATTGAATTAAGCAATAAAGAAAATAATGTGGGGGGGCAAGTTGGTTGGTCCACTACCTAATAAACCAGCCCCGAGATTCTCATTCTAATTCTTATTCGCAGCGAGTGAGTGAAAAAAACAGTGACAGCCTCTAAACAAAACAACCAAATCCCGTGAAAGGAAGCAAGAAAGAAAGGCCCTTCGCCTAACTAACTCAACTCCAATGCCCATGGCATCCGATCTAAACGACGCCGTTTTCCCCGAAGAAGATATTGACGATGACGACGAAACTCAAGAGGACGAAGAGGAAGATGACGAAGACGACGACGTTTTAGACGATGACGAAACCGAACCCCCTCACTCCGTCCTCGCCGCCGTAACCCTCGCCGCCCCCGGTTCCGCCGTCTCCCAAACACTCGGCACCTCGTCAACTGCGATCGTTGTCGCCGATTCCTCCCCGAAGAGGCCGCGGACGGAGCAAATCGAGGAGAAAAAGGCGCTGGACGATTCGCGGAGATTGTTCCAGCGTCTGTGGACGGACGAGGACGAAATTGGGCTCCTGCAGGGGTTTCTGGACTACACAGCGCAGCGAGGATCCTCTCACCACAACGACACCGCTTTGTTCTACGACCAGATCAAGTCGAAGCTTCAACTCGGTTTCAACAAGAACCAGCTCGTCGAGAAGCTTCGAAGGCTGAAGAAGAAGTACCGCAACGTCCTCACCAAAATCAACGATGGCAAGGAATTCTCCTTCAAGAGCCCTCACGACAGAGCCACCTTCGAAATCTCGCAGAGGATCTGGAGCAACACCGCTCCAATCACCGGTCCCGTCGAGGACGACGACGAAATCAACCCTAACCATATTCCTAATCCTAACCCCAACCCTAATTTCGGCCACTCGGCGAAGACGCCGCTGTCGCGGAAGCGGTCGCGACCTCGATCGGAGAAGCGCGAGTTCAACGACGGGTCAGCGTTGAACAAGGATACTAATTGTATCGGCAATAGTAACAATAATAGTAATAAAGATAATGAAAATTGTAACCATAGGCATAGCTTACAGGGTTTGATTGAAAAGACGGTGAGGAGTTGCGTGTCGCCGGTGTTGAAGGAGTTGGTGAGTGGTGGCATGGGATTGGGAAGTGGTTTTGGTTTTGGGGGAAGAGGTTTTGGAGTTGGAGGAGGGTTTTCATTGAATCCCTTGCAAATGCCAATGGCATTGAATTTGGGCATTGGGGAAATGGTGATGGATGAGAAGTGGAAGAAGCAACAAATTTTGGAGCTGGAAGTATATTCCAAGCGTTTGGAATTGGTGCAGAATGAGATCAAGGTTGCTATCCAGGAGTTGCGATCAGCCGGTGGAGGATGACTCAAAATAAATCAAAGCTTTTAGGTTTTTACTTCCTATGGACAAGGGTTTCCACGCTACTTACTGATCCACCAATGTTTATAGGGTTGTTACACAGCTAGTAATTTATTTTTCTTTTTTTTTAATAGTTTAGATTTTTATTATTGCATACACCAGTTGTTTAATAAAGGTCTTGTTTTTCTTCTGTCTTCTGTAAAACTTTCTTCTACGCTTATTAATAATTTACATGTACAGATAGAGTGAGGGAATTGCCCGAAGACGAGCTCCCTTGTACTTTGATGTGCTGTGAAGTATGCAATTGCGAGTGAACTTTTTAACGAATGAGTTACTACTTTTGTTAAATTACATGAAGTCTTGTGGGGTTTGCGATTTCTGAGCTCTGGCACTATCCTCTTCAGCTATAAAAACTCACTGTCCTATAGCTTTGATTCTATAATTTTAATTGTTAAAATTATTAAATTAGAGAAGGGCCAGTTTAGAAAAGTTAGAAAGAATCAATTTCCACGTGATTATCGTATTCGAGAACCTTATCTTTCTCCTGATGTCACATCAGAGGGGTCATTTGTGTTTTTTGCTATATACTGGAACTGCTGAAAGTCGAAGCTTTGAGATTGCAATGAAGAGCAATTTCTGTTGTCAGCTTTCTTTTACCCTTTCTCCCGGGTAAAGTTATTGGCATTCCCTGTATAGTTATCACTATTTGCTTGTGGGCAAGTTGAAGTCTACATTCTGTCTTTCGATTATTTGGATTCTCTGGTCTTGGGAGAGAGGCTGGGAGGTTGAAAGAAATTCATTCAATTATCGGATATCTCTCTCTGTTTCTGCGTCGGTCCACCACGTGAGAACTGTGCCTGTATGAGAGAGACAACCATTAATTTAGTTCTTGAAGTGTTCTTATCTTATTTAAGAGTAATCCCTTAAGTATTAAAAAATGTTAAATAATCCTTAAAATATTGAATAACTTTTTAAATTTCTCCTTAAACGTTAAGTAAAATATACGAACCTTGACAAACATTCAAAGATTAGTTATATAGTTTTATTCAAAGGCTACTTGGAATGAGAATTTTGGGAGACCATATTGTGGCTTATTCAATATGTATTTTATCATATTTATAACCATTAAATCTTCAATTAACTATTATAATTTTACATTTTTATAACATGTACTCATTTTGAAGATTGTGTTGGTGAAATGTCTTTTAGAGACAACAGATATTTAACATTATATAAGACTCGAATTCATGGATCTATTTACTTTCTACTTCTAAGTTAACTTAAACTATAATATTGCATAAATAATTATTGTTGTAGGATACTGAAATATTGATTTACAACTTTTGTTAACCATAAATAATATCGAATTGATAGAGAAATAAAAGCTAAGAGATCATAATGTTGCCCAAAATATAAATGAAGAGTACTATACTGAAGTTTTAAGATGGTGAACCCCGACACATTCATAACGTGGCAGAAAATAAAAAATAGTCACCAAACCAGGAACATCACCCTTCCTGAATATTAGAATTAAATTATTGTATTTATGCCCCAATAATGAAAGAAGAATAGATGCTTACATACAGAGCAAGTTAGCAGTCAGCATAATCCTATAGGTAGGAGGAAAATATGCATAAGAGAAAAGTGCACCCCCTCGTTCAGTCCCTTGGACCTCTCATCAAATAAAGCCGACCAGAATTGGCAGAAAGTCACTGGAGCAGCTTCCTCCATGTAACAGTTTCTATATCTCATACAACATACAGATGCTGCTGGGCATGACAATCCCAGACAAATATCCTGCATTTCTTATCAAACGAATTAAATTATATTCACATCAGGTATGTATGCATATACAGGTTAATCGCTACGCAAAGCTAGTAGGCCCTACATAATTTTACATACAGCACAATAACATAGTTCCATACTATGGAACAAAGGAACACTTGTGCTAATTCCTAGCTGCAAATTGTGTTTAACAACTCGCAATCAGTTCCACAACAACCACTATTGCTTCCCAGATTCTGGTGCATCTAGCTGACGTATTTTAACTTGGTAAACCTTCTTGGTCTGCTTATCATGAATTGTTGGCCCCGATGCAGCTTCTTGATGCCTAGCAGGCATGCCATTCATAGGTTGTGGTTTAGTCATCCATTTTGGAGGTGGTATTGAAGGATCCGTGTTCTGCACTAACCGGGGTTGTAAATTGGTTATTGGTCTGGAACTTGGAAGCCTCAATGACCTAGGTCTCTCTCTTTCCTCCATCGTTAAAGCAGACAACTCAGTTTTCATATTGTGAAACTGTTCTTCACGCTGTAACCTGTCTCGTACCTTAAAATTCTGTCTGTCATTATGTCCACCATATTTTGGTGTAGTCATTACGCCATGGTGATTATGTTGTCCATTATAACCACTTGCGTTCTCACCATAATATTTTCCATATCCAGCTGATCGAAGCCTGTTCATTGTATGATGGACTGGAGGTTGCTCCAGCAATCCATGGGATCTGTTATTTGATTTAATGTTGAGGGTGTTCTTAACAAATCGATGAGCTGCTTCTCCCAGTTCAGATCCAGCTTTGGCTCCAGGTATTTGTGGCCTGTGGGATGCATCATATACAGAACGGTCAGGCAAGTCAAGTATCTCCAATAGAATAAATGACAGGTTTCATGCATCAAGAAAATTACATGCTCGGATTGAAAGTCACCGAGAACTTTTTATCTTCCACAACATTGAATTTTTCAGATATTCTAAGTATACTACTTTAAGAAAATACTGATAATTACTTCTCAAAATTTTGTAAATATAACTATATAAGACAATGAGCTGCAATTCCATACATCACCATTATGATTCAATGATTTGTTAACCTTTGTTCTCTTATCTTTCATTGATTCTCATAAAAGTTGAAAATTTTGATTCGCTTAAATGTTAAATGAAAAAGACCTGGAGGAGCGCTATTGAATGCACACTATTTATCCAGTGCTATGTTTTCATTCTTTTGAAATACGGACTTCACAGTCACACACTCACCCTATTTGGTAGCTATTCCATTGGCGGGCTCTGTTACATTTTTCAGAAATAGAGTATTCACAGTCTCTCACTCTCTGCGAGAGTTATTTTGCTATACAAGGGCTCAATTCTAACTATGCTAAAACATAAGCTTGCAATCAGTACGTGTAGTTCTCAAAGTTATTTCCTTAGGTCTTAAGACAATCTATTGTTCCCAACAAAAGACTACAAATAAAATGTAATTCTTATCCAATGTCCACACCACATTATGGGATTCTGCTCTTAGGACGAAATACCATTTAGAAGAAACATGCAAACAATTATGTATTACTTACTGGTTGTCATATATTCGCCTCTACATCGGTTGATAGTGAGACTCAATTGTTTTGTTTGAGTTGTGGTTAACTTGTTTTGTAAATTATTTGTTTAAAAGTATTGCATTCAGCACTATTGCATCCGTTATTGAATATTATGATACATTTCAAGCTATTTTTAATCATCTCTGAATGTTACAATTCAATATGATCTTCAGTTTATGATTCAAAAATTAGTTTGGAATTCAAGATTTGATAACCTTTGGAAAATTAAACTCAAACATCAGTTTGGCCAGCGCTGCTATTGTATGTTTACCCAGTCAGCAAGAACATGACATATATTGCACAAACCTGACATCCTCATGGAAACAGATTCTCACCTTTCTCTTGCTTGCAGTCGTTGACCAATATTGTCCTCATGCCACAGCACAGGAAAAGGTTTAATATCAGTGGCTTCTAATACCTGCAAACAGAAACAAAATGAATGTGAGATCTATATAATTGAACTGAGAAGGAAACAGCAGGCATTGTTGAATTTAGATGGGAAGATAGATAGAACAGAATATTTTAGACAGAATTTAGAGAATGAGAATGCTTTATTATTTAGTTAAATGTAGTAAACAGTTTATGTAAGATATGTATATAGCCTTATTGTGGAAACTATTCGCAAGGATAATCTTGAGGGAAATTCCTAGACACCAACCAAGGAACACTAAATGCAATTAAACATACGATAAATGAAGATGATATTTCCTAAGTACATTTACAATTATTATTTCAAACATGCGTCACCATCTAATTAAAAAGAATAAAAAACATAATAAAGGTCAAAGTATAGCTAACTCCCCAAACCAAGTTAATAGTTATTGACACGAGTAGTGGTTCTATGAGTATATAAATAAGCAACAGTTGAGTAGCTCCATCCTTCAGACGAACTGATTAACCTTTCAAGTCAGATGCTAATAGTAGTCAGTCAGAACACAAACCTTGTTGGGTATTGCTACACCATCTGGAAGTTTCGGGATATGATTGTGTCTTTGAGGGTTAAGAAATGTAATATTTCTGAAATACAAAAACACTAAACATGAGTTCTGTAGAGAAGATTAAATTATTTCATAGGTGTAGTAACAGAGGACAAAACTTACAAGACTTGGTTACATTCAACATCTTGCAATCCTCTGATGGGAGAAGATACAACAGAGCTGAAAACATTTCTTTCACATAACCAAAGATATCCATTCATCCCACCACTACTAACAAACAAGGATAACAAACAGGTATATGAGCCTATTAAATAGCCACCAGAATTCAAAATGATGAGTACCACTAGCATATTCACCAACCTAGCATTTGTGTCAATTGGCCGAACATATCTTTCATGTGGGGCTAATTGACTACAATCATGGTAATAAGATAAGATATGTGAAGCCAAAGCATATGCACGATTGACATATAGCAAATCAAGCATCACACTGTTCCGAAAGTGTTCTTCCTCCTGCATATAAGAAAACTGAAATTAAGCACTAAAGACACGAGAATCAGAAGCTTTCATGAATTCTTTTGCTGTAAAACATGGAAAACTCTGACAAAAAAAATTGTCAAAGCTATCTAGCTATTTTAAATATCTCTTAAAGTAAAGATCTAAAACAAAATCTTCCAGCAATTGAGTAGCAAAAACAGAACAGAAGAAGATTATTAACACTCAAAATTATCTAGTTAGAAATGGCTACAGTCAATCAATATTCGACAATTCCTACTTAAAGAGTTGCAGCTGCGTTTCCTACTGTGAGAATGCTGAACACACATTTTATGCAACTCTGATCTTATTTTAAACATAAAAAATTCAATTGAACTATGTAAGAAAATAAAGAATTATTTTATTGACATCAATCACACCAATTACATTCTCATTATCTCTAATTGTAATAAATAAATCCTTTAAAAAAGGAAATAAAGATATGCCGCGACGAATAGGAAGATTCTAAAGATATGTTTTCCTAATTTCTCTGGAATATTGAGAATATTCTTTATCTTAATAATCCGCTACTTACAACAAATTCCTAGTGGATTCAAGAAGAATCACAAGGTTTAATTTTACAGTATACTCTTTCATGCAATTCAACAACCAACAATTTCTATGAAACAAGTGTTCTTAGTCCATAATCATAAATATACAAATAATCCTCCTGCCCTTCCACACACACACATTCACTTAAAAGTTCCAAACCGTTAATGTATCTTCAATTTTTCTTGTGGCAGCAAGCAATTTCTTCTCATCAATAAATGGCAGCTTGGCAACACCCTGAAAAGCACCCACAGCAGTAGTTAAAAAACAACCTTAACTCCCACTTCATTCTAAAGCATTCCTAATTTGTAAACATGCTATAATACCTGCCATGCAAATCGTTTTCCGTTCATATCAATCTCAAAATCTGTCAAATAGATATCCATGTCATATCAGAAGAAGAAAATATGTTAGATTTAATAGAATTAATTATAAACAATTAATAGACAATTATCTCACCGGCAGGGTAAAAGTGAAAAATAGGAGATGAAGGATCAGTCATCAAATCTCTATATTTCTTAGGCAGTGCACTTGAACTGCAATAGAAAATAAATAAGTGAAACAGAAAGGATGATAGAATAGATTTAATTTAACCATAAGAGAAGGAAGAAACCTTGAAGCAGGTAGGGTGCCCATGAGCTGATCAAATGGTTTAAATGGCTCTCCAAGCAAGAAAGTTATTTCCTGATCAGCTAGATCTTTAAAATCAGAAGCAAAGGGAGCATAATGATAGGGGTAGTACCTGAAGAAATAATAAAATTAAATAGTATGAAGATTGAACTAGTCACGATGATAATTCAACTAAAATGAAGGAGCACTTCCGATGTTGACATCAAAGCCCAAGGACATGGTGAGAAGGATCAAGACCAAGGCTCAACATTTTAAGGAGACTAGGCTAATTATATGAATAGCATTCTTGGAGAGCTAAAATAAAATTATTAATATATCACTGACAGTTAGGATTTGAACACAGAATCACAAGTTTAGAATGTGCTCCCTTAACCATCGGGTAAAATCAGTTTACTGGCAAAACTAAATTTGTATTAAAACATTTTGGAATTCAGAAAATGGATGCAGATGATTTTGACAAACCAGTGAGAATATATCTCTGCTAGGGTTCTTCCTTGCATCTTGCAATTTTTTCAACAATTCATCAATTGTGGTGCTCATCCTTAGGCATATCAAATCTTGTTTGTGACAACTTACCTAGGTTTCTTTGTTTTGTTTTCAGTTCCTAACTTTTAAATTGATTCCAATCCCTAACCCCTAAGTTCTCAAATATTGTGTCAATTCTATTTGGAATCTTATCAACTTCTAGGAATTCAAGTCAATTCTATTAAAGCTCTCAAGAAGTGGAATTTAGCTTAACTCATTCTTACAAATCGGTTTGGTAAAGTGAGGTTTGCATCTATTTATAAACTATTGAAAGGTTTCATCTCTAGTCGATGTGGGATCTCTAACACACCCCCTCACGCCGAGACTGTTCAACTCAAGCGTGAGACTATATTGTTTAAAGGTGGTCCGATAGCGGCCCGATAGCGGGTGGCCCAAGAATCGTGCTAGGATAGGCTCTGATATCATCTCAAGAAGTGGAATTTAAGCCTAACTCAACCTTACAAACCGGCTTGGTAAAGTAAGATTTACACTCATTTATAAACTATTGAAATGCCTCATCTCTAGTTGATGTGGAATCTCCAACAAAAACAACTTAGCCTCATCAAGGCATTCAGTCTATGTCATGTTAAGTTGTTTCTCAACCCACAATTGTAAGTTCCTGCTAGCAAACAACATTGTGAGTATGACATAATTTAATAAAACTTGAAGTCGACAACTGTAGCATTGAAGTTAGCACATAAGGGAAAGAAGAACAGATGTGGAGTGTGAACGGATACATTCATCAAGTTACTCTCAACTAATCCAATACTATCAAGAAAAAAGGTAAAGATACATTATTTAACAGTGTTATCATGTTTGAAGTGCATACTTATATTCTTCAAATCATCTTAATGCAAACCCATTCATTACCCTAGGATTTCTTTAAGCAAATAATAATAACAATAATGATAAAACCTCTAGACAGACAGCTTTCTAGCTTTACAATAGGTCCAAGTAGTCGCCTTTGATTTTCTGAGAAACCAACAGTGGTGTTTTACACCAAAAAAACTTATTAGTTGTGACTAACTGTTAGAAGTATAAGTAACATCTAAAATTTTTATATTAGAATATTTTAGTATCTTAGATACTCTCTTCGGATCTATTCTTATTTTATATTTTTATTTGTTTCCTTATTTAAGTAAGATCTTTATAATTATAGAAATACCTTATTAGTATCAGATCTATTTGAATATGACTTATAGACCCATCATATCATGTATTTGTTGTCATCAGTTAATATAAAATGACTTTATTGTGTAGTCCACACATACAATTTTCATCATCTCTTTCATCTGTTTTCTCTCTTTCAACATGGCCTATGCAAAACCAACTGAAAGCCATATCAATGCTGTACCATTCTTCATGACCTGTTTTGTGACTATTATGCTACCGAGTTCCTCAAAACAAAAAAAAAGACGGAACTCTAATTAGTCAGTTCTTTCGTTGTATCTCTTATTTTTAAGACGAATGTCACTTTTCCACCGTGTCCTAATTTGGTTCCTTATTTAATTAAGATCTTTACAATTACAGGAATATCTTATTAGAATCAGATCTATTATTATATTGATATATAGACATATCGCATCATGTATCAGTTTATATAAAATGACTTTGTTGTGTAGTCCATACACACAGTTTTCATCATCTCTTTCATCTGTTTTCTCTCTTTCAACATGGCCTGTGTTTGGCAAAACTAATTGAAAGCTATATTAGAGCGGTACCATCCTCCATGACATGTTTTGTCACTATTCCTTTAGTGAGTTCCCCAAAGTAAAAAAATACAGCTATAATTAGTCACTTCTTTCGTCGGATCTCTTATTTCCAACATGAATGTCACTTTTCTACCGTGTCCTAATTTCATTTGCCACTAATACATAATTATTCTTAATTTGTGCCAAAGTGAAATATTTTTTTCAAAACAATTAAGTTTAATAAACTTTAGTTTGCTTGAGGAGGAGTGTTAGTATAAAAGAAACATATAAACATCTTAGAATGTTTTAGAGTATCTTAGATGCTAATCAAGACTTATTCTTCTTTTATATTTCGATTTGTTTCCTTATTTAATCAGGATCTTTCCAGGAACATCTAATTAGAATTACATTTACTAAAATGTGATTTATAAGCATATCATTTTATACATTTATTGTCATCAACTTGGATAAAATGGACTCTCTTGTGTAGCCCATGCACACATAGTTTTCAACATCACTTCCATCTATTTTTCTCTCTTTTATAAATTTAAACACACCAACTTGCCAAGTGAATCACAGAGAAAAATGATAAACAACAGTAACTTAAAACCTATAAATAAATAAAAAACTATCACTAACCACTTCCATGAGCTGACACCTTGATAATAATACCGGCAAATCCAACAAAGGCCTTCCACATATTTCAAGACCTAAAAGACAACTAAAACCATGAGCTGAATTCCAGTTCTAATATAAGAAATTAATGAGGATGAGAAGGATAATATTCACAAGAAAGCAAAATATTCAGAATCAATAAATCTCTATCTCTGTTAAGAATGCACATGATAGATTTTGCAATATATTTATCAAATAAGAAGTCATTCTTCGGGGGCAACATTGAATTTTGTTTACATCAGTATCAATAGATCTAAACCCATTTGAAGACAACATGCAGTTGGAGGGCATAAACAGACTAGGTTTCCTCCTTTGGAACACAGGTAGAGGGAACAGTATCACAAAGTTCAAGAATCAAGACCCTATAAGTATAGCCACATCCATTAAAAAGAAAAGGTAGAAATACGTTTGTATGCTTTCCCTTCTAAGTCAGAATGCATATAAATGGACACTGTCAGCATTTAAAAGATTAAATCACATGTGTGGGCATTAGATTTGAATATAAAAGCATATCCAAGAACTGCAAAATCTTTTACAAGATTAGTCTTATGTCAGACATAGACTTACAGTATCTTTCTTAATTTTATCAATCTCCTCAAGATTTGATACACCAAACTTTTCAGCATAATATCTTTCCTTGTATCCAGGATCCCCTAATTTAACCTGAAAAAATAAGAATCATTTAGTTCTAAAATTGATATGCATTTCTAATAAATTGCTCATTGGATTTGATGGGTCAAACATTGGCATAGCCTCGCTGTCACAGACATGCTACCCTTAGTGTTTCTTTGGGAACACCAGTAAAATTACTTTCCTGAAAAGCAATTTTGGTGGTGTTCCAAAACATGCTGTAGAAAATCAAAACATAAATACAGAAAATAATCTGGCAATATATCCTAATATTTAACCTTATCCACAAGCGAGGTTCGCGGTTGTCGAGGCATTTCTCCTCTTGCCCTAGCTCTAATCTCTTCATTATTTTCTGCAGCCTGTAAATACAATTACATACCAGAAAGCAGTAACATATAAAAGCATATTAAAAGAACATATAGCTAAGGAATATCAGTCCATGAAATTTGTTAGAAGGCAGACTACCAGTTGAATGCAAACTCGTTTCTGAAAGATTTGATCTTCATGAATAGCAATAAACTGGATAAATCGTTCCACTCTATCTAAGAAAACCTGTGAGGTATAAACAATTTCACATTGCAATACTCGTTGAAAATGAAGGAATTCCAGAGTGATAATTTAAGAGTTATATCCACTAAATGAAAATATAAGAAAGAATGCTTAAGAGATTAACGCATCTCCTAGTTGATTCATGTATTATAAGAGTCCTTACATAACAGATACACTATAAATATCTAAAAAGACTACACCAAGGTGACATATAGGTATTACTTAAGTTAAACCACCATAACAAGTTAACTTATTAAAACAAGTTAAATAATTCTAACACATACCCTTAAGTTTAAGCATGCAAATTGTATGTAATAAACCTAGAACATATAAATTGAATTCAAGGTCTTCTCAGGGACTTGGTGAAAATATTTGTAAGCTGATCCTAAGAGCTGACAAATCCGTGCAAATTTCCTTACACAATAACTTTTCTCAAATGAAATAACAATCAATTTCTCTGTGTTTGGTTCTTTCAAGAAATTCAGGATTGGAAGTACTGTGGATGGTTACTGGTAACAAGATACATTTTCATTTTTTGAATTTCACAAAATTTCAACTCTTAGAGGAATTATTTTATCCACACAATTTTATAAGTGATTATATTTTGGCACTAGATTGAATACCCACATTCAGTTTCTTGCTTTCCAAGAAATTATATTGTCTCCAACAAGAACACAATCCAATAATGAAACACCTGTCTACAGGAGATCCTGCCCAACAACATTACAATACCCATACATCCAAGTATTTCTCTTATCTTCATATAGCAGTATTTGTGCTAAAGCCTTTTTGAAGCATTTAAGGATGCAAATGATAACATGTTAGTGATTAAGACAAGAACTTGCACAAACTGACCAACCACTCCAACTGCAAAAACAAGTTAGGTCTAGTAATTGTAAGATAAATAAGTTTTCCAAAAAGTCTTCTATATCTTTCCAGGATTGAGAAAGGTTCACTTTGCTCTTTTATTTGGATTAATAGGACTATTCACAAGTCTACAATCAATCAAACCTATTTCCTTAAGGACATCTAAGGTAAATTTTCTCTGAGAAATTACAATACCTTCCTTTAATTGAACTACTTAAATACCCATAAAGTATCTAAAACATCCAAGATCTTTTGTCTAAAAGTGATTGCATAAAGGTTCTTTGGCTAAGAAATTTTAGTGGCCTCATTATATGTAATGACTGTGTCATCAAAATACACAAATGATACACGCATTTCTTATGACATACATGACAATAAAAGATTGAGCGATATGTCAAACCAAGCATGCAGAGATAGTTTAAAATCATAGAGAGATTGGTATATTTACAATCTAACACACCCTCCTCCTGAGCAACAAAGTTAGGAGGTTGCTCCATGTAGATTTCCTCTTCTAGATCACCATGAAAGAAGACATTCTTGATCACCATAAGGAAGACATTCTTGAATCAAGTATCCATGAACTTTGACTTTGGACGGTTTTAGAAATGGAAGTCGTTGACAAACCAGATTGAGCGGGAGGTTGTGCTTGGCTGCTCGATTTTAGTGGTAGATATTCATGATATTCTTCATCATAAAACCCATTTCAAACTTTTCAAATTTGGAGATATTGGTTGTCTTGTCAAGAAAGTCATGTAAAGAGAAGTCATTCTCTTGAGTATGGACTATTATATTAAAATAAGACCATTAAGAACACAATAGGACTACTTCTTCCTCCTCGATTGTCACAACCTCCCTTTCCGAAAGTAGACAACATGGAAGATGATTCAACAGAATCATGAAAATTTCTATTAGTAAGGATGGGAACACAAACCAGACGTGTTGTTAGACTTTCCATTGATGGAACCTCTTGACCAGTCGGGATTTGAACATGATTAAAATCTGGGATCATGACACGAAGGATGACAACCATATAGAACTTATCCAACTTCTTAATTTGTTCAACGAATCTACTTCTAAGTAACTGATTAGGCTTCAGTAATAAAGGAAGTTATGTCGTGATTTGTTTATTTAAGAGATGTCAACTTATGGGCAGAACTATAAAGGCATTGCATATCATTTGCAAAATTACTTTTAGCCTTTTCCAGAAAGAGTTACAAGTTTTGAATTCTCTAAAAGTTCCCAATATATTGGGTTTCACAAATTGCCACAACAAAGCACAGAGCTGAAAATCCATCTTCCACTATTCAACTTTGTCTAATGGTATTTTACTATCATTTTCTTCCAAGTGACCACAGAAACCTTGACCAAAAAACCAAAGCTCAACAAATGCATAGCAAGAGAGGTAATTTTTTCCATTAAGCTTCTCTAAAGCAATTGTGGGAGTCCAGGAAAAAGAGGTGGGAGGTTCTGAAGGCGTTTTGAAGAAGGAAGAAGGTAAAAAAGGGAATTTGAGAGGGACAAGTAGCTGCAACTTATGGGTTGAAACCATCAATGGTGGAAAACAAGAACCGAGGGTTGAAACATGGACAAGGGAGGCCAACAAACCCTATGGAGGCCGTGCAGCATTTGGCTTTCACGTGCCTAGTTGGGCGCACGAACATGGTGCATGTGGGGACAATTCAGCCTCCATTACTGGTTGGGTTGTCTATCACTCAACGAAAGAAACCAGATCCAATACTCACCAGAGAAAATGGCAGTGGCTGATGGAGACGTACAGCTGAAGACAGTGGCGGACAGCACAACATGGTGGCAGATGAGACGAAAATGACCAGGTGCTTGTTGGAGAAAAAGGACAGCAGTCAGCGGCTGACAGTGGCAAGTCGCGGTATTCTCACTGGACAATGACAGAGAGAGCAAAATTGACCCACTCTAATACAAACTTGAGAATAAAAAATGAGAAAGATTGCTCAAGAGATTAATGCATCTCTTAGCTTATTCATATATTTACAAGAGTCCTTACATTAGAGATACACAAAAAGATCTGAAAAGACTACACCTAGGTGAGAGATACGTATTACGTAAATAAGTTAAACTATCCTAACAAGTTAACCTATTCAAACATGTTAAACAATTCTAACATATCCAAGGCACAAAACAAGCAACTGACGTGAAGAGATATTGCTGGAGAAGACTTCATCATGCTGAAGAACAAATTATAACTGCGTAACATAATACAAAACAGAAAGATTATATAACTTAGTTTCATTACAGAGAAAATAAATTTACCTGGCCCGCATCAGTAAGATAACCACCTATGACAGAAAATTCCTTTCTATATACATGCATCAATAAATTTATGGCCCCCTGAAATAGTACAAAGTTTGTTAAAGATAATAATATTCTTAAATAGAAAGAGACAAATATTCAGAGGAACATAAGTCATAACCAAAGAATATTTGGAGCCCACACATCCCAAATATAGTAGTAATAAATGGAAATGCAATATTTTTTGTTTCCAGCTACAGCTCAGTGTAACATGGTGCATTTTGGATGCTTACCTCCCTGATCTCTAATGTTGGCATATGTGGAAGGAAATCATTGCCAGCAAAAAAGCATAGAAATACAAAATCGTCCACAACTCGTTCAAAGTCAATCTCAAATGGAGGGTTGGGTATCTCCAATTCAAATTGCAAATATTCACGCAGCACCCAGATGTTAAGAAACTGAAAATAATATGAATTACCTTAAAATTGAAAACAAACAGCATAGAAATATAAAAAATCAGATCAATATTACGGACTTCAATTCTCAAACCTGATATTTCTTCTTATGAATAGGGCTATCATCAGGAGTATCAAAGTCCTCAACTTGACAATCAGCTGCAAAATGCCCAACTTGGCCACACAAAAAACACTTATCCTGTTGACCAGGTAAAGTAACTACCTGTTCATGCATTAAGTAATCACTTGAGACAATCCATAGAGATCAATGAGCTAATAATATCATAAAAATTCATTGGAAACTAACCTCCCTCAATATTGAGAAGTGAACCTCATGTGTAGCTAAGGAGAGCATAATCAAATCAGCATCCTGGTTTAAGGATTGTATCATGCAAATATCAAGGAAAGGATAAAGATACCAAATGCAGATAAAATGAAAATTTAAAACAGGACAAAAACTCACCAACCCATACAAACAATGGCGAGTATTTGGATTGAAACCAGGAAGGTTGCGTTGTAACCGGATGTATTCCATTATTTTATGTTCTCCTTCACCAGGCGCATTTGAATCAGACAATATAACCTTCAAATAATTAATCACCCAATGCAGCCCCATAAATAAATATATAGAGACAAAGTATCCTGAAAACCAGATGTGTAAAGAAAAAAATATACGGGATTACTCCACAGAAAGGAATGATCCATCTTGAAGGTATCGAGAGACATAAAAAATTATTGGATAAGGCGTCAATTGCACCTTTGTATTCCGCCAACTAGGATTGTGGTTCAGTCTAGACTGTATATAATACTGGAGAGCCACTGACAGGGTTGCCATAAATTGAGTTCCAGGGGTAATGACATTAGAGTCTGAAGTCTCACGCTTGTCTTTAGAAGACAAAATGTTTGCCTCATCCTCAAATTCTTTCCTCAGCCTTTCCTCTTCAGCTTCCTATAAGGTCACATAAGCACAATAACTCAAACTTCATCACAAAAAATGTAGGAGTTCCTTGCATGCATGAGCAACATTAACATTCTTACAGCCTCAGCTGCGTCTTTTGCAGCTCGGAAGCGCCTAGAACGTTGCTGATTCATTTTGGCTCTTGGTGCAACACCATCTGCAAATTACAAAGGAAAGAATAGGCAAAAGCTGAAGCAGTAAGAAACAGATGAAATGAGAACTTGGGTTCAAAGTAAAAACAGAAGCCAGAAACTATCAGTTTGAAAATTACAGACACACAGAAAGGTTGTAGCTTCAGGAAAATTGAATACACCAATGTAAGCTTTTGATTTCCCAGTGTCAGTTTTAATGTGGGTTACGTTAAGGTAAACAAAGGTCTTGACCTTCGTCTTGCAGACTTACTTACTTACATTCTCGAACTCTTTAGCCTTTTCCTAAGTTAAATTATCCTATTCTAGCTTAGAACAGGAATAGCTTATTAGGACGTTCGGCTTTGTTGGGTCTATAGATATAGATAATCTTTCTACTATTAAATTACATTGAGTTTTTTTTTTTTTTATTCATAAAATGTGAAAATGAGTCAAAGGAGCACTGCATCCTAGAGCAATAATCTAGGTTTAGCAGGGGAGTACTTGCCAAGAGGAGAACACATGTGTCATGTGAGTCGAGTTCATTTTGCTAGAAAACGAAAATTACTAAGGAAGAAAAGAAGAGTACATCAAAAGGGATAAGACATCCTTATAGAAACGAAGGTATTAGAAACCAACAAAAATGAGAAAAAACATCATAAATGTATTGCACTCATACCAATTGCAAGGTATAGAAGCTTCCTTGGACGAACCAACGAATAGAGATGGTCAATGTAATCAAATACAGATTTAAACACATCATCATAGGTAGCAGGTGCCGGCTGCATTCCAAGATTTCACGTAAGTTCAGCAAAACCACTTAGCATCTCAAACAGAAACATAACATCACATCACTTCACTATACAGTAGCTAATTGAATTGAATTAAGAAAATCAGCACCAGAACTTCAAACGTGAAGTTTAAGCCGAAATTCGGAACTTCATATTCCAGGAGGAAATAAGAAAGGCTATGTACTAACCTTGCCATCGGGGTGAAAACAAGGGTGGATAATGCCGTTCATGTCCAAGTACAAGTTGTCGAATTCCATTCCGTTGGGGTTAGGTTTAGACGCATCGATAGGCAACGGAACGCCGTCGTCGCCGACTGCGGGTTCTTCCTCGATTACGTCGGCGATGGAGAGCGGGTAGCGATCGGCGAGCCACCGGTAAAACGCTGGCACTCCCATGAGGTTGGTTGGTTGGTTGGTTCGCAAACGACGGAAAGAGAGAAGAAAACTTTGGATCTGTGTCGTTCACACTGTTCTGTTCATCCGATCAGAGACACCTAAATTCGTTAGTCAAACCACCTGAGCTAAAATATGTTCTTAATCTCCTTTCTTTATTATTGAAATTTATTTTTACTTTGTTTTTTACACTGCAGTCAACTATAGTCACCTTTCATCTAATCTTCTCCCACTTGCATAATGCTCTTTAATTTCAATTTAATTCCTACTAAGTTCTTATTGAATTTCATATTACTCTATTCACAAAAAACAATATAGTTAGTTAGGTCGTACAAATTTGTCACACAAAAAAACATATATACATGCAAGGTAAGAGGAAAATAGTACCATTTACATCTTATGTTACTTTGTTTTTGTTTCATCGTCAAGAAGACTTACCTCTCTCAAATGTTTGATGAATAAGAGTAACAACAGAGAAGTGTCTGCTGAACTTTCTGGGAAAAATCATGCGTGGAATCTTTCAGAAAACATTGTAAATTTGAAACAATTAGGTTAAATCAATTTTCTCAAACCCTTCTTCATATTAGTTTCTAAAGGGTGAAAGCATAACTTGTCATTTGAGAATTAATTCCACCTCGAATCATTTTATTCTCTATCTCTTTACCTAATTGTATGATTCTTTCATCCATTTCTCTTTCTTTTTTCCTCATTTTCCTGCCTTTTACATTATTTTTTCGAAAAATGATATATTGACACCATTATTCATCTAACTCCCATTTGACGTGTCACATAGATCCCACCAGTGAAAGAGAGAATGCGTTTGTTTTTATTATATATGGAAGGATAATTTTGTTAAGGTGGTTAGACGTGTACATGTAAGTGGTTAGCTACATTCATAATTCTGACACCCATATTAAATCGTTCCCTGTCAATTCATCCAACCTTATCAAGGTGGTTAGTCGTGTACATTTAAGTGGTTAGCTACGTTCATAATTCCGACACCCATGTTAAATCATTGCATGTCAGTTCTTCTAACTTTATTAAGGTGGTTAGTCGTGTACATGTAAGTGGTTAGTAACATTCATAATTTCGACACCCATATTAAATCACTGCATGTCAATTATTCCAACCTTATCCAGGTGGTTAGTGGTGTACATGTAAGTGGTTAGTTACGTTTATAATTCCGACACCCATATTAAATAATTGCACGTCAATTATTTCAACCTTATCAAGGTCATTAGTCGTGTACATGTAAGTGGTTAGCTACGTTCATAATTCCGACTCCCATATTAAATTACTTCATGTCAATTCTTCCAACCTTATCAAGGTGGTTAGTCGTATACATGTAAGTGGTTAGCTACGTTCACAATTTCGACACCAATATTAAATCACTGCTTGTCAATTCTTCCAACCTTATCAAGGTGGTTAGTCATGTACATATAAGTGATTAGCTACGTTCATAATTCTGACACTCATATTAAATCATTGCATATCAATTCATCCAACCTTATCAAGGTGTTTAGTCGTGTACATGTGAGTGATTAACTACGTTCATAATTCTGACCATATTAAATCACTGTATGACAATTCTTCCAACCTTATCAAGGTGGTTAGTAATGTATATGTAAATATATAAGTGGTTAGCTACATAATTCTGACACCCATATTAAATCACTGCATGTCAATTCTTCCAACCTTATCAAAGTGATTAGTCGTGTATATGTAAGTGGTTAGCTATGTTTATAATTCTGACACCCATATTTAATCACTGTATGTCAATTATTCCAACCTTATCAAGGTGGTTAGTCCTCTACATGTAAGTGGTTAGCTACGTTCATGATTCTGACACCCATGTTAAATTATTGCATGTCAATTCTTCCAACCTTATCAAAGTGGTTAGTCATGTACATCTACGTTCATAATTTCGACACTCCGTATACATATAACTGGTCTTGATGTACACAAAAGTGATTCTCTATGTATACATAAGTTGACAAAATTATCCTTTCGTATATAATAAAAATAAACATATTCTCTCTCTTTTACTGGTGGGACCCATGTGACACCTTAAAGTGTCAAATAGGAGTTATATGAAAAATAATAAGTATCATTTTTTCTATTTTTTCAACTTGTTTTTCGCCCCTTCCGTCTCATTTCATAGTGCTTTTCTTTACTCATCTGAAAAGTTTCACCCGTGCACGTTTACAAATTCTTCTTAAGTATTTGTATATTTTTAATTATTTTTAATGATTACCATAAATTTTTACCCAATTTACTTGCCCATTTGCATGTTTTCCACCCATTTTTTTAATGACTTCTATAATTTTTTCTCGCTCGAATGAACCTGTTCCTTCTCTCCCTTATTTGACTATTTTTTGTAATTAATTTTTATTGATTTTCATAATTCTACTGCCTATTTTTTACTTATTTGAATGCTTTTTTGCTTATTAATTTGTACGCTTAATTTATACAAAAACAAATCTTTAGTAATACTTTTATATACAGGTAATTAAGTTCAACGAAATGTCTTATATATTATATGGATGATTTTTGGTAAAGTTATTATTATATGAAAATAAACAAATATCTGCAATTGTTAGTTATCTACCCTTGTATCTGCGTGTTTTTTTGTTTCAGCCGTCTGTATAACTCAGCCTATATCCATTCTCACTTTTTTAATGTCTTCTAAAACTATGACATTTTAAAAGATTTACACCCATTCCACACATAAAAGTGATTCAACATATATCTTTTGTAATAATTTTTTTAATCCGTATAAAATATTTATTTTATAATTTTATTATTATTTTAGCCTTTTAACATAAAATTTTATTGATTTTTTGATAATATGCTATTGTAATGACATGGTAAATCACATTATCATGACATATAATATCATATATTACAATTACATTTTATTTTGTATGTTATGTTATCCTATTAGTAAAAGAAATTAACAATATTATATAATTTCCTAAATAATTTTGAATGTCTAGTTTTAAATATATTTGTTTCTCCTTGTAACCAGGGAGTTGTTAATGTATGTGTAGCTTTTTCACTTTTATTACGTCCAACAGAGTAATTAGTTGAGAGTCTATAAAGACACTTACGTTTGTATTTTTATGCATAATCTAAACATATTTTTAAAAAGCATAATCATTTAAAACATAATCTAAACATATTTTTAAAAAGCATAATCATTTAAAACATAATCATTTATCTAACAAATGTAAATTAAATAATGTTAAAAACTTACATCATCTATAATTCAATAATTAAAATGTTCAACATATGATAAGTGAGTATATATATGAAGTGCAACCGATTGCATATGCAGTTGAGTATTATGACTATTTTGCACAATATATGATATGGAAATTTTAAATTGTGAAATTTGTTATATTAAATTTAGGGAGGGACTAGATGGATATAAGGAGGGATTCAAAATTTTAAGGTTTAGTTGAGAAATTATAGTGTTTATCATATTTTATATCCTAACTAATACTAAATTCCACCAAAATCACATTCAATCTCAAAATATAATTATATGCAACAACCGGCCAACCACACTTGCCACCGTAACATCGCAAATGCGCCACCACGGAAAGAACACCAAATCACCAAACCTATATGACAAAAGAAAAGATAACAATGACACATAGAGATTGCGACATACAACCTGAGAGCAGCTGCTAAGTGAGGATAGGAGAGATAGAGAAAAAATGGAAGGATCTGACCCTAAGCAACACAGAGAAAATGAAAGCCAACAATTTTTGGGAAGTCAAAACCTATTTGACTTTTAAATTGAGGCATGATGGTTTGACACCGCACATGACATGCCAACCACTTGACAATAAAAACAATTTTTTAGTTAGAAGTGCTGACTATGTTAAAGAAATAATTTTTTTAGTGGGGTTGAAGAGTGTTTGATGTAAAATGAATATGAGTTTGGGTTATTTTGTGAGTGTCGTTGTGGTTGGTCACTGGTTTAGAGCATTGGTGATTTGGAGACAAGTTTCAAAAGTGGTGCTTTGAAGTCGTGGTTGATGCTGGGTGGCAGTTCTCCAGTGAAGCGGTGATGTGTTTTGATTTGTGGTAAGGTGAGGTAGTTCGTCGACGATTTTAATTTTGGATAGCGGCGTGTTCTTGATTTTTCTTTGCTTGGTCTCTATTTGCGGTAAAGGGTTCCCTTTATTGTTCTCCCTTTTCTTTAGTATTTGGGGGTGAACCTATCTTAATCTCTATTGGACGAAAATGATAAATGTTTGATTTATAGGATTTATTGTTACGGTGAGTGAAAAGGATAAAAGTCCATAAAATAGAAAAATACAAGTTCATCCTCTGCGAAGTAATAAAGGCCTACCAATTGTAAAAGAAGTGTACTTTTTTATACTAGTGCCAAACTAATTTTTTTCTTTTAAATTTTATTATCCTTAAATCATACTCAATTAAAAATACTATTACATCAAATTGTCATTTGGTTATTATGACACACAATGCAACTGAATAACTCCATTAGAGACTTTCACAAGGAGTTGTAAACATTCAAATCAGACTAGCTTGTAGAATCAATACTATTCCTCCACGGATTATCATCATACAACTCTCATTTGTGTGTTGACTCCAATCGCTCTGGAGGTGCAATATACTACTCTGTTGTCTCAAATGTTGTATAACTTATTCACCGGTTGTTTCGAAAAAGTAGAATTACGTGAATATGTTTCAAAATATTGGCATGAGTGGCAGCGCAAACCACTAGGGAGCATAATGATAAAGGTGCAAACAATAATTATGAATAAACAATAATTATGAATAACGATAAATGGAAAGAAAAGAAGAGGGACAACACAAAAATAAAAATTGTTCCCACAACATTTATTAAAGACCATAAAAGTATAGCAAACGACCATCATCATATTATAATCCCTATACTTGCAAAAGTATCACGGTCCAACTTTTAATTATAATCTTTTGTAACTATCATCATATAATTGCATTAAGCACTTACACTTCCTATCATAAACCAATACAATAAAAACTAATCTTATACAAGTAATCTTTATAGTCAAAAGATAAAATAAATACCCTATGGAAATCATTTACATATTTAACGCGAAAATATTCTTACACATTAATATTTATTATTTTATGATTACATATTATGTTATTTATATACAATTCATTTTTTTCATTTTATATCAATTTTATAAATGTCTAAGAATGTTAGTATTTGTTAAATTAATTTAACGTTCTTAATTTTATGAAATAAAAAAATTCAATTTACAAATTATCTTCAAAATATTTTTAAAATAATAAAATTAAATAAAACTAAGATAATTTAAATTTGCTTATGAGTATTAAGTTTTTTATTGAGTGTAAAAACAGTTGTAAATATGTAAGTACTTACTATTTTGTCTTTTTGCTCGGCATGTAAGTACTTAGTATAATGTACCTATTTTGTAATCTTGGTTTCTATAATATTAACTTTTTCTGTGTTAATTCCTGTAATTTTTTATTTCTATTACCAGGATCTTATCTTTTAAGTTTAATATTACATGTAGAATGTGATAAGTGACGTCTTGTGTTCCTGATATTTCATCTGTTATGTCATTTATTGACTGTAAACCAATATATATTAACTAGAGTAACCAATAGTATTTTTAACTCTTGTTTATTAATATAAGACATAATATGATATTTTAATTATATAATAGGTGTTATAAAAAATTATATCTCAAACATGTTGTTTGGTTAGAATGATTTATTATTTAAGAGGATTAGTTGGGACTGATTTGAGATGAATTGTACAAATTATTTATATTTGTTTTAATGATTTTTAATGATTTGTTTTAAGTGTTATAGTTGGGACCACAAGATAGTTCTTTTTTTGTTAAATTTGTGGGGATTGCTTGATAAATTACCAACTTATCCTTATATTAACTATTTGATTTTTTAAAAATATTTTTACTTATTTGGATTTTTCTTTAGTTTTTTATAAATATTATTGAAAAATTAATAAATGATATTTTTAAGAAATAATCTATTGTCATTTTCTCAATTAATTTTTTATAACAAAAAATGTTTATATTTTAAAAAATATATCTGAAGAAATTTTCACATTACATTAAAAATAATTTATCAATTTTCCTTAATTTATTCAAACAATCAAATATGTCAATAAACTTTCCCCTCAAATTATTATTTTTTTCATTCATTTAAACCACCTCATTCTTCATTCATAATTTCACAATCTCTTTGAATCACTACAAATCCATCTTCCATTCATGCATACCTAACCAATCAAAACATCAACAATTATTTTAAATGTAATACAAAAACATTTAAAACATATGGAATAGATATTTCAAAAATGTAAGAATAGGTGATCTGAATGTCCTCATTATTATTTTTAATGTTTTACGCAAAAAAATAAAATATCATATGTATATTTATGGTATTTTGATTATAGATACGTGTTCGGATAAACCAACGTTCTTCTCAGTTAAGAGTCAAAGTGTTTGGAAATTCATATTTGTATCATTACTATTATGGGTTTGATAACTGGAAAGAAAAACAGACAAAAAGTTGCAGATATGCGTAAGGATAATTTGGAAATTATTTAAAAAAGGTTGTCCCATGAGTTTTACTGATGAAGGAAAAAACTATCTAAGCCAGGAAAAACTATCTGAGGCACAAAACTCCAGATGTGATGTCTGAGGTATTTTTTTCTGCATAAAGTTGCAACTTTGGATCTTAGCGAGAAGACGCCCACATCTTATTTTATCATATTCCAGTAATATAATAAAATACAATGAATTGGTTAGCAACATTTACACCAATCCAAGATATTTCAGCGTCTTTGGTCAGTCTGAAACAGTGAACCATTCTTCTTTTTAAAGTTTTTCTTCCTGTCATTGAAGACATAGAAGTGAAGTTCTACCTGGTAATTTCAAGTGCTGCGAGTTTTTGGTTCTGATCTTGTACTCAATGATTTTTCAACTGTTATGGTGTTTTCTCTAGCTGGTGGTTCTTGTCTGTGAAAATTTTTCACTGGGTTGTTCATAACTTGTTTAAGGAATCAATAGGCACAGCTTGTCATTGTTGGAGACTAATTATATGATATGCTAAAGTCTTTTCATTTTGCAGGCGTTCTTGAGTTGATAGCATGGAGCCGAAGTGTGCGATTAAGAAGGATGTCACTGAAGTAGAGCTATTTCTCTGTTCTCCTTTTACCTTAAAAAGCTTATTTATTCTACTCCATCATGTTTGTGGTATTTTCTTTTCCTTTTACGATTTGTTGAGAATTATGAAATATTTGTTTGCAGTTGATAGGGAATACCCCAATGGTATATCTGAACAACATTGTGGAAGGATGTGTAGCCCGCATTGCTGCTAAACTGGAGTACATGCAAGCCTGCTGTAGTGTCAAAGACAGGCATGGAATGCCTTGATTTCACAAACTAGAGCTATTTGGATCTGTAAGGTTTTAAGAGTTATGTTTGAGGTTTTGCCATGATAATCTTCTTTTTTGTCACTCAGGATTGCGTTGAGCATGATTGAGGATGCTGAGAAAAAAGGCCTTATTACACCTGGAAAGGTTAGCTGTGTTAAAGTTACCTTTACAAATCTGGATTCTGGTGTGAGATTCTTTGCGTTGTCCATTTTAAAAATTGTTAGTTTTCAAAAGCTAAACAAGATGCTTAAATAGCCAGAGAGCATAGTGCAAGATACGGAGTAGAATGTGGAATTGAGAGAGGTTGAACAAGATGAAAATTTAAGAAGATGAGAAAAAAGCAAAACATCTCTAAGCTGTTCCGTGTTTTGAAAATATTTTTTATAACTTAATAAGATTTGGGAAAGAAATTGATTGCTGAGTAGTGTATAATTGTGTTAGAAAACAGTTTTTAAAACCAAGAGTAAGAAAGGAATCAAACAAGTTCTAAATGTCCTTCAACTTTGGCCTGTAATAATATTGTTTGAGTTTTGGACAACAATGTTTTTCAAATCGTAGTAAGGAAACATGGTTTATTCAGATTGTCCAATATTACTGCTTATAATGCTGAAGAATTGGCCCTTTCCACTCCTCAGACACTTATGTTCTCTGTATTGTTCAAGATACTGAATTTAGTATTTTTTACTGATGGTTGAAAAGACTGTCCTGATCGAGTTTACAAGTGGTAACACGGGCATAGGATTGGCATTCATAGCAGCACTGCGGGGCTATAAACTTAAGGTGACTATGCCATCTTATGTGAGTCTTGAGAGAAAAATTATACTGCGAGCCTTTGGAGCTGAGGTATATCTTACAGACCCAGCCAAAGGAATTGCTGGGGTTATTGAGAAGGCACACGAACTACTAGCCAAGTCGCCTGATGGTTATATTCTCAACCAATTTGAAAATCCTGCCAATCCAAATGTATTCTCATTATTCACAACACATTTCTAGTTTGGTGGTTGCTTTGTATTAACAAAAATTGCAACTGATCAATTTGCTGTCATTGTAGATTCATTATGAGACAACTGGCCCAGAGATCTGGAGAGACTCAGGAGAAAAAATTGATGCTTTGGTTGCAGGGATAGGAACTGGTGGATCAATAGCAGGTGCTGGAAAATTCCTCAAGGAGAAAAATCCAGACATCAAGGTAGATTTTTTTTGTGTGCATACTTTGCTGGCAGTGATCATGGCACAAGTTTTCTTATGCTAACATTATAATTTCTACTTTGTTTCCCCCAGCTGTATGGTGTGGAACCGGCTGAAAGTGCAGTTTTGAATGGAGGAAAGCCAGGTGATTCTACCACCTTCCTACATTCAACACCTCAATCTAAAGTGATTTTGCTATAATTTTAGCCTCACACTCACATCCATTTGACCTCAAATTTCAACACACTCTCTAATCTCTCTTATATATGTTATTTAGCCCTGCACTCTCACCCATCACCCTCTCCTCCACCTAACTTTTCTCCCTGGATACTAAATTGGACATCTTTATCCACTCACAAATCCCTACTTCTTCCTCCACACTGCTCCCCTCCTAAACCCTTCAAACACCTACACTAAAAAGATATGCTTTGTAAACATTTGATCCAGTACAAGCACCAATTCATATGTCTCCTCCCCATTCCACCTATCAGCTCAAAATTGTATATTTTTGACACATCCTATCTTCCATGTCATGTAAATTATCAACCAACTCATCTGATCTGTAGATCGACACATCTTTCTTCAATCCCTCAACTACCTAGATTTGTGCCTTATTTTGCATTCTTTTTAAGACCTATCCAGTTCTTGTATTTAGATTCCAAGACTTGCTTCCACAATCATTGCTCTCTATAACCATCCTCCCTTTCCACTTTGCTAACAAAGCTTCATTAAACAATTTGATATCCTTGACTCCTAGGTCTTCGGTTTACATATTTTATCCCAATTGACCAAGGCTATTCCCCTTCCTTCACTCCCCAACCCCACATAAACTCTATCTGGATACCTCTAATCTTTATTATAACCGATACTGACATTTTGAAGAAGGTCAAGTAAAAGAGGTATTGAATATTTTAACCTATCAGCTGGACTCAGTTTTCCTATTTATCATTTAACTTTAATTGTAATCTAGGTACTAAATATTTTATTTGTTAAAATGTGTCTTTCCTTCAGATGTCATGCGTAAATTCTTACAAAGTTATTCTTTAATTTTGAGCAGTTCTTAGGTAACCACTTGAAGCTGCTGTTTACTGACTTTTTTTATCATTTGCACACATTTAAAAGGTAAGCACTTGATCCAAGGACTTGGTGCTGGTATCATTCCCGCCATTCTGGACGTTAATATCCTAGATGAAGTTATTCAGGTAGCTCTCAACACTAACACATTGGCATTCAGTTTCAATTTTGGTCCAAAAACTGCCTACTTCCTTTTATATAGACCAATTTTGCTATGAATGCACTTGAATAATGCATGAATATCTATTATATGCGATCTACCAATCTTCAATGACAGTGAAGCGTATTAATGCTAGATTTTCAATTCTTGAAACAAGCTAAGATTTTGAGCAAATTACACAATGTTTACCTTTCTAGCTACTTATATATTATAAGGGATTCTAAACAAGGTTTTATGAACTGCAGATTTCAAGTGAAGAGGCTATTGAAACTGCCAAGTTGCTTGCCTTGAAAGAAGGTTTGCTGGTATGTTACATATGAACCTGTACGTTTGTAATTGCAAATATGCAAATAATTATTTTTCATGTTGATTATATGAACAAATCTTTTGCAGATGGGAATTTCATCGGGAGCTGCAACAGCAGCAGCAATAAAGGTGGGGAAGAGACCAGAAAATGCAGGAAAGCTCATTGTTGTAAGTTTGTAATCTTTGATAAGTTAGTAAATTTCTGAAAATTGCTTAATGTTTCCATTGAATGGCAGATTAGTAGTTAATGTCAGTGCTGAATCTTTGTTGTGCAGGTGATTTTCCCCAGTTTTGGAGAACGCTACTTATCTTCACCACTGTTTGAATCCATTAGGCAAGAAGCTGAACAAATGACACATGACTAAGGTGCTTAAATGGCTGAAGTTAGTACTCATCGAGTACATGTTTAGCAAGGACTACTGTCAGTTGTTGGTCTAAAATAAGTTGAATAAACACCTGAAGAAAACAGAATCAAAATAAGTCAAACGACTCTTATTTGAGGTTTCAAAAGTTGTTTTGAGATCATCCAACTACAATCAAAATAATTACAGTTTAACTTTATGCATCAGTGTTAAACAAATTGTACTGTCAACCAATCAGAAATCATAGTAAGTATAACAATGTAGAAATCTATTATACAATCGGTTATGTACTATTCACTCAAATCAAAACGCTTTTAAAAGGCAAGGCCAAATAAGTTAAAACCAAAAACCAAATTCTTTCAAACGGAGCTTTTAAGTAGAAAAGTATAAACGGTAGCAACGTTAGTTACTGTGACTTTGGAATTTAACCCAAACAAAACCAGTTTTCTAGAACTATACATGTGTGTTAGAAATTAGTTTAAGTTTTATATTAAGTAGAAATGAAAAATTTGAATAATATATTTTTGAAAAAATTCAAACTCATTATGAGAGTTTAGGCTTGGTTCAGTACCTATTGCTGTGGACATGTGTTTATTTGTAAATGCTATGTACAAAAGTGATGAGAAAAACCCACATCTATAATGTCTTTGTTGATCAATCTGTGTCAAAGTCAAAACCAAAGTCTTGGCTCTTCATATGGCTGACCACAAAACATGCAAGTTGACGTTTGATTTTATGTCCTTATAGTGGGTATGAATATGGTCATAAAAAAGGTTGCAACCTCAAACTTTACATCAAGCGTGTACGATATTTTGCACAAACTAACTTCTTTTCCATCCATTAGCAGTTACTCGGCGTTTTTTTTGTGTTTTTGAAAGAGCAAAAAGCTCTTGTATGGGCAAAACAATTTTCATGTCTATAAAATGTTTGGTCGACATTAAATTAGAAAAAAAAAAGATCTCTTAATTTTAAATTAAAAATAATTAAATATTTGACAGAAAAATATTATTCTACATCTATCAAAATTCGTACACAAACTTAAAAATGAAATGACGGACAAATAAAGTATGTTATGGTCTTTTTCCAAACAACTCTCTGAGATGGCTTGAGTAGAAGAACATGAGTGTTATTGACATCCATATTTCTCATAAACAAACACCTTCCCAAGTCATGTTTGAACTAATAAATAAAATGAAAAAATAGAGCAAAAACGAATTTTGCTTCATTTTAAATTAAAAAACTAAAACTATTGAATTTACTTTGAAAACTTTAAACAAATGGACCACTATTAAAATTACTCAACGTAAAGTGTACAGGCTATAAAGTTAAATTTGTTTTATAATTCGTCTTGTGTTCTTTATGATATAGCTCCCGGTTAGCAATGTTATCCAACTTCAATGATTTTTCATTAAAAAAAATATAATTTTTGTAAAGACGCTTTTGTTCAAAAGTAATTTTTCTAAATTAAAAACTGAAAAAAAAAATCGTGGGTCCATAATTTTCCCCATATCCACAAAAAAATAAAAAATGTTAGAAAATAGACCTCCACTATTTTTGTTAAAGAAAAGACATTTGCATGGAAATGAAATGGAAAAGACCCTTTCAGTTTTTATATTTTTCTATATCCATTCAGAATTCGACACGTCATCCGAGAGTCCCCAAATCTATTTATTTCAAGAATCTGCCTCTTCACGCTTGGTCGGCTAATTCAAACAAAGAAGGTTTGGCTAACCATTTTTTGTCAAAAACTCACTCTCATCTTTTTATATATATATTGATGATGATCATCATCTGATATTTCCTTTTTATATTTTTGATAATTATGCAAATACTATTTTGCTCCACTTGTTTTTCGTGGCGTTATTTGGATATGCATCACTTACCTGCGTTA
>Ga0099824_1001081_pt1 | contig 36803 bp, 17 predicted proteins | sample SiratrowhiteBW_FD_76837 | JGI IMG/M metagenome (GOLD analysis project Ga0099824, IMG submission 76837) | Root nodule microbial communities of legume samples collected from California, USA - Siratro white BW | ecosystem: Host-associated > Plants > Roots > Nodule | place: USA: California... | reverse complement strand
GGCGAAAGTATAACTAGGAGAAATCGTGTTGAACGAAACCCTAGCACGAAAGTTATGCTCGGAATGATTCAACATGTAAAGTGATGAGAAAAAAAGGAAAAAAAAAAAAGAAGAAAAAGGGGGAGAACTTTCGGGGAATAAAAAATAGAAAATGAAGAAAAAAAAAAGAAAAAAAAAAAAAAGCAGAAAAAGCGTGACTACTTTCTGCTAATCGAAATTCAGAGAGAGAGAGAGAGAGAGAGAGAGACCGTGAGATAGACGAGGAAGTTCTTCTGCTTCCATGACAGTTCTCTTCAGAGTTGAGAGCGACGATGACTGAAAACTTCTGGCGGTAAATGCAAATTGAATTTTCGAGATCAAAATCAATACCGAGGGAGAGATTTTATTATTTGGGTCATATATGTTTTCACTTTTTTTTTTATAAATGTGTGTATTTTGATTTTTGTGTTTTACTTTTTTGATTTTGAAATATAAATTAAATTTAAAATAAATTATAAATTAAAATAAATATAATTTATAATAAATAGTAAAGTTATATTCTAAAATAAGAATTATTAAAATAAATTAATTTAAAAAATCACAATTTAATTTTATTTATTATTTTTATTATATTTTTATTATAATAAAATACTAAATTAATTAGTTTATTAATAATTTTATTTTTATTTTAATTATTTATTTTTATAATATAAAATGTATATTAGTAAAATATTAAGTTAATTTATTTATTATTTTAGTATTTTGTTTTATTATAATATACACATTAATAAAACTTAATAATATAATTATTGATAAAAATAATTTATACAACTATTAAAATTTTTATTTAATCGATTATGCAAAAATAAATATAATCAATTATATATAAGCTGTACTCGTAAATCCGTTCTAGTTTAAGAGAAACAAACACTATGAAACAAGTGAATTTTATTTTAGCATTTATATAATATTTTTCTTTTGATTTTAATTCCTCAAAACATTTGCTATCATTATTTTTGTTTTCTTGAAAGTTTATTTTAATCTAAAATATTAATATTTATTTTAAAGATTTAAGGGAAAAAGACATTAATTTTAGGGATTTAATTTATGTTGATAGTATATTATAATTTTGGCATATATTAATGATACTTTAATAAATATAAATTTTAAATGAATAAAGGATAGAAAATTTGCAAATAACTTATAAGTGCTTAGTTTTTATTTTATTAGAAATTTCATCCTTCCAAATTTTATTTTCATTTATTATTTTTTAAGATTAAAAGATAATTTGGGTATTTTATCTCGAAGAAGAAATAATGTAAGGATCAAATTGAGTCAATTAAAACTTTTTATTCGGATAAGTAATTCATTTTTCATTACAAATTCAATATTATTCCTTTTTTTTAAGTGTTTTGTTTTTTTAAAGTCTTTTGATAAGAAGAGATGTTGTCAATTGATACTTTAGTATCAAAGAATATTTTGAGTATAGGAACAATATAAGTAAAAGGAGTTAATAGTATTTTGCTTAGATACGTGAAGTATAAGTATTGGAAATATATTATATACTTATGTATATGATTGTTGTGAATCTAAGTATCTTCAAGTGGGATTTATGGATGTGAAAGTGGTTGTAAGTAAAAATTGGTGTTTTTGTAATCTTTAAAAGTAGATTTAGAAAAATAAATTTATTATTATTATATATAACTATTTAATTATTATTATTATTTCATAAATCATCGCCATAATGAAGTTATTAAGAGAAATGGTGTAAGAATAAGTTCAAATATAATTTTATTGTCATTCTAATATGCTACTTGTAGAAGATTTATCTAGTTAAAATACTTATCTTAACTTTTTTCCAGTTTTCCTTCTAACGAGCTTTCTTTCAACGTTTCCTATCAAGAAAAATTTATTATCTATTAGATTATGCTTTACTTAGATATTTACCAGACGATACCTTAATCATTTCTATCTTTCTAGACAAATTATATTTTCAGAAATATCACATGCTATAAAATTATGTCTTAGGGATATAAAGTTTGATAACTTCATATTTACATACTTTTTTTTTCTAAAATATATAATATTAACAAAATGTTTATCATACAATATTATAGACTATTCAATCCTACTACATCGTCTATAGGACTACATTGTTCATCATATTTTTCCTTCTTCTGTTGCCAAACAAGGGTGATAGGTTAAACAGATTATGGTAGATAATAGGTAACAAGGTAAACGTCACAGCACCGGACTATCTAGTGTAAAAGGCATTCTTATTGCATAGGGGAAGTATATGGTAGAATGGGGCAGTACTCCGTAACTCTATTCTCAATTACATTTATACTCCAACCATGGCCATAAAAGTATGTGAAAATGTTATGACTTGCTTTTATTTGGAAGAAATATGTGATCAAAGAGAAACATAGGAAAGTGATATAGACATACTTTAATTATAGTTTTTGCAACAAAAGAAAATTTTCAAGATACAATGGTAATAATAAACAAATGGTACTCAATATCAAGGTTTAAAACATGTTACCTTTAGAATTATTTAATATACATATCAGTCTTTCGTTTACAAATTATTAACCATCTTAATTTTCACAAAAATAACATCCTCATAAATAATCCTTAGTAGGAAATAAAGAAAATATAAGATTTTATTGTCTTTCTCAGCAGAATGACATTCAAGATATTAAAATATGTAAGTAACAAAAATAAAAAATTTGAATGGAACTATAATGACTAGTCAGGATAATTGAGCAATCAAAACCACACCTTGGACTATCAAAAGTAATATCTGCAGATCAATTAATTCCTCCATTATAGACACTCACAAAAAAACACTATGATTATGGGTATCAATCATATCATAATAAATACTTATTCTACATCATAAACTTTATAAACATAGGAAAGTTCATTAAAGATATGGTTCATAACTTCATATGTGAAAATATGAATAATAAATTTAGAGTTGAGAAACTTTACCAAGTAGTAAGACTTAAGGGTACCTTACCAATCTTATGAGAATTGTTGTTATATCCTCTCTAGAAGTTATTCATGTTACCTTTTTATCTTTCTTGTAAGCCAGGAGTGACATCTGAAAGAATACTCAAGTTCCCAGTTTTAGGAGAAGATTGAGAAAAGATAATCAATAATGGTTTGTATACACTATAATCAAGTATTTGATTAACGAACACTTTGAGGTGTTTTTCAAAGGAGAATTAAATGTAATCTAAGAGTTGAGAGAAAACCAATATAATTTGTTGTATTGTCATAAGACAATTGATGTACCTTTCAACAATCTCTCCCTCAACAATTGTCTTTGTTACGTAGCCTCCGCAATAAAAATTAATGTGACCTTTACCAATACTTTAACCATTGTCTCACTAGAAATTAAACTTGTGATTTTGTCTATCATACCAATTAGATCAAACACTTACTACTAAACCAAAAATTATACTTTATATTCATAACGCAAAACTTTCTACTTTCTACTTAAATACATAATAAACCAATTTTTATGATTCAATTGTGATTTAAGTCATTTGACCTTTACCACAATACAATCAATGTACCTTACAACAAAAGCATGTTCTTGAGTTGCTATAAGATTTGAAATGTTGGAAAGTAAAGCAACTAATATGCTTATGAAATGTAACGTTAAATTTAATATTGAGGAAAAGAGTCCTAAAACTAACAAGGACAAGATATCAATGACTAGTTAAAAGGTGGATTTATCTTACTCAAACTCGTCCATACAATAGTTGTGCTTTTAAGTTTACCAAATCGATTCATGAATGATCCTAGGAAGCTCACATGAAAGAAGTTAATTGTATACTAGAGGATATTTGAAGGAAACTTCGAGGGATTTACTTTAAAAAGAACATAAAAATAAATGTTGAAATCATAGGCATATTGGACTCGATCTATAGGTGATAGGAAATCAACTAGTGGATATTGTTCGTTTGTAGGGGAAAATCTAGTCACCTGGAGAAGTAAAAGATAATTAATAGTAGCAAGGAGTAGTGTAGCAGCAATGTTTAGATCCATGGCTCAATGACATTTGTGAAGGAATATGGTTATAATGGATTTTGCAGGAACTCAAGGTTTCATATCAACTCCTTATGAGATTATTATGTAACAATAAGATTGTCATAAAAAATTGTGAATGGTTAAATAGTGAAGTTGGAAAAAACGTCAAGCTCCCCAAACTGCAGACATTCTATTCAAGGTTGTCAAAAGCTCAATATGAAAACCCAGGGTGCAAGTTAGGTATAATTGAAATACCAAGCCAAAAATAGAAGTTGTCTCCTAAATTTGCACAATACATATCCTGATTAGATGTAATTAAGAAAATATCTCAATTGTACATGACAGTTTTTATTTCTTACTGCCAATTAGAATATTTAATATCCCTAGTTAGGATACTTATTTATTGTACCCTAAAGATTATTAATATCATCTGCATAATTAGAATAAATTTTAACAAGTCACAGAACGTGTCGTGTTATTAACATTTCTCATCATAAGTTGCATTCAAAATGAGCCATTTGACAGTTCTAATGATTTAAACCAGAGGTGAGAGACTAAAGCGCTGATTTATAAACAAATGGATGGATAAACTAATGGTACACCTATTTTTCCCTAACGCAACTATTTGTACACGTATAGGAGCTTCTTGGTACCTCTGATACATCAGATCTCTAATCCTATTCGACTTTCCTACAAAACTGTATGCAGTTCTAAAGTTCCGAAAATTAGATAGAATGATGATTGTTTGGATGCATTTGTGCTGCTTCTATACACAACCAGCCCAAAGCAATCTTTGCATCTTGCACTTTAAAGGTAGAGCTACAAATCCTCTTCGAACTCATCGGGTATATGCAACTTCTCAACAGCAGCCTGTTTCAAAAAGAATAAATAATGACAACAACCATAAGTTTGTTCCATGTACTATTGTAATCATACGAATTAACAGTAAATGGTCAAAACTTAGCTCCTGAAATTGTATCTCTCAATGTATTAGTCTCTGAAATTTTAAGTTTCTAGAATTAATTTTTTTTCCATGTTAGTCGCCTGGATTGTGACTAATTTTGACTTTTCCTTAGTTTCACAGACAAAATAATAGTGAAATACAATTTCAGGAACTAATTTGGTCATTTACTTTACAAATTTACTAAACATTCAGCATAAGAATACGAGAGCAGAAGATCAGTTATCTGTAAAAATCGATAACGAGTTTAGAGCAAAAGGATTGTTGAAACTCTGTTAAAAGGCAAGCTCACCTTAATGGCAGCAGCATCTGTTGCAGATGGTTTCAAATCCAAAGCAACACCGTAATGAAACATTGCTCTCTCATGCATGTTACGCCTTCTATAGATATGGCCCATCAAAGCATAAACACTACTTTCACGAGGAGCACACTCTTTCAGCTCCTCTAGGACAACCAAAGCCTCGTCAAATTTTTCTAAGCTAATGAGTATTTGGGCCTTTTGATACATGGGAAGCGGATTTTTCTTATCTGCTAAGATGGCTTTATCCATTATGGCCAATGCTTCCCAGCTTCTCTGACAAATCACAGAAGTATAATTTCAGAACACTGGATACAGAAACGCGAGCAAAAGACAAATGCTATTGTAGTTTGTACTACTACAACTAGAGTGGCAAGAGATTATTAACCTTTAAAGCATGCAAAGCAGTTCCAAGGTATGACAGTATAACAGAAGATCGTGGGTTGATTTGGAAGGCCATACGGAAATGATGTTCAGAGAACTCAAGCTTCTCTTGTCGAAGATATAGCATTCCAAGTCCATACCACGCCTGATAGTGCCTTGAATCAACCATGAGTGCACTCTGGTAGCACTTAATCGCATTTTCAAAATCTTCTAATGCAAAATACCTGCAAAGAACAGTGAATCACGAGAGCATAAAAAGTTATTAAACTATGTTTGGACACGTGTATCATAAATGAAAGATAAATGTTCATACTCATGTCCACAAAGGGTGTGAGCATATGCAAATCTGGGATTCAGCTGAACAGCTCGTTGAAAGCTCTTCAGTGCAGTTTCATGATCTTTCTGCAGGCCGTAGCAATTACCCATGGCACACCTGCATAGTATTCAATACAAAAGATAAACCAGGATAAGTGACAATAATTAGAACACTAACAACCAAATACAGCAGGGGGTGGGCTTTCTACACTCAGAGTTTTCAATTTCCTAAAATAACATTCCTTGGTGCTAGAACAGTACGGTAATATTATCATCAGCTTCACAAGCAAATAGCTCTAGAAAACCAGATTATACAAAAATGTTTTAACTCATGCGCACCCACACACATGAGGACACATGGCAAATGTAATTTCAGCCATCTGGAAAGAAGAGAGTAGCACATAAAAATGGCATAAGAAAAATTGAGTGGAAAAAACTGAATTGTTACAAAATTAAAATAAAGCTCAATGTAACACTACCAAGATTGAGGAGCTAAGCGATCAGTTGAAATCAATTCCTGAGCCAGGTAACTTAGCTTCATATCTTCCTTTAAATGCTGCACCCGATTTAAGTCAGTTTGTCAGGCAAACATCCAGTAATCATTTAAAAATTTAAACTTTAAGTGGAAGGAAGAAGCTAAAGAAATACAAGCATATTCCAGGTGCCCCACATCCAGGGTTCCTTTTGTAATTTGGTAGTAGATTACAACCATTAAAAAAGGAATCGTTTTACATAAATAGTACGTTGCTATGTAACATCAGAGAAATCATAGACTCAAACACATTCTAGGTATAAAAATAGAACAGGAGCCCAGAGCAAGGGCATCAAAACATTGTTGATTGATTAAGTATCTTCCCGTCAAGAGACTTTATTAGTTGAATGGACCAAATGTGCATATCAAAATGCAACAAAGAAAATGGTTTGCTTTTAACAAAGAAAATATATTTCAACTCACATAAAGGACTGTTGAGTGTATATCCATTCCTTCCAAACTATAAGGTGTAATCTGACGAGCAAGACTAAAGGCACAATCAGCTTCTAAATAATCAACTAGCTCAAAGTATGCTTTTCCAACCTGCATTAAAACATGCTCAAGTAAGTAGGAGAGTTCAAACGAGTTGAATTAATAAAACCAAATCCAATCACTATGCTGGAAGGGATAGTTTTTCACATTTTAGCCTTGAGGACAAGATTGTTTCTGTACAAGGAAGAACTGATAAGCCAAGTTAGTTTTGTTTTATGGTGTTAGTGTTATATATATATATATATATATGTAGGGTCCAAAGTGTACAGCATCTTGATACTTAACAAGTGTCCCAACACTTTTCGTAAGCCCCTTCCAAAACAAACAGTGGACATCTAACTGGGTCAAATAAGTGCCATGTCAGACATGTGTCTGGCATATATGAACAACACCAAATTGTTTGCTTTTTAGTTCATTGTTTTGCCTTTCCTTGGTCTCTCCCACCCACTATCTTATTGTCCATGCAAAAAGATTAATCTATTGTCATCTTTCAGATGGAGGGAGCCTAGTAACAATTATATATTTAACGTAACCCTCCCTCACTCAAGAGTCTTGCAGGCTTGAAGCCTGAACAACTCACAAGCAAGCATAACCTTTGTGCTGAGATTTTTAATTTAACTGAGTTTTTTTTTTTCGAGTTCTTTGTTTCTATTTCTGTATTTATAGTCTCATCTAAAGTTGACAAAGTTTTGATTTACTTGACATCTTATATTCATTGAATTAGGTCACAAAGTAGTAAAAGATTAGTTAAGAGGATAGTGAGATTAATTTTGATTTGAGGCTAGGACCTCAGAGAAGACTTCATATACAGAAAATACTATTTTTTTTATTAATGAGGAAAGTGGAGAAGTGTAACTAAGGGCAGATAAGATATCCTGTCAATGAAATGCTAAATAATCAAGTACTATAAAGAACAAAATTTGTATGTGCACTGAACAAAAGTTGGAATAAAACAAAATAAGCATGACGCATCCCAAATAAATACCAGGGAAAATGCATCGAGCTACCAAAATTACCTGAGAAAGAACCCAGCCAGTGTTGTAATGCTTCTGTGGAAGTTTCAGATAGGTATCCAGCGCCTCCTGCTCTTCCACAAACAGATATTAGGAAACAAATGCAAATTGGGACAAGGTATTTTCCTCCTTTTATTTCCAATTAAATATCCCTAATTGCAATAATAACCTAAATATTATCTGGATTTTCCCCAGAAAAAATTTAATTAATTACCTGACTCCTATATAAGCAAGAAAGTCTATAGCCTTCACCAAGAACTCTTAGAAGGGTTAATATTTCTGAAGCGCCAGTGATGAGCTTAGAACCACTTGTTACTTGGTGGCCAATTTGAGAAGTTGCTGCTTCTTGCTCATATGTTTTGGCTTCAAGGACAGGAGACGAACAAGAATTTGTAGATGTATTATTTAAAGAATAATCTGGAACATCACTACGAATCCCTAATATAAAAAAGGAAATCATTTAGAATTTGAAACAAGGAAACCTTTAGGCAATAATAATCACAATAAGAAAATAAATGAACTAATCATAATCATAAATGGATATGCAAACCTTCAAGTTAATATAGTAGTTCAACATATTATGCTGACACCTAGCATTGGATTAGTATTTCTATCTGCCTCACCAGTCTAGATAAAGGAGATAGCAAGAAAATAATGATATGAACTTTTCTTCTGAAATCTTTTGAAAGAAATCTAACATTGTCAGCTGGGATGCAGCTTGTATAAGGGAATGACTTCACAAAGATTGCAACTCAACTATTTGTGAAGGAAAACATTTCCAGATAAAAGAGTAAGCTTAAACAATAGAATAATAGGAAGATATACAAACATTCATCACCTTCATCAATGTTTTCATTGGCCCATGACTGCCCTTTACGAATTCCTGTGGTATGAAATGCCACATGGTTGAGCTTTGAACCTCCCTTATAAGCATTATTATTTCCATTTCCAGATACAAAAGTTGAATTAGCATTTGCGTTTACACTATCACTACTACTAGAGAGCCTTGAACTACGTCGAGGCCCAGAATCCGAAAATAATCTACCTGAAATCTGTAACAATATATATTTAGTTTAGGGAAAAAAAAAAAGGAATAGTGAAAAAAGAGAGAATATTTATCATATCGGCTGGAAAATTCAAGCCTTAAACTGGGAGTACATATAAGTACAATCATGCAAAACACAAGTTACTCAAGGGAATAAATAGTCAATTAATTCACACATTATAATATGAAACATATATTCAACTATTCATCTTACAATGTATAGCACCAAATAAAAATCCACAAAGAACAGAATGCAAAATAACTATAACTAAGCTTAGATGTTGATTGAATGCAGAAAATTGAGCAACCATATTGCAACCACATAAATGAGAATCAATGGTGCCATGGTTTACTCTAGATTACAGAGAAAATCCCAGACAGTTGGCATGTTTATCCACCATTGATGCAACTATCGGTTGAACTACATAACCAACCTTTCGTAACTTTCCTTCACCCACAAACTTTCTTCGAGGGGCTTGAATAGGAGAGTTGACTATTGACTTAGGAGAACTGTCAATGCTAAGTGTAGTAAGATTTTGGCTATTTGGCATCACATTCCTACACAATGGGGGTGGAGCAACACTTGACAACTGCAAAAAACGATAACAGAACATGTCATTCATTTTAAAAGGAAAAAGGGCCATCAAACACATGTTATTGACCAAGGAACCTGCATTATCAATTTGTAAACTAAAGAAAAACGGGATGTCTCCATCCATATCTGGATATATAGTGTAGTTTTTCACAAATTTTTAATACACATTACTAGGCGGCATACATGATATAACACTAGAGTCACCTGTGCAACCATTGGAGATGGGGTGTTATAAAATGACATGTTAGATGAACCACTATTAATATGTTGACAAGTAGCTCCTCCTAATATAGATGCTCCATGATGATAAGCAGCAATATCCTTGAGACCTTGCATTTGTTTGAGTTGCCTTGGACTCCCTTCTTCGGGAATACAAGATCTGGGAGCAACTTCATCGCTATCTTCAGGTGACATATGATTGTTTGGAGAGGTTGAAAAATTCAGGTATTGCTTTTGTATGCAAAAAGCAGCTGCTTCACCAAAAACTACAGTTGCTTCTTCAGCAGAACCTAAGAAATAGTGTAATGATAATAAGGATGAATGAGATCATAAAAAAAGAATAATGTATGATCTACACTAGAAAACAGTCATTTAGGTACAGCAATCAAATTTTGCATTGGTTTCCTGGCCATATGTATGCTTTGTATTGAGTCACTTGACAGATTCATTGTTAAAGCCATAAGAAAGAAAAAGTTTTTTTATAGGGCTCATTACTGTTGTGTTTTTTCATCTATCACATGAAAGCCGTGTCAATAAACTATGCCTTACTGTTTAAAATGTTTGCGTTAGCTATCTTATTTTTTCAATGGTAAAAATAATTTCTTGGAAATGGGAAAGATGCACTTAACAATTTAGCAAGCAGCAATTTAAACTACTAGGTTTCACCAGTTGCTTCGACAAGCATGTTCAGTTATCAGGAATCAAGTGTTATCTCACATTACCTAATATACACAACTCCTCATATGCAGACCACATTAGAGGATCCATTGACAGTGCCAGCTTGAAATGTTTTATGGCACTTTTCCTTCTGTCAGTGCATCTGAAAAGGTAGAATAATTATTAAAGGGAATATAGATATGAAAAAAAGTATGAAGTAAAGACAAGACAAGCATTTAGAGACAATTCAATGGAAACCAGTAACAAAGGACCAAATATTCACTGAACAAACCAAATACGTGATGGGAATCAACCACCAAATGACAACCAAGGCTGTGACGTGAATGTGCAAGAGATTTGACAAAAAGGGATGCGATAACAAAGAAAAGTGAGATTATCTAAATATTATAGAATCCCATGTGACATTATTGAGCAATATCAATCCATATAGTTTTTAAAGAGCTGGTTATAAAATCCAAGGGTTGAAATCACCCTTATTGTCTACTTTATGTATTAACAAAATGCATTCTCCAATTCTAGATAGGATTGTTTTGGAGTTGTTCATCCTTCTCAAAGAAGATACTTACAAAAACCAAAAAGCTTCACTGCAAGTTATTAATATTTCTAGTGCATAGTTATCAAAGCTAAGAAAGAAGCGCTGCAGGGCATAGCAACGAACCCCAAAAAAGGCTATAAAGGCATAGCACATGGTTGAATGACCAATTTAATAAATTTAATATACAACTTAAATAATTAATATTTTGCTCAAAAAAAATTTAAAAAATGAATGCACAAAATCCATTACATGTTTATAATTAACAATACAAGGTCAAGGGAGGAAACAAAAAAAAATTCAAAAGATATAATTATATTTCAAACATAAGATATTAAACATTAGATAACAAGTGAGAGAAGGCATTGCACAAAAAAAAAAAAAAACAGAGAAGGTTGGCAGTTCACAGATGGATGCATGGGAAAATACAACAACTAGGGATTAAACTATAACAGCTGAAGCAAAATTTCAGCTTTACACCTGGCACCCGCAAAAAAAGTGATAATGTTTTTCAGGGCAAAATGGGGTTTGCAAAATGCCTCATTCTACCGTAGCTAGAATGTTAGGGCCATTATTTTGGTCACAACAGTGGCTGTCACTATTTAAGAACATGCTACTATTCAAACTTTGTAGTGCCTAATCACTGCTCTGCACTGTATGCCACTATAGCATGCTATTCATCACTATGTTCAAGGGAAGATCGTATAAGTACAACTCTTCTTAGCTTCTAGAGCATACCAATGAAAGATGAAAAGTCGTAAGAACAACAACACTAATTTGGTGGTTGATTGTATGTGGTGTGATTTTGCAAAATTAGTTATATTATTTAATTTATAATTATCAAAGAATATATTTTGAGGAGAAAGGGGCCCAGTCAACATTGATGTGAAGACTGTTCAGTAACCTGTAAATGAGCCCTAATAGATAATGACCAGCCGCACCATTTGGAACCTACATAGTAAGAAAAACAAAATTAACAAAATCATTAACCTTCTCCCAGAAAATGCACCAACAAACTATAATAAAAAGCAACTTGAAACAGAGGGGATATGTAAACTTATGTGAAAAATTAATCAATAATAGCAAACTAGACTTATAGTAAAGTAGAATAACAATGATAAAAAAAGTAATATATCCCAGGACCAGAAGGCTTCTTGCTATGAGTAGGTACGAGAGAGGATCAGAATATGAATGATAATAAATTTAAAATTCTTTGGAAAAAAAAACTTGGCTACGTATATATTTTATAATTTAATAATTAGGAGATAACCATTAATCTAAAATACATTCTAAATTATGTTTTATACCTCTGCACTAGGGTCATTGATAGGACATAACGCTGCTTCAGCTTCAGTAAGAAGATCCATATGAAAGCATGATAGCGCAAACAAGTATCGAGACTGAGCCATTTGGGAGCCTTCAAGTAATAAATAAGAAAAATAATGAGTAGAGATAAATAATGAATAGCACTGCTACAAAATAACCGCAAGTAAAACATTCTATTAGAAGCTAATTAAATACGGGGGAAAGAAAGGGTGGTGATATGATATTTAAGAATAATAGGACAGCTTCAAAACTAACCGAGACATAAATAACTAAATAAGGCAAAAAAATACCTTTTAAGATATGGTATGCACAATAAGCTTGATTGCTCTGCAAGTAACAGCCAGCTAACAATTGCAAATTTGTCTGCATAAAACGAACACAAGTACCAAACACCAAGTAAGAAAGTTTAAAAAATGTCCTTTAGAAGTGACGTGGACTTAATAAATAGCCAAATAAAGGGTACAAACAGATTTCATGAACAAGTAATAATTAACAATGTTATAAGGATACAAAGATGTTCGTTAGGTACATTCCAATACAAATATCAAAAGCATTATTCGAGATCTCATATTGTCTAGATTATCACCGAATTATAAGGTGCAAACCTCATCTTACTAAACCGATACTGTGAGGTTAAGTTAGGCTTAAATTTCAATTTCTAAAGATAGTACCAAAGCCATTAACAACCTATTCTATTGAGGTGTTAGGCCTATCATGCCACCTACCATCAAGCCCTGCTCTATTTCGACTTTGATGTCTTTAACATGCGAGGGTGTGCTGGAAATTCCTCATCATCTAGAGATATGGCCAAATTATAATATATAAGTGAGTACAAACCTCACTTTACTAAATTGATTTTATGAGGTTGAGTTAGGTTGGAATTCCACTTTATTAAGAGGCATATACAAAACACATGTACCTTAGCTACAATACAAGTACAACAGATATTAAGAGGCATATACAAACACATGTACCTTAGCTACAATACAAGTACAACAGATAACGAGGATACATCATACATATCAATTCAGAAAAACTTCGCCAACATGTATAATCCCATGCAATGACGTCAAAATCTATTTATTCAAAATAAAAACAGAGTCAAAGAGAATCAAATTTTTCAAAGGAAATTCAGTTTCTTTCGTTAATATATCTTTTTTATACTTTAAACAGTTATCAAAATTAGCCTTTAATATTCATAATTTACATTATTTTATTAATATATTTTTTCAATGTCTCATTTATGTCAAATTGATTAATAAATATATGGTACTTTTAAAATAATACCCATGAATTGCACAGGCCAAGTGCTAGTAATAAAACATATCATAATAACAAATCTTAAATATGGACATATTCTTTCCAACAGATCTGCATGATTCACATTTTTCGTAAATGAATATAATTAACAGCAGGTAGCGTTATGTTCACGATAACAAGGGATTTTCCTTGTCAACAGAACAAAACATTATCTAGCCCTCAACATAAGCCTAAAATTCTGCAAAAACATCTTCATGTTACACAAGCAACCATTGCAAGTTGGACCGTCAAACTAAATAATCGCTTACACCTCTTAGGCTTAGCTCTTGAGGGGCTGTAGACCACCCAACCAACTTCTATTGGTCAACTAACCAAGTCCAGCATGTGACTGTCTGAGGCAGCAGCCAATCAACCCATCCTTCTTGATATCACAGCTGATCTATACTTGCAAAACCAATATGACATTACTGTTGACAAAACCCTCACCAATTGCAAATAGGAAAATGCTAGAACAATATGAAGAATTCTTAAGCCCTGCCCATGGAGACCCAGTATAATGGTCTCTAGAACCTTCCTGTGAACCTAGTCAAAGGAAAACGCCAGAGGCACATGAAGAATTCATGAGCACTGGCCTATGGGGCCCAGTATAACACTCTCTAGAACCTTCCCATGAATATAGTAAAGGCATAACTGCCACCACCCTGAAATGGCAGGACCAACATACTTCCTGAATAGGCATCACCAACCGAGGCCACACACTGTAGAGCCTACTCAAATTCTAAGTTAATACCAAACTCTAGGAGTCTCTTGCAAGTGTATTCTCTAGACTGAACAAAAGTCGGTGCCAAAATTTCTAAAACTAAGCTACGAGCCTGTTTGGATACAGAAACTAGAAAAATCCTTTTACAGTTTCTTTACTGAAAAAAAAAAAAAAATAGATTTCCAGTAAAAAGAACTCTTTAAACTAGTGACCTATAACTACGAGTATCCCTTCCAGTGAGACCGCACAAGCTCACTCCAAATTTTGAAACCAGACAAATCATCATCCATATTCATCACTCTAAAGAAACCTATCAAAACGCAAACTCCAAACCTAAATTCAATCACACTATTAACGCGACAAAATTAAAACAAAAGCAAATCAAAATCTCCCTGAGCAACAACAGTTCGAGAAACTTCACAAACGAATCGAATCGAACAGCTAAAGATACCCTAACCAAAGTCATCGATCTCAAAGTCACAGACAGGAGAAAATGAAAGCGAAACACCACCTCGGAGGGAAACTGAGCACAGAGACGCTGCGAGATGAAGATGGCGTTCGAGTGCATGAAATGGCGAAGACTCTTCTGTACGCAATCCACGAGTATGGCTTCCATGGTTTGTTTTCGCAATATTCAGTTTTCTTTTCTTTTTTTCTCAGAGAGAAGAACACAAATTGAAGAACATCACCAACACCACGAAAGAGAGAGTGAGAGTGGGGTTTGGGTCTTGCTGTGATTTGTTTTGTTTTTGGTTTAAATTGGGAGTCTCACGTGTTCGCTCTCTTTTTCGAAATTCTATCACGTGATTCAATAGGGTGCGTTTTGCTAGCTGTGCTAGAGAAATAAACTTGATTCGTAAGGTTGAAAATCAAAGATGAGATATATTATTTATTTAATATTTATTTATTTCCATTCATATTTTATCTTATATTTTTCCCTTTTATCTCTCTTTATTCTAAGTCTTTTCCATACACAGTTTATGTCCATTTTTTCTTATCACATCAAATATGAGATTGCATATCTGGATAATTTATTTTATTTAATAATATATTTTATTACCGAAAGTGTTGAGACTAAAGAGGAACATGTCTTCCCTTTTCGTATTATCTATCATTATTAATTAAAAATGTAGAAAGGTTCTGTTCTTCATGAATTGTGTTTTGTTCTCTACTGAGTTGCTTCTATTCACTGTTCACTTGCTTCCATTATTTGATTTGATGTATTGTTTTCATATTCGGTTTTTATGAATCTATTCTCTCTTTTTTCTCATGTCTTAATTATAGCATGAAGACGTGTGTCAATGTAAATAGAGGTGTCCCTGAGTAGTTTTGAATTGATTTTTTTTATCATAAAGTTATTTGAACTAAATATAAAAAATTTGTTAGATCCAGCCTTCAAGAACTTCTAGCCTTAAAGTTTAGAAAAAAAGTAGTAATTCATTATTTTAAGTAAAAAGAGAATTTGTAGTATTGTAAATATATCATATTTAAGAGATATGTTGTGCAATTATATTGTCTCTATCAATTGTTTTACTAAAGAGCAAACTTTATATTTTACTATTTACCAAACTTGTTGTATCTAGTTACTATTAGATAAGTACACCTATATCAAAACTTATTCACATCACTCCATTTCTATCAATATTTTATTAGTATATTTGTTTCATGCTTATCTTTATTGTAATGTAGAGACCGAGGAGCTACTTATAAATCTCCTATCAGATTAATCATTTAATCATTCTGTTAAATAATAGTTTGAAAGAAAAATTATTCAAATAAAATTTGTATTATAATATATTTAGTCTCTATAAAAAAAAATATATTAAGTTCAAGAAAAAAATACGCTTTCTATTATCCAATCATATATTTATTCCGACTTCCAAATACTTATATTAATATAAGAGTCTTTTTTATAGGTACAATTCCATCAAAAGGATTTGAAAACCGACCACTAAATATATCCAACTCAGTTTCATACTCTGAAAAAAAATTATTGTAATTCTTTAGTCACATTTTATTAATCTTTAATGACTACAATTCTTGGCAAATGATTATCAAATATGGAGTCAAAAGTGCACGAACATAACACTTAAAATCACACTACATAAATGTTAACAAATAAAGATGAAATAGAATATGTCTCTACCAAATCATTTTACATCAAAAATATCAAATAAAAATAAACAACATAACCAACTAAAAGTTAGCTATGTTTAAGTTGTGGCCTCCTTGTTAGCATTTCATCTGTTATAGTAGTCATCTTGGACCAAGAATGAAGATCATTTAGAATTGGTCAACAATTAAGTTGTGTGTGTGTGAGTTGATCCAAAATCATTGCATGCTACTCGAACCAAGGGAATGAGCTTCAAAGATACACTAAGTCTAAATCATATTAAATTGAGTCTAAATGGGACTTAATCATTTTTGAAAATCACTTTTACAAAGTATTACAACCAATTATTTTCAAAAATCAATTTATTGAAAATGTTGTTGACAAAAAAATCCAATCGATTAATTTTCATTTTCAATTGATTGAATCGCAATAGTTTTTCTGTTTTCAAAATTGTTTCTCTGTATAAAACAGTTTTAGCATTACCCACTTGTAATAGAATATAGACAGAGAATTTCTGAGCAACTAAGTGTGAAAAACAAAGAGCATCTTTGAGGATCATTTGGCTTTGAGTGTGATAATTCCAGAAAGATAAAACTTGTAGATATTGGAGCTCATCCTTGGTGAAAACTATTGTGCACTAATTCTGCAATCACAAAGGAAAGATTCTACATTAATTTTCATCCACTGGTTTGATGTGATTGTGCAGTAACTATTTTGATTTTGATAATACTTTGTATTTGAGAGTTTTTTGTCTACAAAATTTATAGATTTTACATTTGTAGGTGTGCAGTAGAGTTTTGCACTATGTATGGTATCTCTATAGGGTTCAAAGGTGTTATTATGCATGGTGCAGAAGTGTTGTTCTTGCAAGGTACAAGATTTATTTGTAATTTGATTGAACTTGGTGTTCTTGAGTGAATTTGATTGAATTTGTTTGTAATATTAGCCGATGTTGACTAACATCAATAAGAGGTTTACTTCGTAATGGAAAAATGATTACATTTTATTGCAATGACAAGCAAACTAAGATAACATTATATCTACTTATAACGACGTAACCCATATCTGGTATAGTCATCCACTTGTCAACACTTGTCTGCAAATATGTAAAATATTATTAACATATCATTGCACTTACAAATGTTAATCATATGTTAAACAGAAGCACTTACAGATGTAGTCCCCTCAACAAGTAAAGAGTTCTTCAGTTGATCGAAACGTTCATGGCTACCAAAAATGTTTGTATATTGATCACGTCATTCACATATCTCTTTATATAGATCCATTCTGATTAATGGCCATGACTTTTCTCCTATTCCCAACAATGTAGCAATTGATCAATAACCACAATGTCCTTCAGGTTTAACATCAATAATGTCCACTATGTATGGATGACAAATAGGATGAAATTGATCAAGACTGGGCAATACTTTAGAGGGTAACATCGAATGTCGTTTTACCTTAACCCTTGAAGCCTTTTGTGTATAACAACTATCCTCAATGGAATGAATTTTGTCTAAAAATGCTCAAAGTATGAAGGGTCACAGTTGGTTTACTTCTCTAATCATTTCTGTTTACTCTTTTGAGATTCTTTAGTCTTAACCTTTTCCATATAGGGGACCTAATGATGTCATGTTAGGGTATGCAATTTCTCTCAACTTGCCCTTAATGGTTATTTTACCTCCAATGTCAACCTTGTCAAAGTGATCTAATATGTTATCAATCTCTTGTCGAACTGACAACTCAGATGATGATTGACTTGATGATAAGTCTGAGAAACTAAGTCTAGTCCACATCACATGCACTTCATATAGCGGTATCACACCAAAAGCATATCTTATTAGCTTAGATGCACATGGTAAACCATGAGTATATTTAAGGACACAACCACAATTTTTCTTATCAAAGCCAATAATTTTGACCTTATTAAACTCTTCTGTAATATGCATCAACGCATACTTGCTTACCATACCCACTAAACATTTGTATAATGAGCTATTGAAAGTGTAGGTAACAACATGTAGACTGATCTCGAAAGAGGCCTTAATCTCATTATGTTGGAGGAGAAAGACATTGTTGATTACATCCCAACATGTATACAAATCACCCATGCTAGTTTGTAAAATTCGCTTCAAATTCCCGTGAGCTTGTTCAACCTTGCATACAACACACAAAATTAGTTCAAATAACAAAACTCTCATTAACATATAAATACACATAAAATATAACAACATACCTATTTGATGTAGTATTGCCTATATACATGACCTTATTTGTCCATGCACTAACAAACTTTTCCTTATGAGGTTTAATCCAGGTCTTTTGCACATATTCCAAAAATATGAGTCATGCCAAACAAACACTTTCAAATCCTTCAACACATTTAGGAAATGCTTCACAATCTTTACAATCAATCACAATTGTTCATGCTTTCATAACAACATCTCACGCCTCCCTTGGATGAACAAACATTTTACACTTGACCTTTACATTCTTATTTATGTGGGACCTACATAGTAAGTTACAAGCTTATGGAAAAACAACTTCAATGGCATTCATCAGAGTCAGGTCCCTATCACTAACAATAACTATAGGGTACACATCTCCTCTCAAAACACAACCCTCGTAATCTTTGTAAATCCCAAGTGAAATTGTTTTCACGTTCACTAGACGTCAAAACAAAGGCAGTTGAGAAAGTTAAGCCTGTCGATGTAACACCTACAATTTCAAGCAGTTAAAGCCTATACTTATTTGTCTTGTAGGTGATATCCATCAATAACACATTGCTAAATGCGTTTAACAACTTCAAAGAATAAGGATGAGTCCAAAAAATATCACTTACAACTCGGGCAGACTCGTGACACCTATGCCAATGAATATAATTGTCACGTTCCAACAACATCATCAACTGCTGCATTTCAGTTCTTGACCTTATAACCAATCTCTTGTATGTACATCTGGTATTATACAACTGTTTCAGTGTCGTCACATTGTCTTCATTCTTCTCCTTAAGTGTAAGCAATATGTTCTTTTTGGTTTAACTAGACTCTTTGTCATGTCCAAAACTAAAGCGTGTTCATCGGGTCCCAACCTACCAGCATAAGGGTGACCAACCAATGTATTAGCCAATTCATGGTTATGCAACCCATATATCACTTTCAAAAACCCGTCCTTCTCCACTTTTTATTGGTTTGTCACGCAATCTGAATGGACAGTCACACTTCCTTATGCGGTTATACTCACCTCTAAATTTGTTATGTACTTTCTATATTTTCCATTTCTTTCGCATCCCAACGAGACAAATGTCTTCCTACCTTGTGCTCCAGTTGCTTTGTCTAATCTGAGTATGACAACAACAAAGCTAAGTCTAAATACAACCTTGCGAACCCATTGAAGTAATTCATCTCGGGTACCAAACACCTACACAATATATCACATTCGTATGTAATTAATTTACATTTAATAAACATAAACAAAAACAAATCATTTTACCTCATCAGTTATAAAATCAAGAGTGCAGTCTTCTTCCTGAACCAAGGAACTAATTTCATGTTCATCATTTATATCAAACACCTTGTTTACTTCCTCTGAATATCTACAAAGACTATTCATATCTGTAACATAGCATTCAAACAACTTATAAAAAGAATTTCAAAAATGTGAATCGGACACGACCCCGTCCGATTCACAGAACGTTACCTTGTTTGCAAACCGGATGGGCAGTGGGTGGACCTCATCCGGTTTGCAAAATTGTGAACCGGATAAGCCTTATCCGGTGTACAAATTTCCAAATCGGATGAGGTTCACCCACTGCTCATCCGATTTGCAAACAACATTTCCTCTTGACAACCGGACGGGGTGGCGTATGGTTCACATTTTACAAGCCGGATGAGGTACACCCACTGCTCATCCGGTTTGTAAAATTGAAGTACTTTATTAACCAGACAGGGTGGTGTCCAGTTTATCAATTACAAACCAATTACAAACTGGATGCCACCCCTACTCCAGTGCATCCGGTTAACATTTTATAAATCGGATGTCTGGTTGTCCGGTTCACAAATTTTAAAAAATTACAAACCGGATGGCTTCATCCGGGTGACCTACCAGAAATTATAAAATCTACCAAAATAAAAAATCTTACTTCCCCGTCGTTTCTTATCGCCGATCAACACTATCCAAAGGTCGGAAAGCCTTTTTACCGTTCAATCATCCTCAAAACCTTCAAAAACGATATTATGGAAGATATATTTGAGCGAAATGGGATGATGTTTCATTATGTACTCGACATGGGTTGTGACGAAGAATATTATGCTATTTTTTAATTAAAATAATCAAGATTATTTTGGTCATTTTTACTTTGAGAATTAAATTTTTAAATTTTTTTTATGGAAGTACAAAAAGAAGATATGAAGGTGGAGGAAAAATTCGTCCTCATTGCTATGACCAAGCAAAACCCAAAACGTCACCAAGAACAAAGCGTGCACATAGTTTCATTTTCTAAAATTATTGTTCTCAAATTCAATCCTGGTCAGCAGGTTTGCAAGTTTATTAACTTGTAATGCCGACAGGGGTGGATTAGAAGATTGATTCTACTCTTCTAAGGTGTGGTACATTTTATAGGGTCTACCAATTTACTTATGACAAAAATAAGGTAAGTAAAGTCACAACTAAATCCTAAATTTAAATTATGTTATGAAGCAGAAAGAATCACGTTTAAATCGTCAATTATATAGGTTGATGTTTTGTTCCATTATAGAAACTAGATATAACAAATCATAATTAAATAGTAATACTATACAATATATTTATTTTTAATTATTGAATAAGTGTGATTTGTTAAATAAATGATTTTTTTTCTAAGTTTTTAAGTTTGGCTCATTAAATACATAAGCTAATCAAAGTACTAATATGAAAAAATAAATTATAAACTTTTGTACCAGTCTTGAAAGGTTCTTTTGTCATGGTATATCGTTTTTCAATTTACGACATGGTCTCTTCAGTTTTATCATAGAATGGAGAGGTACTTGCAAAATATTATTCGATGTTTAAGTTACTATTTTATAGTCGGAACAATGAAAAATAATTTTGAAAAGTATCATCGTTTAGATTCTTCATGTGAGATCGCAATTTTTATATTATTATTTTAATTCACTTGTCGTATTAGGTGAGTGGCCAACTTAAGTCATTTTTAACTGAAAAATCCTCAACCTACACTCAATACAATAAAAAGTTATTTACTTTTCGGATGAAATTTATTAAACAAAAATATCTAATTAAAGTTTATTCCACTACGTTCACCAAATTAAATAACTTTTTAATAAATTATTCGTGTATCCATAAACACTATACTTTTAAGTCAAGTGGGTGAATCCACATGTTAATCCTACAATTTTGTAACAAAATGTTTTTTTTTCATTGACAAGAATCAATTCTTCTTGCACTTCAGATTTTTCTATACTTTCATAAATATAAAATTTATATTTTATTATTTTTAATTGCACGGTTCAAAAACTGTTTTTTTTTTTAAAAATAACTTTTGAATTCTGTAATTTAAAAATTTATTTTATGAAAAAAAAACTTTCAAATTATACCATTTTTAAAAATAAATGAAAATTTTGATGTTTACGAAGTGAAGAAAAAATCTATAAAGATATAGGAAGAATTTTCTTTAGAAGACTTTTGGAGTTTAGGGAAAGTGGACTTACTTTTACATTTGAATGTACCAAAAATAGTCGTCCTAACTTTTCATATAAAAAATTGGAAAACGTAGCCTATAAATTGGTGAATCAAGCTTTCAAACTCAACGAAGAAATATAAAAAAATAGCTACATTTGGACAAATCTATAAAAGTAGTTGGGTTTAGAATTACAAATCTTTCAATTTGTAAGATGTAAGATTTTATCTTACCGATTTCATCAATTTCTTAGAATTACAATCATTTCTCCTTTTACTTTTTACATCAATCTTATCAAAACTAGTCTAATCATATCAAAACAAATGGAAATATAATATAATGTAAAAATATTAAAACTAAAAATAACATATATTTTTTAAAACAAATGAAAACAACACTATGTTTAGAACTTGTTATTAAAAATAATCTTTTAAACTTTTCATGCTGTGAAGCAGTTTTTAATGAATTTATATTGATTCGTCATATTTGGACCATTTCAAAATTTAAATTCGAACGAAGTGGTTAGTCCGTCAAGTTTTTTAATATAACTTCAGGTTATAAAAAAAAAATTGCTACATTTTTTCTCGTAATTTTAACAATCATGTCAAATTTGTTAATTCCATGATTAATTACAAATAAATTATGTTACCAGTAAAGAGAATTTGAAATATTAATAAAAAAAATAATCAATTAAAAATGAGTTAAATTGAAGAAACTTAAGAGTGTGTCAAAGATTTCCCACATTATATATTACATACAACTTATATAAACGGTTATTAATAATATGATATTAAAATCTATTTTGATCGTTGTTAATGTCATTGCTGATTATTATTATTAGATTACTCACAATTTGTAATCACAAACTCCAAGTGTAACATCCTTAACATGCATATACATCAAATTTAGGAATTTAACAATGTTTCACAACAATTTATTAACTTACTTTCTAGATATGGAGACATCACCAATTCTCATGAATACAAGGACAAAGGCACAATGCAAAAGGTACCCAGCTTGAGATTATGAGTTTATTCTAAAAATTAAGTGTTTTGGACACACATAGAAGATGCAAAAATCTACTATTAGTAGCCTCCTTGACATGGATCAAAAGTTCCCTAATTTTGAACCTTACAGACACATACTAGAATGAGCCTGAACTCAAGGAATGACTTGAGGAATATTGGCCAGTGAAGCCTTAACCTTGTCCTCTGAGAATGAGAGGTCAACCATGTTCCCTTGCAAATACTTTTCATAAGCTGGCAGGTCAAAATGGCCATGTCCACACATTGCTGTCAAAATAACCTTCGCCTCCCCACTCTCTCTGCAACGAATAGCTTCCCTAATGGTTGCAGCTATTGCATGAGTTGGTTCAGGAGCTGGTATCAACCCTTCAGACCTTGCAAACTGTATCGCACCTGTAACCAAAAACACACAATTTCATCCTATTAGTCTCTATAATTATTGTGCCAAGTGAATTTCTTAATCTTATAATTTTTATTAGAAAATAAACTTTATACCTAACTTAACCTTACAAAATCTTTAGCACACTTTTTTAGGTCAAGACTTTTGAACTCGTGTGTGAAATTATATATAAGAATGGTCCAATAATAATTTATAGGCCCAACAACTTTATTAGAATAGACTCTGATACTATATTAAAAAGTGAACTTTAAACCTAACTCAACCTTACAAAACTGACTTATAAGATAAGTATTATATCTACTTATAAATTATATTGAAAGACCTTTTCTCTAATCGATGTAGGATATCTCACCATTTCTATTTTATCTGATTTTTCTTGAGATGAGAATAAGAATTACCTTGGAAACATTCTGTTTGTGGAATTGAAATTGCTTCCATTAAACCCAAGTCATAAACATGTGAGATCAATGGTGCCATTCCGTGGTAACGCAAACCCCCTACAAATAAGCAAAAATGTTAATACAAGGATACACTTAACAAATGTTAGACAACATCATACCCAAAATGAAAACCTATGTTGATTTTCTCCTTGAAAGTTTGTTAATACAATTATTAGTCCTTGAATTTGTCACCCTTTTCACAAATTAATCCTTCTGTCATGAAGTTGAACCAAGTTGGGGACTAAATTTGTCTTAAAAGTTCATAGATTCCTGCACTAAATTGTCATGAAGTTGACAGATTTGGACTAATTTTTTGTGTTGAGAAATTCAAGGACTAAAATGCACAGACACATATTTTCAAGGATCAAAACAACACAAGCTACCCCACTTTCAAAAATTAAATTCTATAGCAGCAAACTCTATCAGCAGAACAAATTATTACCAGCATGAATTGGATCCGGAACAAAGTCGTGGCCAAGTGTGTGCATTTTCATCAATGGAGTCATCCCTGCTGTATCACCATAATCATATGTGTACACCCCTTTTGTTAATGAAGGACATGCTGAAGGTTCAACTGCTCTTATAACAGGATTGATCTTCTTATTGAGCTTCTCTCTAAGGAATGGAAAACTTAGTCCTGCAAAGTTGGAGCCACCACCAGTGCATCCTATAATGACATCAGGGGTTTCACCAATAGCTTCCATTTGTTTGATACACTCTTCTCCTATAACACTCTGGTGCAGTAAAACATGGTTGAGTACACTCCCCAAGCAGTACTTGGTATCAGCATTTTTAGCAGCAACTTCCACTGCTTCTGATATGGCTATGCCTAAGCTCCCTGGGCTTGATGGATCCAATTGAAGCATTCTCTGACCAGCCTCAGTGATCATAGATGGAGATGGATGCACTTTTGCACCCCATGTTTGCATCATCAACCTCCGATAAGGTTTTGAATCATAAGAAGCGCGTACTTGCCACACCTATATATATAAGCCATTTAACTAAACACCATAGTTTCATATCCTGAGCTAGAATAAAATCATTCAATATCTGCTAACTTTGTTGACCTTGGACAAACATGTTAAATATAAATAAAAGATCAGAAGAAGGGGTAAACAAGAAATATGAAGCTCGGACACTCCTTTCAAAACGCGTATGACACTAATACGACATATATCGGTGAAGTGTCCAATTTAAAAGACATCTTTTTAGATATATGACAATTCTAACACAGTTTCAATACAATTTTCAAAAAGATTAATATAATAATTTTCTAAAAACTTATAAACTTATTACAGAAAATAATAAACAAATCTTATATATAATAAAGAATATTTAGATTATATATGTTTCTTTTCAATTTTTTAGATTTTAAATAAATAAATTAAATTCATTTTTGATTATATTTGGCTAACCTTGTTCATAGATGATTTTTTAATATATAAATCTTGATTGTCAATTCATACCATTGATAGGGAAGTAATATATAGTTTCCTGTCCTATATTATGGAGATTAGAGACGTAGTATCCGTATATGTGTTAGTATCCGTGCTTCATAAGAAGAAACTACCATTGATGATTGTTTTCAGAGTGCACAACTAAATCGATGCAATTTCAATTACATTATTCTTGTTAGTTGTAAACAAAGATGCATGCTTGATAACACACGTGTACCAACACTAGTAAGAAATTGGTAACATTCAAGACATGTTTGATTGAGCAAACCCATTAGTTCAGTTTGTTGAGTTCTGAATGAATCCAATCCCCACAGGCACATACCTCACATCCAAGGCCAAATATGCTGCATGCAAAGGCCAGTGCACTTCCCCACTGTCCAGCACCAGTTTCTGTCACAACATTCTTGACACCTTCTTGTAAATTATACCAGGCTTGTGGCACAGCAGAGTTCGGTTTGTGTGATCCCGCAGGGCTTACTCCTTCATACTTGTAGTAAATCCTAGCTGGTGTATCAAGAAGCTTTTCCAGTCTCTTGGCTCTAAATTCATCAGAGTAGATAATCCTTAGACAATAGAAGTGCTACCAACATAATATTTAACACCCTTTTTCTAACACTTTATACTGTTAGTTAAAATTTACTGGAAGAGTGATCCACAAAATCATAAGTGAAACTCAATAGACAATAAGAAGCATTATCCAAAAAAGTTTGTGACTTTCAATAAATTTTACCCAATGATAGCACCCCAAATAGCTCCAAGGAAAAGCAATAAATATACATGATAGATAACCAAACCTAATGAGAGGGGTTGGGCGCCAAAGCTTGTAAACATCAAGAACTTCATCTGGTATGTCTATGAATCTGTCACTGGTTATCTCTTGTCTGATTAACTCATCAGGAAAAAGGGGTGCCAAGTCATCTGGTTTGATCGGTTCAAAAGTCTGAGGATGCAACGGTGGTGGTGGCTTTATTGGAAGATCGGCAATTACATTGTACCATTGGCGTGGAATTCCAATGGATTTATCAGCATCACCCAAACTTGCTCTCACTCTGCAGCCACTTGAAACCCTCTTAGGGTGCATTGGCCTCACACTCAAGGCAAATCTCTGAGACCATTGCTTTCCAACTGAAGTTGACAAAAACAAGAACAAGTCACAAGTAATAACCAATTTATACAGCTAAACTTAACACCAGTAATCAAAGGCCAAATCAAAATCACAGTCCCCATTTGAATAAACAACCAAATCTGCAAATCTGAGTTTGACAGTGTAGTGTGCACTACTTTAAATTTCTTATCCTAACAGTTGTTTGTCTCCAAATTGGACTTTTTCCCTTGCTTGTTTCAATTATAAATTGAAAAATATCAGTTGGGGTCTTCAAATTTTTCATCTTTTAACACCCCATAAGCACAAAAAGCCTCAAAATTTGTGGAATGAAATTTGAGTTTAACTTGTTGCGGAATAGTAATATACTTATCATGGCAAGTAAGAAGGAAAAGTACCTTTAGAGTGGAAGCAAAGTGAAGGAGTAGAAGGTGGATCAACAAGGAAAACACAGTGAGACATCATCATCATCTATTTTTCTCTTCAGAACATGTAAAACTTGTTACTGATGAATGTTGCAGCAATAGAACTTCCAATATAGCACTATATAATACTGTAACTGCAGCATTAAACCAATAGTAGTTGGTTTTAGAATTTGAAAAGGTTGACTTTTCCTCATCCTATGCCAACCTGTTTAGGGTGGCTTTTGGAACAGGGTTAGATTGTGCAAACAAAAGATTTTGCTGCTTTTGAATAGATTTTCTTTTTTCTTTTTCATTTTCATGTTTTAACTATTTTTTTTTAATTTATCATTTTATGTTTAAAATAAGAAATTATTATTTTTATGAAATGGGATATATTACCTACTCCCTCTGATTTTTTTTTCTATCAGAAATTAATGAGTCAATTTATTTGCCTTAATTATACCACTTATTTTTTTGGTGGTTTTTTAAATTTTATGTAGAAAATAAGAAAATAGTAAATTTTCTTGTTTACAATAAATTAGTTATAGTGTTTTCTATTTTGTTCTTATTTATAGTGTTTATATATATGTAAAGTAATAAAATAATTAAATGAAAGTAAGTAAATAATTGAGAAAAAATATATACCATTTTAACTTTGAAAGCTATACATAAATATAAATAAAAATCTTCTAAACTTTTTCACTAAAACTGAGAAGAAATTATTCGTCATTTTAATACGAAATTTTATAGTTTGTATATAACTTGGAATGTTTTTTCTCGCTTATACCTGTTAAATATTATCAGTATTTGCGTTTGTTAGTAAAGAATAAATTGGATAATTTCAAAAGTAATTGATGCTGGATGTTAATTTGATAAGTTAATAATATTTTCTTAAGAAAATAGACTAAATTAGTTAGTTTTATTGATATGTGTGATCATTAGAAAGGTCTTAATCCTTCCTTTTCTTAATCAGTTATGCTTAAGATATAATTTGTAATAAATTTCTTAATTACTTTATAATAATACTCTTATCTTATTATTTTAACATTTAAGCATAAGATCACTCAAAGTATAGGTATATTTTTTTTATGTAATAAAGTATTTTTTTTCTCTTTATAATAAAGTATTTTTTTTCTCTCTATTAAAAAGTGACCTAAGAAATAGACTATCTGAATTTTTTTTCTCATTTTAATAAAAACATGTATTTTAATTATCTTCTAACACTACTAAGAAGGTGGAAATATTCAAAATAGGAAGAATTTGAAATTTCTTTTATCTTTTGTCACTTTCTCACACCTCTCTCTCCACCTCGACTTTTTCGCATGATAATTCCACATTGACCAACATCATTTGCTTTCTCAAAGTTCTTTTCTTATTTAAGATTGTGATACAATAAAATGACTACCAAATAATTGGGTTTTCAGATTTTAAAATAATTGATGCTGAATGTCAATTTGGAAGTTAATAATAATCTTTTTAAAATAAATTAAACTAGTTAGTCTAATTGGTATATGTGATCATGTTAGAAATGTTTTAAACCTTCTATTTCATAATAAGTTACTTTTAACATTTAACTTTTAATAATTTTCTTAATTATTTTATGTAAGGACCTAATTGTTAAAAAAAATAGTATAAGGGAAATGGATCATAAATATTTTAGTATTAAAGTAAAAAATTATAAATAAATAAATTTAATTATTTAAACTTTATTTTACAAAATTACCATCTTTCTAAAACTTTACTCGATCAGAATTTATATTAAAGTGGAGATGTACACATATAAATTCTTTTGATTATTATTATTTTTATTATAATAATAATAATAATTATTATTATTATTATGGTTATATTATTATTATTAGTAAAAGTAATATTAATAATAATATTAATTATAATATTATTAATAACAATATTAATAATACTGATTATAATAATAATAATAATAATATTAATAATAATAATGCCAATAAAAAATAATATTATTAATTTTAATAATAATAGTAATAATAAAATTGAATATATTAATGATAATAATATTACTACTGCTAATAATAATACCAATAATATTAATAATATTAACAATAACAAAATTATTAAAGAAATCAATAAAAATATTAATATTAATAATAATATTCAATATTTTAATAATAATAATATTACCAATATAATATTAATAAGATATTATTATTATTATTATTATTATAAATAATAATATTAATTACCTATTGAAAAATTTGTAGATAAAATTCATAGGTAATGTTAACTTTACTCAGAGATGTTTATGTGTTTGAATTTTCTATATGTTGAATTAATCTATAGGTAACTTAAAAATTTCTTGTAATATGTATTGATTTCGAAATTCTGAAAGAGATGATCTTAACTCTGTTAATATTATATTCACATATAGGAAAATATTAGATGGTGATAGTTAAAAAAGATTTCTATGACTTAGTGACATTTAATATCTTGAATTATGACATGAAAAGTAACTAGTTAGACTTAGATTTAGACACTTGATTGTGTGAAATATTTGAATGAATGAAATTGAATTTTGAAATATACGTTTATTATTTCTTAATAGAAAGATATTATAAAAATATTTTTCATTTATAATAATGATTGTGTATTACATAGATTGTGTTTAACATTCTAATCAAAGGATCCTTATGTTCTAAAGACAAACTCATGTTAACTAAGAGGTGGTTATGGACTTTTTGAAATATTATTTTGATGACCATGTATCTTTTTTTCAAAATTTTTATTACAATTTAAACAATGTTCTACTACCTAGAATATTTTTATTTCTTTTACATTTTTTTAGAGCTAATCTTTTTTTGAGAAGGATCCATAGAAGACTCTGGAAGCCATTATAGTTAACTTAACAATTCCTTTTTAATTTATTTTTGTAAAATGAATATAAGTACATAAAAATGGAAACATAAACAAAAAAGAAGAAATAAAAATGAAAGAGATAAAAATAAGATTGTTAGTCTCTCTTGAATTTGAGAGTGCAAGTGGTTTCTAGCTAAGAAGAAGATACACAAACAAAATTGTGGAAGTGTGTGAGTGTGAAGAGGAAGAGATGCCTTAATTTAATTTAATTTTAATTCTCATTCAATCCAATCAAAGAAGGTGAATGATGCACTGCACCTCCTGAAAAAAACTCAATCATCCTTACAATCTTATTTGATGATCATTTTGAATAACACCATCTTGTCTTTATTATATGATATAGAGAATTAAGTAAACTTATTTTTGAAACATTAAAAATAAAATTTAGATATACTTTTCTAAATACTTTTAGTATTATTTTTGAATTATAATTGATTTTTTTTATCTCTAACATGATCCATACCTAACATAAAACTCCAATTCCAATCCTAGAAAAGTATCAAATGTACCTAATTCTAGATCCTTACTCCCACTTATATTTGACCTTGTGTATATGCCTATAGTCATATCTTAACACTAACTTCCCTTCTAGTGTCCTCAAACAAAAACTTTCCACTAACACATAGCATCCAAACCTTAGCCATTCACTCTGGTTTCTTGCCTCTTCAGTCACTCTCACAATCTTCTCTCTTCCATGACCATGAGCCCATCCTCCAGCCTCCTGCACCCATCTCATGTGCTCAACAATTGCTGAACTCAAACCCACATTAGCCTTTCTCCTGCTGTATGGATCATAAGCCCTATACCAAAAGAAACCATCAACATCAGTGCTTCCATTCCTTGTAGCCTGCATGCCAGAAACCATAGCCACCTCTCTCTCCACACACACATTCACAACCACAACACCATCATCCCCTTCACTCCCTTCTCTTCCACAAGTGTACACCTCTTCCCACCTTTGCTCAAGAGTCATGCTATAGTACATGCACTTCTTCATTTGGTGACTGAGTCTTGTTCCATCCCTCACAAACAGGAATGGACAGTACCATTTTCCTACTGTCACAGGAGGTGAACGTTTTCTAGAGATGGGGAAGTTGAAATCTGGTAGCTTTTCCCTTAGAGGAGCATCAACTCCTAGAGCCTCACTTAGCCTGCATGACCTATATGAGCCTGAGATTTCCATTCTCCACCCTTTTTTCCTTAGGAATGAGGGGGGAATGCCATCAGGTGTAATGGACCTTGCAAAGAAACCACCACTCTGGTGACTGTGAATCTTGAAAATTTGGTACAAGTCTTTCAGATTGAAAGACTTTGGCCTTTGATCATTCAACATGTCAGTGAAACAACATGTGACAATGTCCCCCTCTCTCGAGCACTTGTATGCTTTCCTACAAAACCACACAATAGTTCCAACTTTGTTAGTGCCAATATTCCAAGACAACAAATGTTAACTGCAGAAACTTTTCTGATAAATCTAACATAAACTAGCATTGTGATTGCATCCAGGTTTGACAAAAAGGCCGAATAAGTTCAAGTGGAACTAATTGGATTCATTCATGGTCAAAGACTCAAACTGTACGAACAAAAACTATCATTCTTAATTTGCCTTTTTCTCTATTTCCATGTTCATAATTTAGTTCTGTGAGAAAGATTATGATGAGCATAGAAGACTAGGAAAGAACCCTTTAAGCATTGTGGTGCACAAACTAGTAAAGATTATGGTGCACAAACTTTTCTGATAAATCTAACATAAACTAGCATTGTGGTTGCATCCAAGTTTGACAAAAAGGCCGAATAAGCTCAAGTGGGACTAATTGAATTCATTCATAGTCAAAGACTCAAATTGTAAGAGCAAAACTTTCATTCTTGATTTGACTTTTTCTCTCTTTCCATGTCCATAATTTAGTTCTGTGAGAAAGATTATGTATGTGGGAGCATAGAAGACTAGGAAAGAACCCTTTTAAGCACGAGGTAAAGTGTTGGTCCATACACAATATATAGACAGAACCAAATCATAATGCACTCATATATACTAACATACCCTTTGTGTTTGCCTTTGGCTTTGATGACATAGTAGCGGTTGGAAGATAGAGGGTGATCAGGCACAGGGAGAAACCAGACCTTGGTGTTTGAAGTTTGTTGATACTCTGATGCATGAGTGATTGAGAAGATTTTGTCCTGAGGGAAAGGTAGCTTCTTCACCTTCTTACGCCTGTATAGACGCCAACAACACGTGTCTTCTGCTTCTGCTTCCTCATCTGTGATCACAAGATAACCTGAATATGGACCATCTGGTGGTGGTATTGATAGAGTACTCGGAGATCTTCTATACATAGACAAAGGCCTAGTTACATACATCTTTCTTTCTTCTCACCTTTTCTCTCTATCCAAGAGTCACAACTCTGAGTGAAACCAATGTGGAATTTATCAGTTTCAGTTCCTTATGAGTGAAGATATGGAAATGAGAAATCACATTAAAGTTCAAGAATGGATAACGTATCAATTATTAATTAGTGCATGTAATTTTCATATACCACATTAAGCCAGAAACAATTTGGCACCTCTATACTTCCTTAATATTTCTCATACTATACGTTTTGAATGGTAAAGATCAAAGACAATTAAAGTGGAAAAAACAAAGAATGCTGCTTTTACTTTCATTTCTTTTCCACCTTCCTTTTCTTTTTCTCTTTTGCTGCTAGGCACACAAAAACAACCAGTATTGTGAAAATACATATGTTATTTTCACCAAATGTTATTATCAATGCCATTATTGTTTGCATTTGAAATTGAAAATTATTACTCAGATATAGGCTCAATATTGTTTTCTATTGTGTGGACTTTTACATTTATAATGAATTTGGAATGTATAGTGACAGTAGCATCACTAGGATTATCATAAAGAAAAAGGTAGTGGCACTGTATTTAGTGAAGCTTCAAGAAATTAGTGGACTGTGACAACTACTAGTGGCTCTTATCTTAACTTTCCAAATCAGCTTTACCCTACTTTAATAATATCATGCATTAGGAGGAAATATATATACAAGAATCCTATGTCATCATATATTAGCACAAGAAACTTTTCTATATTTTGTGTAATTATCTAGAGTCCAAGAAGCTACAATAGCCTTTGGTAGTGTTTTCTAAAGTTGCCGAAAACAATGCTGCAATATTTTTTAAAAGTGGCTGCTCTCTACACTTTCTCCCATTTTATTATGGGTTATTTTATCTACCCAAATTAAGCATGTGTTGTGTTTTCTTTGCTTCAGTAGAAATTCTATTGTGATTTATTGTTAAGAGATGATTGTTATCTTTATTTTCAATAGAGTTCATACTAATTTTTCTTTATGTCATTATCAGATAAGTGGTATGACTTTGGAAGATTTGGATTAAAATGTGTCTTGATGAGGCTATTTCTTAACCTCATACACTACTCTTGGTTGAATTAAAAAGCGTTGAATTAGTTGAAATACATAAATTGCTATTTACCTTGACTCAACATTTTTGTCTCTTTGGATTCTTCAAAGTAAAAATACTTAATGAAGCATTTATCTTCCCTATTGGTAAATAACTAGATTAAACACTTCGATAAGTTGTTTAGTGATTATTGTTTAATATGCTCAATTGATGAAACTAAGTTATAGGTTGTTTATATTATTATTAGAAGTAATTAAAATTATGAAAAAAAATATTGAAATAAGTTAAAAACGATTCATAAAAAAATCATGTCATTTTCATAAGTTTTCTCTAACATGTATACAAGTACTTGTATTACAAGTCTAAAATTATAGGCTTAAACATAGATTTCAAATCCGGTTTTTATTTTTTATGTATTTAATATTTTTTCTTTAAAATTGAGTACCTAATAAATTAAATATTGTTATTTAAGATTTTAAATCAAATATTTCTTCATATACCTTTTTATTTAAGTTCCTATATTTATTTATTTATTTGTTTAAGAATTGTGCCTAGAAGCAGAGTATTTTTTTTTTTTACCTGATCATTTTCTAATTCTTTGCAGATCAAGTATTTGCCAAAGTGGCTCCCAAGAAAATATTTTCCTGTAACGCCAAAATATCACAGAAAAAATGGATTTTCCTTAGTTTTCTAATACTATTATATTGTAGATTGTTGGATTTCAACTAGTACTAGTATGCACTATTATTGTCTGAATTGTTGTTAATAATGAAGAAAAATTTAGGATTCAAGTTCACAGTTTATGGGTCTGAATTGTATTGTAATTTAATCCTCATGAATACATACACTAACTGAGACAATACTAGAGGACCCATTGGAACAAATAGTTGAGCTTACAATGATGTATTTAGAAGTTGAAAGGCTTAAATTCTATTAATAGCCATTCATCAAAAATAACTATTGACTCTTGACCTTTTATTCTAACAAAATAACTGCTGAATCAAAACCGTTAAACTTAAATGCTTTTATCATCCTTCACGTCCATCAATTTCTTGCAATTGTTGAAAAGTAAAAGTATGTTAGTATCACTAATTTCGCATTTCCTTCCTTCACATGATCTTAGATGAAGTAAATGTGAATTTCAAAGGTTGTTTGCCAATTCAATTGATGATTTATATCATAGTTGCACCCATCTGTTATTCATAATAAACATATTATTTATATAAGTCTTTTATATTATAGAATATTCTAAAAAAAATAAAAAATATTTTATAATTCAAATGATATATATTGAGACATGTATTACATAATTTGAGAGACACATAAAGAATTTTTTAACTTCCATGACACTTTCAAAGTATGTATTTGTATAATAGACATAATTTTTAAGTTTATATGAAAGTTGTAACCACTTCAAATGTTTCTTTCTTGATTTAAGAGATATTTATATTCTTTTTTATAATTCAGGAATCATCCATATTGTAATCAAAATTAAAAAAACAATTTTATGTTAACATAAGATTAATAAGTCATTCATTAACTTAATTAGACTTATATTCATACTAAGTATCATTATTACATATCAATTGGCCACTAGAGAGATATCAAGTTCAAAAAAGACCAATTCTCAAAAGAGAAAAAAAAAAAAAACACTAAAACCCCAACAAACTTATATTCCACAAAATACATTTTCTACACTGGCTTTATCTTTAAATTAATTCTTAACATGCATAATTCAGTATCCCAAATCATACTCAAATATATACCTATAACATCATCCATATACATATATTTAACAATTAAACCATCAACCCTTTACAAATAATCAATTTATTGAATAGATATAAACATTTAATCCTCTTATATAATATAATGTGTCTATAACGCATTTAGAAATCTAATAAAACTTTAAGTAAACTTTCTAAATCAATCTCTATTAAAAAAAAAGAAACTCATAATAAAGATAACTTAGACTTCAAAACTAATAAGTCTAGTAATATTCTTATCTCCCAATCTCCTCAATACTAAAATTTAACATTAAAACAATGATGTTTTTTAAACTTAAAAATAATTCATAAAATGTGAGTTATAGAGAAATAAAATTATAAATAAAATAAAAGAAATAAGCATATAACTTTTAGTTATAATTTCTTTTTATTTTAAGTTCATCTTTAAATAAAATTCAAATTTTGTGTCATATAATCATGAGCATTGCCTATATAATTTAATATGCATTTCTGAATTTTTTAAGATTATAATTTATTCATTATTGTCTAATTTTTGTTAAAGATAATAGTATATAGTATATAGATTTAAATAAGTTTCTCTACATAGATTTTTACTTTAAATATTTAATAAAAAATCATTATCTTAAGTTTTAATATTTTATACGGTAAAATTATGATTTTTTTTGTTTATAGTTAACGAAAAATACTTTTAAAAGTAATTATCTTTTAATAAGAACAAAAATAAAAATTTAATTTTATTACAGGATTATATCATTTTACATATTTTTTAAGTGACTTGGTTTCTTAAAAATTTATATATTTTTTAAATATAAAATAATAAAAAATTAAATTGCATAATGATTATATTTTGAAATTAAATATGTAATTAACGAATTAAGAAATATAACAATATAACAATAAAACATTAATGTTCTTTTATAAATTTAATGGTGTAAAATAAATTATTGACTTAGTGATAAAATAAGAAAAGGGTGAAGTGCATTGAGAAATCTTAAACAAGGGACAAAACTTGTGAAAAAACAAATATTATAATGAAATTTGCAAAAAAAAAGACAAATATAATTTATTTTCTCTTAACAAATTTTATGTTATAAAAGAATGTATATCTTTGTCCTTAAGTGGACACATTTGGTTTTTTTAATCTTTTATTTTTTTAGAAATTAGTCATAAAAAATATTTTTTAGTTTTTTTTTCACTTTTTCAGAAATTTATTCTAAAAAAAAGTGTTGGCCCATTTCGGTCAGTTATTTTTCAGGATTAATTTTTCAAAAAAAATTTAAAAAGCGAAAGATAATTATTTTTAGATTACTAATTTTTGCAATTTCTTTGAAGGATTAAGAAAAAAAGACTATGCGAGACTAAAAACACGTTTAATCTTTAGAAATATTTCATATAAAAAAAAACGAATTTGACAGAAGGAATTTTTTGCAAGAGACCAAATTCTTAAAAAAAAAAAAAAAAACTTTTATGTGATAAAATGATTATTTAAATTAGAAACATTTGTTTTTCATTTTATTTTTAATAGGAAAGTTCATCGTAATTACCATTTATGCCTCTGCTGTGGGTTCTTTCTCTGTTCTCAGATCTCACTAACTTCCTTCGCCGGAGCCATAGTTCTTGATTCCTCCACCACCGTGATTCGTCTCGTCAATCTTCCCTTCTCTTTGAGGTTCCTTCTTCTTCTTCTTCTTCTTCTTCTTC
>Ga0099824_1001080_pt1 | contig 36803 bp, 17 predicted proteins | sample SiratrowhiteBW_FD_76837 | JGI IMG/M metagenome (GOLD analysis project Ga0099824, IMG submission 76837) | Root nodule microbial communities of legume samples collected from California, USA - Siratro white BW | ecosystem: Host-associated > Plants > Roots > Nodule | place: USA: California... | reverse complement strand
AAATTTTTAATTTATCAATAAGGATAACCATTCACAAAATTCTCATATTTTTATTATCTTTAAATTAAATTAAATATTTACATACTTTAATTTTTTTTATCTCACAACTAATTTTAAATTTATGCTCATCATTTTTAATTAAATTTTTTAAAACACTATTCATATAGTCAAAATTTGATTTTTAAAAAATTAACTTCTCATATACTACAATAAATATTTATAATATTTTTTATTAAATTTTACGTTTTATAAAATAAAATAGTCACACATAAATTAAAAGTTTTATACTTTAAAGCAAAATAAAATATAAAACTTAAAAAAAAAAAAAACTCTCAGAATTCGATTCCCAGGAAATAGAATTCTGATTGGATATAAATTTTAAAATTGTAAAATTTGAATTGAGAATTCTGTTTCCCGAGAGTAGAATTCTGGTCATGTAGAGTAAATGATGTTAGTTTGGTAAATAAAGTTCAATAGGTGTTATTTAGGAAATTATTTTTTAAAATAGTATTATTTTGGTAAAAAATTCTTAGTATGTTGATCTATAACTCTATAATAAATAAAAATCATAAAGTAATATCTTCAATCTAATTATTAATTTTAACAATATTATCTTCATAAATATAAATAATAAAATATATTTGATTATTCATTCCCATAAACAATAACTAATATTGTTTGATATAGATAAGATAAACATTTGTTTAATATAATTTATTTCATATGAAAATGGCGTTATAAAAAATAATTTTTTATTACTTAATTTAGAGAGACAAACAGTTAACACTTGTGTTAATCAATATTGCTACTGAAAATTGATTTCACCTTAATAACAAGAAGGCTTTCTTACTTTTTTACTCGTATTATTTATTTAGGCTTAACTATATATCTTATCACTAAATTTTTATATTTTTAAAATTCTACTTTAAACTTTCAATTTTGCAAATTTTACTATTTGCAATTAAGAAAATCATACATACTATACCATTTCATTAATTGATTGAAAACAATTAATTTTGTGATAACTAATGTGAGAGATTTCCAATTGTGATAAAATATGTATTTATCTTAAATTACATATTTTACTACTGAATTTTACAATTTTATAAATTTTTATTACTGAATTTTCAATGTCAATTTTTTTTACCACTTGAACTTTTAATTTCCACAAATTTTACCTTAATTCTAATTTTGTAAATTTTATCACTTAGTTTTTAACTTATTCAATTTTATTCTATTTACTAACCTTATGATAATGCGACCAATAATAATGTCCTTTTGTATTATAGTATGATTTTGAAGTTACATTGGATAGGTTGAAGAAAAGGGTAAGTAAATATGAAACATAAATTTATGTACAGAACTGATTAAAATAATAATTTGTTGATTTTACATTATCCTATGAGATGGTTTTTGTGCTACGTGTGTTTACTACAAAATGTCTTTATTTTGTTTTATAAAAATAGATTAAATATTTAAAGTGGTTTTAGACCAAACTAATGTTACCCAAAAAAAAATGTATACTCTTTATCAATCTCTAAAAATATTTTCATAATTTTACTTCTACATACTATTTATAGTAATTATTTTTCACAGAAATAGCTAATAAGCTCTTAAATCCAATTTTGAAAAATAAATATAATATATGAAATATTTGACCTTTTATATTTAAAATAACATGTATTAGATTAAAATAATTTAATTATAGTTCTTTTAAAAATTGAGTCTACAAACTTTATGTAAATATTTTTAAGAGTATGGTACATGCATACAAGTTATGTTGCAAAAATATTTTCGATAAAATTTCAAAAAATAATCTCATAATTATGATTAACTATTTAGTGTCGTATTTATTATTTAAATTTTTTTTATATTTCTCTCATTTTAAAAGCATTAAAATATAATATTAAGAGTATAAAAATTTAGTGGCAAAATATACTATTAAACTATTTATTTATTTTGTTTAATCTGATTCTTCTATTCATAAAATGTTTAATGAAGTCCATCAATTGTAAAAATGCAAATGATTTTTTTTTTTGGAAGGCTCTTCAACCTTTAAAAATACAACAAATTGACACTTTCTTTTGTTGAAATTGAAGTTTTTAATTTTATAAAAATGTGAGAAAAATAAACTAAAAGTATATATGATTAGTAGTATTTCTTATCGATATTTTATCTAACCCCGAAGACAAATATATTCAAACAAAGAAGGCATTTACTACGAACAATATTGGAACCAAAGTGAACTCACCCAAAAGTAAAAATAGACTGAACTACATAAAAATATTTCCAGTTAATTAAGGAAGAATAAACTATCACCAACCATTAAAAAAATCAATATACTTATAAATAGCGCGTCCTCACAGAAACGTGGGTACGAGGAATGTCCTTCGACCTCGTCAGGTCCACCTCAATCCAACTAGTGAGCACTGGAAAGAAAAACTGTCAAAAATCGTTTTGATATTTAAATTTTTATTTCTTAACTTTTAGTTTAATTATTTTTCGTTTTCATTATTGTTGTTTTGTTTTAGTTTTTTATAATGTATCTATCTTTTTCTTTTTTACTCATATAATATGTAGATAATTTAGTTTTAGTCTCTATAAGATATCATTCTAAAAATGCTTTACGTTTCATATCCAAATAAGTCATCAATAATTTTAATGTATGACATTTAAGAATTGAGTCCTAAATTTTTCATTGAAATAAGCTAAAGGTGATTGTTCAATAAAAAAAGAATTTCTATTTTGATAATATGTGTTGATTTTTGAAGCTCGTCAATAGTTTTAATTGAAGAACAGTATTATAAGCCTAGAGTTATCAGAGTACTGCACTTAAGTATTGTATGACTTGTATAGACTGTCTACGACCAAAACTAATAAAAAAAAACATTCAGATAGTATTAAAATTATTTTGTTCTTGCCTATGTTTGTGATTTTTATTATTATCATTGTATTTTCCGCCTACAGTTCATGTTAAATTAGCATAGAAAGTCATTCACCAACAAAGGTAAAAAAGTGAATGAAATCACCATTGCCTAAATATTGGATATTAAGTGATCATGATGCACTTCAAAATTAATTTCTTTTTACTCTTTGAAAACTTTCCCACCTTACGAGTTCTAAGACATGTTTCAGCAAGTAGAAAAATGTAGAAAACTTTAGAAAAACCAGAACCAGGCAGGCTTCCAAATGTTAACAAAAAACAACATTACCGAGTGCAACACATTGTTAATTTGAAGGCAGTTCATCTTTATTTACAGGCTTTCAAAACGATTAGAGAAGTCCACACATTATGGTTTTGGTTTTAAGAGTCTAAGCTCTCTTCTTCACTATCACCATGATCAGCAGCACTGCCAAACCTACCAAGATTTACTATCCATGAAACTTGTTTTAGTGTTCTCATCCGCCTCAGCACAAGCATACATCTTCTCTTTCTCAGTATCAGGTCATGAAAATATGTTCTCAAGGAAACCATATTCATTGTCTGTAAGCTTTAAATTCCACTTTAAATTCCGCAGACGATCCATGAAATTGGAAAACACGTTTCGCTAGCGAGACTACTTTTCCACTTTCTCAGCATTTTCTTCTGTACCAAATTCACTTGTTGAAAAATCGATAGAAGAAATACCAGAAGTATCTCATAATAACAAGACCTGAGTTAGATCTACACAAAGAATTGATCTCTTCTTCAACCTAAAACCTTAACACAATATGCAATTTAGACTCATACTTAGATTTCTAACACTCCAAATTCAGCCACTGCAACACAATTAGCGTCCGATTCTCTCTTCTTGAATGGCCTCTCCCATTAAATTCGGGAGAGTGATATAGGCACAAATTTTCACATCATGGGGTAATGTGAAAACAACATGATAGAGTTCAATCCCAAAGAAATGGGACAAACTTTAAAAACAAGGACAACGCCTAGATGCAATTCCTTGGATACTTTTGATGTTGTTTCCAAGTAGAATTGGACTATTAGGACCCTTGTAGCTTACGCTAACTTTTAATGTAAACCTTTATTCCTTTAATGTAAACCTTTATTATGTGGATAACTGTAGTAAAACTCCAATTTTCGTTGGAGAAAATTACTAAAAGCACTGAAGGCACAGTTCAGTTTTAAGTTTTGAAATTGAAAAAAAAATAAAATTAGCTAGAGTTTTCAGATTTTAAAAAGATCTATCCTACAGAACAAAGACACGTTAAATAGGAATTAGGATTACCTGTCTGTTGTGATTGGTAGAAACTGCTGACAGCAGGATTTTTCCATGGCTGCATTTTGGATCACAAGCAAGTGAAGCCACAATAGCCTAGTTGAAACCAAAGACAAGTGAATTCTGTCTATTAATTCAATAAATGAATCTAAGCCTTCATTTATTAGCATTTTTAGATACCATACAGAAAACGAGATTGCTAAGAGACTGTAGTTTTGACTTCACCATCGCTTTACCTGAACCTCACCACTTCTGCTAAGCAAATGAAAAGGCTGAATGGCATGCTTTGGTACTAGAGGATTTGAAATTGTGTCAATGACACGAGATCTGTTCACTGACTCATAAAGTGTAGGAGACAGAGCAGAGACTTCATAACCAGGAGATGAATAATAAGAAGAACCGGGAGAAAAATATAACCTGCAAAAACAAAACATAAGATATCAGATAGAGATAAGTATCACCAGATCTAATATAATGTATGTGTCTATGTGAACATGAAAATCATCCTCCAACCAAAAAAGCAGCATGGTTCAAAAGACAAAATTAATAACCATTGTTCCCCACGATTGCACTCTTGACCCAAGAAAGGGAATTTACACAATACAACTTCATCAAGCAATAATTTCTTCAAGAGCAGAATAAAATACTGGGATTGAACTGATGGCAGACAAAGAACAAGAACATGTTTGGATAACTGTTGAACCCCTTCCAAAACTACATTCAGAACAACTCATATAAAAGGTATTCTTCTCAAAAATGTTTCAGTGTCTAAAGTAAGTTCAAAATGGTTATCCAAACACGCACCAGGTCCAACACTTCCCCAAAGCCAATATCTTTAACAGCACCCAATTTTACTGAGATAATAATCATATCAAGAAACAATAAAATGCGTTGAAAGAAAGAGTTTCAAAAAAGGGAATAATACGCAAAGATAACAAAGGCAACCGTGTTTACCCCTAATATTACCAAGAAGAATCAATGAGATAAGAAGCAAACACTTCCTAACATTTATACTATCATCATGCTTAAACTTACTTTACAAAGGTGAATGAGAGCAACAGCCGAAGATGTATCATTTTCAAAAAGAACTGACTTTCCATATTTAAAAAAAGAAGAAGAAAGAAACAGATTTAGTTATAGAATTTATTTGCAATCCTCCTAAAGCGTCGTTTACACTATCAACATGAAAAAGATTAGAACTTTCAACGTTCACTGATACTATGCCAGCAAACCCAAACGAAACACAGTTAAAAAAACCCCTCACAAAAGCATAAAAATGAAACCTTTAGAAAAACTGACCCATCCTGGAGAAGCCCATGCCGGCAATCTTCGCCGCCGTCCTCATAGCTCCTCCGCCACCCATTTGTGCAATAAGTGAACTGAGAGTAGCACGGGAAAGAAATATTATAATTCACATACGTTGTGATCACTCTTTTATATTCTACGCGATACCCATTTGTTAACGGATTCTCACTACTTCTTTTTATTATCGCGTTATCTTATTTTAAATAGATAATATTTAATAACTTTTATATATTATTCAGATAAATTTATGTATTATTATTTTCCATTATGTGTATAATTTATAATTTAAATGAAAATAATATGGAGAAACAATATATGATATAAATTTGAGTGAAAAGGAAAAAATAAATTGCAGTCTGAAATAGTAAGATCTTAGTAAATAATAATAAATATAAGAATAGGAATAATAATATGATAAAGAAGTTGATTCTAGAGCCAACTGAAATGGACACGTTCGGTTTGTGGTTGATATGAATCCTGCACTGTAAATATCACAGCAACCTTAACTCCCAGCCATATTGCTGCCATCATTTACCAAATGGAAGCGTTTTGCACAACTCAATCCTCCTCTGCTTCCACGTCTCTTCTCAATTTCCAGGTATTTCTCTCACATTTGGAACAAATACCAATCCTCTTATTTCAAGTTTTAACACTTTTATACTTAATAATATCATCTCAAATTATCTTTGCAACCAATGTCGTCAACTTGCTTGAATTTGGTATTCATTTCATATTATCCTTTTTTTAGTTACCCTGGAAGTTCACTGCATGCCTTTTCTGAATTTGGTTGGATGCCAAAATCATTTCTTGAAATTGAATTTTGATTCTAATTGCTGTTGTGTCTGAAGATGGAAATTCCCTTTTCATCAGAGTTAGTGAAAGATTGGTACTTCTTGATATAATTTTTGCTTCATCTTGTTGCTCTTATTTATACTGCAGGGCCCTGAGTTGGCTAAAAGAAAGTTTTGTAAGAATTCTTCACACACTATTTGGGCATCACCTACGCTACCTAAACCATTTCTTCAGATTCATGGTAGACCTCAGACATTGATTTATACTTCAACGAGAGTCTCTTCTGGAGCACATAGAGCAGCAATATCGGCTGAAGCTGGACGACAAAATTGGGATTTTGGAAGATTTGTAAAAACACTATACTTCTTCAATGGGTTCCCATCTCCTGCTAAGGTAACACTTTCTTCAACTTTCAAGCGGTATAACTAGCGTGTAATAGGAAGAAAGATAGAGAGGGAAAGACTGGTATGAATCTACTAATGAATATTCTTCATTTCTGAATTGTGAAGTTCTTTGACTTTCTAGTTGAGAAAATTTCTGGTCCTTCCCCGAGTGTAACGGTTAACTCAATGAGAACTTCTGATATTGTCCTGGTAGCTGGAGCTACTGGTGGCGTTGGTCGAAGAGTAGTTGACATCCTGCGGAAGAAAGGAATTCCAGTCCGCGTATTGGTATTGTTGTTAACTTACCCTTTTCACAAGATTTCATTCCATATGATAGTTCTGGATAAAGAACAAAGAAAAGAATTTAGAAATTTTTTTCATTAATGATTGAATTTGGTGCGTAACAATTATTATATTTTTGTATCAATATTTATCAGGTTAGAAATGAAGAGAAGGCAAGAAGGATGTTAGGCTCAGATGTTGATTTGGTGAGTCAGTTTAATAATGTACTGAAAGACTTTACAGATGATCAAATAAATTTGTAGTTTCTTAGTTCGCTACAATTTGCTTTGGGTTCTGAATTTTGCAAAAACTGGCACCTTAGATTTTCTAGTTATCATTTTGTTGATAATGAGGTGTTATTGGACCAAAATACAAGGAATCCAGCAATGATGGAAGATAGAAGTTAGTTTGGTGAGCATGTGCTTGCGGCGGAGGAGATGATCAATTTGACTTCGGGCCATATGAAGTTCTTCACTGATTTTTCTGTGGAAGATTTGCTAATGTTTAAAGATTTTGTGGAATATAATGATGTTCCGCAGTGCAGACTTACCTGTTATTTATTTATTTTTTATTGAGTGATTGCAAAAAGTGCACTACGTAAATTGATTGTTTCTTTATCCATTACTTTCTCTGCTTCCAACTTAACCTTTATATGTACACTAAGGTTGTTGGAGACATTACAAAAGATAGCACTTTGGTCCCTGAATACTTTAAAGGCGTGAAGAAAGTGATTAATGCTGCTTCGGTTATTGTTGGCCCTAAGGAAGGAGACACTCCAGACAGAGCAAAATACAGCCAAGTATGTCCATTATCTTTATTAAGACAGACAAATTTGATTTTTCTAAGACAGTAATTAATACTTATCTTTCACTGAGAAATTGGTGTATAATATCTACTGATGATTCTATTCAGACAAATTTTTCCATAAATACTTTCTCTCATATGCTAAAATTAGGTTATGAAAAGGTTATAATCAGTTTATGAAAAAACTAAAAGGAGTATCTTCTATAAATTAACTTATGCATAAGATAATTTTAACTTGTAAGGAAAACATATTTCATTTTTTCTCATTCTATTCTCCTATAAGTGTTTATGGGAAAATTTATAACAATGGGGCCATTATCAACCAGTTTCTTCTCTTAATTGTTCTAGTTGCATGATTGTTTGGTGAATGCTTCATTTTTATTTCTCACTAACAGAATGAAATTATTTATGGTGCAGGGAATTAAGTTTTTTGAGCCAGAGGTAGCTTACTGATTTTCCTTTTCGTTGAAATTATCTTCACAGTTAGAGGTTTTCTTGTTTTTTTTTTTTTTAATTTGGAAGGACAGTTGGTCTTAAGCTCATTTGTGAAATTCTTGAAGCTTTTCTTAGTTATTGGTTGTTGAAAACAGATAAAAGGTGATTCACCAGAAAAGGTAGAGTACATAGGAATGAGAAATTTGATCAAGGCTGTGAAGGACAATCTTGGACTTCGAAGAGGAAAGCTATTATTTGGATTTGAAGGTAGGTTCCTAGTTGACAAAAGTAATTAATTGTTTTGATTCAACTTAATTGCCCGATCAAACCTTTTGACATATACATGGCCAGTGAGCACCAAACTTAACTTTGGTGCATGACAATAAAAGGAAACTCGAAGAAGCTGAATTGATTTTTATTCTTTCTTGAGGGTGGAGGTTGGGAGAGGTTGTGAGGCGCAGTTCATGCATTAAAAAGTGTTCCACATCCACTTGGCTAATAGTAGGAAGAAAAATTAAAGGGTGACCTATTGGATTGAGCTTTGAACTTTGAACATTAAGTTGTGACTGATTGCAGCATCTCTGTTGCATGGATTGGCTTGTGCTTGCAACATTCTTTAGTGAATATTGTACTGTTGGTTTTTACTTTGTTCAGAGTGTTTTAGTTTTACTGCTGTGCATTCTCTGAATAGAATTTGTTTTCTATTTTCCTTGCAGACAATGATTACAGGCAGCTTCCTTGGGGTGCTTTAGATGATGTGGTAATGGGCGGAGTCAGTGAAAGTTCTTTCCAAATTGACCCAAGTGGGGGTGAAAATGGTGGACCAACTGGGGTTTTTAAAGGTGTGTGTCAAATTCTTGAAAATGCACGTGACTTCACTTTTGAGGGAATTTGTAAGCTGTGTTTTACTGCCCAAAATAATACAAATTTGTGTCTAGTTCAGGTGTTGTTTCAACAGCAAACAATGGTGGCTTTACAAGTATCAGAACTAAGGTAATGAACAAGCATTTATATTAACTTTTCAATGAGGTCAGGCAAATGGCAGTGACATATTTGGTTCAATAGTAGACCACTGTGTGAAAATAAAAGGTTACATTTTGATTAATATTATTTGAACCAACTCTGACGTAACCTTTTTTCTAAATCTTGAGAATGACCACGATTTGTTCTCTTCAATAAAAACGTGTTCTGTGTCTTCAATTCCTAATGTTCCACTAAATTCTGATGAATGGATATAAACTCTGACTTGCAGTGCTGGTTCACTTATAACTTTAGATAAGTATCTGATACTGCCTTTTAAAATGGTTTTAACTGTATATCGCCCTTGAGAATTTTTTAGCTACTTAATAGTTCAGTCCTTGTGAAAGGTATATAATAAAGAACCGTTTTGTTTGAAGCAAGGAAAGCTCTTATTTATTAGGCCAGTAAAGAATGAATACAGTTTTCCCTTGAAAGCATTTAACTTGAACTATGAAATGGAAGGTTCAGAGAATAGCAGCGTATAAAATATTTTGCATTTATTATTTTTTTAAGGACTATATTTTCCCAGTAGTTGAATTAAGTTTAAAGTGTATGACTAGTTATTTCTAAGTTTCTGGAGTTGCTACCTGTCTATGGCTAACTGTTATTGGAGTGATTATAGTATATTGTGATTTCACTTTAACCAGTTGTTTTGTGAAACAAAGTTCTTATATAAAAAGGAGATTTTGCACAATTGGTTTTCAGAATTTCTCAGTACCTGAAAATCTTTCTGCATATGATGGCTTGGAGTTCCGCCTGAAAGGTGATGGGCGTAGATATAAAATCATTGTTCGTACAAGCACTGATTGGGACACTGTTGGTTACACTTCAGGCTTTGACACTGAAAAAGGAAAATGGCAATCGGTAGGTATCATCCATTGCAATTGTTGCAGTCTATATTATGTAATACGAAGTCAAGTGTTTTGTTATTTTTTTCTGTTTCATAGATTCAAGTGCCATTTTCTTCCTTGAGGCCAATATTTCGAGCAAGAACTGTGCCTGATGCTCCACCATTTGATCCAAGTATTGTTGTATCACTACAGGTATGGCTTTGATAGTATACCATTATGTCTTTTGGCTTAGAAATTCCACACTGGTTCTTAATGATGGGGCTAAATTCTCTGCAGCTCATGTTCAGCAAGTTTGAGTATGATGGTAAATTAAATGAAACTTTTGTGGAAGGTCCATTTGAGCTTCCAGTGTCTAGCATAAGGGCATATATAAAGGATCCAATAACACCAAGGTAATAGCCTTATCTTTTTGGTTGTCTTTTCCATGCACTTTTTACCTGTTATACGTAATCATTTTTGTACTCCTTTATGTGTCACATTTAGGTTTGTACATGTGAGCTCAGCAGGAGTTACAAGACCTGAAAGACCTGGACTTGATCTAAGTAAACAGCCTCCTGCTGTTCGATTAAACAAGGAACTAGATTATATTCTCACATTTAAACTAAAGGTAGAATATCTGGTGACGGTTCCTTGTTTACCACAGATATATTAATCATACTTGTTCATTTGCTAAAAGTGGGTAATTGCAACAGGGAGAGGATTTGCTTAGGGAAAGTGGCATTCCCTATCTAATCGTAAGGCCTTGTGCATTAACTGAGGAGCCTGCTGGTGCCGATCTTATTTTTGATCAAGGAGATAATATTACGGTATGGTGAAAACAAAAGATTGATGCTTCTCTCAGTTTAACTGCTCTGACTAACCTGTTCATCTCACAATCCATTTCTGCTTATTCTTGATTTTTTTTGGCAATTCATTGTAACTATACATATAGAAGCATTTTGCTCATTGCCGAGTTCTATGCAAAAATTAACAGGGTAAAATATCAAGGGAAGAGATTGCTCGTATGTGTGTAGCTGCACTTGATAGCCCTTATGCGTGTGACAAAACATTTGAGGTCAGTCTTTCCTTTTATTATATTCATAGTATTCATAATCTGTAATATTTTTACTTTTTCTAAATGTAATGTGAAGTTCTCTTACCTCCATTTTGGAGAAGAACTTGCTTCATAAATCTAATTGCATTTTGGTTTTATATGGTCATATACATGTAATGGAATAGATCTAGTATTTGATTATGGAGAGTCTCACTCTATTTTTGTAGCTACATAATCTATAACATACATTGCAGGTAAAAAGTGTAATTCCATTTAGCGAGCCATTCACCGTGGATCCAGCAAACCCTCCCCCAGAAAAGGACTATGACATATATTTTAAAAATTTAAAAGAAGGCATTACAGGGAAGGAAGCTCTCCAACAAAATCCTGTTTCTGTTTAGTGTTGCTGTATTCTACAGTTCAGCTATGAATATTGCAGATGTGAGAGTGCGTTGAGAGCGATACAGTCTTTGATCTACAGATTCTAAACTTGACAAATTTGTGTTCCTTCTAAACCAAGTTACATATATGACATATACCATACAAGATGCATGTATATTTTGTCGTCAAAATGGATCTTTTTTCCTCTTTTGTTGTGGCAAATAGGAACGCAAAATTCAAAATCTTAAGACAGAATTATCGTTTTCTTTTTCTTGTAACAGTTTAGGTTTACATCCCCATCTCCCTTCAAATGCACTATGACTGTTTAAAAATTAATCTACTTATATAATATTTCGTTCAATTTTTCCTTTTTAGGAAAAAGATGTATCAAACACTAATAGCAGAGCCTTATTACTGGTGTCTATAATTCGATTATGATCGTGCATATTTTTTTAATTGAACGGAGCGTCTATTTTAATTGTTTCATTGTCTAATCAAAATTATATGGGTTGAATTTCATGTCAGTGGTTAAGAGCAAAAACAATAAAAAGAATTCAAAGAAATAATTTAACGTAGTTACAGTTTTTACAAATGTACCAAAATTACAAGTACTAAAATGGATTGGACTACAAATATTGTATCCTAAAGGATCAGCGCATTACTTACGTAGTTGAATATTTGCATATTAACTAAATTTTAAAGAAAGATAAATTGGAGTTTAATGTTCTAAATTAAATAACATATAAAAAATAAAGAAAATAGAACTTTTTTCTATCAAATAAGGTGTGTCAATGTGAAATTTGGATGAGAAGTGGAAATTGGGGCTTACTAAATAACTCCTCATTCAACTCCTTAAGTATCAATTCAGTTTTTATTTAATGTTTATCATCAGCTCGTGATTATTCAAATTTTAATTTTAATTCCTTAAAAAAATTGAACCAAAGTCACATGCTTGTGTTTAGAATTCCTTACAGAACTCAATCAAGTATTCAATTTTAGATATAGAGAGTTTAATGATGTCTTAATTATGATAAACCTATTCATAATTAAAATTACAAAATTACACGAGTTTAGATTTAATTACATTCAACCTCAATAATAGATGATTAGTTGGTTATAATTATCTCAAGAATCAAAATATTATGTATAATTGATATAAGAGATTACAATATCACAAATCCAAAAATTTTAGGACAATAGATAAGTGATCTTATTCTTTATATATTGTTTAACTTCTTGTTAAAAGTAAGATTAAGATTTATACTTATATTTTTAAAACCTGATCCTTCACATTTTTTTCTACACTAATTTACACTATTCTGGCAACATATGCATAAAATCAGATGCTCCTCGACAACTTATTTCAATTTCCAAGTTGTTTTCTCTTTTTAGAAAATCATACATGCTGATGTTGGGAAAAAACCAAAGTTGTCGTCTTTGATCTTTATTATATAGAACCTTTTACAGGAACGTGCTAATTAACTAGTGCCTTTAAGGAAATCAACGGTAATTTTCTTTTCAATGCCATTGAAAATCGTAATGAAATATATTAATAATATCTTTAATTTCATAATCATGTGTTGGACACTAAAGACGTTTGTCATTTATAATTGAATGAATGGTCACAAGGGATAATTTAGAAAGAATTTTAAAACACGGTGTTGATAGAGAAGTGAAATTGTGTTGGCCCAACCCCATGAACATGTGACTATTAGTATCTTAATCAAAGATGAAAAACAGGCGAAAGAGAAGGTTAGGGGACCCAAAGGTACTGCAGTACGAAAACATTGGATTACAGATTGATATTGTATTTCATATTTTACAAAAAAAGCGCACACATATACATCTTTTTGGCTAAGCAAAAAGAATAGAAATGCACGTAAATTCCTGTGAATATGATACGACAATCATAGTCAAATTTTGGACTAATTCACTTTTGTATTGTAAACAAGAAAACTGCAGAAAAATCTTCCCACTTTGTTTACATTCACACTATCAGGCACAGCAGAACACCTGCAAAAAGGATAAGGCATAGAATTTTTCAGCGGTAGTTAGGTAAGAAGCAGAGGAAATTGACATGTAGCAGTAGTTTGGAACCAATGGAACAGGGAAAGAACCAAGAAGGATCACTGTACAGTGAAACAAACTCTGAATTTTTTGCCATGTCTTCTTCGTGCGGTTTTTCTTCTGAGTCTTTCATGCATTTCTTGCTCAGTGAACATCCTTCCGGGCGAGTTCAAGAACACTGTGCGTGGAACAGGAGGAGACCACAGCCCACTTTGTTCATAATCAAAATCAAACGGTGACTCATCGTGGAACTTCTCTAGCAACCTATCAGAGACGGGCTTTGAGACATGCTGAACTTTAAGCTTTTGTGAAGAAGTTTGATGGGGCACATTGGTTTTGGGCAGCATTTGAGTGGGAGATATGAGTGATGGTGAATGAAAATTTGAACGATGTGGTGCGTGTGAGATAAGGAAAATAGAGGGTGGGAGTGATGTAGCATTTGCAATGGAGACAAATTTTATGAGGGGCTGATGATGCAGAAGGTGGGAACTGTGACAAGGACGTGTATGGCTGTATACAATCATAGATAGGTCGTGATCACCATAATATGGGATAATGAGATTCTTCTAATGCCAAGTGTTCACTTTGTTTGTTTTCAGAACCTGCTTTTAAATATAGCAAAATACTTATACACTTTCTTATGTCATTTTAGCATTGTTTTTTAATTAGGATTAAAGCTTCACGACCATTTACATCCATTTTAAACATCCATTTTAAAGTGTCACTTTTGGTTTGAAAACCATATTAAAATCACGTTGGAAAAGCACTGGAAGTATTCTCGCCTGGTCCTACTTCGTTGGTTATGCTAAAGCTCTTGTATTTCGGTTGGTGGTGAGCATGAAGCATGTGCAGATGTGAGGCCAATAATTTATGGGACACCCCTATTATATACATATAATATATATGTTCCAATGAAAATATGTTAGGCATTATGTTAAAATGATGTTTGAATTGTGTACATACACATGAAATTCATGAAATTAGTGTGTTTGATTTGTTGAATCGATAAATAATGTAAATGGGGTAGTTTGACCGAAATTATGACAACGCCAGCCAGCAACTAATGCTATATTCTATTTCTTTTTCTAATGGTTTGATTTATTATACAAAAGGAGTATTTAAGTGTACTTGTTTTTCCCTTAACGGCATGGGAAAAGTTTGATTCTTTTGTTCTTTCTTGGTACTGTGTTTATGTGTGTAAAATGGGGAGCTAGGTCTGGGGTTTCTGTATTCCCTTAGGGTTAAAATGTCAGATTTTGTTTTTTTCATCTTTTAGGTACAAGGAGAAATGAATATGAGCATCCTAGAAGTAGAACCTTACATTACAGAGAAAAATTTATCATCATTTCACGAACCTCTTTGGGTGTCATAATGATGCTTCAGAATGATGCCTCTGTGAAGTTGTGTTTGGCAATTTGGATTTGGTATTTCCCTCCCTTTGTCTCCAAAAACTTTCAGTGAGTGACAGAATTAAAGAGAGAGGTAGCTGCTACCAAAAGCTTGGTTTCTCAGGCATTAACCAAAGACTTTCAACTTTTACAAAAGCACATATACAATTCTTTTTTTTACAAACAAAGCATAAATACAGGAAACTCATGAAAGAGTCTCCTTCAAACAGTTCTTGTTAGAACACCAATATGCCAATTAGAGGTGAAATGTATTATTCCCTGCCAACATATATTTCATAATCAAAATATCATGCTTTCATAATATTTATTTTTTAAATACGTTTAAAAATAGTTATGAAAGGAATACTAGGAACAATTTATGGATATGAATTATTGCTTTATATCACATTTATTTCATAACTAATCATACATCCAAATCATCTAAATCATCTATTTCAAAATAGACAGATAATGAAGATTATTTTGAGAATCACGTATAAAATTTAAGTAGAAAAAGTAGTGTGACTAGGTCTGGGAATATGACATATGGGAATCATAGTGAGCTAAATTTAAATTTATAAAAAATAAATTTACCTTCTTAAAAATATGAATTTAAATTTAAAATTTAATCCAATTATTTAGATTCGACTTTTAAGAATCTATTCAACGTTACACCGTTTCTTAAATGGGCTAGGCCTTGATACTACGACATGCACATCGGCAGTCAGGTAAGGAAAAATACATTATAAAGTGGGGAGTGCATTTTAAACGATAAAGTGAAACATAACTGTTAATTGAAGATTAACATTTAATATTTTGTAAATGTATTATACATATAACTGTGTTTTAATCAATCTTAATTAGAATTTTATCACTCATATAGTTATACTAATTGTTAGGCTTGATAAGTTTATTTATTTTTATACTCATTTCATTTAACAAAACTAAGTGACCATAATAACTAATAGGTAGACAATATTAAGTTTTTTACACTGACAATAAATAAATAAAAAAATAAACTCTACTAATTATTATTAAAGTTATTATATAAGTATATAATTTTAATTATATTTTTAATCTTGCGATTTTGCTCTTTATCTTTCGAAATACAATCATTACTTTTGCAGACTAAGTTCCGTGCAAATTTGATTTTTCTTTGATTGAATGAACACACCACGCCTAGCAAAGAAAGAGAAAATGGTTCTTTTTCATGCTGCTTTTTAACCAAACAGAAGTGATAATATTGGGGTGTTGAAATCTTAAAAACTTTAATCCATGTGTGAAGTTATCCATCAAATAATGAATAAAAATATATACGAACAGTTATATTTTCGTACTTTGTAAATATTTATCTAACAGTGACAAACTTAAAACGATGTAATATTTAATGGTTCAATAGTTTTTCTTTTGTACTAAAGTCTAGTCTTTAAATATTTAGTGCCGCTAGAATTCAAAATCTATTGCATGTATAAAAACATATTAAAATTATGTAAATATTAATACTTACTTTTTTAAAAAGCACTTCTAAAAGCACTTTTGGCGCTTGTTATGGATTGAACAACCGATTTGAAGGTGAAAACGTCCTTTTCAAAAGAAAAGTTTATGAAGCAATCTTGTATTACTGTTTTTTTTTTTTTTTTCTTTCCATGTTAGTAGACATTGCTTAAAAAGACATAGTCTAATACTACTTATAGCAACAATTTGTCACGACTTATTGGTATATTCTTAAGACATTTTAATGTTGTAAAAAAATAATTTTATAGACACGAAAATCTAGCCGCAAAGGACAGTAATTTTTTTTATGTTATCCAGATATAATTAAATAATCAGAATTCTAAAATAACACACCATTTTTATTCTAAAAAAATAATATCTAAATGAGTTTAACAACATGATTTTATAGGTTTCAAAAAAGTTTAAAACTATGAAAAATAAATATTTTAATCAAATTAAGTATATTAACTTATGAATACAAAATTAAATGTTTCATTATTTATCTTTTAAAAACATTTATATCTTCAAAATCGGATTCTATAGCTTTTTTTTTTTTAAGATTTTGGAGAATTATTATTTCATTTTTTTATCCTTAAGATCTAAAATGAGACAAACATAAATTAAACTTAAATTGATTGATAGAAATTTTAACCAAGGTAAAATTTTGAGTTTTAATTGTTTTTTCTTTCTCTTCTAGATCTAATTATGATGTTTTGGAAGGATGGATTTTAAAAAATAGTTTTGGAAGTGAGAGTTTGAAGAAGAAAAAAGTGAGCTTGTGAATAGAGGTTGTTTTTGGGTAATTTATGGTTAAATTTTATTTTTCTATGCTATTTGAAGATTTTTTTTTTTTTGCATATTCTAAATTTTTTATTTGAAGACATACTTCTTACATTTAAGATATATTTGAAGATTCAAATAACTTCTCACACTTCAGTGACTTTTTTTTGTTGTACTATTCTTTGACAAACCATAACTTGTGGTTTGGTCAAGTGCAATCAATAAGATTTGTTTAATAAATCAAGGGTATAAAAGTAATTTCATAACTAATATAATCCAGAAAGAAAAAAGTTCTTATTATTTTTTTTTATAAAAAGAACTGAACGGAGTATTTATGAAAAAAAAATAACAGTTTTCTTTTCAAAATAGTGAAGTCATTCCTGTAAGAAGAATTGCATATCTATTAATATTTTATGAAAATTAAAAAAATTATTTTAATTTAATATTTTATTAAATGTTCTGTGGGAAGATGATAGGCGTCGTAGCTCAATCTCCTTGGAGACAAGATGGGGCAGAAAGGAAAATGGATAGAGAAGATCAGATTCTAGATTTATTTAATTTTTTTAGAAAATACTAGTGTTTTAAGGATATTCCTTAATTGTAAATTTTAGTAGAAAATATAAAAAGCAACTTTTCTATTATTTATACTTTCACTTTTTATTTTCATTTTCCTTACATAAAGCTACCTATCGATGATCCAAAACAATAATCAAATCAAAGTAACTTTTCTGCTTTTTTTTAACTTCTACTTCTACATTAAACCCTTTACCTAAAATATAATGACAAATTAAGTTAGGTAGTAAATATAAATAGACCTTTAATAACGATTTGGGCATTATGAGAATTTAAATTACAACGAACGGTGAAAAGGTAGAAAAAGATAGATATAATTATTAAAGTTTAGGACGCAACTTCGAAAACTTAGAAATTAAAATGTTGAATCATCATGAGAAATTAAATGCTAAGATCCAATTTTAAAGTCAAAGTAATTTTTATATCAATCTGGACAATATTTTCTTTTTAAATTAATTTTGAAGTTAGTTCAATTACACTTTATTCACCTTTAAGATTTAATAATTTATCCAATAATACATAATTAACGTGTTAAAAGTCATTTTCATTCATAAATATTTAAATTAGTAGAAACTCCACCTACTTTAATGAGATTACATAAAATATTCTCATTTATAAATATTTAAATTTAGGAAAAACTATACTTCTCACTAGAGTTACTTTTGACATTTTCTCTATGGATAGGACTTATTATAAGAAGAAAAATCTCTTAATGGAGTTACTCCCTATAGGAAATTAGTACATAATTACAGGCTCTCTGAATTTGTTGTTTTTATCTTCACTGATTAAGTTATTTTTCAAGATACGCAGCGATGTTTGCAAGGCTTTTTAAGGTGACTAATTTGGAATTACACCGACATTCTAACCTAAGGACTAAGGAATAAGACTTAGTGGAGATAATCCAATTACAAATAGATTGTATTATTTAAAACAAAAATTATACAATTTTTTGAAATTAATAAATTTTGATTAATAGTAAACCACGTTAGAAACATTAAAAATATAGTGAAAAAAATTTACACCCACTCCATTTTATAAAAAAAATGCGTATAATTGATATTTGTACAGTTAATATGATCATCAATTTTACCGAAGATTTTGTTCATTCTGAGCACTGTTTGACAATTAATAGGATCGGCGCATTATTAATAAACGTTCTAGAAAGAAAGAAGAGGTGGGGTCCAGTAAGTAATATAGTATCTTCATATACTGCGTTTTTCAAACATTGTGCGAGATGTTGAAACGGACGGCCAAAGTTACGCTAATTACAACCACTGCCCGACACGCACACACACGTTGTATCATCTCATCCCTCATTAACTGCCCCAAACTTCCTCTTATTCCACTCTACTCCTCTCTTCTTTTCCTTTTCTACTCAACAAACTATCTTGTAATAACAAAAAATAATTTAAATAAAAATATCTCAAAACTACGGGTAAAAAAAAAAATGCTGTATCTTCTTCCGGTGCCCGCCGCACCCACAACGTGTCAAACGGGCACCTCTCTTCTCTTTTTCTTTTCTCTTTTTGACTTTTTTGCCCTCAACTCGTGGTCCCGCACCACGGCGCCGTGTACCGCCGCCTCTCCTCCAGCAGCCCCTGCCGGAACATGACAGAGCACTCCGGCAGCTCCCCGAGGTCGGCGAAGAGCAGCTCGTCCTCTTCCCTCATCGGCAGCAACGCCGACTCCACGTCAGCATGGTACCCTGCCGCCATAATTGGGCTTTCGAGAACGGTGGACGTCGTCGTTTCCATCTCCCCCAGCCACCCCATCTCATCCGCAGTGGTGATCATGGATTCGTCCCCGCCCAGTTCCGTAAACTTCTCCTCCGGTTCTGGCTCCGGTTCGACCGGGTCCGTTACTGGTTCCGGCTCGGGCTTCTTTGTGGGCCTGGTGTTGTTTCTAGAAGCTGGCCAGGGATGGTTGTGGTCGGAGGAATAAGTGACGACCAACATTGTGGGGTCCACACAGCTCCTTTCCACTTGTTTCCGTGCCGGGCACCCCTTCGAACTGCTACACCTGTAGTACCCTCTGTTGTACCACAACAAATTCTTAATTTCCCTCATCAAATTCACCAACTCACAAAACAGTTACACTAGTTATTTCCGTTTCTTGTTTTCAGTTATTTTGTACACAATAATAACCAAACATGAACAACACTCGAACGTTGTTGGAAAGGAATTAACCTGGGATAAGGTGAACCCTTGATGGGTTTCTGCCCGTACTTTCTCCATGCCCATGAATCCGATGGCGGCGTGTTGCTCTCTCCTTTTAGCCTACAACCTTCTGTCTCCTTGATTGGGATTTGCACCACCCTTTTCTGTATTTGCCTCCTGCATGTTTCAACAAAGCCAATTCCTCTTTTCATTCACCCTTTTCACACATATAGTCACTCTTTTGAAAAACCAAGAGAATTGAAGATGCTGATGCACGTACAGAAATTGTCGAATGAAGAATTGTTATAGCACTAGCGAAATCTAAGAATTTTGATATAGTGGTATTTTAGGTAAATAGCTTTAGACACTGATAAAGAGAGAAGAAAAGGGTTGTGAATAGGAATCCCAAAGTCTTAAACTTTAGAGAGCACACATTCATTTTCCTTGGTTGTAATATATAAAGTTGAAAGGAAGGTGTAAGGAGTGGTAACCTTCTCTTTGATGAGGAAGTGGGGGAGGTGAGTACGGCATCGATGTTGAAGAGAGAGGAAGAAGGAGGGGAGTCGGCAATGTTTTCTTGCGCTGCATCAGAGTCTTCTTGATCGTTGATGTAGGAGTGACGGGTGAGTTTAGTATCCATTTGTTGAGATGGAGGGGAATGGAAAAGGGTTAGCTAGATTAGGAGAAGAGAAGGAAATTAAGAGAATTAAGAAAGAAAAGGAGAGAGAAGGGGAAATGGGGTTTAAAATGGGGGCATCGTGTTGACAGACTGGCTTGATCTTTGTTTATTAGGGGACGTGAGAGCAAATACTTCATCTATCCGAACCAACGCCAATTTATATGAATATGTATATGTCATTTGAAAGCAACCTCTGCTTTCTTTACTACTTATTTTATGTCATAGTTTTCCTTAAGGATAAGCCCATTGATTAGATTAATGTAACTAAGTCTCCTCTTTTTGTCATATCTGCACACCCTTTCCACCACCATTACTTAGTCTACTTTTTCTTACATAGACTCTACGTACTGTTAACTCCTAATTTTAGTTAGCTGCAGGCTTCTCATCAACCTCATAATTCAACCTTTTTACTGCTTCAAATAACTTCTACAAAACAAAACCACTTCCGTACTCCAAGTGCCTTGGCTAAATTCAAAATATGATTCTTTTTTTAATTTCACAAAACCTTCATTCGTTTTTAAACCTTAGATACTTTGTTTCGCGTTTCAGATTAAAATCATAGGGATTTTAATATAGACAAAAATTTTTATAAATATTTAAATTAAAAAAGAGCATCATACTTTTTATGGATTACAATTATACTTAAACTATACAGAATTTAATAAAGGTGCCAAACTTTTCACCAAACATAAAAGGGCTGCGACGAAGGGGGCAGTAGTTGCTTTCTTTTCCAATGAAATAGGTTACTTTGAAATCTCCCTTAAGCCAAACCAAAGGGAACCTTTAAGTCGTAGAGGTGATAATAATTAAATCATTATGTATTGCATATCTTTAGTTAACCTACTTGTGAAAAAAAAAAAAAAACACTAACTGACACTATATTTGACACAGCAGAAAGAAATTCAACGGAAAAAAAATAGGAAAAACTCAATTAAAAGACGGATTGGGATAGATTTTGGGTTTTTTTTATTCAAGAGATATTTGTATAATTTTTACAAATAATATGTATAAATCATTTTAATAAAATTAGTAATAATAAAATTTAAATGTTTGTCAAATAATTTGCATAAAATTGGGAATAAAATTTACATGAATTCAGCCACTTATGCTATTTATGCTTTGTTTCATTTAAAGTGTAATATTTACTTTATATTTTTAGGATGTATGGCTATTATTCAATAATTTACCGTGATATTTTTTATAACATTTAATTTTTAGTATGTATTCCATTATCCTTATTTGAAATGAGAAAATTTTACATATATATGTTTGATGATTAAATTAAATATCATTTGCTTAAAAGGGAACTTAACTTTACAATTATAACGTGACATCATGTTACAGTCCAACAACAAAAGTTACACCCTAATATTAGCATGGCCTTTTATTTGGTGGAGATACAATATTAGAATTATTTTCCAAAGCACCAGAAGGCCTATAACAGTTTAAATACCTTCCAATAATAATTTATTATATCATCAAATTGACAAAAATTGATACACGGATGTTAATGTGATTTTAACTTTCATACTGAGTATAAATGAAAAAGTTGAACAACATATTAAAAAAAATTATAAATTCAATGCTTTAAAGTTTTGAGTTAAAGTGATATCATTTTCTTGTGTGAGTCCGACTCTTATCTCATTCTTGTTTGATCTCCTCGGTGTTTTCCTTCTTGATTTTTCCATCAAGTAGTAGCCGATGGTTGTGATGACGTCACTTGACAGAAAGATTGTTAGGTATTCTAAGTGTGAGTTTATATTCCACATTGAGTGAAGATAAGAAAGTTGAGAAACATATAAGAAAGAAATCCACAAAATCCAATGTCTTAAGGTTTTTGATTGAAGGTAGTGTCATTCGCTTATGTGGATCCGACGTAACTCATTTTTGTGTTTACTTTTAATTATCTATCTATAACAATTCAATAAGTTAGAATATAATGTATTATTCAAATATTTTTCTTTTAACTATTATCATAAAGATATGTATTTTCAAAAATAATCCAAAACTTTCATCCTAAGTATCAAAACACCCTACAATACAATACTATCAAAAGTGACAACATTAAAAATAAATAAATACACTTATATTGACAAGGCAAAAATTAAAATGAATAATTTGTAAATGTATCATCTCAAAAGAAGGACTTAGATAAAGGGTCCTCCTAATTAGCATAGTTAATTATAATGGATCTAGAACAAAGATTTGAAACATAGTCGAGGTACTATGTTAATTTGGAAGAGGGAGTATTTTTTGAGAAATGTTGTATCTTTGTTACTATCACAACACTCTAATGTGATAGGAGAGGAAATCATAATTTGGAACTAACAAATAAGGCAAGGAGTGGCTAGTAATCCTAAATGTATTATGGGGCCAATTGAAGCCTTTACCCAATCCACAATTTCAGAAAACACAATGACCGAAATTATCTTGGCCAGATTGGAGATTCAACGACCTCGTAAGCCGACTGATATCTATCCCGTCATGTGACAGAACCAGCCTACAAGACGATCGAGACCCTGCATTTCGGTCAAGCATTAATGAGTCTGCCTAGGACACATGACACTGACAAAAGGACGTGTGGCATTGACAAATGAATGTGTGGCACAGAAAGGTAAACACGTGGCAAGTACTATGGACACATAAGATAAACCACATAAAGGGCTCCCAAGGTGTTGGGCCTCCAGTTCAACTACGAAAATGCCCATCAGGAACCACTATAAATAGGAGTGTCATCACAAGACATAATGTACAGTTACTCTAATGTTATTCACCCTCTACTACTCGGATCATTACTGACTTGAGACGATTTACAAGAACATTTTGACCTACTGACTTGAGATGATTTACAAGAACATTTTGACCGGTGAACGTGTCCACATCTACACTAGAAGGGTCTGGCTCGTTCGTCCTTATGCGTTGAGAGAGAGGGTGTTATGCCTCGTACGGTGCTTGACCCTAACGATGTCATCTTAACAGACTTGAGGTCGGAGCATTGGTGTCGTCTATGGGACCTCGTTCTGTTAGCCCTTGACTCGAGGGCTTATTCCGATATACCCAATAGTCTCACATCGTTTAAGAGTGGAGACCAAGGTTAATTTATATACACCTTCCTCTCTTAACCCTCCAAAATGTCTTTTAAAAACAAAATTATGAAAAAAACTATATATACCTTAAATATGGTGATTGATATCATTTCATCATACTTAAAGAGTCGAAACACTAAACTTTTAGAAAAAAAAACTAAAAGGTCTCCTATTTGCAGTTTGATTAATTTTGCGGATTATGTATTTATGCAGTTGTATGTCCTAACCTCCTTCGAAGACAACATAGTCTATAAGGGTTTTTCTTTGTTTGTTTGTTGAGACAATGGTCTGAAAGTGTATTTATCTAACACATTAGGAGAGGGTGGACACATGTTATTGCAAGCGCAGTAATAGAAATAAGATGAATATCTGGAATGGGAACCTATGCGAGGGATTAACAAAAGAGAGAATGCATGGGAGGAAGTAACAAAATGTGACTTTATGTAAATGGGTTGGGACAACCTGTTGGCTTATATATATTATATTTGTTATTACTGATTAAACAAACTAATACCAATAAATGTGCAAATGAAAAAATGGTAAGCATTCAAAGGAGAAGATAATTCGAGTAAATAAATATTTGACCATCATAACGCTCAAAAGTGGTAAGCATCAACTTTGAAGAGACACATATAAACAATGTTACAAATATTCAGAACATTAGATCCCAAAATGACAAAACAATATGAATCCATATATAGAACAATTCCAACTCAGCACGCTGACTTGGGGGAAGGGATTTATTGATTTTGGGTGGATATCTTTGGGCCAACCCCATAGTAAACACATTTACCTAAAAATGAGAGACACCTTACCCTCAATGCAACATCCACTCATCTTATCGTTAAGCATATATAACTAATCAATCAATCATTTGTTAATTAATAGGACAGGAAAAAAGAAGCAAAACAGCAAAACTGAGCTAAACAACGGTCACCACCCCAGAATATAATATCTAGCTTTAAATATTGATGCACATTTATTTGGATCTAAATTGGAGAGAATGGGTAGCTATCGAAAAGTTTAAGTAACATTTTGATTTTTGTCATGACGTAGCATTTAATATTCAGATCTCATTAGTTTTGACTGAGTCACTTATGGCTGGATCTGTCGCTCTCTGATGGGAAAGGGGTTGGAAGTACCTATTGGCCAATATGTCATAAAAAATATCAAAGACCAAAAACAAATCAATTTTCTAATGTGCCTAAAAGCGTGAAGCAATGCATCAACTCTTTTATATTATTCATCATTTATTATCTCCAGCAACCCGAATTTTATATTGTGAACAATCCATTTTTCTTTTCCACATTTTGTCAGAAAAATAATAACTATTCCAATCTGCTAATGAATCGATGCAAGAAAAAAAAAACGTATTTGATAGGTTTCTTGTTCCCCAAATTTTGACTTCCTTTCCTTACGGCATTAGTGATGCACATTATTCTCCACCTTAAATAATTATAATTTGGCATCATAGTACCATCCCCCCAGCACTTGGTATCTTACATATTTTCGTTGTTGTTTATTTTAAGGAAGATTGTTAAAGAATCTAAATCTTCTTAGCAAAATATTCGAGGCCTGTTTATGACTCCTAATTAATAGATCTTTAATATTTGCTATTTATATAACAATCATCCCTAAATTAATGAATTTCTAACTTTTTTTTTTTTTTTTGTTAGATCGTTTACCATCACTGTATTATTTTGCCCCGTCAAAAGGCTCATGCAATCACCGTCACCTTTCAAGAAACAGATATTTCTTCATTTTTTAGTTTCATATTTCAAACCCCTTAATTTACTTTCTTGATCTAGACCTTTTTTTTTTTTTTCAGAAGTTCAATAATACATTAAATCTCAACACATCCAAATTGAGTCGGGTAAATCTGTTTAACAAGCTAAAACTCTCTTAATATCATCATTTATAATATAAATCTAAATCCTTAACGTACTTAGAAATTATTCTCCAAAATATAATTTTTTAAAACATTTTTTAATTTTAATTTCAAATTTAATTCGATTTAAATTGTCAATCTTAATAAATATTTGGATCTAAATTGTAGAGAATGATAGCGTTGTTTACTTTTATATTATACTGAATCAGAGTGTTTTTAAAAATTATTATTCAGTAAGAGTGTTGTAGGGATTTTTTTTTAATATGAGAGCCACTTATACTTTTTCCCAAAATATTATTTTTATTTCTATTTTTAAATTAAATTTTAATATTCTTAAAATATTAATAACTGAACCTAACCTTTCGTCCCAATACAATTTTTTATTTAAAATACAAAATATAATTGATATGTTCAAATTTTTTATTTATTACGAATTTCATTGTAATATATTTATATATTTTTAAAATATTTACTTATTATAAATTTAATTTGTATAATAATGTTTATCTTATGAACTGTATATTTAAGGATTTGCTTTATAAAATAATTTAAAAACGATAATTAAATTTAAACTGTACCTGAGCTCTAATTTATTTAATAATACAATTAAGGTGTTCATGAGATATACTAGAATTAGTTTTAGAATTACATTAGGGATAGTTGGGTTCGGGTGAGTGCGCTTAGTAATTTTAATCAGTGTCAACAGTAAGCCGAATTCTCTCTTTTACATTCAAAAACATACATAACGTCATTAATTATTATTTTTTTCAACATTTTCCCATGAACTCTTCAATTTCCTCATTTCTAGCTCTAAAGAAAACAAAACCCTCTCCCTCCTCCATTTGTGATTTTACTTCCTCAAGCTGTCAAATCTTGATGTTTTTGTCTTGAGAAGTTTATTTTCTTCCTCCTTTATTTAATTTCTACCTTTTTCTTTAAGGGGTGCATGCATGACTTGAGGATTTTTCGGATGTGCCATTTTTGAGTTGTTGACTTTGGAGTGCTCTGCACCTAGGTGTGTGATTTTTGAAGTGATCAAAAACATTTTGGTGTTCTGATTTCATCATTTTTCAACAAATCCTACTTTTCTTAGTATTCTTAGTATAGGAAGATCATGATAACGAAAACCTTATTTAAATTCCAGTTTAAGTTCTATACGATATTTGATTTTTTTTAGTATTATTTTTGCGTGTATATAATTATGGATCAATTTGGTATTTTGTTGAATGATTTAACTTTTGGGAAAATTTTCTTTATTTGACGAGCTAGGATTAAAATTTTAGTTATTGATTGAATTCTGGTTTTGTTACTAGTGGTCAATGACTGAGAAGTTTATAAATTAAGGGGAATGTTGGATTCTTTATTTATTACATGTGAATTAAAGTTATATAACTCCTTACTACCATCACATTTTTATGCAAATTATTTTGGTTTACAATCTTTTTATTATTATGATTTTCTTAAATATCTTAAATCCTAAATTACTTTCACTTCTAATAATTTAATTATGGATGACTTAAAAATTCTCACATATTAAACTAACTATTTTAATGTTCTGGGTTTGAAGTAAATAGATCAAATAATCTTATTTTCAATCAACAGTATTTTTTTGTCTTTTTTTCTTCTAAGCTAAATGTTTGCAAAGGTTGCATATTTTTTTATTTCGATGTAGGGAAATTATTTCCTTTTACTTTTTGTTGAAGCATGGTAGAAAACTTTTCCCGGTTTTTTTCACCAATCGTCAAATTTTTGAATTTTTGTCATTTACCTATGATTTTTAAAGTTTAAGATAAGATTAATTATTCTTTTATAAATTATATTTTTAATTTTTATTTAATTTATACAAAGTCTAAATCAAAATAAAATTTGATTTATTGAATTCCAATAAGAAAAAAAATGAATAACTTGCTTCTTCCTGAATCCTGGAAGTTGATAAAGAATAATGGCAATTTGATGATCCCAATGTGCAGTGATGTGGTCGCAAACCAGTGGAATGTAAGTCACATGCTCTGCAGAATCAGGATCCATGTAACCTGCAAGTGCATTTAATTGGAAGATTTTTCCACCACTATTCTTAAAGTACTTCATTTCAGTTTTTCAACCAAACACCATAATGTAGGTATTAGTTTTTTCTGGAATCTAAAACCTCATAACTATCCATGTCAACCAAAGTTCAAATAAATAAAAAATTAAAATTGAAAAGTTATATATATATATATATATATATATATATATATATATGTTGTATTTTTTCTGTTTACAATAAGATACATGGTTCTTTAGTTACGGGAATTTAGTGATAAATGTATATTTTATGGCTAAATATACACTAGGCGTGCTAATTTTTATTTTAATTAATTTTAAACTTTAAAAGTTTTGTAATCTGAAATTTAAAAGTTTATTTCGTGTTAATTCATCTTTAAAAGTTATCTTTTTTCTACAAATGACTTTTAATACCAAATTAAAGTTAAATTATTTATGTTAAATATCAATGATTCATAACTTTTTTTTATTCTTTTGTTGAACTCATTTCTCATATATTAAAATATAATTAAAAAATTAATTTAGAAAAATGGAAATAATTAAATTATTTATTTTTCTTTTCAATTATAAATTTAGTATATTTTAATACATGACACAAATTTATAAAATTTGAAATAATAAATAATTTTGATTTAAAATAAATCAATTTTTTATATTCATTCTTTTTAATAGTTTAATCCAAATTTAATATAAAAAATATTTAAAAAATAGTTTTAAAGAATTAATTAAGTTTATTTTAAGATGAAATGAAGTCTAAAATATTTCTTTATAAGAGAGTAAATTTTAAGAATTAATATGGGACAAATAAAATTTAAGCTGTATATTCATAGAAAAGTAAATATACTTTAAAGAGTCGACTATTTGTTTCTTTATTAATAATAATTTATCATTAAAAAGATATTAAATTTAATTTTTATTATTAAAATAATTTATAAAATAAGTTTTAAAAACTGTTATGAAAAGGTGATATCCTACTAAGCTTATTTTATAACTAAATTTAGGAAGAGAAAACCTTCTTGTAATTATTCTTAAAAATAATATCAAATGTTTTGTGAATCCCAATGTTTGAACATAGTGAAAAAGTACTGTTATTAAGTACAAAAGTTATTAAGTACAAAAAAGTTATGTTATAATGATGAAATATACTTTTAATATAGTGATAAATACTTATTTAAAAATTGGTACTAGAATCAATGAGAATTGTTGAGGAGAAGATTAATGATAAACACAAAAAGTAAAATGAGTTTGAGAAAATAAAATGTTACTCAATTACTTATTGGTCTTGATACTAGATGTTGTATATTTATACAATGTTACCTAAAATAATTGTTTTTCTCGACGTTGTGTGTTTCCTTCCTCTCCATTATTTGAATCAATATTTTTTTTATCTATGATGATTTTCAAATCATATCACTTAAGTTCAAAAGTCATTTTCCACTTTATCATATTCTTTTTTTTCAATTTTCTAACATAATTTTATTTAAATTCTGTTATATATACACTTAGAGGTCTATCTTTACTCATTCTTTTCAAATCTTCACCTTAGACTAAACATATTCGAACATTATTTGAGTTATATAACTTTGAACATCTTTGAATATTACATCTTAAATAATCTTTCTAAATATTTAAATATATTCAATATTTGTATGTCTCATACTTAGTTTTTATGTCATTTGTTACTTATTTAACCATATTTAAATCATTTCCAATAAAATAGAAAACTTATTCAAAAGTATAATGTTTTTTTATATATAATTTTGTTTAAAATAAAATTAGTAGTGCGAGTAAGGTTTTTTGTCTTTTTATTGAATATTATGACTTCAAATTGTTGCATGTAATAAAAGATCAAATAGGAAATGTGATAAGGGTTGATAAAAGAATACTTTGACACAAGAAAGGAAGAAATATGTTGGGATGTGTGTAGAGATAGATTTACCCAAATCTCTTCTAACCTTGAAATTAATCAAAGATATTATAAGTTAGAGTATGAATGGTTGCATTTATGTTTACAATGCAAGAGACTTGGATATTATATAGATGATTGTCTACAGAAAGCTAATGAAAATAGTGGGTAAGGAGAAGAAAGACAAGAACAGATTCACAGGAAAATAGGCAAGACATAGTTTTTTAGCCTTTGACAGGAAATCTGTAGTTTTTAAAATGATTAGAAGGCAAAACAAAAGAAAGGATAAGAAGCAAGACATATAGAAAGTACAAGAACATTAATCAAGAAAAATGAATATAAAATATTATAACATCTCACTTTAACATATTGAGAGATCTATGAAGTTGTTATTAAGGAAATAAAAATTGAAGCTAATGTAAATGATTAATTTATTAAAACAAATAAAAAAAGTGAAGAATTTATTTAGGATTATGTTTAAGTAAAGAAAAATGAATTCAAGTAATAAAAGTCTAAATTGATTATCAAATTGTGGTGGCCAACTTATACACTTACTAAAACAAACCTAAGTGATTGTAAATTATAGTCTAAACACATTTAAAACATATAAGTGAGGAGAATTGAAAGGTTACTTTCAAGCATATTTACCAAGAATAGAATGTCTCAACTGATCTTTTAGTAAATAAAACAAAAAAATTGTAAAAGGAATTATTTGAGGTTAGAACAACCTCCATTTTATCTACACTAGTTCCTACCATGATTTTTGTTAGTATGTAATTTATTTTTGGACTTTAGTCTCATTTTACCAAAAATAAAAAAAATGTCATGGAATATTTATTACTCATACTTAAATAATATTTATATAATAAAATATAAAATTATTTATGTAGTAAAATAATTGAATAAATACTATTTTTCTAATATATTTATTATGTAATTAAGGTGGATTGAGTTTTAAATTCTTGAACATGTTTTCTAATTCAATCCTTAAATCCAAACTTAACCCATAAAAGTATAATTGAATTGAGTAACGTAATTGGTGAGTTAAGTACAACTTGCTTAGACTTTTATTGCTAATAACATATGAGACCTGTAAATATAGAGGGATTTAATTTTAAAGAAAGAAATGTTTAATTTGACTTTGAGACATGCTAATGAATTTTGTAGAAATGTAAAATCAATGTAGTGGATACATACTTGATAAACTATGCATAACATAATATGTTATGCACAAATACTGTGCCTCGTAGTTATGAAATAATTGTACTAAATATTGAAATAGACTAAATAATTTCGGTCTTCAGTTTAAAATTATGATTTTATCCTTATTTTTAATTATGGTTTTAATGCTTATATTAAAAAGTTTGCAGTTTGATTGAATTCTTAATCTTTCATATGTTTATTTCTTTTATTTGAGATCTAACATATTTATGTAAAGTGTCATTACGAAATAATTTAATTAAATAAAATATAAAATGTAAAATAGAACATATATAGGAACTAAACAAAATCAAAACTATGAATTTTCTAAAATTTGAACTCTATAATCATGTGAAAAAAAATACAGAAACTAAAATTATTGATGAAGAACTAAAAATTTATTCAAAATTACAATTTAACTCATAACATGTTGTGTTATAATAAAGTAAAAAAGAAACCAAAATTCATCTTTAAGAGAAGGAAGGCACGTAACCTACAACAAAAATCCTCTAACCAGTAATAAAATAAGTTGTCTTACCCAACCTGGTCAAGCACACCACGGTGTAGAAATCTGATTGGCCCAAATTTCTTATGGACCACAACTTTATTGTCTATATCTGGTCATCGACTGAGCCCATTAATCCATTTTCCCCTAAATTTATACCATTCTTACATTCAAATTTTAAATATCAAACAAATAACTTCTAGTGATTAATTTGTATGACTTATTCACTGCACCTAATGATCCTAACCATCTTTCAACCTAAAATTTAAGAACCCATTATCCTATATACAGGTTTTTCGATGGACCCATCTGATTTTACTATCTTCCTTCTTGGAATAGGTACAGGTAGTCACATTAACTAAACAATCTCACCATGAATTCTATTGGAATAAAAATAACTCAATGTAATAATTCAATTTTATAAATCTATTTGTAAGATAAGATTTATATTATATCCTCTACTTTACTCATATATTTGTAATCTCTAGAGAATGTCATCACTCTCATTACACCCAAATTAAGATGCCCAGATGCTGTTCATTCCTAATCATTGGGAACAATGCTCACATTGTTTATAATTTTTTACCACCATTATGTGTCTAAAGGGGTTATGTCCCAGCACATAGAAACCAGGGCAGCTGTGTCAGGCATTAAAAAAAAATGTCATACGCACAAAGGTGATTCTTTGTTAACTAGTTTGAGAAATTAATTTATATAAAAGATGAAGGTGAAATTGGTATTAACTAGTTTGAGATACACAAGATGTTGAGCAGACTAAAGTGATTGAAAAAAAGTCACAAATCACAGTTTTTGTCAAACTTGTGCAAGTCCTTTCCACCACTCTGTTTTCCAATAGCTTTTTGAAGTGCTTCACTAAGATCCCTTACATCCAGGGTCTGGTCCTCAGCCACAACAATGGCTTCCAAAGAAAAACCATTTTCGCATGAAACCTTGGCTTGTTGAACATTCAGACACATCCCATCAAATGCCTCTAAAATAGCCACTAGCTGGTTACTCCCCTTCTCACAGGTGACCTTCACCATAAAAGTTCCTGCCCTTACCTTCTCTATTTTCACATCCTGCCACATTTTTTTGCAACATCAAATGTAGAAACAATATTCATGTATATTATGTTATCAACACATAGATTTTTCCTTCCTAGTCATATATAATCAAAATGATACACATAACATAACAAGTCTCATATAATAAGCTAATCTTTGAAATGGAATCAGACTCAAACTAAAATTTTAAAATAGTTTCATTTTGGTATATAGGCCTTGTTTTTATAACGAAGAAAAGGTTAAGAGAATAGACATACCTTGTTCTCTTTGACATGGTTCAATAGGTTAACGTGCTCTCCTCTGGTGGCCAGAAGGTTTTCATAATGTCTTTTGACAGTTTCCAAGGCGAGTTTTAGCTTGTACAAGCGCAGAACAGTGCTATTGGCAATGGAGGTTCTCTTGGCCTACAGAAAACAGAAACAACTTCAGTGTATGAAGAAAGAAAGTCATTGAAATTTTGAAATCATGGGAAAGAAATTGAGAAAAGATGGTTTTAGATTTCATTACAGAATTTGAGCTGGTAAGGACTCGCAGAATGTGAAGTTTTCTGCGCAGTGATATCCTCTTCTGCACCCTGCAAGCCATCTTCTCTATCTTTATCTCTATCTCTCTGGTGAATGTTAAATTGAGAGTACTTAACTCTTGCAGGGTATTTATAGCTGGTGATTGGAGTGATGTTTCTTGGATTTTTGCCATTTCAAATTGATAAAAATAGTCCATTGCTACCATGTGTTTCTCTATATGAAATTAAAAAATAAAATAGAAAAACTTGAGATAAAGAGTTAAAGACTATCTGACACCACCATACCTATTACACATATAGAGAGACACGGGGAAAAGAGGAAAAAGAAAGGCACTGACTAGACTGTGAAATGATAAGAAATGAACAGCGACAAAGAGACACAAGGTTGGTGAAAAAACCAAAAGTTGTTATCAATAAAATATAGTTGAATAGAATGATTTGAAGTTACTAAGCTTGATTGTAAGTGTATTATACATTTATTCTCCTCAAAATGATGGAATTTTCATTAGCACAAATTCCCTCATAGGTTTATCATTTAAAAAACCAATGATTAATCACCTCTAAATATTAAAATTTACAAAAGTAGTGATCATGAATGCTTGCATTTAAACTAAAATAAACTAGGGCTGTTTTAATTTACAAATTTAATTCTCTTTAAAATAATATACAGGAAAATAACTGATTACTTACTTGTAATAAAGTATACCAAGTTTTCTTTGAAAAACAATTGTAAAATTATGATTCAGGATTAACATATGTATATAATTTGTTTTTTCCAATGAATGATTCAACATTCATGCAACTTTTATATTATCTTTTCTAAGTTTTTAAATCAATTTATGACAGGTGATCAGATCCATTTGAACCAGAAGTTACATCAATTCATAAAATGAAACTATAATGAACTCAATATCCTATCAAATATCAACTTTTTTTTTTTTTTACAATCACCATTTTTTTTTCATTTTATTATAAAGTAGCAAACAGTAAAATAGAAAAATTATGTTATGCAAGTATATTTTAAAGCATATTTCAAAAGGCAAAATTCCACACTAGCCTGAGTAGTTTTGAAGGTTTTTGTACAATATTGTGAAATAAATGTTTAAAGTGGTAAGAGATGAAAGGCTTATATACACTTGGATTAAATATAATTTCATTTTACTACACTCCGAATCCATTAAAGTTGAAAGTATGTGTTTAGTTTTATTTTGAGGCACAGTAGAATAGGTTTTGATTTGAGATTTGTGTGCCATGTCGATATGTAACTACATTGTAAATGAAAAAAGGTGTGAGAAGTACAGGCTTTAGTAATTTCTCATTTCTCAATGTGCTAGAATCCAAGGGCTTTATGAGCACAGCACAGTGGGTTGGTGAAAGGGATGTGTACGAAGCACAGAAAGTGAAGAGGGAGCATAAAAAGGTGGATGATATAGTTGTCATATTGAGTGGTAAGAGACTGTTAAAATTTGCATGGGAAGAACTGAAGCAATCCAATGGACAATAAGAGAGGATGGTTTTTCTCAGTCAGAAATAATGCATATCAGTTCAGTGACTGCCAATGAGACATAAGCGTCCATGCATGCACATTCACAACACCCTTCACGGGCCTCTCTTTGCCCTTTGCCTTTGCCTTTGTCTCTCTCTGCAATGCCAAATCTTCACTTGCTAGTGGCCACACTTGTATCACATGTACTGACACACTTTTCTGTTTTATTCTTTATATCCTTCCCTTTTTCGACTTCCGATTAGCTGGCTGGGGCTTCAATTAATTCATAAAGTATAAATTAGGTACTGCAACCCATCAAATCATTATAATATCTATAGTTCTTTGCTTTATGCTAATTATAGGTTTGCTCTATGCTTAAGTTTAGACTTCCCCTTCAATTTAGAAGTTCATAATGGAAAAAAAGTTTAAATTAATGTGTTCATAACTTCAAATTAACTTATATACACATTATTCTTATATTTTTAACAAAGACGTACAAAGCTAAATCATTTTGTCACAGTAACAACTACATAATCTGTACTTGGTGCAAAATGATGGAAGAAAGGAACTCAGTAATAAATGATTGGGTATATTAATTTTAACTTTTAATTTATAACAACCAGATCAAGAATAGTGTCATTGAGGTGATTTACAGTTATCTATTGTGGGTGTCCTATATATAAAGTTAAGGACTAGCTAGCACGGCTTTTAATAATTGTTGTAACCATGTATCTGGCTAAGCTAAACCAGAAGAATTATATCGAATGGATAATTGAAGGAGTTTAAAGAATTAGAGATCAATTATTTAATATAAAGTGACACATGAATGGCGGTTTAGTGTATGTGAATGTGTTATATTATAATCCAAGTTGAAGGAAACGGTTTGGTATAAACCGCGGCATTGGGTGGTCATTCTCTAAAGCTAGAAATGACAAACACAAAGCACATAAGTTGCATAAAAGAGCATGAAAGGACTTGTCCACTACTGAATCATCTCATTCTTGCAGAGGCAAGCACTAGCAAGCAATACAAGGCAAAAAGAAAGTTTGGATTTTAGCAGTTGCATGCCTCCTTAAATTGCTCTTATTAGCCTTGTTTTGTTGTACGCACTAATATCTCTTTTTGAAGGCTACTAGCTACGTGAAAGAGGACTACTTTATTGTCTCCTCATGCTTTCATGCACCAATGATAAAAAGTTCATCCTTCCATCGGTTTTACTTGTCCATTTCTGCTTGACATGTCTCTCTCTCAATGGGAAAAAGGAAGGTGGATTTGTATCTATTCATTGGCTTCTAGCTAAAAGCTCTATACCTTTCAACTGCTTATATCCTTCATGGAATCTACACTCACATGCTCTAAATAAGGGAGCAATATTTTCTATACCACCAAACCTGTAACCTGTGCTGTTATGCCCTGGATTTGACCTCCCAGAGAAGCTCAGTATAACCACAAAAACAAAACCACCATCACTCTTCAGACTTCACACACATCACCTTAGAGTGCTTTGAATTTAGAATTATTGGGACTTATGTAACGACTTTGCAGTAAATTGTGCACCCCTATCTACTCCAAAACAAAGGTTGTACCGCCCATAGGATTGAAGACAATTTCATACATAAATTTATATGTATAGGAAACAAAATTCACCCTTGTCTAGGGAGGATAACATGGTCAGAGTATTAAGGATAGATAGAGATAGAGGATGCCTTACAGTAATAACCTGTACAAATATTGTGTGTACTTGCAACAGTATATATAATGAGTCATTATATATATGCACTTGCAAAAATATTAGACTATCATTCTACTTGTCTTAAAAAAAAACAAATACATTATCTAGAAGAATTTTAAACTAAAAAGATTTACATTTCTTTCACTTGAATAATATTAGTTATTTTTTTTTAAACGACTTTAACATTTAACAATAACTTTGTGATGACCACTACCATGAATAATCATCAGTGTTTTTTTTGTTTTAAAAACATTACCAATCTCCCATTAGGAGGTTATCAAACATATTTTACTCTTAAAACACCCATATCTCAATAATGGTACCATAGCAAGACAAGACATTATTACTTGCTTTTGGACAAAGAAAGGGTAGATCAAATTGAATCAATAAATCTAAATTAAATCATTCAATTTTACATTAAGTTACCCTTATTACATAAAACGATAAAATTAACTATTCTTTTAGATTGATAGTTTCTTCACATATATTATACACACAGTGTGATATTAATCTAAGTATATCTGATTTTTTTTTAACAGCGAAGAAATGTATATTTGATGTTTGATTCATAAAGTTAAAGTTGGCTTATAATATATTTTTAAACATACCTAAGAATGAATAATTCGATCACTTATTATTATTATTATTATTTAATTTTAATTAAATTTAATATATATATATATATATATATATATATATATATATATATATATATATATAAATAATTTTTTTT
>Ga0099824_1001079_pt1 | contig 36804 bp, 7 predicted proteins | sample SiratrowhiteBW_FD_76837 | JGI IMG/M metagenome (GOLD analysis project Ga0099824, IMG submission 76837) | Root nodule microbial communities of legume samples collected from California, USA - Siratro white BW | ecosystem: Host-associated > Plants > Roots > Nodule | place: USA: California... | reverse complement strand
TGTGATTGAGTTTTGATTTAAAAAATATTGGAGGTGAATGGGTGTTTCTCTTGTAGATGGGTGGATTATTGGGGGCATTAACGGTGTAGATTATAGGTGGTGATAGGTGGTGAAGGGTGGAAGTGCAGAGGAAGGATAATTTTCTGGTTGGAGATTGATTTTCGGAAATCATTTCTTGAGAAGAAGATGGAAATTTGATTTCCGTAACCAATTTTTTTTTTTAATTTTTTCGAATATTTCAGAAAACCTTTTTCGTAATACACATTGACTTACTTCTTTTATGGAAATCATTTTCCGTAACCACATCCCTTTACCCCTCTTTCGGAAAACTGTTTTCCGAAATACAAATTCCTTTTATAGAAAAAGATTTCCGGAATATATATTCTGTTAAGAGTATTTCAGGTAATACAAAATTTTGAGGGGGTGCGGGAAGTAATTGTGGGGGTGCAGGAAGCAATTTCCTTTTCTTTCTCCATCGCATAATTTTCTCCTACCCCCATATAGCTATTTTATTATGCAGTTCTATGATTTGAAGTTGTATCCCGATGCGCATGATGAAATGTCCAAAATATTCCCGTATCACGTTTGTAAAAAACTTATTTTTCTTTTTTCCCTTGCTCACTTTGCCTTCCTCTCTCGTCACACTCTTATTTGTTGTATTAGTGTGAGAGACCTTGTTGGAGTAGTGTTGCTGTTGCACATACTTCATTGCACGACTGCATTGCTTGAAGAGATTGGTTATCATGAATCACTCTTCATTTTTGTTGGTGGTGGGTTATTCGGGATTGGGAGATTTGGAAAGCTTTTGGATAACCTATTCTAAAATGTTGTGTACGTTCTAAAATGTACAATCTAGAATGTATTTCTAGATATAGAAATGCATTATGGATAAAGTATTTTAGAATGAATTAAGGCATTCCTCATTGCACTATTTAGAATGCATTTTAGGATCTAGAAATGCATTTTGAATTTTGCAAATTCATAATGTCTTGATAGATTTCAGAATGTACAATATGAAATGTATTCCTAGATTTATAAATATATAAAGTGAATTAAGATTTTTGATCAAAAATACATCATAGATTGTGTATTCTAAAATATATTAAAATATTTTAGATTGTACATTTTTGAATACATATTCATCTCCAGAAATGCATCTCAGAATAGCAATCTGAAATCCATTTTTTTAATTAATTTATTAATAAATGAATAATTTAGTAATTATGGCTAAAACTAGAGGTTGTGCATTTTAAGACGATACTAGACATAGATCGACAATATTAGTTCACAGAAGAGTTTAAGAAGTTATTGTTGACATTAGTGGTGATGTCTTGCATGAAACTATTCGAGAACATTGGTTTCATAGAAGAGCTCAGGAAGAAGTTATCGTTGCATCCTGTGTCATTGGTGTTATTGTTGCATTGAATTAGGTTGTTTTTCAAAGTCATTTTTTCCTTTTATTATTGTGTTTGATATATTTCAAATTGGTTGATCCAAAAATTTTCAGATTGTGGAATTTAGGAATCTTCTGGAGTATAGAATCTAGGAATTTCCTGTACTGTAGAATCTAGAAATATATTACATCTTCTAATTCAAAATGTTTTAAAAAAATTTAATACTTTCTCAATTGTGTAACCCACAGTACATTTCTACCTCCAAAATTGCCTAAAAATCATATCTGTTGAAAAGTTTTAATGCAATTCTCTTCTACCAATTCATTTTTCGTTGTTTCAAATCTAACAATATCAAACATTTTATTCCTGTGAGATAATTTATCAACTTCATATGAATTTAGATTCTGTTTCTAAAAAAACAATCACTAACAGTAAGAAGAGTGATCACAAAGAAATATAGTACAATTAAAGTATCTTGAGTATAAACTAAGAAAAAAAATAACATAATTTTAACTTTTAGATTATACAATCCATAAACAAAATAATATTTTGGAATATTATCTCCAATTTAGAATTCAAAATTAACTTTTAAATTATGTTTTAGATTCCCAAATTATAATTTTGACTTTCAGATTAAATAATCTAGAAGTTAAAATTATATTTCTTAAAAACCGCATTCGTTGCCATTTAATACGACAAGAGAAAATTTTGGATTTTAAAATTTATAGGGTGCAGAAAGAAATCACGGGAGTATAAAATGAAAACAACTTAAAATAAACTAAAATAATAATGAAAAGAAGTTAATTCATTATTATAGCTTGTTATGGTTGTGTTTTTCACTGGTGACTTTAGCTAAGATGGTTTACTGCTCCAAGCTTTTTTTCGGATTTTTGTAAACGAAAAGTGAAATTGGTTTTAAAGTCAAAAGTACTAATTTATTTAAGGCACATTATTAATTATTTTATTTATATTTCAGGAAAAATTATTAATTATTTTATTTATATTTTAGGACACTTGGTTGGATAGTTTAGTGATTCTAATTTATTTCCAATATTTAAATACGAAAAAATAACTAATTGCTGGTATAATATTTTAAGTTGTTTTAAATTGTGATAACTTGGCGATTCTTATTTTTTTTTTTAATTAGTTTGTATATTTTCAGTTAAAACCTACGTATACGTGCCAACTAATTCCTTATTATTACAGAAGATATATAGGACATAAAATTAAATTCTCAAGTTACAATTAATTTTTATAGTGAATAATGGATTATATGCTAACAATGTAAATCAATCTTATATTGTTATCTAATCAGAAATATTCATATATAGTAAGTTTATAAAGTTTTACAATAGTCACTTTAAAAATGATAAGTAAATTTTTAGTAGTTGATGCTGTAAAATTGTTTTCCACTATCAGCTTAGTTTAATTTCAAATAATGTTTTTATTCACTGGTTTTCTAATTAAATTTTTCTAATATTTTTTGGAATAAATTTGAACTTCTCTGGGGGGAAGTATTTTTTCTAACATTTTGTAAATATGAGTTTGTTAAGAAACTTTTAACTAAGAAAAAAAAAATGAACACCATCTGGATGTCGCAGGAAGGAATTTACGGGAAGTAAATAAAAAGAATTATTTCATTGATTTCAAACACCAATTTCGCATTTTGATATTGAAATTTATAGAATATCATAAGATGTGGTGCTACTTCAATTGTCATTTATAAGTAAAAAAAGTATACTCTTTTTTATTCTTAAATATAAGTAAAATTTATGTATATTACATATGTAAACCATAATTATATTATAAAAAGTAGAGTTTTACAAGAAAAAGATTATAATATATATTTTGTAAGACTCAAAATATTTTAATAATAGATTTTAAAATAGTAAGAAATGAAGTTTATAAATAGAAATGAAACGTGTATTTCTTAATTTATTCTAAAATATGTAGGGTTTTTTTTTTTTTTTTTTTTTTTATAAACTTCTTCTTAATCTATAATTTCTCTACAACTAGTTAATTTTGAATTGTAGATTCTTCACTGGATTAATCCTCGTGAAGCTAGTAAAGTTTCAAAAGTATTAAATCAACCAAAATTTGGTTTTGTTAAATATATTCAACCTTGCTAGTGATTTTAATATGTTCCTTCATGTTGTTTTTGGAATGGATGTTAAGAGAGAATGTTGTTGGGGTAAGATTAAATTTTTAAACGCTTACTTGGATTGTTAGAAGTGATTCACAATAATTTGTTGGTTAACGACATGCTTCAATTTAGGTAATAGGAATTAATCCTTTATTTGTTGAATATCTTAACTACTTATATGTTATATATATGTTATAGTTTTTTACTAGTATGATAGTACTAATCAATATAGGATGTTATGTTAGTGGTATTAAAGTGATTCAATCCTTGTTAACATGTGGAAGTGATTACTATTGTAATACGTTATATATGATAAAAGAATTTAATTAGGATATTATGTGGATATATTAATCTTATTCCTTTCAGTATTTAAAAATGTCCTCATCCAAAGAGTTTACACGTCCTATATGGCTAGGGTAATAGATATGATGAACACAACTTTTCAACAGCAACATGCTAATATGACACGGTAGCAAAAGGTTTCAAAACATCAGTTGTCTGCATGAATTTTTGAGGCATGGGTCTTCTAAATTCAACGGGCAAGCTAGAGCCAATAAGGTAGATTAATGGAGACAAATCATATAGTGTGTGGAGGAGAAGAGTCTCTTATGTTGTATATAGTGCTCGAGGCATTACATACTTTTCAAAATAAAATATACTTCATAAAGTTTGTATGTTGGTTCTAAGTGATATCCTGAACCTAAATTTTATCTATTTGTTTACTAAGTACGATTATAGTAATTATCACGCAAACTCAAAACTAAAAACCATGGAAATTTAACTTAAACAAATCATAATCAAATATAATTTTTTTCACATAAATAAATAATAATCCTTATATTTATAATAATTATCAAGTATTTGTAGACCATCACCACACACATCCCTTACCTTCACAAAGGATTAAGGAATCACATGCATAATTATAATCTTCATAAAGATCTAGGAACCACACATGTATCCTTGGCCTTTAGAAATGTCAAAGGAACTAAGACCTCTTTTTGAAAGACTTGTGTTAAGTAAGACACATCATAAATTAATATTTAACTCATATTAATACAAATTGATCCACAAACTATAAATTCATTATTTCTACTCCACAAATTTTGATGCTCGAAACCTAAATGAAGTTAGAGTAGTTCATTGCATCTACTTTAGGAACGAAACTTGATACAAAAATCCCTTTTAATTTCTCATCATCTAATATTTTAATTTACTTTATTTAAATTATCACTCAAGATATCTTTTATCAATAATGAGTTTCAATACTCAGTACCACAATCATAACAATATTGTATTTAGTACCATCCCAAGTAATCATCTATATTTCTCAATTAATATCCATACAATAATAATTTCTTTTAACCATAATTTAAATCAATACAATTACATTTTCATACCAAAAGAAATAATAAAATTATTTATAAGATAATTTACTTTATATTAACATCTTAAATGAATCGATCATTCCAAACAAACATGCTTAATATACTTTTTTTAAAGAATAACTCATTAAATCACATGAAACATGATTCCTAGAGGGGAATGTTACATTAATAGCCAATAAAATGTTTGAGTAAGAGAAGAAAAAAATTACCTAGTTTCTCTCTCAATTAATACGATTAAAAAGATAATTGTAAGCTAGAAGTTTTCATATTCATAAAAAAAACAAAACATTTTTTTCAGAAATATTTTTTAGGAATGCTAAACTATTGTCCTAGCATAATCCTAAAATAAAAAATATTCTTTTATTTCGGCAAACAATCGAAATCTTTTATATTATGTTTTCCCTAATATTTTCTAAAAGTTTTTTTTTCTTAATTGAAATTTTAATTTTTTAAATATTGTAATTGTGAAATTTTAGTCTATCAAAGTTCTAATAATGTATCTCAAGTATTGCAAATATACAATTTAGTCCTCATTTTTATTTATGTCAATTGCACAATTAGAATTAGAAAGCAATTGAAATCACGTAATCAAAATGATACACTTTATATAGATCCAATTAGCTCAACTAAAATCTAAAATATTAAAACTGTACAATTTTTATACCTAAAATACTAAATGTACGGTTAAACATTTTTAAAATTTACATCAAAATATCCTCAACCATTGTTGGTCACATACTAATTTCTTCAAAATATATAAAACTCATTAAAATTATCTTGTTTCTCTCCAAAATTTATATCTGTTCATAAATTAATAACATAATAGTTATAGTTATTTAGCTAGTGTGCTGAATTATCAATCACAATTTGGGTAATTCGTTTATCAATTATCATCAATAATGTAGACACTTTTCTTTCATTGGTCTATGCTTTTAATTTCATAAATAAAGTGTTTATTGAAACTGCGAAGGACCTATATATCTATTTATCATGTGATCATGGCACTAATCAAATAAATGAAAGGGAGGTGAAAAGAAAAAGTAATTATGTCAACTTCATCTCTGGTGCCCTAATTACCTTTTATTAGGGAAAACTTTATTTACTCTTACTATTAGTTTAATTAACCAATTTTCGCATTAGCGAAAAAATTAATGATAGCATGTCCTTCTAAGATTTGAAAGCTCAAGTTAAACAATTTGAAGTTAATACGATTAGTTAAAGTCAGCCATCAAGTTTAGCTCAACATTTAAGGTCATTAAGTTTTGCACAACTAATTATATTCTAAAATTTATTTTGATGTGAATATAGTACTATTCACCCTTGATTACTAAATAAAAGAAAAGCTTCGGAAAATGGTTAAAAATAAAAGTTATAGAAAAATGAAAAATACTTATTAGATTCAAAACATAAAAAATATTTAATAATTTGAAAGTGATATTAATACGCGTAGTTTTATTTAATATTCTTTACAGGACATATATAATATATAAAGTGACCTCCACTAATTTTTTATTAGTTTTTTTTACATTCTTTTAAATAAATTATTCTAGTGGACAACACTTTAGAAAAAAAGTTATAACAATGGGTAAATGGTATTTGAGGTTTATGAATTCGTAAATACACTCTAATTCTGTCATACAGAAGTCATGTATGAAAAATATGATTTTAATTTGCCTTTTTTTTCCCATAAAAATTGTACATATTAGAAAAGAATTTTAATTGAATTAATTTTCTATTAATGTATCGAAGTCGTACGGTACGATTTAAGTTATTTTATTTTTAAATTAAAACTTGTCATACAAGATTTTAATATAAAAATAAAATAATTAAACTTTGTTATGCACCACTTCACTTAAAAAAAATTGTATATGTTATGCATAACTTTAATTCAAAAATAACATAATTATCTGGCATATAAGACTTTAGTTTAAAAAAATTTGAAAATCGTTTGTCATACCTGACTTCAAAACAATAATAAAAATTAATGAAATTAAAATAATTTTTAACCTCCACGTATGTGATATCTGTAAAATAAATAAATAAATAAATCAACTCTTTTTTTTTTTTTTTCTCAACCACAATCTTTATATGATTTCAAAAATTATATATGAAGTTAAGTTGTGAACTACATACATAACTTATTTTTTATTGTAAATTTTTTAATTATGTCAATTTTAATAATTTCTTACAAAATTACACAAAAATGGTAAAAAAACATCTACTTTTGAACATGGGCAAAGATGGAACTTTTATAAAATTTAAGTAGTCCTACGAATTGAATATTTGATTGCGATATATCGTTAACTCGATATATATTAAATTTAAAATGAAAAATAAACTTACGTATGTATCAGTGAACAGAAATTGACTCATCCATAGATAATATGAAATTATATTATAATTTTTATTAAAACTGGTATATTCTTTTCTGAGCTTGAATGACTGGAGAATATTTTCCTAACCTAAACTTTTATAGTGAAAAGATTGATACCTAAGAATTATGTTGACATATATAGCTAATCATAATAACAAGTTGTGCTAAAGAATATATATGAATATATCACAACTAAAAAAGATTTGCGCAGTTCATCATAGCACAAACACACTATACCTACTAATTGATCACTTTTTAATGAAAATTAATGTAATGGTTCCTCAGGATATGTTTAACATGTGAATATTAAACATTCAAACATTGAAAAATATTTTGACTTGGTTAGGATATGTATTGTCCATTATCGTGTTTGAAATATTTTTTTTTTCCAAAATTTAATAGTCACAATTACCAATTTAAATGTTTTGATGACTTCAACTAGTAAGTTTCGAAAACAATCTATTTTTATGCACTTCTAGTAATGGGGCATAAACTAAGTATATAACCTTAATTAATTATAGGGGTGATTAGGAAAACCGCAAATTTAATGGCTCATAAAGAAAGAAGGGTTCCTAAAGAGACAATAGTTTGCATGATTCTCTTAGCACGTTTACGTGTCTTTTAACTCAAGGAAGAAGAATATTCCTTTCATTGTATTATGCTCCTCATAATCATCAAGTTAATATTAATATTTGTATTATCAGAAAGAATCAACCAAATAAATCCAAAGGAGAATTTCCTATCTTATGCACCAATTGTTATTTATAGAGGACCCATTGTTCTGCTAGTGGTCCCCTCACTTTATTGGTTATAGTCGGTTTCTTTCAATTATTTAAATTTTTATATTTTCTAAATGAGTAATATTCTTTAGCATCTTGCTAATAGTTACATTATTATTAATTATTACAAAATAAAATAAACATATATATATATATATATATATATATATATATAAAATATTCACAACACTTTAAAATCTTTTTAGACTAAACTTTCATTTTCGTAAAAATTACAATTTATACATATCATAAGAAAAAAAAATTAACCAAAAATAAATAAATTTCTTCTCATTCTTCTCGGTATATCATATTGAGATTTTTCTCTCACATGTCATATATATTCCTATGCAACACACTCATCTTAATTTGATTTGAAAAAAAAAAAAACCTTTTAAGTTAGTTTTATAAAATTTCATATGCAGGTATATATAAAAAAATCATAATACAAATATTTTCACAATTCATATAATTTATTTATATCTCATCCATATATTATCATAGATAAACATTCAATTTATTTAATATACATATATGTCATAACTAAATGCTTAACTATTAATCTATTAATTATATCTCATAAATTACTAACATTAATATAATAAATACTTACTTTATACTCTGAAGACATATTCAAGCATGACATATTGATAGAGTATAATAATTTAATAAAATAATAACAATTTTAGCATTTTATAAATATTTAAAAAGTCCACTTAATATTTTACTTTAGGTAAGTATAATATTAATAGAGTTAAAATATCTATTTCAGAACCTTATATATATCTTAAATATTTCAATATAGTATATCTTTATTGAAAATAACTATATCTATAACACATCACATCCCATATTAAAGTCTTAACATCATATATTCTTATATACATTTCAACTCAATTTAAACAATAATAAAAATTCAAATTCATTCTTCATCACATTATAATAATATTCAAGTATAACATATTGATAAAATATAATAATTTAGTAAAATAATAACAATTTTAACATTTATAAATATTTAAAAACACATTATTTTAATGTTTAAAATATATTTTACATTTAACTACCTATCATCTATTCCACTTAGAATTCATTCACTCAAGCTATACAATTTTCATCTCTATCAATTTAAATGATTAATATTCAAACCCTAACTTAATCATATTGCAATCATAAAAATATTTTCAAAATTATCTTAAAATTCATCAACACGAATACTACCCATATCCAAGTTTAAAATATTTTGAATAACTTCAAATAAAATATAATTATTGTACAGAACTCAATATTATGATCAAGTTACCTTCACATTCAGATAATATACCTTAAAGTACTATTCAAATTATAACGAGTTTCTTTACTTTTATAACTTGTTTAATAAAGTTTAACTTCCCAACCTTTTTATTCTTACATGAAAGCTAAACATATCCATATAATATTTTATCAACAATGTAAACATATCATCATACTTATGAACTAATAGAGATTATTTTTTACCCATAAACATCATATGCAAAACTTTAACCTTAGGTATACATCCCTCCACATAAAACTAACTTAAAAGAATGATAAAAAAAGCTTAGTAAGAAATAAAATGAATTCAGATCTGACAAAAATGTTTATTTTAATAATAAATTTTTTAAAGTAAACTCAGATATATGAAAAAATGAAGGCATGTTTCAAAAATATAAAAAGAAGACAAAAATAAATGCTTTAAAAAGATAATAATTTATTTTTAAATGAAATTTGAATAATTAATTTTTTTTAACTTAATCAATAAAAATATTTCATTACATTTAAACTACTTCTACTATTAAACAAATTAACTTATCCTTAAATTTTTAATCTATTATAAATAATGATCGGGTCACCAAAATTCGAAACATTTTTTTCTGTTATTTAAATTATATATATATATATATATATATTTAAAATTTAAGTATGTCAAATTTACTATTAAAGAATAAAACAGTTTTTTTTTTTTAAATTATTTAATCCTTAATGTTTTTTCTTGCATAGAGACTAAAACCATATTTTTTAAAATTTGAGAGATTAAATATTTTTTAAAATTTGGGAGACAAAAATTAAATATTCATCCAAATTTTAAGAACTAAAATATAATTAATCTATTTCTCCTTCTTCTTCTTCTTCTTCATATCAAGTGGCTAAAACTCTAAATGAATATTTGATCTATCATCAACTTTAAATATTCGAAATTCAAGGTCAGAGATAACTAACAGGTCTAGAGCACAATTGGTAGATATATAGTTAATGAATTTCTTGAATATGCTCACAGAAATTTGATTTCTGATCATGTGTACCAAAAAAAAATAAAAAAATAGAAGAAAGATCTGGTTCTTTTAAGTGACCTCTATGTTTCGAAAAAAAAAAGGTAGTATTTAACTATCGATTGAAAATAATTTTGATAAAAAACAGAAATATATGAAATTCGAATAACAGTGGCTTGCCCCTTCCAAGTAATACAATGATAGCATGGAATCCAAATAACAAGGTAGGTATATGAAATCAAATCTTAAAAGTTGGATCTCTCACTAACTTAAGGTTAGAGTGTCTTTTACTTAAGTTTCTATTCCTTTACCTAGCAATTAATAAGGGTTTTACACATGATTTTGGAACATTAACAGCTATGTATTCAAAACTCATGATACACACGGATCTAAGCATAATAATATGTATGTAATGCAACCCTAAAGATCAAAACCGATCCTTTAAAACATCATGGACATCCATAATTGGAGTGTTCATGAAATTAACATATAGATAATTATTTATGAGCCTTTATCTATATATAATTTTGTTTTCTACAAATTAGGTTAAAACTAACAAATTTCTACCAAATTAAAAGATATATGTTTATTTTAAAATGAAAAAAGATATTTTTTTCTTCAATTAATTCCATTTTTTATAAATATTTATATTCTTTTCTAATCATAAAAGTGTAAATCTTAAGAGTAAATAAAGGAGTTTATTAATAAGTTGTTTTCTTCTCTAATATCTTTAAATTGCATATTACTGAGCTATCTTTAATTAAAGAATTATATTTTCTTTTCTAAAAATAAGACTTATGAAAATATTTTGAAAGTGATTTTTTCAACTGATAATTGTGTCTAATTGTTGACGCTGATCACATAAAAACTTCTTCATGATGATTCACATATTAAGTTAAAAATTTTGTCTCAATGTTTTGTATTAGATACTAATTTCACAAAAAATGCAAAAAATAATAATAATAAAAAAATAAACATTCGGCCATACTTTTCTTGTATATTTTGTCTATTTACACATGATCATGGAAATGTGGTATTCTTTTATTGTGTAGAGTTTTACTAACATTAATTCATGAATTATAATGATTTCGTGTATATATATATATATATATATATACCTTGGAATTGAAGAATAGGTGATTAATGATTTCCTCTAAGAGTCCACACAAAACACATACAATGCTACTTGAAGTTACTTCCTTATAAGTTAGGTTGTCCTTGATAGAAACTTTTTTTAGTATCAATCTCCATGAGAAAACATGAGTTGATGGTGAGGCTTTACAATTCTAAAATTCGTTATAAAAATTTTCATGTTGTCCTTCCCTATAACTTTGTAGTTTGTTGTAAGCTAACTTTAGTGTGTAAGTATGCGTTTCCAACCCATGTCAACTTTTTCTCCCTTGTTCTTGTTGGTGTATTTTCCATTGTTTCATGCGTTATTAAAGTAAAAAAAGAAAGTTTTCATTCAAACCATTCTCTTCTCTAATTCAAGTTCCACTCCCAAATATCATCGGTACCTATAATAAAAGTTAAGTGTGACCTATCTATCATCTTGATAAAACTTTTGACAAGATCTTATATATATTTTCAACTAAGGATATGAGTATGTTTTCATCTAGTAATTAAGGATAATCTAACTTTGGTATGAGTGTTAAGAATAATGCACTACCTCTTTTTAGTCATTTCTAGCTATTGTAGAAGATATGTAACATATTTTATATTTCCTCTTTCATAATCTTCCAAAATTTCTTTATGAACCTAAAGTTGAATCGAGACTGTTGCTACTATCATAATATTTTAACATCTTTTAAAAATTTTCGTGTTAGGTTCATATTGTCCACAAGTGTTAATGTGGAAATTCTTTCTAATGTGAGTTTAAAACTTTTGTCTCCCTTTAATTTATTTTTATAAAATGATTTGACTTTCTTATTAATTATTTTCGGATCTTCATTCCGTACACATAATATATTGACATGTACAATCTTGTTTCTTATTCTTATCCCATTTATTATCAATTATAGGTTTTACTTATTGTCTAAGTTTAGGGTTTAGTAATTTTGTTTCTTACTTTTTGTCTAAGTAAAGATTATTATTTGAAACATATCTTCTTAAATTTAATAAAGAGATATTTTCTCTCTAACGTATTCCTTTCGTCTAACATATTATCATAATTTAACTTATCTAACTTATTTTTCGAATATTTACATTAACTATTTCTTTTACATTGTGTTATTTTAAAGATTACTGATATATTATCAAACCTCTTAATAATTTCTTATAACTCCATAATTCTAAATAGTTATAGTCTCAATCCAACTATGGTATTTTAAATATTAGAATACAATGATTGATTCTTATAGCTAACTCATACTTGTTACAACCTAACCATATCAACCATCACTCTTATACCACTAATTCCCTATATCAAATTTACTTTATATGATACCGTTAAACTTATATCAAATATATTCTCTCTGTATAACATTTCTATATTATCCAAAAAAAACTTATTAATCTCCTTTATTTCCGTCCTAATATGCTACTCTCATTGTTCACTTTTTTTTTTCCTAAATCTTTTTTATTATACTGAAATCCCACCATACATAACGCAAGATGTAATATTACCTCCTAACTTCCTAATATTAATTAAATATTCCCATAACTTTTTTTGTGATTGAACAAAAGTAAATATTTACTATAGTTATGGGATACCTGCTCCCCCTCTATTAAAACTATGTACCCTTTGTTACTTTAAACATCCTTACGTTTTAACCTATCTTAGCTTAGCATTGGTTCTCATGAAAGTTACAAGGATACAAGGACATTCCTTCCCAATCTTTGCTGACAAACTCATCTTGCAATATTGTACCTTTTTCTTTTCAGCCTTTTGATAAGGTAACTTTCATTCATTAATCAAAGATATTGATATTTTTTATAATTATTCAACTTGTGGAAATCACTGGATTAGATTTCGATAAGAATGAAAATGAGTCAAGTCCAATTTATTATTCAACACGCTTAATTTAATTCTTCCATATCAGATTTGATCTGACATTTTACTGAACACTATTTAAAAGTCTTAGTTTGATTAGAACGGTGGATCATTATATTTAAAAATAAACACAATTGTCATTTTTATTTATTTAAAGAACACATGGAAGGAAAGATTTTAAGAAATGGTAGGTTGAAAGGAGTTGTTTATTTGATTTGGTTAAAAAGGGAAAAAAATATTAATAACATGGTTTTATAATATTATGGATAGTAAATGGAGGAAAGAAAAATTAAAATAAAATTTCATAATAATTCAGTTTGCAAAATTGAAAAAACATCTGTAAATTGCTCAGAAGACAAAGATAAAATTCGAGTGGTTTTCATTAACTCTACATTTTTTCTCTTCCTTTTCATTCAAAATTTCAAACCAAATGGTAAAATTAAAAAGAAAAATAAAGATCATTTATCTCTTTTCATCTCCTAATGTACACATTTAAATAGGTTAACCACATTAGTTGTAGCAGTCATGCTAAAATCTGCTTCTTGAAAATATAAAAAATTTAAACCAAGAGAAATACTCGTCTGTTCAGTATTTGTCCAACCTCTGAGGAAGATTATTTTTGTGTTTGATAGAAAATACTCTTTAAAAGTAAACAAGAAATAAAAAAAAAAGGAATTTTATGAAGACCAACCATTTTAATTATTTAAATAAGTAAATGAATATGTTATGTATGAAATGATAATGACAAACCAATTCGTTATCTACAAAGTTAAGAAATATTTTTTTTGATAAGCAAAAATAACCCAATGTGTACAATAAATCATACAGCATTCCCATCTTTAAGGAATCATTAAGGTCACATGTCCTTATGTTCACTGAAGGGGCAGATTTAGCACGACTCTCCAATTTTATACTATCCTAAAATCACAATCCCTTACAAATAGTCCATGTATAATGCCATTTATTATATAACACCATCAACTTTTCAAACACAACGTGTCTAAACTAATTATTAAAATACTTATCATTCACCCTCTTCAAACAATATACATACATACATTTATATCTATATATATTTTTATATAAATGCAGTCATGGAAAGATTTTTGTTATATCAACAATCCAGATTATAATTAACATACATATATAGGTCCAAACAAGATTTTTATATGGGATAAAAAGGCATTTAATAACAATAAATCATATGTTAGTATAACACAATTTTTTTTTATATTAATTTTAAAACCAATGTAGATACGAATAATATAAAAAGTTGAAATTTTTTATATTAGTAAACTTAGAAAAAGTCCACTTTATATGCTAGTTTCAAAGATATGTTATGAAACAAAACTTTAAAATATATCATATTAAATTATTTTCGACCCCATTAACTATATATGATGGTTAATGTAAATTGCAAGTAGCCAATAAAATAAAATGTTTTAGTTCACTTCATTTTCTTTTTCCTATGCCAAATTACAATGTTGAAATCATAACTTTTATACATATAACAAATGATCATTTGGAAGATCCGTCCTTGTGCCAATACAGCTTTAAGATGAGATTGTGATTAGTTTTTTTGTTAAATCATGCATGAACAATGTATAGAGCCAAAAAAAAGTATTTAATGGAATTTGCATTTGGAATATCCTTTACTTGATTATTATACATCATATTGTGTATATGTGGTTGTTAAGTAATAGATAGGTCCCACTATCACATGCACCAAAATTGTGCCAAAATTTATTATGTTATATTTGTTGAGGCTATGTAGAATCTTGGAGGAAGGTTAGGTTGGAGAATCGGATGGAATAGTTTTGGTTGTAGGTCCATGCACACAAGAAGATAAGATAAACAAAAGAGAATATTCTAGCACATTCATTAGATGAGCTAGAGGAGAATAGAAAAGAATGTGGCCCTTTGTTATGGAATATTCGGATGGATCATAGCACATTGGTGGAGTAGATGGCAATGTTCATGATTCTTGGCTTTCCTCAGAAGATAGCTAGATATGGATGTGTAGGCAATAAATTATAAGAAGAAGGCTCCAACTTCAACTTTTGTCCTCTGTTTTCTAAGTTTTTTAAATAGTGCATGAATTTGTTTAGGTTGGATTGTGGAGTAGGTGAATAATTAATGTTTGAGTTAAATAAATTGTTGGTGATATTTTAAAACTTATTTTAGTGTTTTTGATTCTTAATATATAATAAAAATGTCGTGTTAAGTTTATTTTGATAGTAATTATGCCATGTTTAAGTTATGAGACTCTCATGTAATCATTTTAATTAAATATTTGTAAATGTATTGATATTGTTTAAATCAACATATCAATACTATTAATTCAAAATAAAAGAGTTAAGATGAAATTAGTATATTTATTGAATTTTAAAGATTAAAAATACTAAAAGATTGGAGATATAAATTAAAATTATTGTTTTATTTTATATTTTTAAATTAAAATGTAATATATAATTAAAAATATTATTATATTGAATTATTAATTTTATTTGTGTTTTATATTTGTAAATATAAATACATGTTAAATTTAACTTTTTGTTAATTTGTAACCTACAAAGTATTAATATATATATATATATATATATATATGATAGATGTAAATGATTTATTCTTTTATTAAAATAAGAAATACGAATAGAAATTTCAGCTATAAAAGAATCAAATAAAAAGTTTTTATATCTATTATGATTTAAAGTAATAACTTTAAGTAAGTCAGTTTAAGTGTAATTTTTCATCTACAACGTGTTCTTCTGTTTATAGAGTCATTCTTTCTTTTTAGGGTTTAATGGTAAGTTTATATACTAAAAAAATTGAATAGAAGGATAAATGATAAAAAAACTAGGTTCTGGAATCTCAAGATTTAATTGCTGCTTGAACTCTGAAAGTTTTGGTAACACCGTTGTTGTTCTTGCCAATCTCGTTAAACTCAACAAATATAACATCTTAGGATTAACACGATCATCGCCTAATAGACGACCCCTCACCGATAAGCACATCAGCCAAAGGGTGATGCTTCCTACTTGGTACTTATGCTTTAAGTCTTTGACACTATTGATCTCATCAAACTTGAAGAAGACAATGTCTCATGATTAACAAGGTCATCACCTAATAGGCGACCCTTGACACATAACCCAAGGGGTGATGCCTCTTTACTTGATACTTACTTTTATTTGGTGTCCTCCACCATGTGTTTGTCCAATTATCACTGATCCCAAGTCCAAGATGATACACAACCCTAGCTTTGAGCTGAGTAGGAAAAGAGGTTGGTGTTAAACGTGAAGCTTCTAAAGCGAGTAATTTCAACTTACAAGGTCTTTCAAATATTGTGTCTCTACCTCCCCTCCACATGGCTAAAAATGATTGGCTTTCACTCTGCACGTTGATAACCTCTGATTTTATCTTTCACGATGTGCAGTTATTCAAAAAGTTATTAATTTATCGCATAACACTCATTTTTTCATTTGCATTCTTAAAGAGCCCTTTTTCACTTTCTCCAACACTTCTTCGTGCTTTCTTGCTTTTGGTACTTTCAATCTCCTTTTGATTATTCTTTAGTTCCTCTCTATTTTTTCTGCTTCTTCTATGCTTGTTTGCTGGTTTGAAAGTGTGAGTTTTTCTAATGAACCGTTGTTTAGTGTTTTTCTAGAGTCTGATTTTTCCTTTTATTTAGAGTTTTATGGGTTTATGTTCTTAATTCTTAGTGCTCTTATGGGTTATGATGTGTCATATCCCTAGGCTAAGATGGAGTTATTGAGGCAAACCTCAGGATACACATTTTAAAAAAGCTTAGGGCTCTTAGGGATATTCAAGCCCTTAGAACATATGAGAAGAATATTAAGGTCCAAGCCTCGAATTCGATGAGCCCGTATGTAAAAACAAGGACGATGACATTAAAGACCCTTTATGTTTTTTCTACGACATTGTGTTCATCAAATTAAGCCTAAGATTACCCCTAGATTTATTTGAAAATAAAATCTTAACCATTATGAATGTTTCCCCTGTTCATATTCACCTTAACAATTGGGCCTTTGTATGAGCATTTAGTACTCAATGTACTCACTTCGGTCACATACTAACGTTCAATATTTTCTTTTAATTTTTTAAGTTTAAATTATCATCTCATCAGTTATGGACATCCTTAAACAAAAGTGACTAGGAGAGATCTCATTTCTGTCTACCAATTGTCCTATAAGTGTCTCAAAGAACGTTTTTATCAAAATTCGACCCTCTCCCAAAGAACCTAGTATGCATGAGGGTTTTCCTCTTTAGTGGACCTAAAACCCTTATGCTCAAACTTCTCAGAAGTTCGAAGAGCTAGATACTACTGAACATGAGTATTGTGAGAAATTCAAATATTGAAAACTATCTTTAACACGATTGTCCTCTTAAAGCTCGAATACCAAACAATGGATTTAAAATCATATATTGGTATATCTCCCTCCCTAACTTGTATTTTATGTTCACTCATATAGTTAGTTTTGATAAAGAAACTATGGTTTTTATATGTAGATATCCCAAAAAGAGATGGCTCGTCATTTCAAGGAGACGAAGACAATGAAAGATGTCGAGAGCGTTGTTAGTGTTGGAACAAACAATATTGTTGTTGAGTCCAACAATGTTGAGACAACCCGTTTTGACCCCCAATTCCAGAGAAAAAGGGTTAGGAAAGTAATTGCAGACCTTGCCCCACTTCTTCTGCCAACTTTAAGTCTGACGACTAAGGGTTGGAGGTAAAAATATAAGTGGGTAGACCCAAGGCCATTACATCAGAGATAAGGGGAGTTTTTGGGATCCCCATTTAAACTTTTCCGCCTATACTCAAGCGTTTAATTTGATGGAAGGAGATGCACCATTATTGGAAAAGTAGAGTCTGACTATGCTTTGTGAAAATCTTCAAAGCTTCCTGAGGAGAACTACCACATTAGCGTGCTCGACAGGTACAAGGGTGAAAGAGGCCTTCATGGTTGAGGAAAGAAAGGGAAAACAACTTCAAGATTTTCAACAAGAAAAATGATTGCCTCAAGATTAATGCTTGAGATGTTGATCATATGCATGCTTAGTCAGAGGAGTGGAAACAAGAACAGGGCGACCTTAACTCTCCGCATCAAAGAGAAGGATGACAAAGAAAAAAGAGGATAAGTTGGAGAAGTCCTGTTCAAATTAGGTCGCCATAGAATGAGAATGGAAATTGCAAAGGAATATTTAAAAGATGAGATTGTTGGCTCCTTCAATTTAGGTGTTGAGATGGTAACTTAACAAGTACTCGTCCTCCGTCTCTTGACCTTTTGGCCATGGATCCATGCAAAGTGGTGGTTGATGGCAATCTTATAGATGCATATTTTTCTTTTTCTTGTTTAATCGCACCTTTTTAGTTTGTAATAATTTGAACTTTGTTAATCAATATATTCCTTGATGTTTCTCATGATTTAGTTTTTGCTTACTCAAGTTTTGTACTAAGTATAATCACCTAAGTTCCCCTCAAATCTACTTATGTATGTATATCCGTTCAATAAAAATATCCTTATTGAAATGCAAATTTTCCAAGATCAATACCAAGATTTGTGCATCCAATAAATGTTTTACTTTGCTAGATAGAAATATAGCACATCTGTTACTCAAATCCCATTAACAAATTAATGACGAGATGTAATTTTGTCAATAAGATTGTGTATCCTTTTGATGGAAACACTTTGATTAAAGAGATAAAAATGTTTATCCTTTGCTAAGATAATTAAAAGGTTAATCATAGTCAGCATTTTATTAATTCCGGTATGCCTAATATTCTCACATAGAAGTTGAGCTCAAAGACAATTTAAAATACACTTTCCTCCCTTAACCCTTCGAGACACCTTTTAAGAACAAAATTGTGATCATAACGATGCTATCTCAATAAACTTGAGCTTGGAACATTGACACTGTCCCAAGGGATGGAAAAGAGGTTCCAAAGATGACTCTCATTTCTCTTAGCCCTTGATTGGGGGCTTTGTTTCACTATGCTCAATAATTCGGCATTGCTAAGGAGTTGAGGTCAAGGGAAATTTAGATACACCTTTTTTCGTTAACCCTCATATACATCTTTTAAGCGAAAAACCATGACAGAGGTCTAAATTCAAAAGCAGATAATACTGCAAATGTGGTAATTGACTCTAACGATGCTATCTCAATGAACTTGAAGTTGGAACATTGACACTATTTGAGAAAATGAAAAATAGGTTTTGAAGATGAACTCTCGTTCCCCTTAGCCCTCGTTTGGAGGACTTGTTCTAATACGCCTAATAGTCTCATATCACTTAAGAATCAAAGTCAAGAATAATTTAAATATATTTTATTTCCTTTAACCTTTGAGACACTTTTTAAAGATAAAATCATTATAAAACTTCAAACTTTAAAATAGACAATTAACTTTACTAATCTTATCTTAATAAATTAAAATGAAAATAAGTATATATTATAATAAATATTTTTATAAAAGGATTTGCAACACTTTTGATTATATGTGACTCAGATAAGTTTTCACAATAAAAATTGAAGATATAATTCTTTATTAAACAAATTGTTTGCACAATATACGAATATAAAATTTAACTACAACATCAATTTCATGAGATAATATGAAAATATATGTATTTATAACCTTTTTATTATTATCATCTTTTGAATTGGATTCAATGTTTTTAATAATTTCTTTTCCTATTTTAATTATATAATTCTGATATTGTCTATTTACATGTTATTCGATATTTAATTGGAAAAGAATAAAGTATACCTTCGTATCCTTTTATATTACAAAATATAAAAGTAGTAAGTAGTGAATTAGTTAATACAAAATTAGTAGTTACAAATTCACGTTTTAAATATATAATTATATTAAATACTCCGAATGAGAATTTTATCATCCATAATCGATCCTATCTGATTTAAGTAATTTTTTTTTTGTTGGACTAATGGCCTCCTTTTTGTGACTAGTAAAAAAAATAAAAAATAGTAAATGACTAATATATAAGTATCTTAGTTTTAAAAAGTTATGAATTTTTTATATTAACTATTTTTATTTTGAAATTTAAGTATATATTTCTTTTATCATCATTTAAATCTTTGAACTGGAGATAACAAAAACTAGTAAGTCGTAAACAGACAAAATTTCAATAACTTATTTTTTTATTAGTTTAACCAACCAACGTAAAAGTGAGTTATTACTTTAGAAATGAAATTCACCACTCATTCTAAAAAAACACAAATTTCTTCGTAGTGCATAAAAACATAAACAAAGTCAAACTTTTTTTTGGTAAAGTACGTTCAATATATACATAAATCCGACGATTTTATTGTTTCTTGATACTACCAAACTAAAAGGTCGACCTTTTAGAATTGAAACAAAAACAGCTATGAACATACATTTAAAATTAATATATATATATATGAAAAAATATTTAGCCGTTCATGCTTTACAAAATAAAAATTCAACATTTGACGTCCACTTATTTAGACAACAAAGTTTAATTTTAGGCTGAGATGGATTATACTCATTTCAGTGCTTTGTTTGGCTTTCTGTTCAATAACAGATCTGAATCTACTCAGCATAGTCTATTCATCACGTAAATTTGTCAAAGTGAACTCAATCAATTAATTATGGAACCCCTCGAAGCCAAAAGGGTCATAAGAAAAAACTTTTTAACAAAAACACTTAATGGCATTGTAAAATTACTTCTAGTTAGACAATTTAATTCTTAAACACTACCTATAATAATAATAATATATTATTATTATTATTATTATCTCTATCATGAAATTTTTCCTCCATTATTGACACAAACAACCCGTACTAAGAGTTGAAGTTTATATATAAAAAGGGTTCATTTGCAAGGGGGTTAATCTCCAAGTACAATGAATAAAATATATTGTTAGTAAATTGAAATTGGGGGCAAGTGGAATAATTGTAAAAGTCTAAAGATCACGTTTAGTAAATAAAATCTTTGATTAATACTAGAAATTGACGTTAATGGAATGAGTAACAAATCAATTGGAGAAAAGTTGGGTTTATCCATGTGATAAGAGGGAATATTAATATTGTTTTTTAGGGTTAACACATGGACTTTAATTTAAAAGGGAATATCCCACAAGTAACCAAACCTAACACGCAAAATACTTAAAGAGAGATTGTTCGTTTTGTTCAATTTAAGAACATTTTGCTCTTGGAATAAAGGAGTATGTACAAAGAGTGGTGAGATTGAAAAGGGGGAAAGTTAAAAGAGGGTTCTCCAGAAAGTATTTGTTCAACTATTTATTATTAACAAAAAAGAAACATTTTTATCAGGTTAAGAATCAGTAAAAATAAAATAAAATAATTAAGTCAAATATTCATCTCTTAATATTAGAATAACTTTTTTATAATTTTTTTATCATATTGTACAATTTAAGATAAATAGTTTATTTAGTCAAATATATTTTTTAAACTTTTCAAAAACTATGACATTGTACAAATTTAAGAAAACAACTTATTTAACCAAATATATTTATTGCAGAATATCTTAATTTTTTTAACTTGTCTTTCATGGTTTTTAATGTAATATAATATTCTTTTTCAATGTAATAAAATACTTGAGTTTTGCATTTTATTCTTTTCATTTTTATTTAACTATACATACATATTAATTTTTCACTTTAACTTTTATAATAATATATAAATTAATTAAATTTTTATGTGAAAAAATGGTAAAACACAAAAAAAGATTGAATTGTTTTTTTGGTTTTTTTTTTAGATTTGCAAATATCACCTCATAATATGCAATTAAATGTGACTTTTATGTTTAGCAAATGATTTGCCAAAAAGTTTAAAAATTAAGTTTGAAAATGTCTCTTTCTTTAAATTAGTATAGAAATGAAAGAAATTATTCAAGATATTTATATATTGGTTCATTTGATAGAACAAACTACATCTAGTTTTCAATCAATTAATTGAGTTTTTCTAAGCAAACTAACACGGTAAAATACAAGGCGAGTATCGTTTCGACTCGTGATCGCTTCTAATTAACTCATACAAGTATTGTTTCAAAAAGTGACCACTCATGGCTAACCCGTAAAGTATTATTTAACATGTAGTCACTTGAGTATTGCTCCCACTCCTGACCAAGACAAAGATTGACTAGGATGTGATAAAAAGATCATAGATTGCTACTAGATAGGGGTAACATCTTCCAACATTTACAAGGTTGAGGTTCTCTCTTCTGGTTTGCTAGATGAGCACAATAATGTTCTTACAAAACTTTTAGGGTAGATAAATATTTTGACAGCGTCTAACCACTTACAAATAATGGCTCAAGATTATTGCTCTTCTCTTCAAATGATAACTTCATATAGGCCTTTGAAAGAAAGAGTCGTTGAAAATCCTTCTTTGAACATTGAGTAGCTTTAAACTCACCTAAACTGTCTTCCTTGTGTTTGAGTAGCTTGGATGTAAAACATACATTAAATGTGTTCCATGCACATTTTAAATGTTCTTCTCTTATTTAAGCAACATCTTGATAGCTGGAGGTACTTATCTCTCATTGCACAAAGTGCTTTAATTACTTGAAATTGTGTAAAATACAGAGTCATACAAAATAGATACACTTTTTCATGGTTAACAAAGCAAGTGCCAAGGATTTGTTGAAGTAAAGCAGCTTTAACTCATTTTTTAAAGAGATCGTTGATGTAATAAATGTTTGTACATATCTTCTTAGTTAGACATAAGAAAGAAACATTATCTGCAACATATAATAAGCATACAAAGATTCATGAAGAACTATGTTAGCTTAAGACTATGAACGTATCATCTGTGTAAACATATTACTTATCACACATAAAAAGATATTGCACATTGTTGTATTTTTTGATAGAAGAAACTTTCATCTTACTTGATCTATTGTTGAACAAAAACTTTCATTTTACAGACAAAGCATGAACATGTTTATACTTTGTTATTATCAACTTTTAATGAAAACCATGGGTTTTGAACTTTTCTTTAACAATCTCACTCTTTCTTATGTTGCTTAAAACAATAAAGTTTTCACAAACATTTGTTTTATAATGTTTTCAAAAACAAGGTTCGATAGATCAAGATTTTACAAATAATTTTCAAAACAATACAATTTTTTGTAGAATGCACAATGACATAAGTTTGATAGGTTGTCAAACTATTAAACTGAATAATAAATTCTCATTAGGCTAGATCATATCAAGATAATGTAGTGTTCATACATTAAATTACAAATTAGTTTCAGTACAAACTACAAGAAAACTATCAAAGAATATAGTAGAGGGATTTCAGTACAAAGTACAACAAAGAATAAAAGCCTATTGTTTTGATCAACAAAGACTAATACTTTATACATTAGTATATGACAATTTAGCATCGGAAAAAAAAGAATACTAAGACTCTAAATGTTGAAAGCTTCCCCTAAGCTTATGAACTCTTATCTTCTTGTCTTCTTATTTTACTCCCCTTAACATGATCTTCCTCATTCAAATGATCTTCAAATTTTCTTTAAAGTCTCCTTTTTCACTTTAAATATAATTTCCCTTAACTAGCTCTCCCTTTTAAGCTTTCTTTTCCATACTAGCTTTCCCCATTTTTAAGCAGCATCAACAAAGGAAATCATAAGAAAAGAGGGTTAAATTGTGATTAAATTTCAATTGATTAATAATACTAAGAAGACGATTTGTCTTGTAAAACAATTAGACTAGAAAATCTCTCATTCGATGAGTCATGTCATATATACTTTGTCAATTTTTCTGAATCATCTGTCTTGATATTTTTTTATTTATTTTGATTAAAGATAATATAATGGTTCTTTAGTCTAATAGATAATACATGATGCATATTTGATCTAAGTAGATTCATTAAGAAGGGTTGACTTAAAGAGATATCTTTTTACAAACACTTTTTTACGTATTTCATTTTATGAAGTATAATTTTTTTTCTTGAAGACAACTTATAACAACTTTGATCATGTAGCAATGGTAGGTTCTAGAAGGGTACAAGGGGAAGGGTTAAATAGAACCTTAGACTCTTTTCATAGGAAATAAAAAATACTATCTAGTAGAATATCTATCTAATAATCTAATAGATAGTCTAGTAGAAACATTTTTTTTAGAACCTTTTAACAAATTGTATGTCAAGAAGAAAACATGAACAATAACAAGAGTAATGAGAGATTAGCGCACAAGAGTTTTTTTGGTTCACTCAAATCCGAGCTACATCTAGTCCCCTTAAGCTACTGTTTAAGATCCTACATTCAGTCTCAATAGTTTAACTCGAGAATTGTTGGTTCCACTATAACAATAATGTAATAAAATACATGCATAAACTCTTAAAACACTTCAAGAGGATATGAACATTGAGAGGATATCAATCTTTATCAACTCTTAATCACAAAGAAGATATATGCCTATAAACTCTTGACCCACTTCAAGAGGATCTCAGCCTTTATCAACTATTTATCACCCAAGAGGATACATGCCTTATCAATTATTCTTTACAATAGGAACCCTTGATACCAAGGATATTAGTTCTATCAACTCTTACGACCAAGAGGATATATAACTTATCAACTCTTGATTACCAATAATAACAACACTAGAATCACTTCCAGCGAGAACAAAAATTACAAACAATACTGGAATAGCCTAGCAAACATAAGAAAATTTTTCCAGTTAATTCATAGAAAAAACTCCCAAGGGAACAAAAATATAGCTTTTCTCAAATCTTTTATTTTCTTTACATCTTCATAGCTTAAAATAGTATGTGCAAACTCTTAGTTTATCACTTAAAAATACTCTTTAGCAATTCCTTACTCACATTTAATCAATTATTACTCACATTAATCGAGTATTCTTAGTAAATTAGTTGAAAAAGAGTTTTTTTTTTAATCAGTTAATTCATCAAATAAACGGTTAAATCATATCTTCATTTATTATTGGAGCGTGGTTAATCGATTATCTAATAACTATAATCAATTATTATCTTGAAAAATTTGAAAACGTTTAATCTGATGTTATATTTTAATATGTTATCAACATAATTATTAACTTGTGCTAAGCCTTATCAAAATTGGTGTAATTGATTAAACAACAATATAAGCAATTATTTGATTTTAAAATATTTTTAAAATCACTTTTCAGAAGCATTTTAACTCACTTTTAAATTTGAGTGTTCGCTCCCCTTATGAACAACTTGTGTGAAAGACTCAAACAACTATTCAAAGAAAGCTAATACACTTTAAAAAGATTATGAACATCTTCATCTTAAAACTTCATCGTCATCAAAACACTTCATTTGGGAGTTGAGCATCTTCAAGTCTAACAAAATTGTGTTTTAAAAACTTTTTACAATTTCATAGATATTGTTTGATAATGCATAGTCAGACAATAGTTATATTCGATAGATGATCTACCAAAACCTTGATAAACTAAGTTCAAAAAGTTTTCATTATTCAGATTAATAAAAAAGCAATAGCATGCAATATCAACAAGATAAGGAAGAAAGAAACTACCTAAGCTACTTTTATATCGATTAGTCTACAGCGTAAACTATGTCTAGTTCTCAATCAGCTAGTTGAGTTTCACTAACCATATTAATGTTGCAAGACAACATGAGTATCTTTTTGGTTCATAGTCACTCCTGCTAACTAATATGAGTATATTTTTTTCAAAATGTAGTCATTCGTAGCTAACCCATAAATTATTCTTTAACACTTCATGACTTCTAACTAAAAATTTGAATATTGTTTAACATACAACCACTTTCGCTTAAGTCAAAAATTGTCTAAGATGTGATTAAAAGATCACAACTTGCTCACTAGAGATGGGTAACTTCTTTCAATGTATAGAAGGTTTAAGCTCTCTTTTGTAGTTTGTTAGATGAACACAACAATGTTCTTAGAAAGGTTTTAGGACATAAATATTTTGATATCAATTCAACACTTGCAAATAATTGCTCAACATTTTTGTTCTTCTCCTCAAAGGATAACTTTATATAGGTGTTTTAAGAAAAGAGTCATTTCAAATCCTTTTCTGACTATTAAGTATTTTCAAACTCACTTGAACATCTTCCTTGCATCTATATAGCTTGGATGTAGAAGAAACATTAAATGCACTCCTTTCATGCCTTAAATACTCTTCACTTCTTTAAGCAACATCCCAATGGTTGGAGGTACTTATCTTTCCTTGGATAGAGTGCCTTTACTTGAAATTATGTAAAACACAAAGTCGTATAAAACAGATAGACTTTTCCAAGGTTTACAAAGTAAGCGTAAGGGAATTGTTGAAGCAAAACAACTTTAACTCATTTTTCAAGATATCCTTGATGTGATAGATGCTTTTACGGATCTTCTTGTCAGACTTAGGAAAAGAACATTCTCTGCAAAATAAAATAATCATACTAATATTTGTGAAGAACAATGTTAGCTTAAGAATATGTATGTATTATCTAAATAAACATATTGCTTATCATATGTAAAAAGAGCCTGCATAATGTCGTATCACTTAATAAGAGAAACACTTGTCTTTATGATCTACGGTTGAACAAAGACTTTCATCTATAGATGAAGCATGACTATGTTTTATATTTTATTGTTATCAACACTTAATCATTATCATGGATTATTGAACTTTTGTCTAACATTTTAAATGAAAAAAAGAGAAATACAAAAAGCATTAAGAGACTAAACCAATTATCTTAAAAAATGGATTAATTAAGTTTTTAAGTTAATTGTAAATTTAGATAATTTTAATTGAGTTTATTAAAATTTTCTATTCTATTGATTATCTAAAAAAAATATATTTTTTAATTGAGTCTCTATTAAGTTTTTAAGTTAATTGTAAATTTAGATAATTTTAATTGGGTTTATTAAAATTTTTTATTCTATTGAGTATCTAAAAAATTTGTATTTTTCAATTGAGTCCCTACAGTTAGATATTATCGTTAATTAAGGTGATGTAGTTGTTACTTTGCATCATCAATACTCACATATCTTCACATGAAAAATTAAGAAGCGATTTAATTAAGTTTTAAGTCCCTCACTTTAAGAAATTTCCATTCAATTTGTATTAATATTTTTTTGTTTTATTAGTTATCTAAAATCTTTATATTTTTAAATTGAGTCATTGTTGTTAACTAGGATGACATGAGTTTTTTTATTTAGTTCTAGTAAAACACATAATTTGTACAATAAGAAAATAATGAAGTTCTAAACTTTAATCACTTTTATAAAAATGACATAATTTTATTTTATAAGTTAAATATTAAAACAAAAATAAAATCAAAAGCTTATGTTATTCTAATTAATTACAAAAACTCAATTGAAAATATAAAATTTTAGATATTTAATAGAAAAAATTATTAATAAGAACTCAATTGAAAATCATCAAATTTATAAAAAAATTTAAAATTTTATAAAACTATTTTTATTCTTCATATGAAAAGACGTAAATAATAATGATACTGATAAAATTTTAATTTAAAAATATAAAAATCCAATTACTCAACAAAAAACAAACTTTTAAATAAACTCAGATAAATAAAAATTTAAATTTACGAGAAATTTAAAACTTAATTAAAAAAATAACCTCCTAACCATTTACTAAACTTAAATCTAAAATATAATTTATATATTAGAAATAAATATGTATTATAAATTTTACTCATAATATAATTTATGTATTTATTATAAAGTCAACTACATACATTTCGATGCTAAAATAATCATATTATTCACCCTAAAAAGATTATGGATATGAATGTGTATTAATACTTTGTGTTTTTCTAGCTAAAGTATTGATGGATTCATCAAAATATTCACCGGAGACTGATAAAATATATCCGCTTTTATGTTTAATAGTGAAAATTTTAAAAACTATGAATAAAATTTTAAAATATATTAAATATATATATATATATATATATAACAGAATTTTAACTATTAAGTTTTATTTATGAAATTTTATTATATTTCTTCACTTCTATTCTTAATCTAAAGTGATCATATGAGTTAGTTTGTTTTTCTTCATATATGTACTTTTCCCTAATTTGAATGATATATTAATTTAGCTAATATCATAATAAATAAACTTCAAATTATTAATATAAAAATTATATATATATATATATATATATATATATATATAATTTGAAATAAAAGTACCTAATAAATTCAAAATTATTAAAACTGTATAAAAAACTGAACTGCTCTTTATAAAATGTCCCACGCGAGTATTTTATTTTAGAAATAAGCCAAAGCTTCCAATTTATTTAATTTTTCTTATGCACAGAGACTCAGACAACAGGTGATATGCTATTCTGTACTGGACATGTGTCCAAATATAATGAAAATAATTTATCTATAAATACAATATTATAAGAGTTTAAAAAATTAAAATTAAAAGTAGTCTCTAAATGCCTAAAAGAAAACATATATAAGATAATATCGTATAGAAATGTTTAATTCTATCATTATATTTATAAGTTAATTGATAATTTCATCAAATATTTTTAATTTAATAATATAATTTAACAATTTCTATTTCTATTTTTTTATATTATTATTACTTTTTCAGATTTTTTTCTTTTTTCAAATATAGCAAATTAATCCTATTTTCATACATATCTATACTTACAAAATTCTATGTAAAAAACTCTTTTAGATAAATAATTAACTAATATATGTTGTCTCAATATTTACCCAGTCAAACATAGACAAGTGAAAATAAAAAATAAAAAATAAAAAACACTATAATAACACTATGATATAATTTATGATAAATATATTCTCAAAGTGTCGTATTCAATAGATTGACTTTAGTATATTTAATTAAAATTTTATTTACATGTAACAAGAAATATTAGCATTAAAAACTCAATTACTTAGCTAATTTTTTTGGATCGAAGTTACCCTTCATACAATTTTTTTAAAAAAGAACCTTTAAAGTCTCCTTACACTATTATATAATATATTCAATTGCCACGTTTTACATGTATGAATAAACTTTTATTTATTCTAAACAACTAACGTTTAACATAATTATTTTTTGGGGCTTAATTAGGAGTATATTGAAAGTAATTGAATCTCTCATTAACACAGAAAAAAAACTATTTATTTTTATAAATGTGATCTACTTCTATTTTAAGGTTTTGTCTTAAATTAATCTTAATAAAAGAAAGCAAAATCTGATAAAGAAAATTATGAAACTCCAATAATATATAAAAAAAAATATTTCAAAAAAACTAAATTGAAGGTATATACCTAAATATACTTTTTAGGACTATACCAACCATATGTTGTTCTCATAATTGCCTATAGATGGAGTCATTCACTGCGAATAAACCCTAATCTTTGTTGCTAGATATTATTATTTGATAGCATCTTGTTACTAAATTATGCTTCACAATTGTTGTATGTGTAAAATGTCTTTATCTTATACATGTTGTCAATGATCGAAATTGGATTTTGGTCACTGAGCACATTGCATATTCTGTGGGATATTCTCAGATTCTCTTAGAATCATCAAATAGAATCCTGTCAACCCAATCATACTCACTACATAACAAAACAACCATGACAAAAACTTGGACCACCCCTCCCAAATTTCAAGCACAGTAGTTATAAATGTGCTCAATTAGATATCAGTTATACATATTTATTGGAATGATATTTTTTTCTAAAAGGTGTTTTTAGTTTCGAAAAATATAAATTAGTATCAATTTAGTTATTTTTTAAAAGAACGAAAGTCTTTTAAATTGTAGGTAAGTGTGACAATTTTATTATGGTGTGGGATAAGTTTAGAATTAAGTTGTAATGTTTAAAGACCAATTTGACACTAACTTATATTTTTTTTCAAGGACCATTGTTACATAAATTGTAAAAGAACTAATTTGTATTTCTTATACGAGCTAAATCAAAATTATTTTTCTTTTAAAGAGTAAATTGCCACTAGTTTTATACCTTTAGGAACCAAAACTTTCATTTACCTATTTTTTTAGTTATAAGTTCGAAATATATATCAGTTTAGTGCATGCTATGTCGTGTAAGAAAATTTGTCTAATTACTTGGTTCTTTCAATTACTTTAATTTTCATTTATATAAATTAAACCTGAGATATTGTAAGAATTTTTTCTTTAAGAAGTATTAAAAGATATACTCTAAAGTTAATAAAAAATTATAATCGTATTTTAATTTTAAAAGGTTATATATATAATTATATTTTTATTTCTTTAAAATTATCAAATTTCTAAAAACTTATATTCTTTTATTTTTTTTAAATTTCGATCTTTTATCTTTTTCTTTTCTTTTAGAAGTGACGAGATAGGAGACGGTGTAGAATAAACCCCTATTTTAAGTAAACAAAATTTTAATTAGGCTAATTTTTTTTTTTTTAGTTTTCTTTTTATCTTTTAGTAGCGTGTAGTCTTAGGTTGTCGCAAGTATGATTAGTTGAGAAATGTAAATCCTTATTAGGCTAAGTTTATAACGATGTGTTTGTTAAGTTTGGAAATCCTGAGCTCATATGCTTTTCAAGGAATTGAGTTTATTGGATGAGAAGGCTTTTGTGGTAAGGAAAACTAATCTAAAACGACACAAGGTTAGGTATCTATATGAGATTTAAAGGAATTTGGTAGTTTTGAAACTTAATGTTGATTGTGTCAAAACTGTTTGAAATGTATTCCAGGATGATAGATGTTTGAAAATTGAAATTTTTTGCATTGTTGAATTGTGAGTGCTTTTCTAGGACTTAAGAGGGATCTTCAGCTTGCAGATGTTTTTTGTGGTGATTTTAGTCTTAAATAATTGTTAGTCGCTCTCTTAGTGATATTTTCCATTCCTTCGTTCTACAGTCAATAGGTATTCTTGCAAAAAAGTCTTTGATGCTAAAGTAAATATATGAGAGTCAGAGTGCTATTTATGAATTGGTATCTAAAAAGTACCTTTTCTCTTGAACTAGAGATACTATTTATAAGAAGAGACTTGATGTGACATGATGACCCTGCTCAGGCTTGAATCATTACTGTCAAAATAGCAGGATATTTACAGAGATTTGAATCATTAATGTTATTAGAATAATAGGATATTTGCAGAGATTTGAATCATTAATGTCAGAATGATAGGCTATTTGATGTGACGATGCTTCCAAGTTTGATTTCCTCGAGGTTGGCTTTATGAAGCTTGATCTCATACCAAACTGTGAACATGTCGTCCTAGATTGGTAAGTTCTTGTTCTCAAGTGGGAGGATGTCGTCCTGGATCGATTCTAGTCCGTCCAGTACACTTGCCCCCAATATCGAAGAATGTTTATCTTTGAGAGATTTTGAACTCCTAGAAGGAGGTCGTCCCTGGATGAGTAGTCCTAATCATTCATTTTAAACTTCCACTTAGTCCTCAATTTTTTAACGAATTGCCTTCACCCATGAGACAGATTGGTACCGCAAGGAGGCGCTAGAGCCAAAAGTTGCTTTAGGGCTGATATAAGTGTGGCATAAGGATTCGTGTTTCTTGGATCCAATGGTGGGGAGATGAAAAGTCTTTCATTACCCTTGGAAATCTATAAATAGGGGTTTGGGGCGCCTTTGGTCCCCAATTGCCTCCTCAAAATTTGTTCGATATCTGACATCCAAAAGCTTTTGTAGTGGCTAGGTGCAGACCATTCGTTCCTTGAGGTAACCATGTCTTCATTGTCCAATTTTTCTGAGTCTTTGGGTAGTGTTTCATCTAGTGAGTCTACTGAGTCAGTTGGAGTGGGTGGAAATTCTTCGGCCTCAGAGGTCCAGTTGGTCAGGGAAGATTAGTCGAGTACGACCATGGACCTGATGGCTCAAATCGTTGGAAAAAAAAACTTCCTCATAGGACAGGGTATGATTGGGTGAATCCTCACGTGACTAGCCAATTTTCAAGGTATAGGTGGTCGTCTATGGTTGAAACATTTACAGCTAGTGTGAGCATGCTTTCTGATAGGGCGACTGATGGTGAGCTAACCTTAGAGTGTTGTATAGCCACTGAAAATGTGTGTCATAGTCGAGAAGGACATGATACTGACTTCTTTTTCATGTATGCGTGTTTCTTCACTGATTCACAAGTATGCATCCCCTTCGACGAGTTCAAAATGGGTATTCTTCATACTTTGAACGTGGCGCCCCCCTACTCCACCTTAACTCTTGAGCGTCACTCCAAGCTTTTCACCTTTTGGCGGAAATGTTTCGTCATAACCCTTCTCCTTATGTCTTCTTTCATTACTATAGTAGTCACCCTTCTGATCCTGTTAGGTGGTTATCATTAATAAGCCAACACAGGGTTGTTTTGTTTTCACCTATTTACTCCTCTTATAAATAATTTAAAGATTCATTTTTCAAAGTGTCGATTGAGCCTGCTGGTCGACACCATTTTTTTGATGGGATATTCCTAAGTTTCCTCTTTATTGGACGGGGAATCCTATTCGGTATCACTCTTGGTTGAGGTTGTATGTGACCGAGCTCGATAAGAAGATATTTGAGATCCTGGATCAGTTTCTGAGGAAGCTCCCCATCCACAAAATTATTAAGATTTATCTTTCCACTCATCGTTGGGTTGACCTGAAAGGTAACATTTTTGTAACTTTGTTAATTCTCGGGTATTGATGACATTATTGAATTGTTTACTACTTTTTAGGCGTCATGGCTCAATGAGGACCAAACTTCCTAGAGCAGCTTTCCGCCTCAAGAGGGTCTTACTCTTGCCCCATATTCTGATGTCACTCCTCGTCTGATGGCCAAGAAGAAAATCAAGATGAAGGATCGTTCAAAGAAACACTCCTCTCCTCGCCACTCACCCAAGCGCTCTTGCTACGTTATTTCGGATGAGGGTATAAGCGTTACAAGTCAATTGTTTGCCCCAAACTTGGCCTTTTTCAAAGGGGGTGAGCATGTCCTTAACACCAAGCGAGAGAGTGTTCTTAGATGTCTCTTCCATGTTGTTTCAGAGGATCCTCCTCTAGCAAATCTTTATGTAATTGTGTTGATCACCCTTCGAAGAAGGGTGTCACCTCTTCGGTTTCCTTCTTCTAATCACTGACAGCGAGGTGACCTACAGTCCTCGTCCTCCCATCTGTGTGGTTGCTCAGTTCTTTCGAGTGATATCAGTGTGAGTGGTTGGCTCGTGGTGAGTCAACGTCCATGTTCCTCGAGGAGCGATAAAAGTTTTGTTGTTCATATTGGATAAACCTTTTGAGAAGTCATATGAGTTCTTCTATCTTGTCCTTAAGGGCATCACATTCGTCCATTGTATGACCATATTTTTTATGGTATTTGTAGTGTTTGTTGGTGTCAACATTGTGAGGATAGGGAATCTTTCACAATGATGGAAGGAGCTTGACACTCAATGCTTCATCTAGTATTTGGCCTTTGTTTGTATTAAGCGGGAATTTGGGTGTTCGAACCTCCTTCCCTCAGGCGACATGGTGTTCGCTCTTTTCTTTAATTTTTGTCTTATCTAAATGGCTTTCAACTGCATGAACTTTGTTGCCTTTTGTTGCAGCTCATCGAGATCAAGTGTTGGATTTTTGCATAAGTTGTCAATAAATGGCCCCGGCCTCAGTGCTACTTCGAGATTAAGATTACGTATTTGCAACGATACCTTGCCAAATCTTTCCATAAATAATCTCAAGGACTCACCCTTTTCCTGCCTTAAATTCACCAACTCTAACGAAGTCATGTGGTGGGGTTTGCTAGTGAAAAATTGTGCGCCAAACTTGGCTACAAGAGTCTCAAAGTTGTCAATGGAGTTCGGTGACAGATGAATGAACCAACTCAATGTTGCTCCCTTCAAGAAAGTGGGAAACACTCGGCAAAAGACAACATTATCTAGGGTGTAAAGTCTCATCCAAGGTTAAGATAGAGTTATTAAGGGAAACGTCAGATTATAATAGAACAAAGAAACTTATAACCTTTAGAAGTATTCAAGTCTTAACAGAAAAAAAGAGAACGATAGATGTAACTATACAAGCATGTGGTAAAGATGAACTGTTTGCATAGATGAAATATAGGTTCAGTTTACATTATTTTATTATATTATTTTCATAAAGTTAGGATTGTGTTTACCCACAAACCCTTTTGAAAAAAAAAATGATTGTGATGAATGTTGTTTCAGCGTAGCTTCATGGATTTTCCTTTAAGCATCCCATGTCCTCTAAATACACTTTGACACTGTGTCGACTTCAAACCTTCTTTCTTATTTTAAGGTTTTGAATAAGAATAATTGGACTTCACTTAATGGAGTAAGTGATTAGGGTACCCTATCACTCTATTAGTACTCCAATTAACTCTCTAAAGGCCGAATTTTGAAAATTAAAGCTCATACCTACAACGCTACTTTATTAGAAGGATTCCCTCTTTATTAATATTGATGAGCTATTTTTTTCATCAAATATATTTTAAATCATCTAACGTGGATTCAAAATATATACTTTGTTTAGAATTAATATTACTAACATTTATCCAACACATATCTAACTTGTGTTTGATTGAGTGTTTATTATTAATGTTTATGATCACATGTTAAAAAATTTAACACTTTGTTTGATTGAGCAAAAAAGAGAAAGAATATATAATAGAAAAAAAATGAAAATCACCAAATTTTAGTTTTCTCTATAATTTTATTAAAAGCATGAGAAAAGAATTAATAATATTATTGTGCCCTTAGAGTCAAAATAATCCCAAAGAACAACGAAAGAAATAACATAATATTAATTACAAAGTACACCAACTAGATACACATAACAAAAAGCACACAAAGTAAGACAAAGAGGAATAATTGTCTTGTTTATTAAGTAAATAAGTGTTAAAATGACAACCAATGAATATATGAAAGCATATAGAATAGACTATTGGTTCACCAAACAATATAACATTGAGTCATCAAATGACTTTACTATAAAATAACATCTACAACTATTAGATGGCTCTCCTAGCAGACAATGTCTACAACCATAAAACTTTACATCCTAGAAATGGTGTTGTACACCAAGATCTAAAAGCTCCACATTTTCCTGCAACTACTTTCTTTTAGAATAATTACCCAAAATCAATATTTAACAAGTGTATGTAATCCATGAACTTGTTCTTAGGAACAAACTTCGTGGAGAAATGTACAAGATTTTCCTTGGCATATATCTTCACTTCAATCCTTTCAAAGTGCAAAGAAAGTGATATTTGACATCAATATGTTTTGTTGTGTCATGCTACACATAATCCTTGACAATATGTATCAGGCTCAAACTATCACATATGACTATTATTTTTCCCTTAGGATATCCCAATAGAACCCTCAGTCACATCCCATCCTTAGTTGCATTCGTCAATGCTATGTGTATTCCACGTTTGTGTTTGACAAGGTCATTGTTGGTTAGAGAGTACCTTTCCAACTGACCATAAAGGCACTAATTATGAATGTGCAATTTGTTATGGATTATTTGGCATCCAAGTATGAGCAAAGTTAAAATCAGAGAACCCTTCTAAAGTATATTGTGAATCACTCTGAAAGATCATTTCAATGGCCTCAATCCTTTTTAGGTATTTCAAGATCTAATTTACATCCTGTTAATGCTCTTTCCCAGGTTTTTCTTAGTTACCTGCTCACTAGGCTAACTACTTAGGAAAGGTTTGGTCTAGTACAGACTATCATATACATTAGACTTAATATAAGAAACATGATACATGTATTCCAAGCTAAGCATTATTGAGCTTTAGGAGACATATAGACATTATCAAAAGGTGTCTTCATGAACTTAACTATTTCATCCTGAAACATCTCAACACCTTTTGGATGTACTTTTTTTGACATAGAAAGATCTTCTTTTGGGTTTGAACCCTCTAGATTTCCATCACTAAAATCGCGTATGTTACACCTATATCTTTTATTTCGAATTCACTACCAAGTAGTGACTACAACCTTATCTCTTAGTCTCATCCCTAGATGCAATCAAAATATTGTCTACATACAACAATAGGTAAAAGAACTTACTATTCTCCACCTTTTTATGATAAATGCAGGGATTATAATGACTTTGGTTGTATTCTAAGAGATCATCCATTGATTGAACCTCTTGTACCATTGTTTAGAAGATTATTTCAGTATGTACAACAACCTTTTCGGTTTAGACACATAGTCCTCCTTACACTCTACCTTATAAATTTCTTGACAATGAATCAAAATCTCGTGCTCTAAGTGGACATGGAGAAAGGTCATCATAACATCTAGTTTTTCAAGCTCCATGTCTTGACATACCAAAAGAGAAAGCAATACCCTGATGGATGTTGTTAGCACCAGTGGACTGATGCAGTGATTTGATGAATTCAACCAAGTGAAGATGCTCTAGATCATGTGATGGATGGGTGAAGACCTCTTGAAGTTTGAAGAATTGAATCTAGGATCTA
>Ga0099824_1001078_pt1 | contig 36805 bp, 16 predicted proteins | sample SiratrowhiteBW_FD_76837 | JGI IMG/M metagenome (GOLD analysis project Ga0099824, IMG submission 76837) | Root nodule microbial communities of legume samples collected from California, USA - Siratro white BW | ecosystem: Host-associated > Plants > Roots > Nodule | place: USA: California... | reverse complement strand
TAGTCCTATGGGCTATAACCAACCAGGGAAAAACATGCATGTAAAGAACAAGAACAAGTCAATTTGATTATATTAAATGTTGAGATTTTTCAATACATCAAAATCATGGTGTGTTTTTAAATTAAGGATGATTACATTCTCACTCTTTGTAGGCAAAAACTCACATTGAAGGGGCATTTTGTAGCAGTGTATAATAAAAAATATTGAACCAAGCTTTCCATTTTCTATCATTCTCCTACAACGTGATTAACATTGATGCATCCTCTAAAGTGTATATGCTAAGTGAAGAGTGTGAAACCCAAATAAATTCTCCCACGTCCAAAGGTAGCACTTACGGATCTTTCCCATTAAATATCTGGTTTTGCGAATTTAAGATGCAACAACAGCATCCTAAGATTCGAAAGTTGAAAGAAGCATGTGAAAAGCTAAGTGAAAGCATGAATAGATTCTTGTTTAGGGGTTTTGGAGTTATAGAAGTAGTTCCACCCGTTGATCAACTGAAGCCAACTTTAGGAACGAAGGGTAATCCTCCAAGTATGTATTTATCTTGGCATGTGGTTTGTTTTATATATTTCGAAAAGGAGTGAGCATAATAGGTAGTAGTTGGGCATGTCTTAATCCACTAAAGCTCCTGAGAGCTAATTATGGAGGAAGTGGGCATCTCCTTTTAAGCGTCCAATCAGTGATGAAAAGCTAAAGTAGAACGAATGGTACCCATTTTAATAGTTTCTCAGTTCGTTGCTAGGTGTCAACTAAACATTATACTAAATAATCCAACAAGTAACAAGGATCATCATATTCAAATCTAAACAAGATACTAAGAGTCGGAGATTAAGGAGAATCAGACAACATGTGTTCAGATTTCTGATAGTTTGGAACATAATTAACATGATAGTATGTTCCAGCACAGTTTTGGTAGTTGTTTGATATATGCTGGATAACAATATGTTCTGTGTTTTCATTCAGACCCCATTTTTTCTCCGTAAAGTTATAAAAATCAACTAGATATTCATCCATTTCCACATGTACATCTTCTTTATCTTTGTTATTTTCATGAAATTTCTCACGTTAAAAACAATGTAAGCAAGGTTTTTTTTTTCTTTTTCATTGCGTCAAATTTTAGCATGGTAATAAAATGGGAAAATGAGCCAATTCTCTATCACAGGGAAAAAAATAAAAGAAAATAAACTAGGCTGAATTCCTTTAAGAAAATGAGAAAAAAAAAGAATATGTTTATTAAGACTTAGATAAAATTTTAACACCGATAAACTTCAAGATTTTGTTTAAGTTCCAATAAAAAATTCTCCTTTAATCTTCCCTAAACTTTTTATTTTAATCCATGTTTACATGCATCCATACATTAAGTGTTCAAATATAACTTTTTTTAAGGAGATAAACAGAAAATTTTAATAATAATAAGACATGTGACAAATCTATATAAAACATTATAATATTAATTAAAAATTTTAAAATATTGAATTTCTACGTTTTTTTATATACTTAGTTAAATTTTAATTATAAATAATATAAGATTTAAATTCATACTTAAATTATAATATAATAAGTGTCAATAGTCAAATACTTATTTAGTATATTTTTTCTCTTTTAGCTATTATAACCATTTATGAGTTTAAAAATGAAAGATAGTCTGGTTTAAAGCATGAAAATAACAGCCATTGAAACTATTTATTTATTTTGTTTTATAGAAATTATTTATATATGTTTTTATTATGTATCACCTATTCTAACAATTAAGATTAAATCTACTAAAACACCTATATAAAACCTTTATCTTCGTCTTTTTAATCAAACAACCTAATATTACTTAGAACTTGGAAGACCTGTGCACTTTTTATTAGATCAAATAACTTTTTTGTGATCATCAAAATAATTCATAGTTCTTTAAATTGAAAATTTAAAATATATATTGAAAATATGATGTAACTTGTTTCTCTCTACAAAATAGAAGAGTTTTTCTTTTGTGAGTGGTGCATGATCAGTAATTAAGAAAAGAAAGGAAAATACGCCAAACCATCGTTATCTTTGCTTATGTAATAAGCACCTTAAATAACATGTCTGCATTCACCCAAAGTCATCCAAATTTATTTTATTTTATTTCATATTCTTTTCCTTTCGGTTATTTTGTTGTTAAAGTCTTCAAAGGGCATTTGCATCTTAAGGAAAAAAAAAAATGTGAGGTGCAACATGAGAAAAAAAAATGGTTTCGCAATTTGCATTATTAATTATATTATATATTACTATTAACAAGTTTTATAATCATTGGCAGTTGATCTTTATCTTTTGCCTATAACAAAATATTATTGTATTTCCGAGGTTTCTTATTTACATGAAATAGTAATCTCCCAACCAATGATGAACAGTTACTTCCAATTTTCAGTCCACGAATATGCTTTTTAGTTAAAAGAATATTTTTAATACACTATTAATAAAATTTAATTTAACATTCATCCAAATATTTATCGTGACCTCATTTTCATATTTCTATGCAATTGGTGAAATATTAAGTTTGTAAATTGATTGGTAATACATAATTAAATCAACTTATTTTAATAATGGGTCTTATTTTGCAATTCACATTGCACTTGGTGTTGGTGGAACACACCACAACTGAACAATGCAAAACACTATTAGCATATATGCTTATTATATACAAATCTTAGTTTCTCTTTCATCCAATTTCTATTTATTTATTTTGTTTTAGATTATGTACAGCACCTAAAATCTTGCTACTAAAAAAATTCATCTGTTTAATTTTCCATCATTAAATTTGACTCAAAACTAATTTATAACTTGTATTTTGTTTTTTTAGAAACATTCTATCGAAAGACAATTATGTGATTTTGTTGGTATTTTTGTATGTACCTACATAGTTATGACTTCTATGCTCAATATTCATTGAAAAAAAAAAAACTGTGCTATGTTAACTGGGCTTTGGTCTATTTCTATCTCTTTACGATTGTGAATTTCAACTTATATCAACTTATATCTCTTTAATGAATATATTATTTTGCAATAAAATAAGAGATGTGTGTTTCTTTATTAGAAACATAAGAAATATGAATATCATTTCTTAAAACAGTGTTAAGAAAGAAAAAAAAAAGAATATCTAATAAAAATTATAAAAAGTGAGAGTGTCATTTTATTAAAAATATATAAAAAATATGTGTATGTTTTAAAATTAGAAAAACACTATTTAGAATGATATTAAAGAAGTGACTGCAAACTAAACAAAGTAATCAAATTTTTGAAGTTGTTAAATTAAGGTTTCATAGGTGGCTGACTGAGAAAAGTTAGTTAGGTATTTCACTTTCACTTTATGATTGTTAATTAAAGTTTCATACACTCTGACAATTAAAATTTATCTAGGTACATGTATTTTACTGTGATTAAAGAGTTAATGAAATATTACTAATTTCAAGATTTATGTATCTACAGGTATGGTATTATACATAATTATTCTCTTACTAAGTGGTTGAAACTTTACTTTTCTTAGACATATTATAATTTTAAATTAATGAAGTTATATGTACTCTTGCAATACAAGCTTCTTTGTAGTTAATATTTTAAGTCTGGTAAATTTTTATCTACAAATGAAAGGCAAATTCTTTCTACATCCTCATTTTTTCTCTCTGCACCTATAAAGTAAAATTATTTTTCTTTTTTAGTTTGTCGGTTATACTCATTTTTATTATTTTATATTTTATATTATATAATTCAGAATAATTTTTTGTGTTGTGTAATTTAAAATATAAAAAAATTAAATACATATTTTTATTTTAAATTATATAATTCAAAATACAACTTTTAAAAGTATTGTGTGCATGAAGAAAACCATGGAGGTGCAGGAGGAAGCGCCCCAAATGAAAATACCTAAAGCCCAAATAGGCTCAAATTGGGAAGCCAACCATTGAGGCCTGAAGCCCGTTTATAGTTCTCTTTCTTTAATATTAACTGGGCCTACTAAATCATGGATCTAGAGTTCCAAAGTGGGACCTTTTAGCCATGTGCTTGTTTGGACAAAAAAAGTTAGCATCACACATATTCATATGTCCTCATCTCTATTTCTCTCACAGAACCTTTCCCTAACTAGAAACATACCCAATTCCACATTAGTTTTTATGGTATCACCACACTAACTAAAAAGCTAAAAAAAAAACAAAAGGGGTAAGAAACTACTTCTTGTAGTTGTCATCCATGAGCCACATGTGATTGATTCTACATCTTATAAAAATTCCCTAATCCATTTTTTTGGCTTTGTGTCCATAATCACCTGATTTTTTGTAACTAGCATCAACTTGCACCAACTCATAAACCTATGCTAGTTTAATACCTATTATGACACCAACTTTGTTTTAACTTGTTTCAGTGCAGAAGCTAGATGTAACACACAAGTTTCTTCTGAAACTTAGATGTAGCAGGTATGTTTCAGTCTTTTGTTAAATCTTGGCCATCACCCTAACTCTTTTAGCTGACATTGTTGCAGTTAATTTATCCTAAAACCATAATCAAAGAAACGAATAAAAGTGTCCTTGTGTAGCTTTTACAAGTTTCTTTTGAGTAAGACACTCTTTACTCCATTCTTAATGCATCAACCACCTTATTGAAACAGTCCAAGAATTGGTACCCCACAAGAGTGCTACTGTAGTGTATTTTATGGTTTTTATTCCAAATTTGGTGGCTGAGCCTTTAATAATTGCAAGGGTGAGGGTGACAACTATGTATCAACCAATGCAAAACATAATTTATTTGTCCTTCAACAATTATGAACCCTTTTCACAACAAAAATAAAATGCCTCAACTGGTTTATTGGAATATTGAGCCAAACTTGTCCCAACTGGCAAAAGATTTTGGTCTTTATAAATGATGTTGCCGCCAATAATAGTTTCAAAGTGTTCTCAAGAAAACTAAGCTCATTAATATTACGCAAAAACATAAATGTTACATAACAACACATATTATAATATCATATCATACATTTTCTTTTTGCAACAGATATCTGGCTTGCATTAGAGTACCCATCTAAGGATGATAATTAAGATTTAAAATTTATAGACATAATCCTTAAAAAATTATCCATAATGGCTAACATTATTTCCTGTTATATCGGTTTTAGTCCCCTTATCAGCAATTCTGCGCAGATTTTTGTAGATAAGTAAGGGTATGAATACTATAATACTTTTTTTTTTTTTCTATATTTTGCTGCAATATTTATCGATTTAACCGTAAAATCATAACTATTTATGTTAATTTTTAAAATTATAACTATTGTTAATTTTTAATTGAAGAATCATAATATGATTAAACGATTTACATTTTGTTGGACTTAAAAGAAAATATGTATTATATTGATTTTGATTTATATAAATAAGATATTGAATAATTTTATATTAATATAAAATTTTACACATGTATTTTACGTGAAGTAAATTTTTAATAGACGATTAATTTTGAAAAAAAAATATTTAGTAATTTAATATTTGATAAAAGTTATATTACTATGCTTTAACACTTTCTTATATATTTATTAAATAGAGTCTAAAATAGCTTTTAATTAGGTCAGTTTGTTGATTATTATTGTTTACTTTGTACTACTTGTTTTATTTATTTGAAGAATTTGTTAAAAAGTTAATATATCGTTTTATTGAGTATGAATATTGACATTAAAATGATCATATATTTTATTTTAAATACAAGCGAAGAAACTCAATTATTTTGAATCCTTCTCTTTTCATTGTCGAAATAAGAAATAAAAAAGAATTAACATAAACATACTTTTGTTATTATGTAGCATATATCTATATGTTTCTTATATTTGCTCTGTAATATATAATTGATTATTAATACTTTTATTTTCTTATTCTTTCTATCCTGCCTTTTGCAATATATAATTGATTAATAATATTTTTATTTTCTTATTCTTTATATCATGGTATCAAGAGTTGCTTAGGTTCTATCATGAGTTTTAATAATTTTTCTCTTACCATTTACCATGCACTTTAAAAATTTCATAAACATTTTTTTTATACATTCAATATACTTATTTCTCTCAAACTCGATAATGATAACTTTCTCATTTTACAACTAGATGTACTTATCATTGTCAAACGTCTTCAACTCACCAAATTTTTGAATAAACCTGATGTTCCTCTCCAATTTCTCACACCATAAGATACTTTAACCAACATAGTAAATTAAGATTAACAATATGATCAGTTATGTGTAACTTGGTTTCTAACATCCATGTATACGTTTATTCTCAACAAAATAAAAGGCTTATCATCTTTTTCTCAAATGTGGACAAAGTTATGTATATATTATGCTTCTCATTTAAAAGCCAAATTCAAGAAATTAAAAATCCAGTTACATAAAAAAAAAGACTACACTATAACCAATTATCTTTTTGACATAAAAAGAATAGTGAATACATTAAGTATCATATAATCTCGTATTTTAATTCATGAACATATTTGAGATTATCGAAAAAATATAATAATTTCATCACTTTTATTTTAACAAAGGTTGACTTTAACATGATAGAGGAAATTGAATCCTTATTGCTATCAAGAAGAGAGTTTAGAAAAATACAAAGCTATTGAAAATTTGAATATGATTTGTTTTATGGACCTCATTCATCTACAGCAAATTAGTGTAATAAGTTTTATGGTTCTTTTAACAAATTAGTGTAATAAATTTTATGATTCTTTCAACAAGAATAATAAATCTCCATACAAGAATAATAAATTTTATGGAATGTAATATACAATTCAATTGATAATAACATTGTTGTCTCCTTTTTTCATACTATGAAAAGTATTTTAAAATGAAATAACCCTTTGAGAGAATTTGAGTCGAATTCTTTCTATAAAATACATTTCAGCATCTAGTTGCAAATCAAATCACATAATAAGTTAAAGTTTATAATCAGACTATAGCATAAAATAACCGCTTTGAAGAATCACAAGAAAACCATTATTTTATTTTTTAAAAAAGTTGTTTTTGCTGCTAATCTTTGAACTACTTTATTAAAGTCCCACATCAAAGTACAATCCCAAATTGCACCCTTATTCAAATTTCCAATTTATGTGACATGAATTTGTTCATTATACTAAAACTAACATTAAGACCATCTCTAGTATGAAAACCATTTTGGATGTGCCTAGATTGGAGTAGGAGTACCTCATTTTTGTCCTCATCGTTAACACGTTTTATAATATATACATTCTTTTAATATCAGTTCCATCATTAAATAAAATCTAGATTTCAGTCATAATTTCATACTTTCAATCAATAATTGCATGAAGAAAAAGAAAGAAAATAGCTTGAAACTGAGAGGTGCATTAGATTAGTGGGGAGCGGGGCCTAAGAGCGTCGGTGGGATTATTCACTCCAACAACACAGCAATAATAAGTCCTCCCACTTTGCCCTTTCAAAACATTCACCTTATTTCAAACAACCCTAATCCTTATGCAAGTCACACAATTTTCCATAGGATACAAACTTACTATATTTGACTACACCATTTATTTCTTTATAAAGATGACAAAAGTGGTGTGAGATAAGAGTATGTTTGAGAGCAGGGAAAAAGATAAGTTAGATTTAAAGATAGTAAAAGAAGATGGTAAGATTGTGTGAAAAAAGAATGGGTGTTGATGTGTGTGATGAGTAATAAAGGGGTCCATCTGCTACCCAATCCCAAGCTGGCATTGTTTGTCAGCACACAAAAACACCAAATGAATAGAAAACCACAAAAGTGATAGATAAGTGCAGATGCTTTGCTTTTACTTATAAACCACACTCACACTCTCTTCTCTTCTTCACTCTTCACATTCTTTCTTTCTTCTTTCTTCCAAATGAAGAACCTTCTCTTCCTCTTTCCCTTTCTCTTTCTCCTCCTGTCCTCCGCCGACGGCGCCGCCCACAACATCACGCGCATCCTCGAGAAGCACCCAGGCTTCTCCACCTTCAACCACTACCTCACCGTCACCCACCTCGCCGACGAGATAAACCGCCGCCAGACCATCACCGTCCTCGCCATCGACAATGGCGCCATGAACTCCCTCCTCGACAAGCACCTCTCCCTCCCCACCCTCAAGAACGTCCTCTCCCTCCACGTCCTCGTCGACTACTTCGGCGCCAAGAAGCTCCACCAGATCAACAACAGCACCACCCTCGTCTCCTCCATGTTCCAGGCCACCGGAGCCGCCGCCGGCACCTCCGGCTACGTCAACATCACCAACCTCAAGGGCGGCAAAGTCGGCTTCGCCGCCGAAGACAACGACGGCTCCCTCCACTCCTTCTACGTCAAATCCGTCCAAGAATTCCCCTACTACATCTCCGTCCTCCAAATCAGCAACCCCATAAGCTCCGCCGACGCCGAAGCCCCCACCGCCGCCCCCTCCGCCATCGACCTCATCTCAATTATGTCCAAACAAGGCTGCAAGGCCTTCGCCGACCTCTTAAGAGGCTCCAAAGCGCTTCCCACTTTCAAAGAAAGCATCGACGGCGGCTTAACGGTTTTCTGCCCCACCGACAGCGCCGTCAACGGCTTCGCCCCCAAGTACAAGAACCTCACCGACTCTCAAAAAGTTTCTCTTTTGTTATACCACGGCGTCCCCGTTTACCAGTCCCTGCAGATGCTGAAGTCCAGCAACGGCATAATGAACACTCTCGCCACCGAGGGAGCCAACAAGTACGATTTCACCGTCCAGAATGACGGCGAAGACGTGAGCTTGAAGACGAAGGTTAACACCGTCAGTATAATAGGCACACTCATAGATCAAGACCCTTTTGTGGCCTACAAGATCAACAAGGTCTTGATGCCCAGAGAGTTGTTCAAGGCCTCCGACAACGACGACGACCAAGCACCGGCCGAGTCACCAAAGCCTCCCAAGAAGAAGGGCAAGAAGGGAGTGAAAGATTCCCCCGCCGCCGATGCTCCCGCCGACGGACCCGCGTCGGACTCCGAAGATCAGAAAGCCGCTGATGATGACAACAGCAATGGGGTAAGTGGATTGCGCGACGGCGTGAGATTGGTGTCGGTGTTTTTCAGTGTGGTGATTGGATTTTTGGTTCTATGAGAGTGTCGGTAGTATACAGCTGTGGTCAACCACCATTTCAAAGATTCTTTTTTTTTTCTTTTTCTTTATAATATGTGAAGCAAATAAAACAGTGGCACCGACATGTTTGAGGCCATGTGTACCCTTTTTTTTTTTCTCAATCTGCTAGTGTTACAGGTTTTGTATTTATTGTCTGCTTGTTCTTATTTTGATTATTTAATTGCCTTTTCTTCCTTCTTGAGTGTGGGTAGATCCGGTTTGTGCCACCTGCCAGCTGGGATGTGTTCATATAAACAGTTTTAATTTGGTTAGATTTTGAATGTGATGTATTGTACTCCATTGTTCTATATCAATTATATGGATCAGACAACGCCTCATCTCATCATGCATGGGATTATCTTCTTTATATTACTCTATTTTATTATTCTGGTTTTCATTTCAACCATCTGATTAGTTTATAATGATTCTGTGACGAGGTAAGAACAAATTTCTGCATTATAATTCAACAAGATCTGAACTTGCAACTGCTTATCACTGAATTTGATTTATTTAATTAAAAGTAAGATGGAGAAATATGTACATAAATAAGAATATACAAAAATAATATAATAATCCCACGTTATTTCTCCTCCGTTGTTTGTGGAATCAATTTTGTTTGTATCATCCTTCCCCTTCCCCTCTACTAATGACATCTTAAAAAAATGTGGCCAGCTATGCACCAAATGTTGTACCTTTGACTGATAAAGTAATTAGACTTAAATATGAGTTTTTTTAACTTCTTTTTTCCTTTTCTGGAGAATTTTCAAACAGTTAATTTTTAGCGGTATCTCTCTCAAATTACCGTGGTTTAAAAAAAAAATTGGTAATCATAATGTAATGCAATTGAAATTTGGGTAATCATAATTGGAGGATTTTTTTGGTTGCACCCTATGGCAACAATGGTTATAGGGGTGCAATGTATTGAATTGAATGTATCCTTTGGTTCCAGTTCTGATAAATTCTGTATAGGAGACATCTTTGGCTGCTTCACCAACTGCTTTTTCTTCAGCAGAACGCCAAGATGAAACCAATTAAGTCAATTCACCACAACCCAACAATTTTACTTCCTCGATACACCTAACTTTTCCAGGAACATTTTGCATGTATACATTTTTCCTCTGCATCAGTCGCGATCAATATATATTTTACTTAAAAGATTTATAGAAAAACATAATTGAAAATGTACTATTGCAGTTATTAATTATACAATGACAGTGGATCCGTATCCTGCACAGCTACCGACAGACACGGATTCTCTATAATCACAACAGTGACTACTTCAAATCTTAATCATAAAAAACACAGTTTTTAAATGGACAGAATCTCCCCCCACTGTCTTCTGGGCCTGAGACTCTCAGATGATACCATACAATACATCAGAAAAACTTCCTAGTTCTAACAAAAAGTGTCTCTTCTTTTTAGCATTTTTTTCTACTTGTCCACAGTTATTTTCTACCTTAACGCTCTGCATATCGATATGACTATTGTTGCTGAAGATGGAAAAGTGCACATGTGCGAGTATGCCCTGATTTCAATAGAAAGTCTCGCAGGCCCACTGATTTCAACTTTTACCATGTGATAGTAAAAAATGAGAAAAAAGTTTGTCACGTATTGCTGAAACATAATACATAATCAATTATCAATTATGTATTTCACTATTCTGTTCAATTTATCTGGACAATCTTATACAGAACATAAAAGTTACTGTCCAAGACTATTTCCCAGATTTCAAAAACAAACTTTCTTTGTATTCGTATGACATCACCCCAATAAAATAATGCTGCATGAATATTTTCAGCTTATAACATGTTTGGATTGACTTTTCTAACAACTTTAAGAAAAACACTTCAAACGATGTGCAAACAAGTAGTAGTTATTTTAGGTAGATCTTCCGGCACAAGAAACGCAATCAGTACTCCTCTACCCAAGAAAACATGATATTAAAAAATTAACAAACGGTAAAATGAAATCATATTATATCTATATCAAAGACATAAAATTCAGGTCCGGGAGTAAATAAAGTAAGAACTGATACATAAACACCTCTTTTTATCAAACATTTAATAAACATCTCTTATCTCTCTCTAGATATCTCTCACTATCACATTATATCACATACTGTGCTTGTATTTATCTCGCTTTTGTCTCTTTTTATCTATGTAGGTGTCTACTATAGTTTGCTGTCTACAAATATTTTTCCATATACGAGTACATGTAGAGTTAACTTGCAAGGAAATGTCAAACTTGCTCCTGTTTCGAAGATAAAAGGCTGGCATCCTGGTTGCTAAAATACAGATAGAACTTTTTGCCAGATGAAGTACAAGTACGCACGTTAGAAAAACCGGTGTAGTTGCCATCCATCTTTGAAGAGCATATTTTTGCAATGAAGTCAAAGTTCTCATTTTTTTGCACAAAAGTCTGGGCAGCATAATCTTCAACTGGCATCCACTGAATGAAAAAACAAGCCATATCAGAATGTAGCGAACTAGTTAAAAGAAAATTACTGAAATAACAAAATTTGCTGGTACCAACGTCAAGATAGATTATCAGCAGCCTTCATTAGGAGAAGTTTAAAATAAAGGAAATGCTATAAACTTCTTTGAATGTGTTATTTGTTTTCATCTCAGTTCGTACATTTTTATTAATGATTACAAATGGCAACACCATTTTCCTTCCTATTTATAAGGAGTTGCAAATGAAATGGTAAAAACAGCATTTGCACTTCTTGTTTTCAATTATCAGCAAATTAACAAAGTGAAAGGTGAAATAATATGGTATTGTTTTTAGTAAACATCAAAGGCTGTCAACTGAAATGAAAATGTACGATCCTTAGAATGACAATTTATCTGAAAATCAGTGAGATTCTCAATTGATACCTTGGCTGCCTCAATTTCCGAAGCCTGAATCTGAATGTCAAAGGATAGTGGTTGCAACATGCACACAAAGAACAAATCTGATTTCTCGAAGAATGACTTGTGGCTTTGCCTACGAAAGAGATCAAGAACGGTGAACGTGAATACGCTACATTCAATACTAATCCATTTCAGAGAGAGAGAAAAAATGTAAACTATATTTATATGCATAGCAGAGCGTTTATTATTAGTGAAAAAAATGCACATGCTGTTTTCAACAGAACATTACATATTAGTTGATGACACTACAGATTAGTTGATGGAGATAGTGTCGTAGTCTTACCTGAAAGCTAAAACTTCAACAAACTTTGTCTCTATCTGAAAAAAAGAATAAAAGCAATGGCATTACACTTGAAAACAATCCAAAAATTATGTGATAGATAACTTTAGAGGAAATTACGCTCTACTACCACCAAGTTTATCTGCAATACTCCGAAGCTTGGTCCATATTAGTTGAATATTTGAATTAGAATTTGCTAAATAATATTAAATAATTTCGAATATTTATGTTGTCACTCGTAGCAAAATTGCATAATTATGAAATTTCAAGATTTTAGAAAAGGTAGGAATGAATAGGTTATGAGAAAATTAAGAAAACCCAAAAGAATTGACGGCAAGAAGATATGATAAAAGAAACAAATTAAACAGCGACGGGAGGATCTTATGGTATATGATATATTTGGTAAAGCGTGATAATTTATAAATATTAAATACACATGAATGCTCGTCTACAAATATTTATTAAATTATTTTATTCATATATTTGAAAACGAAGTTTTGTAAGGAAAATGATAATTTTTTAAAATGTTGTACATAATTTACTCTAAACTATATATTACGTGTTTGCTTACTTACCCCTGTCTCTTCTTTGACTTCTCTAATTGCAGCTTCGGAAAAATCCTCACCCTGCAAATTGAAGTAAAAGTTCAAAACATATGAAAAGATGATTTTGAAGTTTAATACTTTGGTCTATAATAATTTTAATGTACTTCATTAACAACTCCTGTGGGCATCTTCCATACACCTGTGCCTCTGAAGCTGCCATCTCTTTCCTGAACCACAAGCATCTGTCAAACCGAACAACATAATTTCACCAGTAACATTAGTACTATGGAACTCGAATGGTAACTGTAACAAGACATTTTTAGTGCACAAAGCAGTAGGATAACCACAAAAAGAAGGGCGAATACTGAAACTAAAAAGTATAATTGAAAAAGAAAAAAAGATTACCTCCTTTTTGTTGTTAAAGACAAAAGCACCAATACCAACACGATGTGAAGCATTTGCAGGAATGGTATCAGGAGTATCTGGAATCCAACGGACAAGCATCAAGTAATCTGCCTCAGCATGGTGATACCTAAATCCAGCCTAAAAAGGGAAAATGGCTTCTTAATTAAGAATTAGGCTTCGCAAATAAAGAAATAAAAGAACGCATTTTTTTTTTTACCTTGACCGCAGAATCAACAAGATTTGAATGCAATATGGGCAACTTGAGCCAGACCCCTTTTTTCCCCTGCAAAACACGTACTCAACGTAAAAAACGTGTAATGTTTGTATTAGATTCAAAATGTTATGAATCAATCTACCTGTTGCCTCCAATTGCACATTGAAGCTTCCAATAAGGAAGAGAAGAGCTTAGGATCCACAGGCTCCTGATCCTCCACGTTTACAACAACTCCTCCATATTGATCCTTAACTACACTAAACAATTCAACCCTTTCACCTTCCATTTGGGCGTTGAATGACAAGTGTGATGCTCTGTTAGCACTGGGAAACGATTAGAAATTAGAAATACGTGGTTGCTAACCAAAAAGCTTGAGCTTCAACGACTAGAGGAGCAATTTATAGTACGCAAAAAGGTAACCTTTGCATGGAAATTTAAAATCATAATTATTCGTCAAAAAGTTACCGTAGACTGAGAAACACCCGCGTTGCGTGAGAGCATTAAATTGTTAGCTTTCTTGACCCTTCAAATCTCTGAATTGTCATACAGAACGAAACTCGGTACAAAATACTAAGTTGACTTGTTCCTTCTCTATTCAAGTAAATTAGTTGTTTAAAGACTTTCAGTTATGATAATCGCAAAGGGACATAACATAAGAGTTCATTCTTCACCTACTTTTGATGGCTTTAGGTGAAATTTTTAATGGAATTCATGGAAAATTTTGTTTATTTGTTGGGTTATTCTTAATCACCTTTGAAGATTTCTAATTTACTTTTTAAAAGAAATTTACGTTATGGATATATTTTGGCACTGTTGAAACTAAGGTTAGGACTAGTGATTGTGTACAAAGTTCACTAAGTTTTAAGGATTTTTATTAATAATGTTTCTTTCTTGTAAATTTCCTCTGTTGCCTATTGCAAAGCATAAATGCGTCACCTTACTATTACAAACCTGATCCAAAATTGCTAGCCATGTCAATCTTTAATGTTACCATGCAACTGTTTGTGCAACTTGAAACTTTGCATGTCATTAAACAGTCATCGCAACGCATAGCTCGGCAGGCAAACCAATTTCCATCATACACTTAATAGAGTGAATCCCGACTCAGTACTAAGTTACAAAATATTGTCCTAGATAATTGAATGATACGGTACACCTAGCTATCACCAAGTTCTTCTATGTCATGACTCCTCTTCTGCTTCTGCAGAAGCAATTTCTGAATCCAATTTGTTTATTAATTGCTCGCTTACATGCTTAGCAACAGATATCATATCAAGAATGATGCTTGGATCCAGCCCTACACCTCCTCGTTTGGTTATGCCACAGATCTGCCCTTGCCTATTAACAGAGATGGAAACAGCAGAGCTCATTTGTGATTCCTCTTCTGATGTTGCATCCACAATATAGTGCCTCCCAATCTAGAAAGCAGAGCTGGTAAGACATTATCACAAGTATGGTCAAAACGAGAAGATAGCACATGTTACCTTAGTTAGTGTAACTATGACAGGGACTCCAGATGTGTCAAACTGCAGAAACTCCTCGTCGCTTACATCAACTTCTGGTTGCTCATCATTTGATGCTCCAACAGCAACTTGGACTCTTGGAATACCTGTATTGCACAAAGCAGCCTAAAAGAACAATAGTTATTATCTGCACTGGGGTTTTTTCAGTAAATACTTAAAAGATGTTTGCATTCTCTGATTCTCAACTCAACATCATCGTATTAAGGAAATCCATGTGAAAAATGTCCATGAAACTGAAAACAATTTGGTCTGGTGATATTATAAAGAATAAAGAAAACAGCTAGTAAAAGGATATGTTAACTTTAGCTTAATGAGACAACTAGATAGAAGACTAAAAGTTTCAGGTATCTAACTTTTAACTGTTTCCTATATAAGTCTTTTCAAACAGCCCACATAGCATCAATGGCTAAGATATGGTAAATGAACGAGAAAACTTGAAAAGTAAACATTCAAAGTTGACAACATCATAAATGGAAGATCTCTGCAATGCTAATTATTATAACCAGAAATCCATCACCATCATCTTTTCCAGCTTTTATGGTATATTATCCTATTTTCATTCTAGGTTGTACCTTAATGGCAGCGCCTAGAGCGTCCAACAAATTTCCATCTGAACTAACAACAAGCCCATCAATGTAAAGATCCCAACAAATTTTTCCTTCAACGACAATAAGTGATGAAAGGTCAATGCCAGCACCTGAGGAAAAAAACCGCGAGCTCAACAGATATATTAAAAAGAGGGGACAACGTGGAAGGAAGAGCATATGGTAGTGAGCATAATCTTCACCCAAGAAGGAAATAGACCTGCTCCACTTTTACCACCCAAGAGACAGTGTTGAAGAGCAATTGACAGTTCTGCTGCCAACTCATCACCCCCTCTACCCTATATACAAGCCAGAGAAATAGATTACCGAATAGAAAAGTAATTTTGAAACATTAGAAGGAATATATTGAACAAAAATGACAAATAACACAACAATAATAGAAAACACTAATATTGATGAAAACATAAAGTTTATTAATCTAGGCACCATTTAACTATAATTAAAGTTTTTAAGGATTAAGTTATTTGGTTTGCTATCAATGTCAATGATCATGGTACTTAAAGTTGAATGACCAGAAAAAAAAAAAAGAAAAAAAAAAAAAGAGAAGCAAGAAAAGTGATAGAATACGCAACCTCAAATGCTGGCTCTGCAGTCGAACTGCAATCAATATATATAGAGACTTTTCCTTTGTCAGGTTGCAACAAGCTTGGCTTTCCAAGTTCAGCCTGCATTGTGTAGCCAATATATCATGGTTAGTATAATAACACGTTTAATTAAAAAAAAATATAGTATTAAACAAAAGGATATTAAAATTCAAGAAATAAGAGACAAACATTTTAACTTTTAACCAACCTTAATGCTAGCAATGACATCCGTGGCACCCATTCTGACTCGAGCTGAACCATTTGCCTGCCAAGCAGTTAGTTTATCAGACGAATAAAACCATTTAGAGAGAAAAAATTCAATCGAATCATCATAACATCCAGCCAAATGACAACGGATTAAAGTATTACCTGGGGAATCACTCCAGTTTCAACCAAGATTGGTCGATATGTCAATCTCTTCCTACCATCACATCGAAGATCATGAGCAATGCCACCTTGTATGAAATGTTTTTCTCCAAGAGATAAACCCACCATTCCTGCAAAACAAGTGTTCTTTTTATTGAAACTTTGTAAATACAAGTACAAAGTGGAAACTGTTAAATACTGTCATTAAAATATTTCTGTATCAAGCATATCTGCCAAGCGAAGATAGCAGGTTACCACTGCGTTACAGTCCAAGTAGTAAACATATACTTTTATTATCCATATTATTGCTGTTGGGAACAAAATGATCTTATTAATAGTTATCCCTTCTCAATTGAAATTCTTAGTACTTGTGTACATCTTAGTAGCATGCTTCCCTCCATGTGGAAGCATATATTCTAAAATCATTTAGGATGATTTTCCCAACCTGCCCTTGAGTTACCAAAAAGCAGAAAGTCATTAAGTTTAAATAAGGAAACCAATCCTAACTTAAATATCTCAAATGCTTGTCATCATTGGCTATTTCTTCCACTGATTTGTCGAACACAGTCCCTTTCTACACAAAGGCAATTAAAAAACAAACTCAACAGCTAAATGTTCTAACGGCTACATTCTACTCAAAGAATTAGGATTATGAGATAAAACACAAATAATAGGTCTTTGGCCGGGTATCAGAAAAAGGGCAAGGGACCTGAGTTTCGAGGAACACTGATATGCCACATAAATCACTCAAAATAGAGAAAAAAAAAATTACAGGAACCGAATTTTCTTCTAAACTTTAATTTTGAACTGGCATACCAGAAGCCAATCATCATAATATTCACAGAGAACTTGAAGACCAAAATGGCATTCCTAAGTCTAACCTCAGGACCACAATATCCAGGCTATACCCAAGCTATTCCAGATAACAGCAGATATGAGCATTGACAAGGCTATAAACACATGAACCAAAATTAAGATCAACGTGGAACCATATAGCTTATTACACATGCAAGACAAAAATCTTAAATTGAAAAAATTGTCAAAAACCTGAATTTGGGAGAATAGGTGAAATTGGCGAGCAGGGAAGGCTAGTAGTGAAGTGGGCAGACTCCTGAGGTCCCTTCACAGATGAATGCCGTCTTGGAGCGAAGGTCGGCGGTGGTTGATACACGATAGTTGGGGGAGGGAAATAAAAAATTAGGTTTAGGTTTGGTTTTTAAAATGTTAATTAATAGCGTTAATCGCGGTTACTTCACTGGTTTTGAAGCAGACAAGAAAAATCACTAAGCTTTGCAATACCTTCAAGTTTGAAGCAGACAATTGGCTCCACAAGCACCTAAACACAACAAAGAGAGATTGTGTTGTCTGAGGTTTTAGGTGGGTCTGTGAGTCAAATGTTACAACGATGTATTTGAAAATTATAAAAACTAAAAATGGTCCAATTTTTTAGAGAAATTAAAATCAAATTCTACTTACTAATGCAGCATGTTTTGTCTATTAAATAATTAAAATTGAATAAATCATCTATTTGTCCTTAGAATATCATTCTCTCTATTTAGAGTAATTAAATTATAAGAATAATTTTTAAAATACTAAATAGCATGTTAAATATAATTCCTTAAATTCTGAAAAGAAAATTAATTATTTTCTTACTAAAATAATTAACTTGAGCTGAAATATTTATTAGTATATTTCCTTTCTCGAAGCCCAAACCACAGAACCAAACATATTGACTTTTGCTTCCTGCACCTCCATAGTTTGAAAAGGTTGAAAATGTCCTTGATGGATTTTTCACGTAAACCCTGATTTTTCTCCCTTTTCCTTCACCCTAATTTTGGAGACATGTTAACCAATCCAGGAATCTGGATGTTCATTCTAGAATATGTTCCTAGATCGAGTTTTGAGGTTTTAATCTTTAGTTTGTATTAGGTGTTTAATAGTTTGTATTCATACTTTTCTTAATTTATTTGTTGATAACCAATATGCTTGTATGCAACCAATTGCGTCCATGAGATGAAGAGAGTTTGGGATCTAGTTACATTATTGAAGACGACCATACATAGGAAAATAAATGTCAATGAAAAATTAAATCTCTTTTGCAAATAAAATACAAATACAAAATTTCACGTATGTACCCGTTTTTCATGTGGTAGAAGTTGGCAACAGATGATCAAATGCTACTTTAAAATTTAGCAACTGTTAGCAAGTGAAACAATGTGATGAGTTGAATTTTTTCCCGTGACTTTGTTTGAAATTGAACGGAAATGATTTCTTTCAATGTTGATGGAGCATCTCATTGAAAATTGCTATGTTGTGTTGGGTCGTTCTTGCTTGTCTTCTTAGTCTAACCACCCTTGTCTCAACAAGCCAATCAATAAACATCAAGAGAAAGTGAAAGAACAGAGAACGAGAGAAAATAGTGATAAAATTTTGATTTAATAATTGTATCTTTTCTGTTTACGTGTTACTTACGTAAGAAGAAATATTATCTCTCTAATATCTAATTTTTAATATCTGTATAAATGAATTTAGTCACAACTTTATATATTATAGATACATTAAGTAAGTAGTGAGACACAAAAGATTCATATCGTAACATTCAAATGAGGTGAAGATTTAGAAGAACAGATTGAAGGTTAATGTTTTTAATTTTACAGCATGAATATTTAGTAATTTCTACGTTTTATTGGCTAAGAGAGGAACTAGGCAATTAATGATTAATGATTAATGGACAAAGGATGAAAAATTACGTTTTCCGTTTTGTCGTTAACAACGTTAAGAGGTGGTAGAGTCTTACACGTACTAAACCTACCATGTTTTCCGATTTTGTCCTTAACACCGAAACTGAAGCAGAAGTCAGTTACTTCAACTGTTCCATTTAAAACTTAGAAGCAACAACGTCCTACCTTGTCCCTCTGTCATTCTTATTCTGCCTTTCGCCATATACATACCAACACGTTTTCTTTCTGCTTCAGAAAAGCTATGGTATATGTTGGCAACTTCTAAGGTTTGTTGAACTTGTATTCACTGAAGTTGAGAGCTACGCAACAGGTATAATAATTTTGATTCCAGTGGTTTCAATTTGCTTAACTATTTTGTTTCAAATCTACGTGAATATTTGTTACTGCAATACTGTTTTTGAGTTTAAGCAATACTTTTTCTTAGTCTATCGTGTTAATATGATTACTGATTGCTTCTGGTCATTGATGACTAAAATAAATGATATCAAACTCTGAGTTTCGCTACAGTATTTGATTTTGCTTTTTGAACTTGATTGGTTCACTTGCCATGATGCTTAAGATTAGCAAACTTTTTGTTCTTTTGAACCAGACAAAATCATGTTCACAAGTTCACGACCTACTTTATTCTGTTTTTTTAAACACTTTCATGTGTTTGCAATGATTATGAGATGAACACACCATGATTTTTGGAATTTCTATCACTAATACGAGTAGTACAACACACTGAAATATGGATTTTACCTTGTCGGCGGAGTTCAAAACTGATTCCGCACGTGTCATTTCTTTTCCTCACCGTTTCCCTGCTTAGTGCTGCTTTGTAAGGTGGCTCCAATTTATCGGAGACGACAGAAACAATGGCCATGCAAGGTTGTTATTGTCATCATGTGAAGTTGGTAACTCAAAGAAGAATATCAGACAATCTAAGTTTTTCAGGCTCCATTTCGGTTAATAAGTTGTCAAAGAATAAAAGGATAAGAACGTGTGATCCATCAGGGAACAATCAGTTTCCAAAGCTTTTTCTCGTGAGAATGCGACAGACAGAATTGCCTTTGCCTGCCTCAAAGAATGGAGCAGCAAAAGGTAGAGCTGTTAAAATGGTACGGACAACTGAGCTAGTGAACAAAAAGACAATATCAGCGAATAAGGTGAAGACAGTGAATGGTTCAGCTTCGAAGGTTAATGGGGCAAGTGAAGTGAGAAAAAAACCTATGCCAGTCTTGACCAAGACAGTGAAGTCTAGAACTAGAACCTCTAAAGAACTTCCATCATTGGAAGAAGAGCTAAAGGTCTTACCTTCAGATGAAGGTTTCAGTTGGGCCAATGAAAATTATAGCTCCTGGCAGAGGTCTATTGATGTTTGGTCTTTTGTTGTATCTTTGAGAATTCGGATTCTGTTGGACAACTCAAAATGGGCATATTTGAGAGGCTTCACGGAAGCAAAACAGGTAGGTTCTGAATTTTGTCAGTCGCCAAAAAAGTAAAATACTATTTTCCATTCTGACTTGACTTGTAGTCCTAGGTGGTGGAAAGAAATTAGTGTTTTATTTTTATTTAATTGGTCTTGGACATGTTTCTGTTTGTGCTTTGCTGAACTGAGATTTTCTTAACATTTATCTAGAAAAGCAGAATGAGGAAAACTGCCTCATGGTTAAGGGAGTGTGTATTGCAGCTTGGTCCAACTTTCATCAAGCTTGGTCAGTTGTCATCAACAAGGTCAGATCTATTTCCACGTGAATTTGTGGATGAGCTCTCAAAATTGCAGGTATTTCTGCACTCGTTTTCAGGCTCATCATTGTAGACATGTCCTATTTTTTCTTAAGAAAACGAGAAGTACTAGATTTTGATGTCAGATTTGACATATTACTATAATAGAGTGTTTTGAAACTTATCTCACTAAATAGAGTGAATTTGGTAAGATTTGTTTATATTTTGGACTAATATACAAGAGTTTTATTTAATAACAATGTAACATTGTACAGGACATGGTCCCTGCCTTCTCTCCAAAGAAAGCAAGAAAATTTATTGAGAGTGAATTGGGAGCTCCTATTGACATGTTATTTAAGGAGTTTGAAGATCGACCAATTGCTGCTGCTAGTCTCGGTCAGGTGTTTGATTCTACCCCTGCAGATTTATATTTTGGTTAAATTGAAAATTTGTCTTACACTTGATATTACTCATTTTGATTCGTTCATAAAAAGTAAAAATATCCACGTTTTAGTTAGTTTCTACCATTGATGAATTTGAAACGAAACAGATTTAACTTATACTTGTATACCCTGTTTATTCTCCCTAATGTCTTTCCCTTCTGTTAAAAACTTGTAGGTTTATTCGAATTCATAAATTCGATGAATTCAACACTATGTGAAATGTAGCATAGTCCATTGTTATCTCAAACTAGAACGTTTCTTCCATCTTGTGGCCAAACTGATGAGCTTTTAAATTACTGATGTTATTAATATAGTAACATCAATTTTGGGGCCACATGGTTGTAGGTTCATCGTGCTATTCTGCATAATGGAGAAAAAGTAGTGGTCAAAGTTCAAAGACCAGGTCTGAAGAGGCTTTTCGACATTGATTTGAGTAAGTTGTGGTCATTTTGTTTCTGCCATTAACAACACCTTGGGGTTTTGATTAAGAGGATGTTACCAACTTTTAATTACCAATAAATCCAGTAGCCTGAGATTTTTAGGTGCAAACTTTACCGTTTGGTATCTAAGACTTTGATTTCATTGCTTGTACTGTCTTTCAATGTATTCTTAGAAAATTGGTTGAAGTGTAACTAAACTCTACAAAATTAATTTTTAATGACGTTTGCAAATACTAATGTATTATAATTTGGTTATATATATATATGATAGACATGGAATCTACAACAGTATTTGTTTGACACACTTCTTTGTTTCAAGAAACTCTAAGCCGAAGAAGGCTATTTGTGCTTGCAGCGTATATAAAGTTTAAGGATTACAATTTTGGTGAATTTATTTGTTTGTTATTCTCACATGTTTGCTTGTTCTATACAGAAAACTTAAAGCTGATTGCAGAGTATTTCGAGAGTAATGAAACTTTTGGGGGTCCACTCAGAGATTGGATGGGAATATATGAAGAATGTGCAACGTAAGTAATAAGCGTGGAAGTATATTGTTATGGAGATTTCATGAAGTAAAGCATATGCTAAATTATGTTCATTGCATTTCAGTAATTTCACCTTCTCTTCATTACTTTATTATTCCAATGTTTTCTACAATTCATAGTGTTTCACATTCCACTTTGCAGGATTCTGTATCAAGAAATTGATTATATAAATGAAGGAAAGAATGCTGACAGATTCCGACGAGATTTTAGAAACATAAAGTGGGTTCGAATTCCTGTAAGTTTCTTGCTGCAACACTAACATCCGATTCTAGCCTGTGAAAAATTTTAATGTCTAATAATTCTATTTTATTTATCTTTCGTTGTAGTTGGTATATTGGGATTATACTGCCTTAAAGGTGTTGACCATGGAGTATGTACCAGGTTTTCATCTTCACTAATGCATGATCCATTGGTATCATGAGAGTTATGCCTCAGAACATTTTTTACAACTGCTACCAACTCTGATTTTACTCCTGGAACAGGTATCAAAATAGACCAGGTGGATACATTAACTTCGCGTGGTTATGATCGATTACGAATCGCATCACGTGCTACTGAGGCGTATCTGATTCAGGTGCACAATCTAATAGTAACATTATGTTGAATATGGTTCTTTTTGGTTACTCTTTCTCTAGAACATAGGTGTTGCTAGCACTCATGTAACAGATATTGTCATTTTATTTTTGTCTTACAGATATTGAGAACAGGTTTCTTTCATGCGGATCCTCATCCTGGAAATCTTGCGATTGATGTGGACGAAGCACTTATTTATTATGACTTTGGCATGATGGGAGAGATCAAATCTTTTACCCGAGAGAGACTGCTTGAACTTTTCTATGCTATGTATGAAAAGGATGCCAAAAAGGTCTTGATTTTGTACTACCCTTTTAGAACCTTGTCTTCTACTGATAACTAATAAGAAATCACAACTTGCTGTCATGATAAGCTCTTTTGATTGATATCCATTTTTTAATTTTATGATAACTTTGCCTCGATTAACTTGAACAAGTACAATGGCCTAATCTTCAGCATAAAGGAATTTGAGATGGCCATAACTTTAACTGATAAACTTTACTATCCATCTTCACAGTTCTTAAAACATTAAACTATGCCACAAACAATGATGCAGGTTATGCAACGCCTTATAGAGCTGGGAGCCCTCCAACCTACTGGGGACCTGTCTTCAGTAAGAATTCAACTACCTGCTGTTCAAATATTCCGATTCTTGTCTTGACACTTGGCTTCATAAATGATGAATTTACCTTCCAGGTGAGGAGATCTGTACAATTTTTCCTTGACAATTTGCAAAGCCAGGCACCAGATCAGCAGCAGACTCTTTCTGCAATCGGGGAGGTTGGTCAACATTGTTGTATTGGATCAGCGAATTCATAATATTTTGGCTGTTTGTTTCATTGGAGTGGAACCATGGATAAGCTGAAGATGGATCATTATTGTTTTTCACTTTGTTACAACAAATTATCTCGAGAATCTTCAGTCCACAATTTATTATTCAATGCTTTCTGTTCCAGGATTTATTTGCCATAGCACAAGACCAGCCATTCCGTTTTCCATCTACCTTTGCCTTTGTTCTCAGGGCATTTTCAACACTTGAAGGTGTGCATCTTCCCAATTTGAAAATTCTCCTACTATCCCTCTCTCTCTTTCTCTCTTCTAGGGTCATTCTTACAAAAATTTTGAACATGTCTCAATGTTTATTATTAATTTCACATTAGTATATAAATTATAATATGGTAACATCATCCTTTCTAGTGAAAAACTTAACTTCTTTAAACTATATTTAGATAAGCAATTTCACATTTATTTAATAAGTTCTTACTTATTTTTAAAACTTTAGTTAAAAGTAAGTTTCAGCAATGATTCTTTTGTTTTTCTGACAGGTATAGGTTACACACTCAATCCAAACTTCTCCTTTGCAAGGATTGCTGCTCCCTATGTACAGGTTCAGAGTTCAGATAGTTCATGAACAATTGTTGTTCTCATACTGCATCAAAATGCAGTGCTCATACTTTCTTACTACGTTACAGGAACTTTTAGATATGAGGCAAAAGCAGATTACTCCTCCACAGCTTGTGGAGGAGATAAGAAAGCAAGCAGATGATGTACCACACCTCTTCCTGGAACTTTCTTTATAGTTTTTTTTTTTTTTTTTTTTTTAAAAAGTTTTTTTAATTTTTTTTTTTTTTTATTTTTTTTTAATTAAACATTATTTAGTTTTTTTTATTGAAAATTAATTTTGATTTTTTTTTATATTTTTTTTTTTTTTTTTTTCTCTAGAATGATTTTATACTTATGGCATTGTGCAATGTGCATCTACTTGAATTGATAATGCTTTTAGGCTAGATCCTATACCATGTCAATGCCATACAGAGTTCAAAGAATAGAAGAATTTACAAAGCAACTTGAAGCAGGGGATCTAAAACTTCGGGTCCGAGTGCTCGAGGTCAGTTTATAAATTTTGTTAACTTATTTATTTAATCTCTATAGTTTTTCTCATTTTAAAATGACTTATATTAGTTTTATACTATCACAAAGTTTTCTCTGGTATTAACAAAAGGACTAGAACATAACTTTTATAAACTGTCTAAAGATTAAAACTTAGACAAAAAAAAAGTATATAGGGACTAGACATAGTTTAATTGAAGCTTTTTATGTTGCATAGTAAAGCATTTCTAAACATGGAAAGACACTTTTTTGTAAAAATGAGATTATTGAACTTAATTTGGTAGTCCGAAAGAGCTGCTAGAAAAGCAACGACTCTACAAATGGCAACGATGTATACTGTATTAGGAGGAACTCTGCTAAATCTTGGTATCAGTATGAGCAACCAAGGCAACGTAGCTATGGGCAATGGATCTTTCATTGCTGCAGGTGACTATATTATAAAGCTTATTGTTCATTCATGTTGAAATTTCTTCATATGGCTGATAGGTGTGGCATTTGAATGTGCAGGTATTTTTATGACACTATTTGTGAGATCCATGCAAAGGGTAAAGATGCTTGATAAGTTTGAAAAAATGATATAATTTGCTTAGCATTAAATTCGATTCTTTCAGGCTTGTGTAAACTTCTCCTCGTCTCCATTTTCTTACATGTAAACATTCAGCTTTATTTAAATTTTATTTTTTTACTTTATGAAATTGAATTATTTTTAAATTTTATTTTTTAATATAATAAATTTATTTATAACTTTTTTCTTTCAAATCCAATAATTTTATATATTTTTTTCATTTTTTACTGAACAAATTTTGTTTCCATTACAATTCTCACCTATTTCTCTTCTTTCCTTTCCCATCCACCTATTACTTGTCTCTTTTGTAAAGAAAAAAATCAAGAAAGAGACATATTGTTGGCAAATAACATTAAATCATGGATTATTAATTATTGATTGACTTAATAAACTCCTATTCTTTTATACTTCTTTGTTTCTCACAGTATTAGGAAGTGACATGTAGTTGAAATATACTACATTAAATGACTAATGCATTAATTCTTTTTGACTTAATGCAGAACAATATAGTATTAAGAACTCTTCATGAAATCTTTTCAATCAAAGCATTTCAAGGCATTTTTATTTATTTTACTTTAGTTTAATATCTGTGCTTACAGTGCTATGAACACCATCCAAATAGGGAGAAGATGTTTTAAAAATTGATTAAAATTTTGTTAAAAGGAATATTATTTTGTTCCTATTTAAAGGTATTTTGTAATTCTTGTGTATTTAAACAATTCTAACTATTAATGCATTCCATTTATTGTTTCTAATTTATCATATTTTAAAAAAATTAACTTTTATAGCTTAACCGAATCCTAAGTAGCATAGTCAGAATAAAAATAAATAAAACTCAGCGTTTCTCAAAATCACTAATGCAGAAATAACTAGGAAGTAAATGTCTATTCCCAAAAGAAAATATTAATACTGATAGGAATTATATACTGATTGTTTTTCTTCTATCTCCTTTTTTTCTATTTTATTTTTACTATCATATTATTTATGATATTTTTATTTCTTGTTCACCTTTAGAAACTTTTACCTTTTAATAATTTATAAATAAATATAACATGCATAAAAATTTATATTGCCATTTAACTATTAATCGTTATATATAATATATTTACTAATTTAAGACTATTAAAATCATAATTTACTTAAAATAATTTGTAATTATTTTCCGTAATTTACACCACTCTAGTTTTAAAATGATTTTTAATAAAATGAAACTCATGTCTTATATTTTTTTAATACATATTTACATTCTTATATTTTTAATAAATATAACTCATTTCCTTATCTTTCTTAATGAAGTAGTATTTATTTCCCTTATTTATTTAAAATTAAGATATTTACCAAAATTTAAATAAAAATTATAAAAATACAAATTAAAATTTTAAAATGTAAAATTACACATATAAATATAAATATATATATATATATAGATAATAAGTTAATAAATTTAATCATATATTTTATAATTTTTATTTTTTATATTAGAAAGTATTTTCTAAAAGAATATAACAGTTTATATTTACAAGACAATTTACTATTAGTAACAACATGATTTTATGATATTTTTAATATATTAATTAAATTATTTAATTTTTAATATAAAAGTATATATTTTTATATTTTAACATTTTAATTTTTCAATTAAGTAGTTAAAGTAAAATAAGAAAGATGTTATTAAAATCTAAAAGAAGTAAGTTTATTTTATTACAAATATACACACACAAAATTCTATTTAAAAATTAAAAATATAAATAAAATTTAATGTAAGATAAACAAAATAAATACCAATTTTAAAAATATAAAATTATATAAATAGCCTCCAGGGAAGATAATTGTATTGTCCCCAATCAATGTAGGAGAAGGAGAGGGACTTGTATATCTAGAAGGTAGTTAGAAGTTCGGTAGGTCAGTGAAGCAGAATGAATGCATTGGCTAAAGGCGTTGGGCGCTACATTCAACTAACTAAACTAAACGACACCGATTTATTGGAAGTTGATGTATTACTCTTTGCTTCATCATAATCAATTTATTTTATATAGAAAAATATAGTAATTTTATAAACATCATTAAAGATAATAAAAAATATGGAAAAAAAAACTGAGCCATTTATTTAAAAATAATCTATCTTATGGTCAAATTAAGTTTCCACTGTGGAAAGAAGACACGTGAAGCCTTCTCACTGTACCCTACCCTCCATCTACTACATCTATGTACATGCATGCATATTCTTTCAACCAAATCGTTTTAATTTTTATTAGAAATAAAATTTTATGTATTTTTTATAAAGTTAAGATAAATAAATTTGAATAGAACATTATGTATATGAAAAAGATTGTTTCATTTATTGGTAGGTGGATATGAGGTGGCACGAGTGTCTATGAAAATTAAAAAAGTAATAAGTGTGCATGGCATGGACGGCATGCTAAGTTTTATTATGCCAAAAATAGTCTTTAATTTTTCACACTCTCTACCTAAAACATCCTTCAATGTTAAATTACCTTAATTAATTATTTTTAATAAATCATTATTGTAATTGTCTTTTTTTTTTTCATTTTCAGGAAGATGCTACTGTTCCAATTAAAAAAAAAAAGTATCAAAATCAATTTTGTATCAAAACATTCTCACAGGCTGCAATGACTTGTCTGGGTTTGTTTGTAATATGTAATCATCATTAAATTAACACACTTATATTTTTAATCTATGAATACTGGTTTTAAATTTTATTTTACTAATAAACAATCTGGGTTAATAATAATAATAATAATAATAAATAATGCAAAGTTGAAGTTAATGAATTGAATGCATTGAAAGGCGCGTGTAACTCGTGGCCTCTTCCACCAGGGCATATATAAGCACTGGCATCACCCATTTTCATTTGTTCTTCACTTCTCTTTCATCTTCTCACTACTTCTTCCACAGGAACATCACATCGCATCCAAGGGTATCTCCTCGGAATTTTCTTTCCTCAATTTTCATCAGATCCCCTTTTCTTTCTGATGCATGCATCAGCACTTATCTGTTTTGTCATCATTTACTATTTACTTCTAATTCTCTCTTAGATCTCCATTTTTCCCTTGCATATCTCTTCATCAGTATTTTCCCATTGCATTTTATCTGCTTGCATAAGAGAAGGAGGAAGAGGAAGGAGGAACAGTCGTACAATCTCGCTCTGTTGTTGTTTTTTCTTTTTGTATTTTCTAATTTCTGAATGGTTAAATGTTAAGAAGTTAATTTGTGTCATTCTATATCATTTCTCATGATTCTTACATCCACCGTACTTGAATTAGGCCTAAATCTCTCCGTGTTTGATGTTTTGGATTACAGATTCCATTTTCATCAATCAATGGCGCCAGCAGCTGCAGCATCTTCAGATAATATAAAACCCAGAGGTTCGTTCATCAAATATTTTGGATTACCTACATGCACTTTTGAAATAGAATATATTGATGTATCACGGTTTTATATACCCTTTATTTGATTTATCTGACCTTGTAAAGTTTTCTCTGTATAACCGTTCATTTCATCAGTCTGGCGCAATCATAAGGGAAAAAAATTAAAGCATTAAATTCCATATCTTTTCATTAGTTGATCTTGTATGTTTGATTTTTGTAGATGTTTGCATTGTGGGTGTTGCACGTACGCCGATGGGTGGATTTCTTGGTACCCTGTCATCTCTATCTGCCACCAAACTAGGTTCTATAGCTATTGAAGGTAACTATAGAAGCCTATTTCAGTGCTCATTACATTGCATGTGAAACTTTTTAGTTTACATGTTTTTTATTTATATGCAGCTGCTCTTAAAAGGGCCAATGTTGATCCATCCCTTGTGGAAGAAGTAATTTTTGGGAATGTTCTGAGTGCTAATTTGGGGCAAGCTCCTGCAAGACAAGCTGCTCTCGGAGCAGGAATACCCAATTCAGTAGTGTGCACTACTGTTAACAAAGTTTGTGCATCAGGAATGAAAGGTGGGTTTATTATTAAAAGAATTCTATTTGTTTCATTGTATGTTTTTAAAATACTGAAAAAGGATATTAAACTTGTTCTGGTTACTGCAGCTGCAATGCTTGCAGCACAGAGTATTCAATTGGGCACAAATGATGTTGTTGTGGCTGGTGGTATGGAAAGCATGTCTAATGTACCGAAGTACTTGGCTGAAGCAAGGTCAATAATGCATTTAATTTGACACTCTTTAAGATTGGTTCTAGTAGTGGCATAAACTGATTCAATACTAAAACTTCAGGAAAGGGTCTCGCCTTGGACATGATTCACTTGTTGATGGGATGTTGAAAGATGGGTTGTGGGATGTCTATAAGGATGTTGGGATGGGAGTGTGTGCTGAGCTATGTGCAGATAACCATTCATTAACAAGAGAAGACCAGGTATTTAGGATTACTTTTTTTAGAAAGATTTTGGCAGGATTATTGTAATGAATTGTTTTGATGTCTGTTTTCCCTCAGGACAACTATGCGATCCAGAGTTTTGAACGTGGAATTGCTGCCCAAGATAGTGGTGCCTTTAAATGGGAAATTGTTCCCGTTGAAGTCTCTGGTGGAAGGGGAAAACCTTCAACAGTTGTTGATAAGGATGAAGGCTTAGGAAAGGTAACCACATAAATAAGTTGAACCATGGTAATAATTGTATGAATAGGTTAGCCTACAAAAGCACTTGTTTACCCAATAATATTTCCCAGTTTAATGAGTATCAAATATGTCAGAAGGCTGTAGGTTTTCTAAGCACGGGTTATATGGATATTGGATAATATTGTGAATATGTCCATGTCTATTAAGGTAAATAATTAGTCAGGAGTGGGGATTGGAATTTATAGATTTTTTTTTCTCTTCTCAAACAATTTTATGCAACTTCTAGCTGCAAATTTAGTAAGTTTGTAGTCAATAAATTTGTTTATAGTCGCAAGTCGAATACAAGTCAATATATTGTTATATTTTTCCTTTTCCTATGCCAGTTTGATGCTGCCAAGTTACGCAAACTTCGTCCAAGTTTCAAGGAGACTGGAGGATCTGTTACTGCTGGCAATGCGTCCAGCATCAGGTTAATATATCATCAAAATTAGCTCAATTTTTTCATGCATATCGATTTCTATTTGGATTCTCTTTTCAATTATTTATTGTTATAAAATAATAAAATTATACATATAGATGTATGCATGTATGTATATAGGGAGAGGAGAATTTTTCTATGTGATACTGAGAGGGATAAGTACTCACCATTAGATGTTATTATGAATGATAGACATTTAAAACACCCAAGTCATGTGAGCAGTTTTAAACAGTGAAATGACTTTTTTAATTGGTTATGTGAACTTAAAAACTTTTAATATTGACCATCCATATATTGTTGTATGGTCCAAATTTGCTTACCTTATTTTTATAAAAAAATGGATTTTCCACTATATAAATTTCTTATATGTGCGTTGGCTGAGGTTAGTATGGGGAAGAACAATGCTTGTAAATCTTCATCGTGCTCCTGGTAGTATAGATAGCCAAGAATGTCATCAGGAAGACAAGTTTTTTTGTCTATATTATGTTTGATCGACAAGTGATTCAGTTAGATGATATATTTAATATTTTATATGTTTCTTTGAGTATTCATTCATCATTAATTTAAATGCTCAACTGATAATTAACATCCATCATTAATTTAATATTTTAATAAATATGAAAATGCTCTTTCCAACAGTGATGGTGCTGCTGCACTGGTTTTGGTGAGTGGAGAGAAGGCACTGAAGCTTGGGCTTCAAGTTATAGCAAAAATCAGTGGATTTGCTGATGCTGCTCAGGTACATAAAAATATATTTTAAATCTAAACTACATCTTCAGACCATAAGAAATAAGAAATAGAAAAATCCATATTGGTATTCACATGATTTCTAGTATTTGGTATTATATTATCAGTATAATTTCATACTCAAATGAGGTTGGGCTGTGCAGGAACCGGAATTATTTACGACGGCTCCATCCCTTGCCATTCCCAAAGCCATTTCCAGGGCAGGCTTGGAGGCTTCACAAATTGACTTTTATGAAATCAATGAAGCCTTTGCGGTAGGATTTAATGCTGAATTGTAGTACTTTTTCAATTCATGATGCCATTGATTTTAACTGTTCATATTGCTGTGTGTCTGTAGGTTGTGGCTCTCGCAAACCAAAAACTTCTTGGATTAAATTCGGTAAGTTCTTCTCCGTGTCATCGAGTGAAAGTTGTCATCCTTTAGTGTATGTGCAATAAACTATTTCCAATTGACTGTCTTGAAGAGTGGATGCTGTTGTAGGTCCCGAATCCCTATTTGCACAGTGCAGAGCATGTTACCATTTGTCTATAATCCATAATTTAACATCATCGTGGCCATTAATGGCCGTATCCTTAATTATATTAAAGAATGCATGCTGTCGTAGGTTCTAAACCCACCTTTGAATACTGCAGAACATGTTAAATGTTTTTTCTATAATCCATAGTTTAACGTCACCACGATCATTAATGGCTTCCATTTATTCCTTTTACACAAATAACTATTATTTTGCAGGAAAAGGTAAATGTACATGGTGGAGCCGTTGCATTGGGTCATCCTCTTGGTTGCAGTGGTGCTCGCATTCTGGTGACACTCTTGGGGGTATATGTTCTGTTCGAAACTTATTATTTTACGATATAAAGTAGCACGTTGACAAATTGCTTTGCGTTTGAAGGAAAAATTCTATCATAGTGTGCTCTTCTTAAATTCTTTGTTTAATTATTTAAATTGTTATGCTCAATTATTCAAAAAGTTATAATTTGGAAAATAATAGCAACGTGATCATTTTGTCCTTTTTTATTCTATTTTTTTTTATAAATTACATTGACAATCTAGTGAGAGTATTATATTCTGCAACTGAAATGAACAAAACTTGATATTCTTAGATTTTTTTAAGTAACGGTGTTTTGTCTAAACTTAAGATCCTGAGCATCTATGTATGGTCTACATAATATTGAATGTTCCTTTTCGATTCAGCTAAACTAAAAGTTATCACCTGCAGGTACTGAAGCAGAAGAATGGGAAGTATGGAGTCGGTGGCATTTGCAATGGAGGAGGTGGTGCATCTGCCCTTGTTGTTGAGCTTCTGTAAGCCCTTTTCATGTTCCATAAATGTCCTTTCAGAGCCACTGTTTTGTGCAAAGCTCAAAGATCCTGCCTCCTTTAGCACCCTATATGCATATTTCAAATGTATTACAAGGACCAGACGGGATGGTGGACAGAAATTGAGCTTCATAATTAGGTTTTAATCTTAGATACTGTGAAAGTGAAGTTTTCTTAGTATCGAAGTAGACCATTAAGCAATAAAAAAAAAGGCTTTCTGTTATTAGTTATTGGAGTACTTTGTATTTATGGTTTAGACTTAAGTGAATCATTTCAAGCCTCTTTATTCCGAGCACAACATTACACAAATTCTTGTTGTCCTTGGTCTTCTGTTTGCAAATTTATTATTAATGTGGTTATTGTTGGATAGTTCTACTTACATAAAGCTGATCCAAATCAGTATTTAGACTACGATTTCTGAAACATATATACTGATTCATCAGCGTTTTATATGATTTTTATTGCTCTCATGATTTTCAGTAAAACTTTTCTTTTAATTTGTATCTTGAAGACACTGTTAAACAACACCATGGCCTTTACTCCCTCATGACCTCACGATTTTGGTGTTTAGAACCTGTTCATTTATCCACCACATCCACCAAACTTGATGAAGCAGCACAAAGACGCAGACACCACAAAACCTTGCTTAAAAACTACAATAACTGGCCTATTATTTTTTATCTGAGAGGGAAGAATGTAAACAAAACATAAGGAGATACGAAAGAGACGCACAACTATTGAACTGTGTTTATTATTCTTAGAGTAGTATAAAATTATATTCTGAATCATTAATTATAGAATTATTTTCATATTTTTTACTTTATAATTATTAAAATATAAATTAATCATTTTAATCTTTATATAATTAAAATTATAATAACAATTAAAATCACAAATGTCTTAGAATTTAATTTGATTTTTAAATATAATTTAATGACACAAATGACTTCAAACTCGTGTTATATATAAAAAGATGCTAACGATGTATTTTCCACTTAGTTGGGTGAAATGTAAATCCTTTTTAGAAGATGATAGCAATAACAAACTTGATTTTCTATAACTGACATCAAAGAGAAATATAATAAAAATATTATATTTATAAGTTTATTTGATAAAGGAAATAGAAGAGACGGAATATTTTTCATGGGATCCACCAAAAAGTATTATTCTTAAAGGTCAGTGAAATATTTAATTTTTCATGGGATCCAATCCAAATCATCCTGGTTGATGGTGAAATAGCAAGGCATCGCCTCCGTTTTTCACATGAAAATACGTGTTCTTTTATTGATCACCACATAACCAAACATAAATAAAAAGGAATAAAATATGTTTATCCAAACAAATATGTATCCATATAAAATTATAAATAAATAGCTGTATGAAATTATAATAACATATCCAATTCTTTTACGACTTTAAGTATCAAGAATGGAAATTTGGATGAGAAATTGTAAATAGAAAATATAATTTGTAAAAGAATTTAAAGTTTGAAAGCTTAATTTGTTTTACAATGTACAAGTGTTATTCTAAATTTAAAATATTACAGTGTGATTGTTATTTGGGTAATTTAGTTTAAGAAAGATCGATTCCTTTACGAAGATCGAACCCAACCCTAGCCGCGTTTCTTCCTTAACTAGTACGTTTCTCTCTCTCTCCCTCTTCGCTTTCTATTGTATTTTTTTAACCTCTTTTCGTTGTTTCTCAACTCAAATTTCTTACAAAGCTAGAGGATTTGGGATTGAAGGCTGAATCGTTTTGTTGTGTTGTGAGTTTTATTATTCACGTTTGTTCACTACATTTTTCTGAATTCCGTTTTACTTAATCACCTCTCTCTTTCTTGCTCAGTGTTTACCTCTGCATGCACTTAAAACTTGTCACGATTTCAAGGATGTTTAAAATTAGTGTCTATGATAACGGAGTTGTATGATTTCCCCAAGTTAATTTGAAGTTCGTTGGAGTGTTCCATTCACATTGTTTCTATTGGACTAAATTTCACATATAGATTACGCCGTGTAAGATTGAAATAACCCATTGTTCAGAGAATTCCACTTTTTATCTAGAGATGTCATTTTTTGTTCCGTGAATCGTAGGGAGGAGAGGAGAGAGGATTTGGCTGCTTGGAGATTTATATTTATACTTGAGACTGGTCATTATACTAGATGTAAACAACAAGGAAGGTTAAATTGATTAGAAACCTGGGAAAAAATTGGACTTCGTAGGTTGTCTTTAGTGCTCAAGTGAATGACTCTAGCTGAACATATGACCATGATTTGTTTGCTTCTCGATTATTTTGTTGCACGTCATATGTAGGTAGGGTTTTAAGAAATTCTGCATGTTTGATTGTTCATTGTTCTTTTGTTTGGTTTATTCTGCAATCTTTTAACCCAAATTGTAGACATAAGTTTCTCTCACCATCTGGTTCATCCAGTTCATATACTTTTGGTTCTCGAATCAGTCAAATCTTAGAGTAAAAGGATCACCTGTGTGCTTCTTAATATGACTTGTTTGAAATATGATATAACTATTCTAGCTGATAATGAGACATAAATTTGATTAGGAATAAATAGTGGACATTTTGTTTGGTTGTAAATGGTTGCAATTAGAAATAACGAAATCTACACGGTGATGCCCTTCATCTTATGGAAATTATCTAAAGCCTTCAGCACCAATCCAATTCTAATAGTCTATTATCTTATTTCAGGATACAATGGCTGCCAATATCTCACCTTCTGCGTTCGAAAAAGAACAGGTATGTATTCCTTTCTATTCCTCCAATTTTGGAAAAACTAATCTGGTGATTTATGTTGTTATCTGATAATTTGAAAATGATTTCAACTTTAACTTTGTCTTTTCTTGGGGTTATTTGATTAGTTAGTTTTTCTTGTTTTTGGATGTGTTTCAATCATTCATTTGATAATGGAACAGATATTTGGAATGGCTGAAAAGGAGATGGAATATAGGGTCGAATTATTCAACAAGTAGGTTTCCCTGTTCTTTCTTCTTGCCTTGATAGTTTTGCTGTTGTTAGCAAGTATAACGTAGAATCTAGCTGTTTTTTTGTTTGAGAAGATTTATTGGTGGCATAAATTCATTTGGCTAATGCTTTGGTATTTTTACTATTCAGGATGACCCAGACCTGTTTCAAAAAGTGTGTTGACAATAGGTGGGTAAACTCTTCTTGTCTAATTTATTAAATGCTTGAGAAACTGTTATGTTTGATGCTCTTGAAATGCCATCCAGTCCAGTCTAGTCAATTTCGAAATTTGTTCTGATTTCTCAGTTATCTGCTGTTGCATTGATTTGATGATTGCTCAATGTGAATGTTACTATAATATCTGTTTAACACCTTTTCTTCTCAGGTACAAGGAGTCTGAGCTAAATATGGGTGAAAATAGTTGCATTGATCGCTGTGTTTCAAAATACTGGCATGTAAGATTTTGCTTAACTTTACTTTCGGATCTATCACTGACACTTTTTGAGTTGTCTGTTGCCTGTTTCTCTTTTTCTTTTTTTTTTTCTCGTCAAACTTAATATTAAGAAGGTATAATATAGTTTTCTCATATGGATGTTTTATGATGAAATCTTAGTGGAGTAAGGCAAATAAAGTGTTTATGGGTGACGGAATTTCTGACTTCAAAATGGTTTTTGCTGTAATGGGAAACTGCAAATAGTGATTGTAATCTAGTTGTCTAAGCAGATTTATTTTGGGCAGGTGAATAATCTAGTTGGTCAGCTGCTTGGTTCTGGGAGGCCTCCGATGTAATCCGAGCCTATCGTGTTTTCTTTTGCGGTTAGCAGCCTGCGAGTGAGCTACATGTACGACATTATTTGGGAAACATCAATTTAATACTTCGCAAGTTTTGTTTGTCCATGACTATTTTTAGGTCAATCTGCTTTGTTAAGAAAAGGATTGATTAGCTTTTGAGTTAGCCATTGGTGAACAATAAAAGTAATTTTAGTTAAGTTTAGTTCATTCTTTGTTTCTAGTTTGTCTTTTCGGTTCTACCCTTAATGTATCGGTGTTTTTCGATTACATTTATTGGAACTTAACATCTTGCAACAGAATTGCACTTTCTCCCGGTGCGACATTTTGCAGTTTTTCGTTTTCGTTTTTAAACAATGTACTTGCATACGATTTTTTAGAATAAAAACATTTATATATATATATATATATATATATATATATATATATATATATATATATATATATATATATATTTTTTTTTTTTTT